>WNGB01016078.1_pt1 | contig 10979 bp, 9 predicted proteins | sample 5400681 | NCBI WGS metagenome assembly WNGB01 (sample SAMN13153367, study PRJNA577476) | soil metagenome | isolation source: 115 cm soil or saprolite under grassland replicate 2 | place: USA:California | collected 2016-06-15 | reverse complement strand
CTCCCGAGTCGCTCTCCGCTACCCTCGCGGCTGTGCCGTGCATCTCGTCGTTCCCAACTCCTCGATTGTCATCTCGCGAAGCAATCTACAAGATCGACCTCATGAAAATCACGAAAAATATCGGCATGCTTTTGCTCGCGGTGTACTTGATCATCGATGGCCTTTTAGGATTCGGGTTGAATCTGGGCCCAGCCATCTTCCTACTCTACGTTGTTGCCCTGGCCTCCGGCGTATTTATTCTCATCGGCAAATAATGCATAACAATCTCTAAGGAACGCAGGAAAGCTGGAACTCCAAACTACACTTGGATGGTTCACCACCCGCCGTCGCCCTAGTATGGCGTGGCAAGCAGACATCACAGAGTTCACGGAGGCAGACATAAAAGAGTATCGCTGTGCTCTGTGTCCTCTGTGGTTAATCCGAATTCTAATTTATTCCTGTGTTCCTGAGTTCCTGAGAGATAGCTGCGAAGAGTTTAGCTCCGCAGCGCTTTGGTGAAGCGGACGAGTTCGTCCGCGACTTGTTCGACTCGCTGCGTGATTTTCTTGTCGGTGATGCGCTCGCCGTCGAACGCGTCGCTCGTGGCAAAGGCGAAGCGCGGAATAATGACGCAACGAAAATCGAGCATGAGACTGTTGGCATAAGCCATGACCGACATGTAACTGGCGTGGCCTCCGGCGGCGCACAGAAAACCGACAACCTTGTCTTGCCAGGCACTGCCTGTTAGCTCGATCATGTTTTTCGCCGCGGCTGCGACATCGTAATTATATACCGGCGCAGCGATGAGGATGCCGTCAGCGTGTTCTATAGCCGCGCTCAATTTCTTCGAGCCAGGCATGCCGTAACATTTGTCGGCATCACAGAGGGGGAGCTCCATTTCACGGATGTCGATCCAATCACAATCGATTTTCTTTTTTTGCAGATGCGCAAACGCAACCCGTCCCATGCGGCGGCTGTTGCTGTCGGGATTACCGCTGGAGCTAATGACAAGATGCTTGGCCATGAACTAGTGAAGTGACGAGTGATGGGTGACGAGTGACAAGACGGCAAAATAAGAGCCGCTTCGAAGGCAATGCAACCCGTCTTCGCTTGGCTATGGCGCTTCAAGCAGACTCAGGCCGAGTCGAACTTCGGTTTCTGTGAATTTTAGTGTGATGCGGCATTCCTCTTCGGCACCTTCGGGTTTGAAGATGGCAGTATCGCCTTCAATCGTGGCGATGCCGCTGCCTTCGCCTGTATTGGCGGTTGGGCCCTGCGCCGTTTTGTATTCGTAAACGCCCGAAAATTCCACCTGAAGACGCTGGTGCCCCAATGCCCAGATTTTGAATTCACCGTATTTGGTTTCCAGGTCCCGTTCACCTGAGCAGCTGTGACACTCTTCTCGCTGTCGGCCTGCATCGTAACAAGTGAGACGGCGGCAAAGCAGAGCGCACTGACAAACATAACCTTCATCTTTTTCTCAGATGCTGTTACTAACGATCAGGATACACGGAAACGCTTCAGGAAAGCAAGAAAACTCCGACGCGAAAAAGACGTCGTGAAGAGAAATGGGAAGAAGTTAACGCAAATACTTGTCGAACCATGCGACTGTCTGATCCATTCTATCGGCTTGGTTCTTCGGGTCTATGAAAAGATGACCTTCGCCCGGATAAATGATCAGCTGTGTTGGCACTCGCAGCGTCTTTAACGCATGCCAGAATTCGTAGGACTGCGACGCAGGGCATTCCGCGTCGCGCTCACCGACAATGACGAGGGTAGGGGTCTTTACGTTTTTGATAAACCGAATGGGAGAGTTTTTCTCATACGCGGCGGGATCGTCGTAAACTGATGCGCCGAAGAACGGGATCATCCATTGATCGATCAAATTCTGTCCATAGTAGCTTTGCCAATTGGCGATGCCGGCGCCAGCAACAGCGGCACTGAAACGATTAGTTTGCGTGACAGTCCACATGGTCATGAATCCGCCGTAGCTCCATCCAGTAACGCCAAGACGCGCAGGTTCGATCGGATATTTTTTCGTGACCGCGTCGATGCCGGCCATCGTGTCGCGCAGATCGCCACCGCCAAAATCTTTCACGTTTGCGCGCGTAAAATCTTCGCCCTGGCCGTAACTTCCGCGGGGATTGGGAAGGAGGACATAATAACCGCGCACCGACAGCGCTGCGATAATCGCGCGAGACATTCCGAACGACGCCGGCCACTCTGACGTCGTCACGCTGGATGGTCCGCCGTGGATGAGCACGACCATTGGATATTTTTTGCCTACCTCGACTTTCGCCGGCGGTACTAACCAGCCCTGAATGTTAAATCCCTCATTCGTCCACTCGGCGCTTTCGGCTTTACCCCAGTTCGTCGGCAATCTCGCGTTTTGGCTGGTGAGTTGCTGCCACTTGCCAAGCGGGCCAGCGAACACTTCGGGCGGCGAGTTGTAAGTGCTACGAACTGCCGCTGCGAACTTGCCGTCCCTCGATAAAGCGAAGTTCGGAAAATTGCCAAATGCGTGAATGCCTTCCGGTCCCTTCCAAATTGTCTGGGTGGAATTGTTCGTCAGGCGTAACTCGGAAATAGCGCTTCCGCCGCCTAGATACTCGATCAGCAGAATGCGATCGGGCGCCTGCCAGAAGAATGAATTGACTGAAGTTTTTCGGCCCGGCGTGCGATTCATGACATCGCGACCGTCAGCCGATATTGTGAACAGATCGCCACCATGAAATCCTTCGTCGCTCATCAAGCCTTCAATGAACGCGATCGCCTTGCCGTCCGGCGACCAGCGCGGAACCGCGACTTGAAGCGAGGGTTTGTAGATGGAGGTGGCGTTGCCCTTTGCGATGTCGATCGTGTAAATCTGCGCGATCCACCAATTGTTGTCGCCAGGTCCTGGCGCCGCCGTTGCGACGAACGTCTTGTCGTTAGGCGACCAATTGTAGTCGTAGATGTGAAGATTTTCCGGCGACACCTGGCGTAACTGGCCGTTGGCAACGTTGAGGACGGCGATCCGCTGGTTATGAATAGCAGTATCGATCACGCCTGTGGTGGCGGGCGCAGCCATTAACGGCCCGCCGCCACCCGCGCCTTCAATGTAGAGAAACGCAATCTGTTTTCCGTCCCGTGACCAATGTGGACGTGCCGCGTATCCATTTAGGTTTTTTGTAATTTTCTTGGGACTGGAACCATCAGCATTGACGATCCAAAGTTGCCGCTGCTCTTTCTCGCCAGAGCTTGAAAACACTGCGAGCATTTTGGAATCGGGAGACCAAGCGGGGTCAAAGTCGGTCCTCTCGACGCTGGTTGGAATTTCAACGATCACTGGCCGTTCATTTCCTGATGTTCCACTAATGTAGGTCTGCTTCGATGTCGTTGCGGCAGGCGACTGCACCCATGCCAAACGTGTGCCATCAGGAGAAAGAGCAAGATCGCCGTACAGAACTGTTTTGTTTAGCTGTTCAGTCAATTGCTGCATGGTCTGAGCTGTTAACGTCATCGGAAAGAGACAGGCCAGAAGAAAATGCTTCATCCTATGATCCTGACAAACGCCGGACGTAGCGGCAAGACTCGGCGCGATCAAGTAAGTCCTATCTTGCTTTAAAAACCGTGAAATGATCGTTTGCGTTTCGCCCAACCTAGACGATACTGCGCGCTTATTGGATTACTCTGTTTAACTTCACTGCACGGTAGATCGTCAGGTGGGCCTCGCTCATTGGTGATTTGAAACCCGATTCACGGGAACGGCTCTGTAGCTCGGTAGTTTTTCCAAATTCAAAACACAATGAAACTGTACGTAGGTAATCTCTCATTTGAGACCACCGAGAACGATCTTCAGGATTTGTTCGAACAACATGGCACCGTCAATGAAGTCCATCTGATGATGGATCGCATGACTGGCAAATCGCGCGGGTTCGCGTTCGTCACCATGAATGACAACACACAAGCCAACGCTGCCGCGAGCGCCCTGAACGGCCACGAACTCAACGGCCGTGCATTAACTGTAAACGAAGCGCGTCCGCGTGAACAGCGTCCGCGTCCTCAGGGCGCGCGGCGTTCCTTTGCCGGTTTTCGCCGGTAAGTCGGATTAACTGTAGGGGACGCAGTTAGCAGCCCCTACAAGTCTCAAAAACCTCGAATATCGTGAATTCTGAACAAGCCATTCAAATTGAGGGCACCATCATGACGGTGCTTCCTGGAACCATGTTTCGAGTTGCGCTTGCCAACGACCATCTCGTTCTCGCGCATATCTCCGGGAAGATGCGCAAGCGTTTCATCCGATTGACGATTGGTGATCGAGTAAAAATGGAGATGTCGCCCTACGATACAGCCAAGGCGCGCATCGTTTATCGGCTCTGATATGGCGAGGCGATTCTTTTTCGATCCTCCGCGACGGCCGAAATCAAAGGCCGGTCCTAACATCAAAAGCTTGCTCGTGCGCTGTCCTTCGACTTCAAAGCTGACTGATACGGGAAGAACAGTAGAAGCAAACCGCTGGCAGACAGCCAAACTAAAAATTCAAAAGTTTACTTGTGAGCACTGCGGCTGCATTCATACCTGGACAAAGAAGGACATCATTCTCGGCCGGCCGACTTCCTGATGAGACCGGCCTTCGCCAACGCTGCGACTTGGCAGACAAGTGAGCTGTGACGTATGACGAATAAGTCCCAGGCGTAAGCAATAATGTTGTTCCACTGATCGCCGGAGGATAAAGGCCGGAAGAAAACCCCAAGGTTCGAAGGCGGCAAATCAAAAAAACATGGCGGGAGTCGCCTCCCGCCGTTCGTTAATTCACGATAGAGGCTTATCGTCCGCCACCCTGCTGGCCGCCCCTCCGCCATGGACGCCGCAGCGGCTTCACTCCCTGGCGCGGCTGGTTGCGATCGTAGGGGATAATGTTGTCCCATTCGTCCGCGGACGAGCGGGCGACAAAGGCGACGACCGGTTCGGTTTCGCTCATGTTAAAGACCTCATGTGGCACATCGGGTTTGATGTAAATGAAATCGCCGGCTTCGTTTTCGACAGTCTGCTTTAGCCCGGGTCCGAATTCGTGGCGCACTTTTCCTTCGATGATGTACAGAATCACTTCGAATCCGACGTGAATATGCGCATAGGCAACGCCACCGGGGGGGATTGTAGCGATGTTCGCTGACAGACTGGTCGTGCCCACATTTTTGCGCGACATCCCTTGCTTGTAGTGAATGCCGTTCCAATCCCGCCGGGCGCCGCCACCGCGGATGGTTAATATCCCGCCGTGGTCTTCCACCGCGCTGATGTCGATCGTTTCTTTGTGACTCTTCATCAGCTGAAACGTCCAACGCTCAATGCCGAACGTCCAATCTCGAATTTCACAGATCTGGGCGTGCGCGATTCTTTTCTAGGACGACGAGTGCGATTCCGCCCAAGATCGCGACGGACGCAAGCAGATAACGCAAAGTAAGCGGTTCGCCGAGCAATAGGATTCCGCCAGCGGCGGCGAGAACCGGGACGCTAAGTTGAACAGTAGCAGCGCTGGCAGCTTTCAGGCTCGGCAGCACGCTATACCAAATCACGTAACCAAGACCTGATGTGATCGCGCCAGAGATTATTGCGTAAATGACTCCGGCAAGATCGAGGTCTAACCACCGGAGGAAAATGATGCTGACAGCAGCCGCAAACGGAACTGCGCGTACAAAATTACCGGTGGTCGCGGTGACAGGATTTTTCTCTCTCTTGCCGCGCAGCGAATAAATACCCCAGGCAACGCCGGCTCCTAGCATCAGGATTGAACCAAATAAGGGCGGGGCGGAAAGTCCGGGAAACAGAAGCACGACAAGTCCTGTCATCGCTACGATTAGGCCGACAATTTGAATTGCGCGCAAACGTTCGCCTTTGTGCAAACCCCAAAGGATCATCGTTGCCTGCACGGCGCCGAACAGCAGTAGGGCGCCAGTCCCTGCTGCGACATCGACGTAGGCGAATGAAAAGCCGGCTGCGTAAAGGAAGAGTGCGAGCGCGGAAATCCAGTTGCCACCGACTCCAACGTCACGCGTGGTTCGTATCATTCGTCGCAAATTCATAACGAGCCAGAGGACAACCGCCCCAGAAAAAACGCGAACGAACGTAAACGAAGCGGCGTCAATGCTCGTTTGCTTCAGCGCTGCGCGGCAGAGAAGCGAATTGCTAGCGAAGGCGATCATCGCCGCCAAGGTCAGGATAAGAACTCGCGCGCTCAACGAAAAAAGAATTCGCGTAAAGCGAAATGACGTTTACTTCCGACGACGCACGCCACCGAGCCTGGCGTGTCGTGGACATGTCACGAGGTGATCGTTGACCATGCCAACCGCCTGCATCAACGCGTAGCAGATCGTTGAGCCGACGAATTTGAATCCACGCCGCAAAAGATCCCGGCTCATCGCGTCGGCTTCGGCTGTGCGCGCGGGCACGTCGGCCATTTTCTGCCAGCGATTCTGAATGGGTTTGCCGCCGACGAAGCTCCATAGGTAACCATCGAAAGTTCCAAATTCTTTTCGCACCGCGAGAAATGCCTCTGCGTTCTCAATTGTGGCCGTGATCTTCAGTCGGTTCCGGACAATGCCGTCGTCGCGGAGTAGCCGCTGCACATCTCGGGCAGTGTAGCGGGCGATTTTTTCCGCGCGGAAGTCGTCGAATGCCTTCCGATAGTTCTGTCGCTTTTTTAAAATCGTGGTCCAGCTCAACCCAGCCTGCGCGCCTTCAAGGATCAGGAATTCAAAGAGCCGTCGATCATCGTGTACGGGGACGCCCCATTCCTGATCGTGATAAGTGATGTTTGGTTCCGTAGTGGCCCACGGACAACGTGGCATAAGATTCGCGGATTACTGCTTTGTGCTACTCGATTTTTTCCCAAAACCCGCGGCGATTCGGAATATTTGGAAAAACAGAGCATTTAGTGTTCTCATTGTAACCTCCGCGCCTCCGAGTCTGAACAGGCGGCGAAAGGCTATCAAGTTTATTGCGGCGCGTTCTTGCGCCGGGTGGAAATGAACCGACTGTGATTTAGATTTTAAAATGGCGGAAGCGCAAATTATCGAAAAACGTCGGCAGGCTTCGCCGGCGGTGACGCCTCAGGCGCTGGCGTGGGACGGTAAGAAGAAGGTGTTGTGGATGGGCTCGCGCGATCTGCGGCGAATTTATGCAATTGATGCGGAGAGCTGGGCAGTGTTGGAAGAAAGAGACGCGCCCGGCATCCCGTGGGCAGCAGTCGCTATCAACGGTGAGGTGCGTTTTACCATTGGCGAAGGTGCGGATGACGATCGGTACGTTTATCGCTACACGCCTGAAGGTGGATTTTCGAAGATGTTCGCTTGTCCGGAATTTACTGGATCGTACCTCAGCTTCGACGGGAGAAATCTTTACTTAAGTCAATGGTACAAACAGCGCATACTGAAGTTCGACGAAAACGGGAATGTTATCCGTGAGATCGACGTGGGCGCCGAAATCTGCGGTCACGCGTTTGTCGATAGCTCGATCTACGTGTTGCGCGGACGGGAACAACCAGATGAGAATTGGCGAATCGCGCGCCTCGATCCACAACAGGAAACGCCAGAAATCGAAGATATCGCGGTTGTCCACTTTGCGTGTCGCTCACTGACTTCCGATGGCGAACTCTTTTGGTCTAATTATCGCGCGAAAAACAGGATTATTTCGTTCGCCCTTCCGAATTAAACTGTGATCCGGCCGGAGTCCTGATTAAATGCCCCAAAATTGGATTGCCGACCCGTGAGCTGTCGGAGCAATTCTTTACTAGCAAAAGTAACGGCGAGTTCATCGTTTGCTTAGGCCAGGCGTGAGTTCATAATCGGTTGATGCAGCACCGGCCGGTTGGCACCGTAACGTTCTTGTTCACGGACGTGGAAGGGTCCAGCAGGGCATGGGAATCATACCCGTCCGACACGCGTGCTGCGCTGCAGCGGCATGATGAGATCATAGCGCGAGAAGTGGAACGTCGTGACGGCGTGATCATTCTTGAGCGCGGCGAAGGCGACAGTGTATTCGCAGTTTTCACGCGTGGCGGAGACGCTGTGGCGGCGGCGTTCGAAATTCAGCGGTCATTTCAAAAGGAATCGTGGCCAAGTCATGTCCCCGTTCGTGTCCGCATGGCGATTCATACGGGCGACGCGGCAGGGGATTATCGTGGTCCCGACGTGAACCGTGCGGCGCGTCTCCGAGCCATCGGCCATGGTGGACAAATTCTTATCTCAAGCGTCACCGCTGGCAGTGTACGCGAAGCGCTCCCTGCAAATGCAGCGCTCATCGACTTGGGTCAGCATCGGTTGCGAGATCTCGCTGAGACCGAACACGTCTTTCAATTGGCGCATCCAGAGCTTCAAGAAGAATTCCCGCCGCTCAAATCGCTTGGGAATTTTCGGCAAAACCTGCCAGTTCAACTGACGTCGTTCATCGGACGGGAATGCGAACGAGAAACGGTTCGCGCGCTGATCAACAATCATCGCGTTGTGACATTGGTCGGCTCAGGCGGTTTCGGAAAGACGCGGCTCGCAATCCAGCTTGGAGCGGATTTGCTCGAGCAATTCCCGGATGGCGTGCGTTTTGTAGATCTCGCGCCGCTCAGCGATCCGTCGCTTGTTCTCGATAGCATCGCCGAGGCGGTGGAGATCAAAATTGAGCAGGGGTATGCCAAGGATGCCGCGCTGGTTCGAACGCTCGAGGGTGCAAAGACCCTGATTATTCTAGATAACTGCGAACATCTCGTGCGGGGATGCGCGGAGGCCGTGTCCGTTTTGCTTCAAGCGGGGGAGTATGTACGCATACTTGCCACAAGCCGCGAACCGCTCGGTCTGCCGGGCGAAAGCACGTTTCGTGTACCGTCGCTCTCGCTGCCTGGTGACGCGACAAGTATGGAAGAGGTTAGCGCGTGCGAAGCGATCCAGCTCTTTGTCGATAGGGCAGCGGCGGCACGACAAGGATTTGCACTCAGCGCAGGCAATGCCGAAACGATCGCCGATATCTGTCGCACGCTTGAAGGCGTGCCCCTTGCAATCGAGCTGGCTGCCGCGCGGATGAAGGCCTTAAGCCCGCGCGAAATTCGGGACCGTTTATCGGATCGATTTCAACTTTTGACCAGAGGGCACGGGCGCCACCAAACGCTGCGATCGGCGATCAACTGGAGTTACGATCTGCTTTCCGAGCAAGAACGCGGATTATTCCGGCGGCTGTCGGTTTTCGCCGGCAGTTTTAATCTGGCTGCCATCGAAGCGATCTGGCCGGAGAGCGATCCTCTGGATCATATAGAGCAACTCGTGGACAAGTCGCTGGTGACCGTCGAACAACTTGACGACGATAAGTTGCGGTATCGATTGCTCGAAACTTTGCGGCGGTACGGCGCCGAGCGGCTTGTCGAAGCGGGTGAGCAAGAGGACGCCCGTAAGCGACACTTTGGCTGTTACCTTATCGTTGCTGAGCGCGCTTACTTACAACGGATCGAAGACGAGGCAGCTTCGCTGGCCGCGCTTGAAGCTGATCACGATGATTTCCGTGTAGCGTTGCAATGGGCGCGTTCGCGCCCACGGGACCTTCTTCGGCTTGCCTCAACGCTCGGATGGTTCTGGCATTTGCGCTCCCATTATCACGAGGGAAGAACGCGGCTCGAGGAAGCATTGGAGCTAAACCCTAACGAACGCTCGCGTGACAAGGCACGCGGTCTTTGGGCATTGAGTATGATTCTCAATTGGAAAGGTGAAGGCGCGCAAGCGGGACGTCTCGCAGAACAGAGCTTGGAACTGTGGCGGGAAAATGACGACCCATTGGAACTCGCGCTCGCGCTTGAAAGCATTGGATGGTCGCAATTTTTTGCTAGCGATTACCCGGCGGCATTGAAGTCGATGGAAAGTTGCCTTGAGTCGTATCGAAAGTTTGGTTCGGCAAAGCTGATAACACGCGGGCGGGTCGCAGTCGGCCAGATTCTCGCGGCGCTGGGCGATGTCCAACGCACCGAACCGCTCGCGCGCGAGACACTTGAGGAAGGCCGCGCACAAGGCGAACCAAAATTCGTCCATTTCTCACTGCATTATCTTGGTGATTGTGCGTTGTGGCGCGGTGACGCAAAGAAGGCGATGGAGATGTACGCGCAGAGTTTACGTGCGGCTCTCGATTACGGAAACGAAATGGAAGCGGCGACTGAAATGCAAGGAATGGCGATGGGCTTGGTGGGCTCGGGGCGGGAAAAAGAGGGCTTGCGTTTATATGGCGCATCCTGCGCGCGCTGCGCGGAATTGCAGACGACCGCATTGGACGAGATTGCGTTCTGGGTAAAATTTCAGGAGCGATATCTTCCCCCGGCACGAGAACGCATTGGAGCAGCTGCCGCTGTTGAAGCGGAACAGGAAGGTCGCGTGATGGGTTGGCAAAAAGCTTTGGCTTATGCTTTCGCTGCCGTCGAAGAAGGTGTAGCGGAGGTCGAATGACGCGAGCGCTGACACAATCGGATTATCCCGGTCGTTGGTGGGCGATGCTACCGGACAGGCGCATCGAATGCCGGCTGTGTCCGCGGTTTTGCAAACTGAATGAAGGTCAGCGCGGATTTTGCTTTGTGCGGCAACGAGTCGGCGATCGGATGGTGCTGACGACTTACGGACGTAGCAGCGGGTTTTGTGTTGATCCGATCGAGAAAAAGCCGCTGAATCATTTTCTGCCGGGCACGAGCGTGCTTTCGTTCGGCACTGCGGGATGCAATCTCGGCTGCCGGTTCTGTCAGAACTGGGACATCTCGAAAGCGCGCGAGTGGGACAAGCTCGCGGATGCCGCTTCACCGGAGCAGATCGCGCTTGCAGCGGAGCGGCTCGGCTGCCGATCGGTCGCGTTCACTTACAATGACCCGGTGATTTTCGCCGAGTACGCGATCGACGTCGCCGACGCGTGTCGTGAGCGCGGAATCAAAACCGTCGCGGTCACCGCGGGCTACATCACTGATGATGCGCGCCCTGAATTTTACCGGCATGTGGATGCGGCCAACGTCG
>WNGB01019333.1_pt1 | contig 10980 bp, 5 predicted proteins | sample 5400681 | NCBI WGS metagenome assembly WNGB01 (sample SAMN13153367, study PRJNA577476) | soil metagenome | isolation source: 115 cm soil or saprolite under grassland replicate 2 | place: USA:California | collected 2016-06-15 | reverse complement strand
CGTAATTGGAGTGAGAGGGCGCGCGCCCGCTTCCCCAAACCGCGCTTCCCTGCCCTTCGCGTCAAGATTTTCCCAGTACAAAAAGCCGACCAGGGTGGCATCCGGTCGGCTTTTCGATCTTGGGGGAATATTTATCCGAAGTTTTACCGCATCCTGCGCGAAGGCTGCGAGGCGCAGGGTATCCCGTACGGGCGCGACCTGGAAGACGGACTGATTCTCCATGCCGCCCGCCACACCGTCACGACTCGGTTGGTCGAGGCCGGGCTGGATTATGACACCGTGGGATTGATCACCGGCCATCGCGCGAAAGAGCTGATCGCCCACTATTCGCATAGACACTCTGGGTCAGTGGCGAGGGCTGCGGAAGCGCTCGAACAAATGGGCAAGCGGCGGGACGATGGACAAAAAGTGGACAACAAAGAATCCGGCCCGCCTTAAACCGGTAGCCCTACATTTAACCGTGGTCTGATAGCTCTTTGAAAAAAAATCTGAGGTCAAGCGACGATTCTCCTTATGACGAGTAAGGAAAACAAACCGCCGCTGACCCCAGAAACCACATTTTGTCCTAACTTCGACTGTCCTGCCAGGGGACAGGTCGGAGCAGGCCACATCGGCGTGCATTCTCAGAAAGACCGCCGCTACATTTGCCGCAAGTGCAACAGGAGTTTTAGCGCCACCTGTCCGTACCGAAAATTCCATCTTGGGCATGAAGAGCCTATTCTCTGGTGATGAGGCGCCGATCTCTCCTTCTGATTGATAACTCGAACTCTGGTCAACGGCGCGTAGCTCTGCAGCAATGCACATTGATCTCGGCCCGCGCCGACATTCCTTCCATTGATTTGATCAACATCCCGGTACTAACCGGATCGCCCACATTATGCGGCTCGTCGGTAATAATGATGCAAGCCGCCGACTTGTGGGATTGAAATGATCCGGCCTTTCGACCGAGGCTCGATTTCACGCGGTGTCGGTGAGTTCCTCTCCAATGCCTCATGCAGTCGGGAATTGTGATAATAGTCGAAGTAATCCCGCAAGATCCGGCGTAAGTGATCTTCACCGATGATGATCAGATGATCGAGACACTCTCGGCGAATCGAGCCGATGACGCGTTCGGCGTATGGATTTTGGAAGGGTGATCGTGGCGCGGTGATCACTTCTTCAATCTGCATTCCCTTTACTCGCAGTCGAAATTCTTCCCCGTAAATTTGATCTCGATCCCGGAGCAAATAGCGCGGCGCTGAGTCTTCCGGGAAGGCTTCGATGAGCTGTCGGGCGGTCCATTCAGCCGTGGGATGCGCAGTAACATTGAAGTGGATGACCTGACGTCTGTCATGCAGCAGGATTATGAAACAGTATAAGTTGCGGAAGGTCAGTGTCGGAACGGTAAAGAAGTCGATGGCCGCAATCTGCTTTGCATGATTGGCAAGAAATGTCTTCCAAGTCTGTGACGGAGACGCGCCGCCCCTGACTCGATACTTCGCCACAGTCGATTCCGCAAGGTCGAAACCGAGAAGGCGAAGTTCCGATTGGATACGCGGCGTTCCCCAGAGCGGGTTTTCGAGAGACATCCTTTTGATCAGCTCACGAATCTCCTTGTCGATCTTCGGACGGCCTACCGGGGCCTTGGACTTCCATCGCCAGTAGAGCTTGAAGCCCTGCCTGTGCCATCTGATGACGGTCTCCGGTTTGACGATGATCAAGACCTCCCGCCAATTCTTCCAGAGTTGGGAGAGAATCACCAAGAAGAATCGATCCCGCCGACGCAGTTGCGGCCGGTGAATTTTCCGGTTGAGGATGGCCAGTTGCTGACGCAGCGCGAGATTCTCCGCCACGAGCGATGTTCGGGGTACGATCAGGCTCCGGATGAGCCAAAAAAGAGCTGAGACGAGAACCATAAATGTGGAGCAAACCATTGGAATAAAGATGAGCCGGACGATGGAGCAGAATGGCTGATGACCTCTCTAACTGCAACGATTTCAAGGCCGGATGAGATTTTCGGGACGGACAGGTTTCACCATGCAACGATTCATCACGATCCTCATATTCGTCGCCGCCGTCCCGTTCGCTATCTACGTGTGGCCGACTAAATACGCCTATGATCAGATCAAACTCGGGGATTCTCAGTTCCCGGTCAGAATCCACCGCATGACCGGCGAAGCTGAATTCCTTACCCCGGCAGGCTGGCGACCGCTAAAGCCGGGCACAGCGCAAACAGACTCCTTCGGACTGCCTGTCCCGTCATGCGACGCCCCGCAAACTCACCAACTCCACGCCAATCGGAACGTTAGACACCCTATCAAATGCAGAGCCAGGACAGGTCATAGGACTTCAGCGCATCTGTGCTGGTTTGATGAAGTAAGAACTGCGCGGATCGCCGGCCAGCCCGCCCCGAATACAATCGCGTTGCGCCTAAAAATCGAGTCCCTTTTCGCGCCGCCGAGGATTCTCACGGTCGAATCGTCGAATACCGGCCGATTCCGCCCGCCAAACCTGGCATCATCCACTAAGCGCGAATACCTGCAAACCCGCCATCTCCGCTGGGGTGACTGCGAGCGATTTGCGGTGTTCGCCCGTGAGCCGGAATAGTCAGGCTCAATTCGCGCTCCTCTTCCTCTGCGGCTGCGCCGGGGCTTCGATTAGGTTGCATTTCGGAGGGCATGCAAGAACTTCTTTTCGATTCATTCTTACAGCCGGAAATTCCAGAATTATTAAAATTCGGCGCCTTTGCCGGCGAAGTGCGTCTTTATACTATGCACGCCATCAATCCAATCTGAGTCCTGAATAGTTCTGTGCCCATTCAGGCTGATGGAACTCAGTTATTCTGAGGAAAAGTGTTTTGCCTGCGCATGGAAGTCATATAAATCTCTTCGTGCGATGCCCTCGGTTATTTTCGCCATGAGAACTTGACGCGAGACCTTATGGCGATAGAGGAGGGCTGGGAATGGTGGGATCGTGTTGTTTTATCCAGGAGCCTGTTTTAAAAGCTATTTAGTTCAATCTGAAGTACCAACTTTATTTCATTCACCCGGTAATCAGGCCACATGTCCATGATACATCTTCATCCTTTTCGGTCAGACCGCAGAGGGTAGAAGTGAAGAGATCCAACGATACTTCTTCCGAGTGTCGTAAAAAAAATATCCCTCAACAAAAAATCTGCGACATGTTTCTGCTCTTTTTCGGAGTAATAGGTGGAAGCACAAATGCTTTTGGCCGGATTTTTATCTTAACGGCCTGAAACCAGTTTATCAATTGGGCTTTGATCGTCGTTTCGGCTATCGAGCGCAACCTTTGCGCCTTTGCGCGAGATAGTTTTTCGCAAAGGCGCAAAAGGAAAATGGACAAAGTCGAGCTAACGACGGAAAATTCCAGAATTATTGAAATTCGGCGCCTTTGCCGGCGAGATGCGTCTTTTACACATGTAGGGCCTCAAACCAGCCTGAAGACCGAATGGTTCTGTGCCCATTCAGGCAGATGGAACTTAGTTACTCCGCAGAACAGCAGGGGCTATTGATCTTGGCACACGGCAAGCTCAAATTCACAAGGCTCGTACGAACCTTTCAGAGCCGCTGAAGAAAAAAATCGCCGGCCAGGGGAAATTTGCCGGCGAAAGGCCTATAGATACATGAAAGGTTAAACGAGCGATTTGATGTAATGCGTTTGGATTGATCTTTATCTCAACTGCTTGAAATCTGCCATAGAACATACATAACGATTAACGAAGACTACCAACCCGGTCAGGAGGGGTTCCCGTATGCCTTTTTCGAAGTCTGATCAGCTTTCTCGTTTGGTCAGCTTGCTCACTTGCAACATTTCCGCCAGGTGGATCAGATTGGTCTGTCTCGTCAGCTTTTTCGCCATCGCCCTCTTTAGTTTTCCGGTCCATCCCAAGTACGACGGCGCGAATGCGCAAAGCCTCCGCCCGCGACGGGCTCAAGGGCCGCCGAGTCGCAATCTGCTCAATCTTGACGAGGCGCGCGGGATCGAGCCTGGCACGCCCAAGCGATGCGGTCAGAAAAATTCTGACTACCAACAATAACGGCCGCCGTAAGGCGCCAATCTAGGGAAGTGTATGCCCGAACATGCGCAGTCAAAAGAGTCGAGTAGTCAATTTATGAAACGAATGTGGCCAGCCTCTCTGTCTATTCTTATCGCATCCGCCCTGGTTCTGATGATTGGTTCAGCCAAAACACGCGTTCTGCGAAGCGCGGCGGGCGGCGGTTCGCGCATCGCCTCTCCGCAAGCGCAGCTGCAGCCGATTGACGTGGGGCTGTTCGTCGCCCAAGGGATGCCGGTTCGATTCGCGGTTGCGGTTGCGAAGAATGACAAAGGCTCGGCGGATTTGACTTATACGCTGACCAACAACAGCGGCGGGGCGATCGGCGGCTTCGACCTGGCGCTCTTCGATTTCAACCCTGCCGGCAAACTGATGGGGGGCCAGTCCTGGAGTGTGCAGACGAGGATTGAAGCGGGAGCAAGCCAGAGCTTTTCGCTGAACCTGAGGGATCGGGCGCCGCGCGGAGACCGTTTAGCGCCCTGCGTCGAGACTGTCAGGGGCGACGCAGATACCTGGCAGGTTGACTTTAATGACCTCGCTCAAGCGATAGGCGCTTCGGTCGCGGGCGCGACCGCTACGCTCCCGGAAGTGAAGCGGCGCGCCGAGAAAATTCACGAGTCGTTCGGCTGGGCGTATTGCAGCGACGCGTTCGCCAGGGCTTTCCGGCTCGCAAAGTCTGGCGACGGAAAGGGCTTTACGTCGTTTATCTGTAATCGTGATCAACATTTCACGGCTTTCAGTTTCAGCGCAAAAAATCCCGTGCAACAAGTTTGGCGGGTCATCGGCCGGAACGGTTTCATACGCTTATCGGGAGAATTCTATGATGTTATTCAATCGAAACAGGATCAATCTTTCTCATGTCAGTTTCGCCGCCCAACCTATTTTTAACCGCCAATCCGAGCGCGAATCGCTTCGCCGGATGATATGGGCTTTGCGGCGGGTATGTTGCGCGCTGCTTTGTCTGTTCGGCCTGTCCTTTTCCGCTCTGGCGCAACAAAACTTCCAATATACGCAGAACACGGCTGACAGGTCTTTACGCAGCGATTTGCAGGTTGATCCTTCGACATTGGGAATGACCATTCAAATTCCGTTAGGCGAATACCCCGGTCGCAATGGGGTCAACCTCCCGATCACACTCAGCTACAGTTCAAAGCAATGGCGCATGGAAACTGTTGAAGGATTTCCGGGACAAGCCGCTTACCATACACAATCCGAAGCCAGATACGCCGAGCATTCGATGTCGGGCTGGACGAGCAGCCTGGAGCCGCCGGAGATCGAAGATATTAGCAGTACGCAGGCTTTCAATAATTTCGGCGATCCTCTATGCGATTTTTGCTTAGAGGCTCCCCCGGTGACGCCCTATTACGTTAATCGTATGTTGGTTCACATGCCTGATGGATCTTCACATGAACTGCGCAAGAGCGATATACCGGTATTGAGCTCCGACTTGGGCTTACCCGGCATCTACTATGCGGTGGATGGCTCTCAGCTAAAATACGATCCCCACACCGCGGCGCTCCATATGCCTGATGGATCGCGCTATCTGTTGTATACGCCCGGCGGCCCGCAATTCATTGATCGTAACGGCAACACGCTTAGCTATAATTCCATTCACAAGCAGTGGACGGACACGTTGGGGCGCGTGATTTCATTGCCGCCTTTGCAAAACAGCGCGCCGGGTGATCTACAGTATTCATTGCCGGGCTTTGGCGGCGCGAGCAGAATGATCACTTTTCGCTATCGCTACTTGAGTGATGTGCGGACTGATCCGTCTCAACCCCTGCGATATAAGGGTGACAAGAGTTGCCCGGGCTATCCTGAAACGACCCTCTCGCCAAGCCTATTCACTTCAGTGCCAGTCCTCGACTCGGTCTGTTGGGGAGGCCCTCCGTTCAACCCAGTTGTGCTTTGGCAAATCGTTTTGCCGAACAACTCGGCCTATACCTTTACCTACAACATCTACGGCGAGATTGACAAGGTCGTGTTGCCGACCGACGGATACCAGCGATTTCGCTATGAAGCGGTAGATAACCTTAGCTACTTAAATGCCCCCTACAGGCAGGCCAATCGTGGTGTGGTTGAACATTGGATAAGCGCCAAAGGCGACGGCTCTGATGAAGTGCGCTGGCAATATTCGGCTGTCCGCGACAGCTTAAACAGAAAGTTGACGGCCACAGTCATCGGACCAACTGGCGCGAAGAGCGAGCGGGTAATGCATACCAGCGATTCGGCGATCGTCTACCTATCACATTTCGGCTTTGAAGATGTTCGCGCAGGCCGCGCTTACGAAGAACGCACCTATGCGGCCAGCGGTCAGATGATCCGCCGCACGCTGGTCGAATGGACAATGGACGTAACGCAATTGCCGTCGCCTTACGAGAGCACTACTGTAACGCGGAACCCGCGTGGCACGAAGAAGGTCGAAATCTTGCTTGACACCGGCGGAAACGCGTTGGCTACGACGACCATCACCAGTTACGATAACGACCTCAATGTGATTGCGATCAATCGCTACGCTTACGTTTCTGTCAATCCGACGACCGCGCAAACAGGCGACATCAATTCATTTCCGTTAGGAACTTTGCTCCGCACCGAAGAAACAACGTTCCTGGTCAACGACGCGAACATCCCGCAAGCGACGCGCGACGCTTACCGCGCGCGCCATTTGATCTCGCTGCCTTCATATATGCGGGTGAAGAACGGCGCCACGATCGTCGCCGAAACGCAGTTCAAATATGACGAACCGGCCTATCCGTTGCTGACTTATGGCTCGACTCCGACGGGGTGGACCAATCCGAACGTTAACGAACGCGGCAACATGACCACTACGCGTCGCTGGTTGAACCTCAGCGGCTCGACCGCACAGACCTATCCGAATGGCTCTTTCCTCGAGGCGCACGCGCAATACGACCAGTGCGGCAATTTGCGCAAGGTGTGGGACGGCAATGGTAAGATCACCGAGACCTCCTACGCCGATTCTTTCAGCGACGGCGTCAACCGCAACACTTTCGCCTACGCCACGAGTGTGACTACGCCCATACCCGACCCGACCGGCGCTTTCGGCTCCAATCAGCCGTTCACCTCCAGCACGGTTTTCGAATTCAATACCGGCAAGGTCATCACGACGACCGACGCCAACAGCAAAACGACCAGCTATTTCTATACCGATGACGGCGGCGCTCTCGACAGCCTCCAGCGGTTGCGCCGCGTCACGCTGCCGGACGAACTAGGCGAAACGAAATACGAATACGGCGACACGCCGGGCGATCTTTATGTCCGCACGCTGACGAAACAGGACGCTACTACCTGGCTGGAGAGTCGCACAAATTTCGACGGGCTGGGGCGCGCCTGGCGCAGCGGCCATTACGAAGGGCCGAATTCGTGGAGCGTGAAGGACACCGAATACGACTCGCTGGGACGCGTCAAGCGGGTGACCAATCCTTACTTCGCGGCCGACCTGAGCGCAGCGACTCCAGGTAACGCAGCGTGGACGACGACCACTTATGACGATTTGAACCGGGTGTTGACCGTAACGGCTCCTGACGGGGCGACAGTCGAGACGACATACAGCGGCAATCAGGTGACAGTGAAGGACCCGGCCAACAAGAAGCGCCGCAGCGTAGCCGACGCACTTGGCCGCCTTGCGCGGGTGGTAGAAGACCCAGATGGAGTGGCTTACTTGACCGACTATTCGTATGACACGCTCGGCAATCTGACGGTAGTCAATCAGGGCGGGCAGTACCGCTACTTTTTCTATGATTCGCTCGGGCGCCTAAAGCGCGCGAAGAATCCCGAACAGAGCGCCAACAGTTCGCTCAACCTCACCAATCCGCCCGCGTACAACAATGACTGGTCGCTGGCTTATTCCTATGACGCCAACGGCAATCTGGTGTCGAAGACCGATGCCCGCAATATCACGACGAATTACACATACGATGCGCTCAATCGCAATGCGAAAGTCGATTACTTGAACACCACAGCCCTCAATCCAGACATCACGCGCGTTTACGATAACACCGATCCCGGCGCTTACGGCAAGGGAAGATTATGGTTCAACTATGCCAGAGGAGACTTCTCAAATGGAATGGATACTGACCACACCGCCATTGACAGTTACGACGCGCTCGGCAGACCGCTGTCCGTGCGACAGCATTTTAAAGTCAATGGAGTGTGGAAACCAGGAGTGTCGTTCGGTTACACCACATCGGTTACTTATGATCTTGCCGGCAACGTCAAGACCATGACTTACCCCTCGGGTCGGACAGTAAATTACAGTTATGACGCCGCCGGCCGGCTCAGCAGTTTTACCGGCAATCTGGGCGATGGCCAACAGCGAACTTACAGCACGATCACACAGTATCACCCGGCCGGGATGATCGAGCGGGAGACATTCGGCACACAGACGCCTCTTTATCATAAGAAAAGATACAACAACCGGCTCCAATTGGGAGATTTGCGATTGAGCGCCGGCAGTGATGCGCTCAGTTATGACCGGGGAGCGCTTCTCTTCTTACATGGCCCCAATGCAGTCGCAAACACCGATCCTTTCGCGAATGACCCGACCAACAATGGGAATTTGGTAAAACAAATGCATTACGTTCCACTAGCCGGTGGAGGTGAAGTCGTCCCACAAGCGGATACTTACACATATGACGCGCTCAACCGCATCTCCGGCGTTGTCGAACCGAATGTATTTACGCAGACATATGGTTATGATCGATGGGGGAACCGGCAGATCACCGGCGCGACGGGAGGAGTAAACAATTACAATCCGACATACGATCCGGGGAGCAACCGGATTGTCGGTCCGAGCTATGATATGGCCGGGAACATCATTAGTGATTTGTTGACCGGCGGGACGATGACCTACGACGCGGAGAACCGGCTGCTGACGGCGACCGCCGGAGGCGGAGGAACCTATACTTATGACGCCAACGGGAAGCGGACAAGGCGGACGGCGGGAGGACAGGAAACATGGTATGTCTATGGCATCGGAGGAGAATTGTTGGCGGAGTATGCCGCCGATGGCGCGCCAAGTGCGCCGCAGAAAGAGTATGGCTATCGAGGCGGACAGATACTCATTATTGCGGAAATCGGATCGGGTGGAGGCACGTCGTTCGTCAAGCCAGCCTCGCAATCGAGGTCTGATCTCATCGGGAAGATAGGCCCGGGAGCTGGCGGCTCCGCGAATCGGATCTTTTCTGCTGACGAGCCTTTCGCCGCCCTGGGCCTTAACAAGGGCTACGGCTTAATCACTGCAGACTTCTCAGACAGCGACAATACCGGGACACTCGTAAGAGGCGGCCCCCGGGTGACCGCGGAAGAATATGGCAATGCTCCGTCTTCCAATGGCGTCGGCGGGGCATTGCTCGCGGAGCATCCTGCCGGCGCTGCGCCGAGCTCGCCGCAAAAGGAATATGGCTACCGAGGCGGGCGGTCGATCGTCACTGTGCAAAGCGGCGGCGTTGTAAGTGTAAGTCCCACCGCCAACCAGTCGCCTGATCCGGGGCTGGGCGGGGTGGCGGTAAATTCCCCGATCAACACGGGACACGGCAGCACATTGTCGGAAGCGTATCGGACCTCGAAAGGTGGTGTAAGTCAAACCAAGACCTGTTTATGGCATTCGTTTTCCGGCGTGACAGGGACCAGAACGAGGGTAACTCTGAAATTTGACTGGACTCTGAATGCCAGCATCAATGTGTCTGCCTTTGACGAGCTCGCCGGCGCAACCGCCAGTTACGATTTCAAAATCGAGTACTCACTTGATAACGGCTCAACTTGGACGGTCGGGAGAGGGCTGAATGACTCCGTTTCTATCCCCGACGGAGCCGGGGGGAGTGACGGTCGTAGTATAAATACTTTCGGTTCTGAATCGGTCGATCTGCCGAATCCGGGCGGTATTGACATAACACAAATCAGAGTACGAGACCGCATATTCACCAGCGCTGCCGTTAGGGTCTCCAATAACGGCTCCGCTTCCAGCAACGCAACGGCGTCCGTTTCCAGCATCAGCCTCGAAGTAGAGTTGCTGGACAGTACGGCGCCAGTCATAACTGGTGTGTCGAGCAGCGCCGTTACGCACAACTCGGCAACCATCTCTTGGACCACAAACGAGCCGGCGGATAGCCAGGTGGAGTACGGAACCACCACCGCATATGGGCAATCGACTGCGCTCGACCCCGCGCTTGTGACCGCTCACTCACAAGGCTTATCAGGCTTGACTCCGGGGATGCCATATCATTATCGCGTCAAGTCGAGAGACGCTACCGGCAATCTCGCAATCTCCGATGACTTTACCTTCACGACTAGCTCAGTGGACACCACAGCGCCGGTCATTTCCAACGTTACCGCTGGAGACATTACCGCCACGACCGCAACAATCACCTGGGCCACGAATGAGAATTCCGACAGCCAGGTGGAGTACGGAACTACAACTGACTACGACCAATCGACGACGCTCAACCCTGCGCTTGTAACCGCGCACTCGCAAGGTTTATCCGGTCTGACCTCCGATACGCTCTATCATTGTCGGGTCAAGTCTAAGGACGCAGCCGGTAATCTCGCAGTCTCTGGTGACTTTACCTTCAAAACTGCACAAAACGGATCGGCTGCGATAAAATGGTTGGTGACAGACCATCTGGGATCGACGCGGATGGTGATAGACGAGACAGGGAGCCTGGCAGGGATAACACGGCATGATTTCTTACCCTTCGGCGAAGAGCTGTCTGCGGTGGTGGGGATCAGAAGCGCGAGCAACGGTTATGGCGGCGATTCGGTACGCCAAAAGTTCGATGGGTATGAGAGAGACTCTGAAACTGGACTCGATTTCGCCAAGGCGAGATATTACGCGAGCACTCAGGGAAGGTTCACTAGCGTTGATCCGCTGATGGCAAGCGCATCAGTTAAGGAGCCACAAAGCTGGAATA
>WNGB01019651.1_pt1 | contig 10981 bp, 10 predicted proteins | sample 5400681 | NCBI WGS metagenome assembly WNGB01 (sample SAMN13153367, study PRJNA577476) | soil metagenome | isolation source: 115 cm soil or saprolite under grassland replicate 2 | place: USA:California | collected 2016-06-15 | reverse complement strand
TCGCACGAGCTGCGCACCCCGCTGGCCACCCAGCGCACCCTGATCGAAGTCAGCCTCGCCGACGCGCTCACCCAGGAGCAGTTGCAGCTGCTGTCCCGCCAGTTGCTGGCCACCAACGAGCGCAACGAGAAGCTGATCGAGGGCCTGCTGGTGCTGGCCGAGACCGAACGCGGCCTGGTGTCGGCGGCGCCGCTGCGGCTGGACGAGATCGCCGACGACACGCTGACCACGCTGGCCAAGGCGGCGGAGGAACGCGGCGTGCACGTCGCGGCGGAGCTCGCGCCGGCCTGGGTCGTCGGCGAGCGGCCGCTGCTCGAGCGGCTGGTCAGTAACCTCGTCCAGAACGCGATCAAGTACAACGTCGACGGCGGGCAGGTGCACGTGGCCGTCGCCCAACCGGGCCGGCTCACCGTCTCCAACACCGGCCCCGTCGTGGCGTCGGACCAGGTGGGCGGGCTGTTCGAGCCGTTCCGGCGCCAGTCCGGCGATCGCCTCGACCACGGCAGCGTCGGCCTCGGCCTGACCATCGCCCGCTCGATCGTGGCGGCCCACCACGGGCGTATCGGCGCGGTCGCCAACCCGGGCGGGGGGCTGACCGTCGACGTGACGCTGACGGCTCGTCAGTAGACGCTGCGGGTCGGGTCGCTGGAGCCACGCACGATCAGCTCGGTCGGCAGGATCCGCACGACCGGGTCGGTGCCGGCTCGTCGATCGTGGTCAGCGGCCGGGCGGTGAGGTCCTCGGCCTGCTCGATCACGGGCTGGCGCATCGTTGACAGGTCGAGCAGCCACGCGCTGGCGTGGTCGTCGAACCCGACGACGGGGACGTCCTGCGGCACGCGCAGCCCGGCCCGGCGGATGGCCAGGATCGCGCCGTAGGCCATCTCGTCGGACTCGGCGAACAGCGCGGTCGGCCGGGTCCGAGCGGTCGAGCAGGCTCACCAGCACGGACACGACGGAGAAGAACGCAGGCATGCTTCGCGTCCCGAACGCTGAACTGCGGACTCGACCGTGGCCAGGGCGGCGACAGTGGCGTGCTCGGCCGTCTCCGCACGCACCCGATGGTCGCCCCGGCGGCCACGAACCAGGGCGCCAGGGCCAGGACGAGTGGTTGCTAGCCGCTGGCCAGGGGCCGGGGTTGGTCCGTGCGTCCGGGTGGTGTCTCCGGGGCTGGCGGCGGGGTCGGTGGAGCAAGGTCGGCGGGCAGCAAGGCCGAGGCGACCAGCCCGATGAGGCCGATGGCGGCCATGGTGGCCAGCGCCAGCCCATAGGCGCGTCCTGGGGTGGAGGTGATGCCAGCGACCAGGATGGTGCCGCCGATGGCGGTGCCCAGGCAGGAGCCGAGGTTGGACACGCTGCGCGACAGGCCTGAGATCTCGCCCTGCAACTCGTCGGGGAAGCTGGACTGCACGACGTTGACCGAGGGGGTCAGCATGGTGCCCAGCCCCAGCCCGATGAGGAGCAGGCCGGGTGCGAACGCCCAGACGCCGGGGGACCCGCTGACCAGGGTGAGCAGGACACCGATGCCGGCGATGGTGATGATGAAGCCGGCCAGGATGAGGGTCCGTTGTGGGCGTCGCTTGGCCAGGCGCTCGGCGGCCAGCGACGACACCAGCAGGCCGACGGTGGCTGCGGTGAAGATCACGCCGGTCTGGATCGCGTCGTAGCCTCGGACCACCTGGAGGTAGCCCGCGACCACGAACGAGACCCCCAACAGCAGCAGCCACTGGGTGTTCTGGGTGACCAGGCCGAGGTTGGAGGTGCGGTTGCGGAACAGCGCTGTCGACAACAGCGGCTCCTGGCCGGCGCGTTCCTTGGCCCGCACCGACAAGAAGAACCACCCCAGGACCAGGGCCCCGGCGACGAGCAGGGTGAGCATCAGCCAGACGTTGTCGTCGGCGGCCAGGATGCCCATAACGATCAGGACCAGGCCAACCGCCGACAGGACCGCGCCGAGGGTGTCGAAGGGGCGTGTCGGATCCGCCGGCAGGGGATCCTGGATCCGGCGGCTCAACAGAATGATCACCGCGATGACCAGCGCCTGGAACACAAAGGCGGCCCGCCAGCTGATGGCCGAGGTGATGAGGCCACCCAGCAGCGGCCCGGCGGCGGCGCCGATGCCGCCCATCGCGCTGATCGCCCCGAAGGCGCGGGCGCGGGAGCTGACCTCGGTGAACAACAAGGTCGTGAGGATGTAGACCGGTGGGATCAGTAGTGCTGTGCCGACACCCTCCAAGATCGAGTTGCCGAGGATGAGCACGCCCAGGCCGGGCGCGGCCGCGCTCAACAGGGCGCCGATGCCGTACATGACCAGGCCGACGGTGAAGAGCCGCTTGCGGCCGTAGCGGTCGGTCAGCTTCCCCCCGGGGATCATCAGTGCCGCCATGACCAGCAGGAAGACCGTGATCGCGACCTGCACACCCTTCACCGTCGTGTCCAGGTCGGTGCTGATGTCGGTGATCATCACATTCATGTTCGAGCCGGCGAAGCTGCAGATGAACTGGGCCAGGGCGAGGGGGACGAGCACCCTCCGCAACGCACTCGACGGCCGTCCCGCCGTCCCACCCTCAGCCATATGTGTGCCCCTTCCGGTCGGGAGCCGACCTCACCACTGTCACCAGGAGTCCGCCCGGACCTTGCAGTCCCACGCCGGCCATGCATCGGCGTGGGCGTACGGACCCAGTCGGGGCACCGAGTCTCTGTTCTCTGTGCTGCTTGTGCCCTTGAGGGGGCTGTGCATCATGCTCCTCCCACCGCTGGGTCATCGGGTAGACGCTACGGCCAAGCCGCACGCCCGACATCACCCGCTTGGGGTGAAGCCCACCCCGTCCAGCGGGTCGGGCAGGGTGCCGTCCTGGCAGGCTAGGTCGGCGGCTCCGAAGTCGCTCCCTTCCTCGGACTGTCTGGCCGGGCGGTCTGCCCTGCCCTTGGAACCGGGGGACGGTGGACACCGAGGCATGCGAGAGAGCACCAGGGGCAAGCGATGGAGCCAACGAAGTCGGCCCGACTCGATCAACTGCCGAGCATGCTCGACTCAGGAGCCGGCCGGGTTGATGGAGTGCTCGTGGCTGGGGGTCGGGCATGCCAGCACCGTCCGGCCAGATCCCTCCATCCTGGGCGTGGTGGGAGAACGAGGCTCCCGGCACGAGGGCCGCTCGCGACGGGTCTTCCTACACCGGGTTGGGTGCCACCGCTAGGCCATGCTGCCGAAGGTCGGCTTGCCGGCGCGCTCGTAGAGCGCATCTGTGGACTCGTTGTGGGCATTGAGGAAGGTTCGAACGGCACGCTCGCCAAGGTCACTGCTTGTTTGAGCGCCGAAGACGATCTGCACTCCTTTGGACAAGCGCTCGGTTTGCTCCGGAGGAGGACCGTCACCCTGCGGGAAGCCCACGAGGCGCCGAAGCAACGCGTCGGAGGCCTTGTTCCACCAGTCGGTGGCTGGCTTCGCGCCCCATTCCTTGGGGCGTTCGCCGCCTTCCTCTACGCCGGGTTCTGCCATGGAGACCCCTCTGCGTCATCGTCGCTGGTGCCAGGAGCGGTCGCCGACCACCGTGTCCGGCGCTTGGGACTCCAGCCGTAGATTGTGACCTGGCCGGTGGGGTGCGGCCAGGGTCGGCGAGCAGATCAGGGCGGCCACCGTCGATCATCTGGTGTTGTGACGGCAACCAGGATCAGACGGTGGCCGCAGGCCCACAGGGTGACCGTCAGCTCTCGCAGCCGGTGCCATCGCCATCGCGATCCAGGTCGAACGGGTCGGGAGGCCGGACCCGTACCGGGCCCTGCGCATAGTTGGGCCCGTTCCCAGACCCTCCGGCGCAGTCGTAGTCGCCGATCCCGTCGTGGAGGCACGCGTCCGGGTAGGCGGGATCGCAGTTGCGTGCCGGGGCCGCGGTGGTCGGCGTCGCGCGATGGGTCGTCGGGGTTGCCCGCCGGATGGTCGTCGCCACCCGTGGCCTGGTGGTGGCCGGCGCCGCGGTCGTGGTCGGTGCCATGGTCGTCGGCGCCACGGTGGTGGGAGGCGCTTGCATTGCCGCCGGCGCGCTGTCGCCGGTGGCGGTGCTCAGCGTGGCCACCTTCTCGCTGCAGGCGCCGGCGCTCGTCGCCAGGGCGACGACCACGGCGGCCCACAACCAGATCCGGCGACCGGGAATGAAACGGTGCATGCGAGGTCTCCTCTGCACGGCGGGTGGCCCATAGAAGGTCCATTGAGGACATTCTCATCACAGAGCATTCTCGTCGCTATGCAGACGTAGTATTCCAGAGTCCCTCAAGTATTGGCTCCGACCCCCGCCGTTGCGGGTTCAGACGCCGTTGGGTCGCGCGGCAAAGGACGCGCTGCGCGCCGCGGGGCCAACGAATTCGCCGACGGAATCACAACCTGGGGCCTCCCGCCGTCACACCCGGGGCCGGGCGGCTCTCCTTGTCATCGGCGGGCGCCGGACCCGCTGCGACCGGTCGGAGGACCAGGGCGCGTATGGCGCCATGATGAGGCCCGCCAGCGCCAGCAGCACGGCGTCGTAGTTGACCCGCCAGCCCACGAAGTCGTGCCAGGCCTGATCCCGGTCCTCTCGCAGCGGCACGTTCGCCTTCGCCAGGCGATCGCACACCCGGTCGTACTCCTGCCTGGCGATCGAGATGGGATCGTCCGGCCCGGGATCGGGGTTGTAGGGGATCGCGAAATAGTCGGCGATCCGCCGCAGCGACAGGTAGCCGGCGCGGATGCACAGCTCGGCGTCGGCCTGTCTGGGCCCCACGACGGTCGAGGCCGTGATTCCGGCCGCGTCCAGCACCGCGCCAGCCGCCGTGATCCAGGAGCGCTGCCACACGGGCGAGCGGAAGAACACCAGCGCCGGGTTGGTGGTGTGGGTCTCCTCGATGTCCATGAACCACTCCTCCCAGCGCTTCCAGAAGCCCGCCATCTGGTCGAGGCCCCTGATGCGCGACATCCGCTCGAGCATCTCAGCCGCCGTCGGCGGCAGCCCCGCGCGGACGTCGAGCGCCGCCACCAGCGCCTCCCTGCGCGAGAACGACGCGTAGATCGCCGGAAGGTACGCGATCAGCAGGGCGAGCAGCATGAGCCCGAACGCGCCCTCAGAGAAGCAGAGCGCCATCTTGGGCAGATCGGGAGGCGGCGTGAAGCCCAGCGTCAGCAGGGAGGAGCCGCTGAGCGCGAACGCCAGCCGCCAGGGACGCTCGCCCAGCGACCAGAAGATCAGCATATAGCCGAGCAGCTCGAGGGTGAGCCAGGTCAGCGCCAGCGTCAGCAGGCTGACCGGCGCGTACATCGCCATGGCCTGGTCGCGCTGCTGGTAGCTGCGCCCCCTCCGGCCCAAGAGCGTGAAGACGGCGCGCACGCCCACGAACACCCAACGGGTGAGGATGACGGGCGTGCCTCGCGGCACGACCACGGTGAGCACGGCCGACAGCAGGGTGACCACCACGATCATGGTCCCGGCCAGCAGGCAGAGCAGAGCCAGGACCCTGATCAGCATGGCGAGCTCACCTCCTTCTCCGGCTCATCGGTGGTCGCGCCGGCCTCGGACGGGTCATCGGACGGGTCATCGGACTCACCGGCCCGCCCGGCGCGCCTGGTTCAAGGTACGCACGGACTCGCGGAACCGCTCGCGCGCCACCCAGACCCGGTTCCCCCTGCCGCCGGTCAGGTGCACGAGCCGGTCGAGGAACCGGCCCCACGGCTCAGGTCGGTGAGGGTCGGGGTCCCGGCTCGAGGGGATGCCGGCCTCAGCCAGCACCTCCTGCACCGTGGCGGCGAGCTCGGGCGTGCGGAAGTTCCCGAGCCGCCGCCGCGGCGTCCCCGGCGGGAGCCCACGCTCCTCGCTCGCCACTCCCCGTCCCTCCCTGTGCTGCCTCGCTCTGACCACGGGTGGCTGACCCATGGGTCGCACCCGCATCATGCCCAATCCTCGAGCGCCCGTCGCCTCCGGGACCACGGAGAGCCTGCCGTATCCAGCTTGGGTCGCGGCGCGAGGTTCCCTACAATAGGGCGGCCCGAGCCGGCGACCAGTCGGTTTGGGTGCCGGTGGAGGCATCGCCTAGTCTGGTCTATGGCGCCCGCCTGCTAAGCGGGTTCGGGGTTCGTCCCCCGTCGCGCGTTCGAATCGCGCTGCCTCCGCCCAGTGCGCCGCTAGCTCAACGGATAGAGCACCAGACTACGGATCTGGCGGTTGGGGGTTCGAATCCCTCGCGGCGCGCCTCTGACCAGCGGGTTTGCTGACTCGGACAGCAGCGTCGAGGTTGTGCCGGGGGGTTGTGCGCGCCAGGAGCAACCCTCCGGAGCAACAGTGGAGCAACCTCGGCGAGCCAAGGCCGCCGCCGATCCGGCCCGGGCTCAGGACGTGGCCTATGAGGCGCTAGTGGCCGACCCGCTCGGTGAGGGGGCACCTCTACGCTGGTTGGTTCTGGAGCTTTCCGGCGCGGCGCGGCGGCTCATGTCCCAGTGGATCCACGACCATCACCGCGGCCGGTGATCCGCTCATTCCGTTGGTCATTCCACCACGCGCTACGGGACTCGACAGAAGACAATCAGGCGGACGGGTCGCCCACCGCCTCGGCCTCGACGGCGCCTGAATCCCTGGGCCCGCGCGTGCCACGTGGTGAGCGGAAGCGGGCGAAGAACTGGCGCAGGTCGCCGGTGAGCAGGTCGGGGGCGTCATGGGCGGCCCAGTGGCTGCCGCGGTCGAACTCGCTCCAGGAGACGATGTTGGCGTGGTCGCGTTCGGCGAACCGGCGGATCGGCCGGAAGTCGAAGGCGAAGCTGGCCAGGCCCATGGGGACCGTGGTCGGTCCGGTCGGGTGGTCGGCGTGCTGGTTCTCGTAGTAGAAGCGGGCCGCCGACGCGGCGGTGTTGGTCAGCCAGTAGATGGCCACGTTGGTCAGGATGTGGTCCTTGCTCAGGGCATTGCCGAACAACTGGCCGCTCCAGGCCATCTGCCCGGCCGGGGAGTCGGCCAGCGCGTGCGCCACGGTCTGCGGCTGGGCGGCCTGCACTTTGTCGTGGACCGCTCGCTCCACGAAGCCCTGCAGGAAGGCCAGGTACCCCAGCTCCTCCTGGGTCAGGCCTTCGAATTCGGCGGGGTCTCCCGAGGGGAAGGAGAAGATCTGGTTGACGTGCACCCCGATGACGTGATCGGGGTCGACGCGCCCCTGCAGGGGGGCCACGATCGCGCCGGCGTCGTTGCCGTGGGCGCCGTAGCGGTCGTAGCCGAGCCGCCGCATGAGCTCGGCCCACGCCCGCGCGGTGCGCAGGGCGTCCCAGCCCGGCTCGCTGGTGGGCCCGGAGAAGGCGAAGCCGGGCAGCGACGGGACGACCACGTGGAAGGCGTCGCTGGCCTGGGCCCCGTGGGCCCGCGGGTCGGTGAGCGGCGCGACGAGGTCCAAGTACTCCAGGAAGGTGTTGGGCCAGCCGTGGGTCAGGATCAGCGGGATGGCGTCCGGCTCGGGGGAGCGGACGTGCAGGAAGTGGATCCGCTGCCCGTCGATCGTGGTGGTGAACTGGGGGTAGCCGTTGAGCCTGGCCTCCCACGCGCGCCAGTCATAGTGGCGTTGCCAGTGCTCGACCAGGTCCTTGACGTAGCCGACGGGGACGCCGTACTCCCAGCCGGGCGGGACCGGGCCCTGCTGGGGTCCGCCGGTGTCCAGGGGCAGCTCGTTGGCCCAGCGGGTCCGGGCCAGCCGGTCGGCCAGGTCGTCCAGGTCGGCCTGGGGCACGTCGATGCGGAACGGCCGGATGGTGGTGTTGGTCATCGCTGGTGAGCTCCTTCCGGTGGTCACGTCGGTGCCTCCTGAGCCCGCGCCCCGTCGGTGGGTCAGCGGAAGCGGCGGAAGTAGTCGCGGATGTCGGCGACCAGGAGGTCAGGGGTCTCCATGGCGGCGAAGTGGCCGCCGCGGTCGAACTCCGACCAGTGCGGGATCCTGCCCTCAGGGTCGGACAGGCGGCGGATGAGGCTGGCGGCGCCGCCGAACACCGCCCAGCCCTGCTTCTCCAGCGACGGCGACATCCAGTCGGTGGCGTGCATGGCGTCGTAGATGAAGTGGGCGGCCGAGGCGCCGGTGCCGGTGAACCAGTAGGTGCTCACGTTGTCGAGGAGCTGGTCGCGGTCGACCGCATCGGTGGGCAGCTCAGCGCTCGGGTCGGTCCACTCCTTGAACTTCTCCACCATCCAGGCGAGCTGCAGGACCGGTGAGTCGTTGAGGCCGTAGGCGAGCGTCTGCGGGCGGGTGCCCGAGATCTGGAGGTAGCCCCGGCCCTCGGCCGACTGCTCCCGCATCCGCTCGACGATCGCCTTGTCGGCGTCGGACAGGTCGCCGGTCTCCTCCGGCACCGGCATGCCGATCAACGCCAGCGCCAGCGGGTCGGTGTTGATGTGGGCGCCGACCACGTGGTCGAGGTTGCTCAGCACTCCGGACACCCCGGCGCCGACGTCGCCGCCCTGGGCGCCGTAGCTGGTGTAGCCGAGCCGCCGCATCAGCTCGTCCCAGGCCTTGCCGATGGTCGCCAGCACCCAGCCGGGCTTGTTGACCGGGATGGAGAAGCCGGCAAGCTCGCGGAACTCCACGAACGAACTGGGGTAGCCGTGGGTGGCGACCAGCGGCAGCGCGTCCGGCTCGGAGGACCGCACGTGCACGAAGTGGATGGTCTGCCCGTCGATCTCGGTGGTGTACTGCGGGAGCTCGTTGAGCCGAGCCTCCTGCGCACGCCAGTCGTAGGAGGCACCCCAGTAGGCGGCCAGCTCCTTGAGGTAGCCCAGCGGCACCCCCCGGCTCCACCCGAGCCCGAGCAGCTCCGAGGGCCACCGCGTCCGGGCCAGCCGCGCCCGAAGATCATCCAGCTCAGCCTGGGGAACAGAGATCCGGAACGGCCGGATAGAGGTGTCGGTCGCCGACAATGCGTACTCCTGTCAGTGTGGTGGGTTACAGCTTTCGCGTTCGGTCACCCAGCACAGGCGCCATGGCAGATCGTGACCGCGTTCGTCAGGCTGTTTGCCAGGCTTGCCTGCGTCGAGGTCAGCGTGGCGAAGTCAGGCACCCCGTCGATGGTGCCCGTGGCGTCCCGCATGCGGTCGATGGTCTGGTTGGCGAAGCGAGTGTTGCCGTCGGCGTAGTGGCTGCCCCACTGGGTGTTGTCCGGGTGACCACCGACGAACTCCGCAGTGACCGTGACTGGTGCGGGCAGGTCCACCAGGTCGATGGTCCCGTCGGGGTGGAACACCGTCTTGTAGGTGAACGTGCCCACGACGTGTCCGCTGGTCAGGCCCTCGGCGATGTCGACGACCGCGGCGTCCGTGCTTGAGTAGGCCACGGCGTCGTCGTCATGCATGACGTTCATGTCGTCGGTGTGCATGTAGCGCACACCGATTGACACGAACGGCCCCGAGGGGGAGTCGCTGTTGTCCGCAGCGAAGAAGTCGATAGCGTAGTACGCCGTGTCGGGTGTTCGCTGGTCAAAGTCCGCGGGCAGGTCCGTGACGAAGGCGACCGCGTTTCGTCCAGTGAACTGCTGATGGACGACTTCGACCGGGGACGTGCCCTCGGCGTGGGCCGGTGCCGCGACGAGCAGGCCGATGGCGACTGCAGCGGCGGCTGCGAGCGAGAGCATGCGGCGGCGGAAGTTCACGCTGGCCTCCTGATGGTGGGACGAGGGTTGCTTGTGCAACACCCTGTTACGCTGGTGCGCGTATCCGCGACGCGGCCCCGGACTCTCAGCGGAGAGTGCATCGCGGCCACCCGGATTGACTCTGCCCGGTCCACGTCCAAAGATCGAGGCAAGCAACCGGCAACCAAGCGGCAAGATCGCGGGTGGCAACGGGAGGCGATGACGACCACGACGGCAGGCGCTGCCGCGGCCGAGGTGGCGACCCTGGCAGAACGGCTCCGCCTGCTACGGACGCGGGCGCTGCTGACGCAGGAGCAGCTGGCCGAGCGGGCACGCTTGAGCGTGCGCACCGTCCGCAACCTCGAGGCCGGCTGCATCCGCCGACCCCAGGCTCGCTCGCTGCGGCTGCTGGCCGACGCGCTCGGCCTGACCGAGGCGGAGCGCGCGCTGCTGGTCGAGCTGGCCGCACGCGACCCCGACCCGGACCCCGAAACCGTCACCGCGCCGGCAGCCTCCAGGCCACGGCGCGTCGGGCTTCCCCAGCCGCCGCGACTGCTACCACCGGTGGTGGCCGACTTCACGGGCCGCCACCAGCAGCTCACCACCATCCTAGGGCTACTGGACCAGGATGGTGGGCCGCATCCGGTGGTGGTCAGCGGCTCTGCCGGGGTCGGCAAGACCGCCTTGGCCGTCCACGCCGCCCACACCGTCGCCGGTCGCTTCCCCGACGGGCAACTGTTCGTCAACCTCCGCGGCCACGACCCCGCCGGGCCGCTGGAGCCCGCTCAGGCGCTGGCAGCGCTCCTGTACGGACTGGGGGTGTCGCCCGAGGAGGTCCCGGCCGACGCCGAGACCGCCGTTGCGCTGTACCGCAGCCTGCTGGCCGACCGGCGGGTGCTGGTGGTGCTGGACAACGCCCACAGCGCCGCCCAGGTCCGGCCGCTGCTGCCTGCCAGCACCGGCAGCCGGGTGCTGGTCACCAGCCGCGACCGGCTCACTGGCCTGCTCGCCCGCGACGGCGCCCACCGCCTGAGCCTTGGCGTGCTTGATCCCGAGGAGGCCGCCGAGCTGCTGGCCCGGCTGCTCGGCCCTGACCGGGCCCAAGCCGAGCCCGGGGCGGCCGCTGAGCTTGCCAGTGCCTGCGCGTTGCTGCCGCTGGCGCTGCGGGTGGCCGCGGCCACGCTCGCCGACCAGCCCGACTGCCGCATCGCCGACTACGTCGGTGAGCTCCGCACGGGCGGCCGGCTGGTCCAGTTGGCAATCGACGGCGACCCCCACAGCGCCATCAAGGCCGCCTTCGACCTGTCCTACCAAAGCCTGGCATCCGAGGCGCGGCGGCTGTTCTGGCTGCTGGGGCTGCTGCCAGGGC
>WNGB01013527.1_pt1 | contig 10981 bp, 9 predicted proteins | sample 5400681 | NCBI WGS metagenome assembly WNGB01 (sample SAMN13153367, study PRJNA577476) | soil metagenome | isolation source: 115 cm soil or saprolite under grassland replicate 2 | place: USA:California | collected 2016-06-15 | reverse complement strand
AGCGTGATGTCGCCAAAGGCGTCGGCTATCCGCGCGCCGAGGGTCAGCTCGTCTCGCCTGACGGACGGTTTCTGGCGTTCGACACTCCCTGCTGTCCTTCGCGCGTCGTGATCGCGCCGCGGAGCGGCGGTGCAGCGCGCGAGGTCGCGACGTCGCCGACACAGCTGCGCGTCCTCAGCTGGGACGGGGAAGGACACGTGGTGTATTGGGCTGGTGGAGACGCGCTCGATGCCACCAGCGCCGACGGAACGCGTTATCGCGTCCTGCTGGGGCTGCCTGGCGGCGTCCATGCTCTCGACATCTGGCCGGGCGCCCGCACGACCGACGGTGTCGCGACGGTGTTCTCGATCCAGGCGGACGGGCCCTTCCCCGGGACCGCGGAGAAGAACGTCGCCGATCGCACGCTCGTCGCGCGCGAGCTGCGCGCGTACCAGAGCGGCATGCCGCTGTACATGCGGCTCACCGCGCACGAGGCGCTGACGTATGGGCCAGGTGGCGCGCTCGGCGCGTACGACATCGCGACCGGGACCACGCGGTCGCTTGCGCAGCTCAAGGAGGGTGACCACCTGCAGCCGACGACGACGTCCGCCGGCATCCTGCTGTCGAGTCCCGGTCGCAGCTGGGTCCGAGTACTCGACATCGAGCATGACGACCGGTGGCATGAGACCGACGTCGGCCGGATCCTCCAGGCCGCCGGATACGCGCTGTCGCGCGGTCGCTTCCTCGTGTTCGATGAGGACGGCGCGCCGTACGTCCTCGACGGCGCCGCGGCTCGTGCCGCGCCCGCGAGGAACGCGCTGTCTGGTGGATCGCCGAACGACACCGTGGGAACGATCCAGTCCGCGCGAAACGCGACGGTCGGTCGAAAGATGCAGCTCGAGTGGCGGATGCCGGACGGCGCGCCACAGTCGCTCGACTACTTCGGCGGCAATCTCGTCGTCGTGTCGACGTGGACGAAAGACTGCGTGGTGTGCACGCAGCAGCTGGGACTCCTGTCCGACGTCACGACCGCCAACCGACGGGTCGAGATCATCGCGATCGGCGTGGACGAGACCGAGGCGTCGGCGCTCGAAGTTGCGAAGGATTACCGACGCCTGCGGCCGCTCGTCGGCACGACCGACGTCCTGAAGGAACTTTCGCCGGGCCTCATGCCGCAGACGTTCATCCTGGACAGCGATCACATGGTGCGGTACGTCATCTTCGGTCCGCTGACCTGGGACGGCCTGGTCCGCGCGCTGACCGCAGCGTCGAAGAGCCGGTTAGCGCTCCGCGATGGGGATGTAGCGCTTTCCTGAGGGACCGGTGTACTCGGACTCGGGTCGGATGAGCCGGTTGTCGCCGTGCTGTTCCATGATGTGCGCGCTCCATCCGGCGATACGTCCGAGAGCGAAGATCGACGTCCCGAGATCGGCCGGGATTCCGAGGAACGTGTACGTCGTCGCGGCGTAGTAGTCGACGTTCACGACGTTCACTTTCGCGGCGGCGCCCGGCGACATCGTCGGACGGCGTTCCGCGATCGCCTTCGCCAGTCGCTCCTGGATCTCGAAGTACGGCTTGCCCTTCCAGTCCTTCGACAGGTCCATCGCGAAGCGGCGCAGCTGCTTGGCGCGCGGATCCTCCGTGAGGTACACGCGATGTCCGAAGCCCGAGAACTTGTACTTCTGCTGGATCGCCTTCTCGACGAACGTCTCGACGTGCTCGGCCGAGCCGATCTCCTCGAGCATGCGCATCGTCCCGTCCGTCGCGCCGCCGTGAAGCGGACCCTTCAGCGCTCCGAACGCCGCCGTGACGGCGGCGTGCATGTCCGCGTTCGTCCCAGCGACGACGCGCGCCGTGAACGTCGACGCGTTGAGCCCGTGCTCCGCCTGGAGGATGAAGCAGGTGTTCAGGATCTCCGCTGCACGCGGGTGGCCATCGTCGACGCCCGCCATGCGCGCGAAGTTCGCCGCGTGATCGAGCGACGGCTCGGGCGGTATCGGTTGTTCGCCGCGACGGCGGCGCATGTAGGTCGCGAGGATCGTCGGCAGCTTCGCCGTGAGCCTGATCGCCTTGCGGTACTCGGCCTCCGGGGAGTTGTCGCCCTCGGCCGGGTCCTCGACGGCTGACGCCGAGGCAACGGTCCGCAGAACGTCCATGGCTGTTCCGCTCTCGGACATCTCCTGCAGGATCTTGCGCGGAAAAGGCGAGAGCGTGCGGTGCTTCACCAGCTCCGCCTTGAAATCGCGCAGCTGCTCCTTCGTCGGAAGGTCGCCGTTGAGCAGCATGTAGGCGACTTCCTCGTATTCCGCCCTCGTCGCGAGCTCGTCGATGGAATACCCGCGGTAGACGAGGCTGTTGTCCTCGACCTTGCAGATCGCGGTCGTCGTCGCCACGACGCCCTCGAGCCCGCGGGTGGCGACCTTCGCGCGGCTCTCGTCGGTCACCTTCCGAGTGTCGCATACCGGTGTCGGTCGGCCGCCCGCCGCTTGCCGTGCTCAGCTGCCCTCTTGCCTGGGGATGGAACCCGGAGTACAGTCGCGGCCGTAGGGTCAGTCGTCACTAAACCCTGCGGGGAGGACGAAACGGACGCGGCACGGCCGCGTTAGGTACCCCAGCGGGTGCCCGCCAAACTGAAAGCCCCTCATCCCACCCACCAGCGGAGGGCGGCGGCCATCGGGCCGGCGCCCTTTCGCTATCTTGGCCCGGAAGCGCGGGAGGAACGGTGAAGGCAGGAGCTGCGGTTAGGGCGCGACGTACTCGCATCCCGCGCGAGACATACCGGGCGACCGCACGCTCGGTGGGGATCGCTCCCCGCCTGCGCCGGCGCACGATCCTCCTCGACGCGGCCATCCTCACCTTCGCGGCCGGCTTCGTCCTCATCAGCGCACCGCTCATGTCGGCCCTCGGCGATGGGGTCAACGAATTCATCGCGACCGCGGGCCGGTCGCTCGCTGGTCAGCTCGGCAGCGCTCAGATCGAGCTTCCGAACAGCCTCGGCAACGTGGGCAGCGCGGAGCCGGTGGTGAACGGTCTGCCGGACTTCACTCGTGACACGGAGATACAGCTCTCCGGCCGCGTGCCGTCGTTCGCGATCGCGCCTGGCCGCAGCGTCGAGATCGTCCTGAATGCCGCGGTGATCGCAAATGCAGCGCTCGACGTGAGCGGCACGTTCGCCGCTCCGCTCAAGCTCAAGGACGGTGCCAACGCGATCGGGCTCACGCTGCTGTCGGGCAAAGATGTGATCGCGCGCTCGGCCTACACCGTGATCCTCGATCTGCAGCCACCGACCCTCGACCTGCTCGGTCCAGTGAACGGTGCCGTCGTCGACGGCCCCAACGTCGTCGTGCAGGGAAAGACGGAGGTCGGCGCGACCGTGAGCGTGAACGGCCGGACGATCGTTCCCGGGCAGGACGGCTCGTTCAGCGAATCGTTCACGCCGCCGTTCGGCCCGGTCGCGATCACCGTCGTCGCGCGCGATCGCGCGGGCAACGAGACGATCGCGAAGGCGGACGTGACCCTGCGTGCCCCGACCGCGGCGGCGACCGTGGTGAGCGTGACCCTCGACCGCGCTCGAGTGCGGCCTGGAGAGATCGTCCAGGCGCAGATCCGCGTCACAGAGAACGGCAGGCCGAAGGTCGGGACGATCGCGACACTGTCCGTCGGTGTCATCACGATCGGCAGCGCCACGACAGATGCATCCGGCAGCACGCGCATCACGTTCGCCGCGCCGCCGAACGAGGGCGACGCCGCGGTCGTCGTGTTCGCGGCTGGGACGTCGGGGAGGACCGCGCTGACCGTCGCGCGCTGAGCCTGGCGGCGATACTGCCCCGGTGACCTCCGCCGATCTCGTCCTGTTCTCCATCCTCGGCGGCACCGCACTGCTCCTGTACGGCGTGCGCCTCGTCGGCGAAGGCCTGCAGCGCGCGGCCGGAACGCGTCTGCGTCACATCCTCTCGACGCTGACCGGAAATCGGCTGAAGGCCCTCGCCGTCGGAGCCGGCGTGACCGCCGTGCTGCAGTCCTCCAGTGCGACGACGGTGATGCTCGTCGGCTTCGCCTCCGCGGGTCTGCTCTCGCTGCGACAGACCATCGGCGTGATCCTCGGTGCGGACGTCGGCACGACGGTCACCGTGCAGCTCCTCGCGTTCGACCTCCTTGCCGTCTCACCCCTCGTCGTGTTCGTCGGCTGGCTCGTGTGGATGGTGGGGCGCGGCACGCTCCGCTACATCGGACAGGCGGTCTTCGGATTCGGCTTCCTGTTCCTCGGAATGAAGCTCGTATCCGACGGCACCGCGCCGCTCGCGACGAGCGATCTGTTCCGCGACCTGCTGGCCGCCCTCACGGCACAGCCGCTCATCCTGTTCCTCGTCGCCGCCGTCTTCACGGCTCTCGTGCGGTCCAGCGCGGCGGTCATCGGGCTTGCGCTGTCGCTCGCGGCCAGCGGCCTCATGCCGCTCAGCGGGGCGATCCCGATCATCTTCGGCGCCAACATCGGCACTGCGGCAACGGCGCTGTTCGCGGCGATCGGCCAGAACGCCGAGGCCCTTCGCGTCGCGGCCGCCCACGCTGCATTCAAGGTCGCAGGCGTGCTCCTCTTCATTCCGTTCGCGGGTCTCTTCGCGGACCTCGTCGCGCGCACAGCTCCTGACGTGCCGCGCCAGATCGCGAACGCGCACACGCTCTTCAACGTCATCCTCGCGGCGGTCTTCCTCCCCTTCACCCACGTCGCGGCCGATCTCTTCACGCGTCTCGTGCCGGACCGGGTCACGCCCTCGACTGGCGCTATCTACCTCAATCCGCAGACCATCGACACACCGGCCGTCGCGCTCGGACAGGCGCTCCGCGAGACGCTGCGGATGGGCGACGTCGTGATCCAGTCGCTGAACGACTCGCTGACGGTGCTCGAGCACAACGACGAGCGACTGATGCGCGAGGTCATCTCGCGAGACGACGTCATCGACCGCCTTGAGGAGGACATCAAGCAGTTCCTCATCGGTCTCGGCGGCCAGTCGCTCACCGATGAGCAGGCGGAGCGCGAGACGGCCCTCATCTTCGTCATCGCGAACCTCGAAGAGATCGGAGACGTCATTGAGAAGAACCTGATGGAGCTCGCCGCCAAGAAGATCACGGGCCATCACGTCTTCAGCCAGCAGGGCTGGGCCGAGATCCGGGAGCTGCACGCCAAGGTCCTCGAGAACCTCGAGTTGGCGATGTCCGCCCTCGCGTCGAGCGACGCGACCATCGCCGAGAAGATCATCCGACACAAGAGCGTCGTCAACGTTCTTGAGCGCCAGCTCCGCCAGACGCATATCCGCCGTCTGCATGAGGGACTGCGCGAGTCGATCGACACCTCGAGCATCCACCTCGACCTTCTCGCCAACCTGAAGCGCGCAAACTCTCTGGTGGCGGGCATCGCGTACGCGGTCCTCGGAAAGCACAAGGTCAAGGACGTCGAGGAGTGACTCACAGGTGAGCGGCCGAGCCTTTGTCGGCTGCTCCGGATGGTCGTACACCTCGTGGCGGCCGAAGTTCTACCCGGAAGGCATGAAGAGCCGCGAATTCCTCCGTTATTACGCGACGCGGTTCCGCACCATCGAGATCAACTACACCTTCAACCATCTGCCGACGGAGAAGAACGTGACGGAGTGGACCGCGGCGACGCCGGACGACTTCGTGTTCGGGCTGAAGGCCTCGCAGCAGATCACGCATCGCATGCAGCTCCGCGAGCCAGCGGAGACGCTCCCCGTCTTTTTCGAGCGCGCGCGGCTCCTCGGCGCGCGACTTGGGCCGATCCTGTTCCAGACCCCACCGTGGGTGAAGCGGGACGACGACCGGCTCGCGATGTTCCTTGCGGCGCTGCCGCGCGACGTGCGCTGCGTGCTCGAGGTGCGCGATCCGTCGTGGTACGCGCCGGAGATCTACGACCTCCTGCAGACGGCGAACGTCGCGCTCGTCCACGCGGAGGGGGAGAAGTCGCCGTCGCCGGTCGAGACGCTCGGGACGACCGCGGACTTCGGCTACGCGCGTCTGCGGAACGTCAGCGGGTACCCCGACGACGCCGTGGATGCCTGGGCCGCGCGGTTTCGTGTCCTGCTGGAGTCCGGCAGGGACGCGTACGTGTACTTCCGGCACGATGAGGACGGCTCGAACGCCCTATCCGCCGAGCGCCTGCGACGCGCGATCTCGTAGCCGCCGTCGCGATCGGCGGCGGACTCGTTTTCATCGTGACGGCGCAGCTCGCACAGCGTCGCGCGCTCAAGAGGCGCGGCATGACGCTCCGGACCGCCGGCGGTCTGGCGGCGGTCGCCCCGTACTTCTTCTGGGCGCCGTACGTCGTTATCGTGCTGCAGCCGGGTCCCCGGGTCGGGGTGCCCGAGGTCCTGGCGTGGCTCGGTCTCGCGCTCTGCGTCCTCGGTATCGCGTTCTCGCTGTGGTCGATCGCAACGCTCGGACGCCACTACGACCTCGTGCTCGAGGTCCACCAGGATCACGAGCTCGTTCGCCGCGGCCCGTACGCCCTGGTGCGGCATCCCGTCTACACCGGGCTGGCAGTCCACTTCGCGGGCGCCTGCCTCGCGACCGGCAACGTCCTGCTCATCGCCGGAACGCTGCTCCTGTCGTACCCGGCCTTCTACGCGCGTGCCCGCACCGAGGAGCGCCTCCTCCGGGCGCGATTCGGCGCCGACTACGAGGCGTATGCGCGCGAAGTACCTATGCTCGTGCCGCGCCTCCCGGCCCGCTGAGGCCGCAGCGCGAGGAGAACGAGATGAACTGGCTCGCGATCATCATCGCGACGGTCGTGAACATGGTGCTCGGCTCTTTGTGGTTCTCGCCGGTGCTCTTCCAGAAGCGCTGGATGGCCCTCCGGGTCGGTGGCCCGATGAGCGGCACGGCCAGCCCGCTCCTGTACGTGATCACCGCCGTCGGTGCGCTCGTCAGCGCCATCACGCTGGACTGGATCATCGGCCTCGCGGGCGCAAGCTCGGTGGGTGGTGGCGCGATCATCGGTCTGTACTGCGGTCTCGGATTCGTCGGGCCGGCGATCCTCTCCGACCACCTGTTCAACGAGCGGCCGCCGATGCTCTACCTCATCGTCGCGGGCTTCCCGGTCGTCGGCCTCCTGCTCATGGGCGCGATCATCGGAGCGCTCGGCGCCTAGCGGATGGACTATCCGCTCGACCTGCGGTTCCGGCTCATCTCATTCGGCCCGCAGATCAACGTCCTCGACGCCTCCGGTCGATCGGTGGCGTACGTGAAGCAAAAGGCGTTCCGTCTCAAAGAGGACGTCGAAGTGCACACCGACGAGACACGGCAGACGCCGCTCTGGCGCATCAAAGCGGATCGGATCATCGATTGGAGCGCGGCGTACCGGATCACCGATGCGAACGGCAGTCCCGTCGGCACGCTGCGTCGCAAGGGCGGGCGCTCGCTCTGGCGCGCGACCTATGTGATCACCGACCCGAACGAGCAAGAGGTGGGCGGGATACGCGAGAAGGACCCGTGGACGAAGGTGCTGGACGGCCTGCTGTCGATCATCCCGATCGTCGGCGACCTCAGCGGCTACTTCATCAACCCCACTTACGTCGTGAGCCGCGGCGAAGAACCGACGCTGGAGGTCCGCAAACGACCCGCGTTCTTCGAAGGACGATTCGCCATCGAGCAGGTCGGCACCCCCGATCCGCGCAGCGAAGCGCTGTTCCTGGCCAGCGTCATGATGGTGGTCCTGCTCGAGCGCGGGCGAGGTTAGAACGATCGGTTTCGTGAGCGGTGGCTAGCCGGCAAGGATCACTGGAGAAGCGCCGCGGTGGCGGTGAGCTCCTCCTCGGAGCCCATCGCCACGACGAGGTCGCCGTCCTCGAGCCGGAGCTCGGGGTTCGGATTCACGTGCATCCCGCCATCGCGCCGCCGCAGCGCCAAGAGGCGCGCGCGTCCCGATTCGAGCAGGCCCGCGTCGTGAAGGCTGCGTCCGCGTGAGTGGCACGCTTCGCCGACGAGGATCTCCTCGATGCCGATACTGCCGCCCCCGTGACGCATCGTCTCGATGACATCGACGACGGCGGGACGGAGAGCGAGCTCAGCCATAAGGCGGCCGGCCATGCGGTATGGCGACACGATCCGATTCGCGCCCGCGAGCTCCAGGCGCCGGATCGATTCGGGCTGTCCAGCGCGCGCGGTGATGAACACACCGGGGTTGAGCGCGCGTGCGGCGAGCGTGATGTACACGACGCGCTCGTCGGAGTCGACGACTGCGAGCAGTCCTTTCGCGTGCGCGATGCCCGCGGCACGCAGGATGTCCTCCGCGGCGGCGTCGCCTTCGACGAAGAGCCGTCCCTCGTGGCGCAGGCGTGCGACCGGGTCGGGATTGGTCTCCACCACGACGTGGCGGATCCGCTGGCGGTCGAACTCACTGGCGATCTGTGTCCCGATGCGGCCGTAGCCGCAGATGATGAAGTGATCGCGCAGCCTCTCGATGTCGCTCGCCATACGTCGCTGCCTCCGAAAGAGCGCGAATCGGCCCTCGGCAAGCGTCTCCGCGAAGACGCCGAACATGTACAGCATCGCACCGACGCCGCCGATGATGAGCGTGACCGTGAAGAGACGCCCCGCGGTGCTGAGTGGGTGGATCTCGCCAAATCCGATCGTGGCGATGGTCGTGATCGTCATGTAGAAGGCATCGAGGAAATTCCAGCCTTCGATGAGCACGTACCCGAAGGTCCCATAGGCGGCAGCGGCGAGGACGAGGACCGCCGGCAGCCGGAACCTGCGGAGGGGATTTTCGACCTCGAGCATCGCCGCCGTCATTGTGCGCCCGGTAGGCGCTCGATCTCGGTCAGCTAAGCGGTGCGCGCCCGCCTTGGAAAGAGCCGCACCGCGAAGGCGGACGCGGCGATCGTGATCGCCGCCGCGGCGAGGGTCGCGCTGAACTGGGATGACGTGACCACGCCGGCCGCGACGCCCAGCCCGAGCACAACGAAGCTGAACTCGCCGATCTGACCGAGGCCGACGCCCAGCTGGGTTCGGCGTGCGGGCACGGAGAACAGCGCCGCGAGCAATGCGACGGTCACGATCTTCAACGCCACCAGGGCGACGACGAGAAGGAGCACGCCGGCCTCCCGGCCCAGCGACGCAGGATCGACCAGTGTGCCGATGGCAACGAAGAACATCACCGCGAAGAGGTCTCGGAACGGCAGGACCTCACGGCGCGCTTCGTGCGCTTCCGGCCGCATCGAGAGCAGGAGACCGGCGACGAACGCCGCGAGCGCGACCGGGACGCCGAAGGCGACCGCGCCGAGGCCGGCGTTCGCGAGTGCGAACGAGACGGCGACGATGATGAAGATGTCGGGCTGATCGCGGACCTGCGCCAGCAGCCAGGGCATGACCACGAGCTGCGCGACGGCGGCAAAGCCCACGAACGCGATGACCTTCCCGAGTGCCAGCGCAGGTGCGTCGCCGCTCTGCGCGAGGAGCACCGCGAGGATGGTCGCCGCGACCAGCGTGACGGCATCCTGCAGGATGGCCCAGACGACCAGGGCGCGGTCGGTGACCGGGTCGGTCGTCCTGCGGCGACTTCGCGTGATGTTCACGACTACGACGGAGCTCGAGAGCGCGACCGCGAGTCCGATGGTCACGGCGCCGAGCATGCCGGTCCCCAGCTGCATGAACGCGAGCGCGCCCACCAGAGTCCCGATAGCGATCTGCAGCGGGACCGCGAGGAGGATCCCGCGCGGCTCCCGGCGCAGCGCGCGCAGATCGAGCTCGATCCCGACCTCGAAGAGGAGAAGGACGACACCCATGTCGGCAAGCACCTGGATCTGACGGCGATCCGCGACGTAGCCAGGCGTGAACGGCCCGACGAGCAGGCCGACGAGGAGATAGCCGAGCACCGCGGGCAGCCCGAGACGTCTGCTGAGCGCGCCGGCGAGAGCCGCCGCGAGCAACGCCACTCGATCTCGAGCACGGGCACGGCCTGGGGCACGCTCGGAGGCTCGACGACTGGGAGCAGTGATGACGCGGCGGACCGACATCACGCGGCGAGGAGGCGCGCTCGCGAGCGAAGTCGAGCCCGCGGCATTGATCGGTCGGCTGGGGCGTGGCTGCGGAGCGGGCCCGTTTGAGCGATCGAGCGCGCCTCCGTCAGCCGCCTGACGCTCAGACGCGTGCGTTGGCTTAGCTCGAGGGCACGTCCCAGTCGTTCGGGAGGATGTGGATCCAGGTCTGGCCCGGCGAGAGGTAGATCTTCTGCCCGTACAGGTTCGTGAACACGAATGGGTCGGTGTACGAGGCGCGCGACCAGGTGCCGTCCTGACGGCGCCCGTCGCGGAAGACGCTCGCCTTGCCGACGCCGGTGAGGCGCATGTCGAGGCTCGCGGCACCGCCGGCGTCGTCATGCACATCGGTGGCCCAGATATCGGTGTTGATGATGATGACGTTGCGCGCCGCGATCTCCTGCCCGTTCATCCCATCGACCTCGCGCCGGTAGTTCAGCGCGTTGCTCGCGCTCTGGAATCGCGCGTAGGTGTGCGAGCCGGCGTCGTACTCGTAGCGCACGCGTGCGTCGAGCCGGTAGGGGATGAGGAGCGCGGTCGCGGAGATGCTGCCGATGAAACCACCCGTCGTTTCGGCGTGGTTCGGCGACGCGAGGAAGTCCCAGCGCGGGACGTCCACCGGGCCGCCGCCGCCGACCGACGCCGTCGCCTCGCGCAGCGCCTGTGACGAGGTGAACAGGTTGTGCGGGATGATGCGGCCGTCGACGTTGGTTCGGTAGAACGTGCTTCCCTGTCCGAGCTGCGGCGAGACGCCGACGTACGCGCCGCGTTCGATGTCCTCGCGGACCAGGGCCTCCATGAGCTGCGACGCGCCGGAGAAGACGAGCGAGCCGCGCACCATCGGCGTCGTGTACCGGTCTGAGAAACGGACGCTGCGCACGGCGCCGATCGTGTCCGGATCCTGCGAATGGAAGTACGCGGCGAGACGGGTGATATAGCCCTCGACAAGGAGCTCC
>WNGB01016681.1_pt1 | contig 10984 bp, 10 predicted proteins | sample 5400681 | NCBI WGS metagenome assembly WNGB01 (sample SAMN13153367, study PRJNA577476) | soil metagenome | isolation source: 115 cm soil or saprolite under grassland replicate 2 | place: USA:California | collected 2016-06-15 | reverse complement strand
GATTCCAAGCCGCTCGGCCGCCCTTTGTTCGCCTGGCTCGCATATCACGAGGGAGCGATACTCGGGAAAGCGTCGAGTGAATTCTGCAAGCCCTTTCAACTCCCGCGGCGTCACGCGCCCGATGGTGACTTCAATCGCCCACCGGCCCCAGGTGCCATCGAGTACGCCATCCACCTCCAGCGGCTCCTCGCGCCAATAGGCGACGCGTTGCTCGGCATTCCACGCGTAGCTCAGGCAGGCGTTCTCGATCCATGCGCCGAAGCGCGCCGGATCCCGGTCTCTCTCGGGTATACCGTCGGGGTGCGCGGCAGCTAGCAACGCTTGGTTGAGGACGATCAGCTTCGGCGGCGCTGCGCGTCGCCGCGCGGCCCGACGCCCATGCTTCGGGAGAGCGGCCACGAGGAAGGCTTCTTCCAGGAGGTGCAGGTAGTGCGCGATTGTCTCCAGTGCTCCGCGCTCCTCCAGCTGTCCCTGGAGCTTCTGGAGCGACACGATCTGAGCCGGCGAGGTCACGCAGACGCCGAAGACTTGTCGGAGCAGGGCCGGCCGCCGGACAGGTCCCAGGGCAAGAAGGTCTCGACCGATTGCCGGTTCGATGATGGCGTCGCGGATGTAGCTCGCCCAGCGGCCCGCGTCGTTCAGTAAGGGGTAGGCTCCGGGGTAGGCACCGCGGCGCACCCAGACGTCCACAGCGTCGCTGCCGGACAGACTGAACGCGGCAGCCAAGGAAGCTGGCGACCAGTGCGTCAGAGTCAACCGTTCAAACCGCCCGGCGAGGCTCTCGCGCGAGCCCCGGCCCAGCCGAAGCGCAGACGAGCCGGTAGCGACAACATGAAGAGGCACTCGCCGCCGCCGGAGCCGGTCCCATTCACCCTTAAGCCGGGCAGCCCAGTTGCCCAAGACATGCACCTCATCGAGCAGCACGATCACACGACCACGGGCACGTGCGGTCGCTTCGGCACGCGTCCATACCCCGTCCCAGAAGCCCGGTAAGGCGGCCTCTGGACCGTCGCACGCCGCATACAGAGCCTGAGCGCCAGCCTCCCTGGTGAGATCAAGCAACAGGGTGGTTTTCCCCACCTGGCGAGGCCCGGCCAAGAGCTGGATCCGGGTTGGCGGCGCTTCGGCGAGACGCTCCAGAAGGAGCCGGCGGCAGTCCTGATAATCCACGAGGCCATTATACTCGAATAATTATTCGAGTATGTATTTTCTGAATTCAACTCGCGGGGCTGCAGCGGAAACGCCTTCCTCCTGCCTCCGCATGGTGACGCTCAGGCCTCGTCGTAGCGCCGCAGCTTCCGCGTCTTGACCTCACGGGCCATGAGCGCGAGTTTGAGACGATCAACGAGGCGGTAGGAAATGCGAACCGGGGGGTGACGTCACGGAGTCAACGCTGGGCCGCTTGGACCTTGAGAAGGGCCCAGCTCGATCTCAACCTGTCGATCCGGCCACACCTCGAGGGGCCGTATCAGGGGCCATGGCGCCAGTGCATGTCCGCGAAGAAGCCATCGGGCGCGATCCCGAGGGGCGGGCTGCTCCCACGGGTCTGCCTGGAACCGGGGACGGACGAGGGCGTCGGCCCAGGCATGGGGCGAGCGAGGTTGCAGCGATTCCTGGTGAACAGCGCCAGCGCTTCAGCCCGCCGTCCGCGACGTCGATGTCCGCGTCGAAGAGGAGCCTCAGCAAGTCGGTGTGTAGTGCGCGGAGCTCAGGCTCGCCATGAACGACCAGCACGCGATGTCTTTAGACTTCGGTCCTCCTCGCCATTTCCGAGTGTTCGGACATCAGTCGCGGGCGGGGCCACCGAGCCGCGATGGAGCCGGCGGCCAGGGACACCGGACGCCTCCCGCCTCCTCCTGTCTGGCGGATGCCCGGGTGCCGCGCGTCCCCTTTTATTGCCTATACGTGCAGTCCGCCTCGCTGGAGGTCTGGGGCGAGAACCTCGTCGGGAGCGTATCCCCCGGGGTGCGCTTGCACTCGACCCAATATGGCAGGACCGAGGAAACTATGAAGGAGCCGCTGTCTGGCCTCCCGATCCTGGCGATGAGATTGTTCCTGTCCGGGATAACCTGGAAGAAGCTCGGCACATTGCCTCCGGACGAGTCCGAGCAGGGGGAAGCCCCGCCCGCGAAGCACAGGCGGTAGCCCAGGGCGACACCGGCAATGTTCGTCTGCTTCTGCGACGACAAGAGTCCCTTCGTCTCACCGCACGCCGAATCGGCAGGGTCGCATCCCGTGTAGAACATCCCCATGATCCGATTGATGCTGGATGTGTCCTTCCCGAGGTTCATGTTGCCGATGGTCATCACGGTGAGTGAGGAATCTCGCGTAAACAGGTCGAGACCGCCGTTGCCCTGGGAGTTATAGCAGGCCGAGGGATTCGCCGTCGTCTGGCAGTTCTGCAAGGATTCCTCGATCTGGGCGAGCCCGTTGGTGACGATGATTGCCGAACCCCGGTAGTTGTAGTCGTTAGGCCCGCCAAACCGGTTGATCGTGAACCCCGTGCTCGCTGGGTAGGAGGATGGCATATAGAGAAGCAAGGGGTTGGATGCGGGTGCCGGCGTGTCGCAGTTGGGAGAGCCGAACTCGAGGGTAAACCGAGGGAGCCCGGCTGCTGACGGCGCGGATACCCCCACAGGCAGTGAAGGCTTCGCCCGGTCCCAGCAGATCTTCCCATTGACCGTCGAACCGGTCTGATCGATGAAACTCACCGACATTTCGAACGGGCCGACCCCGTCGCCGAGTCCTGTTATGGCAGGTCCTGAAGGAGGACACCCCGTCGGGCAGCCGGAGAGGTAAGTGAGTGGGCCGGGGGTGCCTGAGAACAACGGCAACCACGCCGGACCACACCCGGGGGGGTTGGGGACACAGTTCGAAGAGGGCAAGGTCATAAGGTTCGCGGCGCGGCTCACGAAGTACTCCTGCGTCGTGGGCGAGCCCGGGGGCGTGCAGGAGCTGCCCTGCGGACAGGCGAAGTGGTCGTAGTCGACGCCGAAGACCGTCCACGGGCCGGTGAGCTGCGGAAAGGGTATTGCGGGACCCTGGTACGGCTTCGTGATGTTGTTGCCGTCCACGAACACGCTCGAGTTCAGCGTGACGCCCGTGAAGTTGTCGGTGCACGGCATGGAGCACCCGTCGGCGACGAAGATCCCGTCGAGCGGCCCCTTGCCCTTCCGCGTGCCATCGGCGGAATAGGTCTGGTCTCCGTTCTGCCCCAGCTTCGCGGTGCCGCTCAGGGTCACGGCGGGCGTGTTGGTCGGCAGGGCCACCTTCAGCGTGGCGCCCAGCGACTCGACGAGGTCGTCGGCGTCGGAGCAGGTGACTCCGATGGGGCAGACCAGCGGGAGCCGGGAGATGCGCTGCAGGCTCGCCGAGTCGAGCTCCGCATAGCTGTTGGTCTGGCCCGCTCCACCACCCATGCTGAGCGACGGGGTCCCTTGGTGACCAGCGATCAGGATGCTGCCGGCGACCTTCACGTTGCCGTTGATCGGCGTGCCGGTCGCGGCTGCCCCGGTGAGCCCGCCGCAGATCAGGCAGTTGCCGGGGTTAAGCGTCGCCCGAACGAGGAGCTGGATGGTCCGCGTCGGCGAGTACCCGCCGGGGGAGTTCAGCGTGCCAGTGGAGCGGACGAAGATCAGGTTCCTGCAGATCTCCTTGGGCGAGGCCACGTCCGAGGTGACTCCGCTTTTCTCGCATGGAATGGCGAGGGTCTCCTCCGGGACCTGCATGAACTCGACGCTGTATGACCCGGTGGCGGAGCAACTGCCGGCACCATCGAGGCACACGCTCAGATTGCTGATATAGCCGGATGCCGCGGGCCGGAACCTGTCGTCGGAGCATCCGCGGTGGCTACCCCCCGAGCAGAGCTCAGGGGACCCGCTTGCCCAGCTCAGATCCGCATTGTACGTGTCCTGGAGGTTCCGCAGCGCGCGCTCCACCCCGGCCTGGGCGATCTCGAACGCCCGCGCGTCGGCCTGGCTGGTGTGGACCAGCCGGCTCTCCACTACGCCGAGGTCGAAGAGCGCCAGCCCGAGCACGGTCATGACGAAGATGAGGACCAGGCTCATCAGCAGGGCGCTGCCCCGCTCGTTTCCCGCTGGCTCGAAGCGTGTCGTCATACCTTGGATAACTCCTGTGAGGGGTCAGTTTCGGGTCGTGATATTGAAGCCGAACTGCCGGGGGCCGCCCACCAGCGATTCACCACTCCACCCCGGGTCTGTCAACGGGTCCGTCGATCTCCGCTTGAGGTCCAGGGCGAACGTCACGTCGACAGATGGCGGACAACCGGGGCAGGGAAGAGGACTGGGAGCGGTGGCAGGGATGCAGTCGGCAGTAGGATTGGACGGACCAGGAACAGGATAGACGGCGGGATCGAGGCCCGGCGGGCGAAGGCATGTCCAGTTGACGCCGATGGGCAGGCTGCGAAATCCCCGGAGGGCGCTGGCTACGAGGTTCTCCGGAGCGGGAGTGGTGGCGCAGGTCTGCGGAGGCGTGTCTCCCGACACCTGGCACCGCCAGATCTGAGGGAAGGGATCTGCTGGCGTGGTCCGCTGGTACTCGTACACGCACCAGAACTCGTCCGTGGTCGGCCAGAACTCGGCGGGTGGCGGAACGACCGTGCTGGCCGAGGTCCCCACCGTCCGCCGCAAGAGGATCGACTTGCCCGCCGGAAGGTTCACGCCGCTGGCCGGGCGGCACATGCTCTGGGTCGCGCCGTAAGGATCCACCTGCAGCACGGTCGCCCGCTGGATTTGCCGCGCCAGCTCCTCCTGGATCTGAGTTCCTTGCCGCTGGAGGTAAGCCATGGCGCTGCCCTCGTCCATCGCTCGCGTTGAGGACAGGTACAGGGAGCCGAGGCCCAGGCCGACGATGACGAAGATCGCCGCCGTCACGAGTAGCTCGGCAAGCGTGAAGCCGCGCGAATCACGCGGAAAGTGGGGCGGCCGCGGCATCTTCATCGGTTCGCCAGCACGGCGGTGAGGATCACCTGCCGCGCTTCCTTGGGTGCGCTCTGTACCGTGACCGTGATGCGCTTGGCCTGGGGCGGGCTGCTCGGGCAACCGGTCGTCGTCGTGTAGTCGTCGCCGCAGACGAGGTCGACCACCGTCGTTCGGGTGTAGAAGGCGTTCGAGGCGACGATCGCCACGCCTCCGCAGGTTCCGCTGCACAGGGCGCTGTTGAATAGCTCGGTTGTGGTGCCGACGGTCAGGGCGGTGAAGCCCTGAGCGCGGGACAGCTCGATCTTCTGCTGGGCGAGGTACACGGCCACGCGGTTGTCGCCCTCGCCCGCGATGAACGCCTGCCCGTGGGCAAACATGAGCGCGAGACCGATCGCGGCGATGCCCACCACCGCGGAGGCGATCAGGACCTCGATCAGGGTGATGCCCGAGGCATCCCTGCTCAGGCCGGTGAGCTTCCTTCCCGGACGCGAAATCAGTCCCGGACGGGAGATCGGTGCTCCTCGATGCGCCAGCATGGTGAGGTCCTCAGGTCCGAGCGTGTCTCATCAAAGGTATCCGCATCATAATATGCGGGCCGCTCAAAGCATGGCAACGGCAGTCTTGCACGAGAACAACCATCCGGTCCAGTTTGAGCAAGGACTGTGCCACCGTCGCGACCAGTCTCGACCAGATGAAACGTGTTGAAAAGCCTGGGAAAGGAATGTGCCAGTAGGCTCGAGAGACCGGGCTGTACCCTCGGAATTCAGGGAATATATGTCCAAATTTGAGGGACACCGGGGACCAGCGAGAACAGGTGGACCAAGGGGGCTGGAACACCTCGACGTGCGCCGGGAAGATCCAGGGCATCTGGTATGCTCACCGATACCGGTCTTCTCAGCCATGGTGGGGTGTCGGAATCCCCTTTGGCCGTGATTTCGCCATGTGGCTTGATCGCCGGGGAGGAGGGAAAATGATTTCTCCTTGGTATGTCACCGTTGCCGTGCCCGCCGGCGCGGCAGTTTTGCTCGGCGCCGGGACCTCGTCGGCGCAAGACGCCATCGTCTATCGCTGGGTGGACGACGAGGGGGGTGTCCACTTCACTCAAGGGCGTGAAAGCATCCCCGCGCCCTATCGTGCCGGGGCGGTGCCGCTGGGCTCGGTCGGCGGAGTCCAGTCACCCGGGGCAGAACCAGGTCAGGCGGAGCGCGCGGCTGAGCCCCCGGTCCCCGTGACGCCGCCGGCTCCGGCGCGCCCCGAAGCTCAGCGCCCACCTCCGCCGCCTCCACCACCGCCTCCGCCGAACGCGCCCGAGCGCCTGGCGCTGGACGAGTTGCTCGAAAAGGCTCGGACCACCGACCAGTACCTCGTCATTGGCGAGGCCTACCTGCGGCTGGGCCTCCCGCTGGCGGCGAAGACTTGCGCCAACAAGGCGGCGGCCGTCGCCGTGTCCTCGCGGGATTGGGACCGCGTGGCGGGCGCCTATGGGGCGCTCGGCGAGACCCAGGCCTCCAGCGAGGCGCGGCAGAGGTCGGAACGGTTGCGCCAGGAGGAGCGGGTTATCGAGAATATCATCCGACCTCGATAGGGGGTGTTCGAGCGAGAGCAGCAGGTAGCACCCGCGACTGCGCGCGGACAGCCTTCCACATCCCGAGCCAACGGGATGAACGGCAAAAGTTTGCAACACTTGGATTATGTCTTGCCATAACCTCGCAAATTCGCTCATAGTGCACCGACGGTTACCGAAGCGTTATCGAGGCCTTCGGCACCGGGCACTGAACTTGCTCTAACAGAGACCAAGGTGAGCTATGGCTCCATTGGTGCTGATCGTGCCGCGAGACCGAATTTCGGAATGCGAACTGCTCGAGCGCTGTTTCGCCGGAGTGTCGGATTGGCGGATCATCATCGATCGGCGCGTGACCGAGCGGCGACGCTGCCAAGCTGGCGACCTGTCCACCGAACGTCGCCGCGCCGAGCGCCGATCCTGGCACCTGGACGCACCGGGCACAACCGTTATGTTCGTCTGCTGATCAGAGCTCGTCTACTACCCACGCTCGACAGGTAGGTTCGGAAAACGAGCGGCCCGAAACGCCGCTCGAAGAACTCGGCGCCGGCCGCCGATCTCAGGACGAAAAGGTAGACGTTAGTGTCGAGAAGGATCGGCAACGATCCCTACCGATAGACGTCCACGAAGCGCCCGCGCCCCTTGCGCAACAGATTGGTCAGTGCTGTGTCGATCTCCCGGTTGGTTACCGCCTCGGCCAGAGCCCGCGCAATCGCCTGCGTGTTAGTCGAGACCCTCAAGAGCCGGCGGGCCCTGTTCAGGAGAGCTTTGTCCAGAAGCACACTTGTTCGCTTTTTGATCGCCATGCCATCCCCCTTCAGAGGCGATATTACAGGAACAGCGTAAGTGTAATATCCCTCGCCGCTGGAGTCCAGCATCCCAACCTCCTTGATTGCTGCTCCCTCCACCATTAGCTGGCAAAATGTCCCAGGGGGATAGGGGTGCGGTTCATCACCAGCATGGCGTAGTCCACGTCAGCGCCAAAGGCACCCTCCACGCCCGCCGACACGGCGTGTGCCCGTCGGTGATGAATTGGGCGCGATGGGCAAGGCCGGAGGCGAGATCACGGATGAAGGCGGCGCCTGTCGGGCGCATCGCGTCGCCCGATCGCCCGCGAGGGCACCAGCTTCGCAGCACAAGACGAGGTGCTCGCTAAAGAAGAACGTCCTGTCGAGGGGATTGACGAGAAACGAGGTACTACGCGAGGACCTTCTTCAGGCCTTGTTCGACGGCGGCTTCTCGGTCTTCCAAGGTCGGTGCCGAGAGACTCCTTAATACATCGGAGAGGTGCTTCCTCACGGTTTCCAGCGGCACTCGTTCCGTTTCCTGCTTGGTTAGATTCAAGATCCTGAAGCCAGTGGGAAGCTTGGTGAACATACCAATCTCAAGGACAAGCACGTCATTGACCTCGACGCAATAAGACGGCTCACCAGTCTTGAAGGTGACGTAGTAAACGTCATTCTCCTGGTCGTACAGTTCGGTCATCTCAGCGCCGGCCTTACCGTCAGGCATTAGGGTCGTACTCCTTGCTTCCTGATTTGGGCTTGTCTGTTGGGTACACGGTGCATACCCGCCCTGTTTCCGTATCGATGACCACCGCCATCAGCTTCGCCGGAGATGGAACCTCGATACTTGGCCCTAGCATGAACTTGTCGAAGTGTTTGTTGACTCGCGGCGCCGGGCGGGGCGCTAGGCCCCTCCGCGGAACCGTGGCTTCTGTGCGTGGCCGGATGCTGTCACGGCGGGCGATCCGATGGGATGTTCGACGCGGACGGGGCCGGCCGAACGGACTTCGGCATCTGAATCGCCGGGGCTGCCAGGCGGGCTGGGCGCTTGAGGCTCAGAGATGATGGCGCGAACTGTTCCTGGCTGGCTGCTTTCAAGGCCGGTCGTGGACATGAAGAATGTGAGCATCGTCATCTAATCCTGGCACCAGCACTCGGCCCGGAACGGCCGCCCGTCGCTGATGGGCTGAAGCCTGCAAGGCGGCCCGGCTGGGGTCTCGGGGTGTTCCGGCATGACTTCCGGCGGACCCTGGTGCGGGACCTCGTCAAAAGGCCGATGCCCACACTTTCCACAGGCTCGGCGAATCAAGACCCCTCGGTAAGCTGTGAATTTACCGAGGGGTTTTCTTATCGACGTTGGCTGGCGAGGGGCGGCTTTGCCTCGAATTCAGCCCCTCGCGGGCATAGTTTTGAGCATAGTCGATGCCGCTCCGAAGAAGGTCAGGCCGACCGACGGACCTGCCGGCGGCGCGTCGCTTTCCTCTTGCTTCGCGACCGCGCGAGCCAGCCTTCGAGCACCGTCCTGGCCAGCGTTGTGTGTCCGACGCCGCGCGCCGCCGCAAGAGAGCGGAGGACTTCGAGGTCCTCCTTGTAGAGACGTAGCGCGATCTGTTCCGTGCGCGGCGGGCGAATCTCGATCTCGAGATCCGTGAGATCCCTGGCAAACTCCTCCACGCTGTGGCGCGCCCAGAACTCACGCTCTTCTTGATCACTGTGGAAGGTTGGGATCCTGCCCTTCTTTGTAGCTGTAGGCATTACCTATCTCCCTTGCTTGCCCGCCAGCGGCGATAGCTTCGCACCTCGTCCTCCATGGCGACGCGAGCACTGACGCAGAGGCGCATCGATGGATCGAACCGATCTGGAGCCTCCGGCAGCCCTTCCGACGAGATGACGAAGACGCCCTCCGCGCTGAGGTCCCGCGGAGACGCTACCCGGAGCACGCATGTCAGGAGCTCGCCGGTGTCCATAGGAGCCATCACGAACCAACGTTGCCGGACGCCCCGGCCCGTCCGGCGCACGCGTGCCGGTCCATGCCGGCCGTACACGGCGTCCACAACGTCCGCTGCTTCAATGTTCCGGTCTGCCAGGTGCTCAAGGCTGGCCGCCGTAAAGACTAGCGTCCAGTGAACCCTGGCGCCAGGCATACCACGATGGTATGCAAATTGGTATAGAGACGGAGGACGATCTGTTCCGTGCGGTGGGGGGTGGTCCAATCTCAATCTCGAGATCCGTATAATCCCTGGCAAACTCCTGCGCGCTGTGGCGCGCCCAAAAGTCACTCTCTTCTTGATCGCTACGGAAGGTGGGGATCCTGCCCTTCTTTCGGAGCGCGTCATTCGTCGTCCGATTCTTCCTGATACAGCCGCACCCGCCCCGGGGCAACGCTGCCTCGCGCTGGAGGCAGCTGGCCGCTCGCCTCGATGCGGCCTAGCCCGCTTTATGCGTGAACGATGAAAGTGGGCCTCCTCCCTCGTGGAGCCACTATCGTGTCATCTCTTGCAATAATCCCGCAACTTCGTTTCCTTTTGCTCACGGTGGGCCGACGTATCCAGGCGCCGTCACGACTTCCGGCACTGGGCACTGAACTTGCGTATGCGAGAATTCCATGTCAAGAATTGCAGAGGAGGAGGCTGGCAGTCTTCAGGGGCACACCTTGCTGGCCTTCCGCGGAATCTTGAGGTGAGCTATGGCTCCAGTGCTGCTGATCGTGCCTAGCAGGCTGCTGAAAAAGGCCCATCTGCGGCGTTGGCGCCCTCGGCCGCACGCTCAACGTACAGGGAGTACGCCTCGCGTGCGGCCGTCGGGCGCCGCCTTGCATCTGGACCTTTTTGAGCAGCCTGCGAGTTTTCCCGCATCCCGCTAGAGGCCGGACCTCGGAGTGTGAGTTGCTGGCAGGCTGTTTCGCCGACGTGCCAGACTGTCAGATGATCGTTGATCGGCGCGTGGGGGAGCGGCGACGCGGCCAAGCTGTCAACCCATCCAGCGAGCGTCGCCGGGCCGAGCGTCGCTCTCGTAGCCTGGACGCGCCCCACACAACCGTCGTGTTCGTCCGCTGATCGCTCCCGCAGCCGAGGGCCCCGGCAATCGCTTGGCCTCGGCCACCGACACGTCGGGCTGGCCCGCCTCATCACCCCGTAACCCAATCGGCCCGGGCCGAACCGTAGGGAGCCCAGCCGCCGGAAGGCCGAACCCGCCGGGCCGGGTCTGCCCACTTTCGTCGGCTCGTGGTCAGCCGTCGTCTCCTCCGGATGCCCCGCATCACCCGTGAGGTCAGTCTTTTCAAGGACATCATGTCTGGCACGGATGTCGCAGGTACGCGCCCACGTAGGCGACCGAATGGTTTTCGGGGGCAAGCTGACCATGGACGGCAAGGAGAGTCAGGAATTGGCAAGCCACCGAGTCAGGCGCCGGGTGCTGATGGCCCTGGTCCTCCTGGGCGGCCTTTCCTTGCCCATTCTCGCCTATACCTTCGGGGCCTACATCATCACCCGAGGGCGCGCGGGGACCGAGCCCCACCACCTCCTGGGCAGCCAGGCCCTGCTCATCTTCACCGCCCTTCTCGTGGCGAGCGTGGGCGGATTCCTGATCTGGAGGACCGTGACCTCGCTGGCGCGCACCACCCAGGTCGAGGCGCGCCTGGAGGACCTCGACGAGGCGCTGGCGGACCGCCTCGAGGAGAGCAGTCCGGTGATGAACTC
>WNGB01015636.1_pt1 | contig 10986 bp, 8 predicted proteins | sample 5400681 | NCBI WGS metagenome assembly WNGB01 (sample SAMN13153367, study PRJNA577476) | soil metagenome | isolation source: 115 cm soil or saprolite under grassland replicate 2 | place: USA:California | collected 2016-06-15 | reverse complement strand
ACTCTTTGGGGGCGTTACGACGGCGAGTGCCACAACGTTCCCTCCCCCCTTGTGGGGGAGGGACAGGGAGGGGGGTGGCGGCAAACGCCGAGCCTCAATCGCGCAGTGTAAGCCGGGCAGAGCTGTTCAATGTCTTCGTCTTCCGACACGACGATCGACGCTCGAACGAGATGACTTCAAATTCCCTGCCTGTTGGTCCCCCCCTCCCTGTCCCTCCCCCACAGGGGGGGAGGGAACGCTGTGGCACTGGCCGTCGTAACGCCAGCAAAGAATTTGCGTGTCCGCAACCTCATATCCCGACCTCCGCTTCCACCGCGCGGACCTCTTCGTCCTCGACGCCGAGATAGGCGCCGATCACCTTGGGGTCGTTGCGCACCTCCTCGCACGTGCCGTCCGCGATCTTGATGCCGTGGTCGAGCACGATCACGTGGTCGGAGATTTCCATCACCACGCTCATGTCATGCTCGATCAGCAGCATGGAGACGTCGTGATCGCGGCGGATGGCGCGCAGGAAATCGCTCAGCGCTGCGCTTTCGCTAGGATTGAGGCCGGCGGCCGGCTCGTCAAGGCAGAGCAGCACCGGGTCGGTGCACATCGCGCGCGCGATCTCGAGCCGCTGCTGGCCGCCGTAGGGAAGCTGGCTGGCGGGATCGTCGGCGCGCTCGGTGAGTCCGGTCTGCTCGAGCCAGTAACACGCCTTCTCGATCGCGGCGTGCTCGGCGTTGCGATAGGAGCGCGTGCCAAGCGCGCCCAGCACGCTCCACCCCGAGGCTCGCATCAGCGTCTTGTGCTGCGCGACGATCAGGTTCTCGAGCACGGTCATACCCGGAAACAGCCGGATGTTCTGGAACGTGCGCGCGACGCGCGCTCGCTGCGACACCAGGTAGTCGGGCATGCGCTCCAGCAGGTAGAGCGCCCCGTCGCGGCGCACGCGCCCGCGCTTGCCGCTCTGGGTGAGCGCATCGAGCTCATTCCAGAGATGCTCGGCGCCGAACTGCAGCGCGATGCGTCCCTCGCTTGGCTTGTAGAAGCCGGTGATGCAGTTGAAGACGGTGGTCTTGCCGGCGCCGTTGGGACCAATCAGCGCCGTGATGGCGCCCCGCTCGGTGGTGAAGGAGAGATCATGCACGGCCACAAGGCCGCCAAAGCGCATGGTCAAGTGCTCGACGCGCAAAATCGGGGGCACCGGAGCGCTCATGCACGCACCTCCCCCGCCAGCGCGGTGTCGATCTTCTTGCGCTTTTTCAGAACCAGGGTCGGCTCGCGCAGGCCGATAAGGCCGCGTGGCTTCCAGGCGATGATCAGCACCATGGCGAAGCCGAACAGCAGCATGCGGTACTGCGCCGGGTCGAACTCCGCACCGAAAATCTGTTTCAGGAAGCCAAGCTCGCGCAACGCCTCGGTGCCGCCGATAATAACGACCGCCGCGATGGCGACGCCGATGGTCGAGCCCATGCCACCGAGCACCACGATCGCAAGGATCAGCGCCGATTCGGAGAAGTTCACCGATTCCGGGCTGATGAAGCCCTGCCGCGCCGTAAAGAGGGCCCCCGCTAGGCCGCCGAAGAAGGCGCCGCTGGCAAAGGCCGCGAGCTTGGCATTGGTAGTGTTGATGCCGAGCGAGCGGCAGGCGATCTCGTCCTCCCGCAACGCCTCCCAGGCGCGGCCGACCGGCAGCCGGCGCAGTCGGCCGATGACGATCGCGGTGAGCACGACTACGCCGAGCACGACGTAATAGAGAAACAGCGGGCGGTGCAGCGGCGAGAACTCGAGCCCCAGCCGCGCCGCGAAGCCGTCGGGTGAGGCGTTGAATGGCAGGCCGAAGAAGGTCGGGCGCGGCAGGCCGCCGATCCCGGCACTCCCCTGGGTCACATCCTTCCAGTTGATCAGCACCAGGCGGATGATCTCGCCGAAGGCGAGCGTCACCACCGCGAGATAGTCGCCGCGCAGGCGCAGCACTGGAAAGCCGAGCAGCACGCCCCAGAACGCGGCCAGCACGCCCGCGAGCGGCAACAGCATCCAGAACGACAGGTCGAACTGCTTGCCCAGGAGTGCGCAGGTGTAGGCGCCGATGGCATAGAAGGCGACATAGCCAAGGTCGAGCAGGCCCGCGAGCCCGACCACGATGTTGAGGCCCCAGCCAAGCAGCACGTAGATGAGGATCTGGATGCCGAAATTGTCGATCCACTTGGATGCACCGGGTCCGGCGATCAGCATGGCGAGCAGCGGATAGACCAGAACGAAACCGATCACGGCCGGCATCGTCCAGGACGGCAGCGTGGCCGGCGCGGCCGGGCGGGATCGTGTCCGTGCGCGCTCCGCCATCAGGGGTGCAACGACGACGAGATGGAGGAAGCGCAGGCCGGCGAGGATCGCCACGAACGTGAACAGCAGCAGCCAGCGGGTTTCGAGCACAAGCTCGTTGCGGATGTTCTGGATCGTATTGAAACCGATCAGCGGCAGGAACAGCCCGAAGGCCAGGAGCGCAGTGACGGCAGTCTCGCGTAGCGCGCGTAGGAGGTTCGGTCGGGCGGCAGCCTCGTCCGGCATCGCTCACACCCATCCTTGCGGTCGAATGCTGACTTCAACCACGGCACGGCGGGACTCCCTCTCCCCGTCGGGGAGAGGGTGGGGGTGAGGGGGTTCAGTCCTCTCGATAGTCTGTAACCCCTCACCCCACCCCTCTCCCTTCGGGAGAGGGAGCCGGCCGCATTCGCTGATCGGTCTTGCCTCATGCTTAGGTGCGTCGGGCATCGCTCACACCTTCTCGACGTCGGGGCGGCCAAGGATGCCCTGCGGCAGGAAGATCATCACAATCGCCAGGATCGAGAAGGCAGCGACATCCTTGTAGGCGCTCGACACATATTCGGCCCACAGCGTCTCGATCACGCCGATGAGCAAGCCCCCGAGCACGGCGCCCGGCAGCGAGCCGATGCCGCCAAGGACGGCGGCCGTGAATGCCTTTACGCCGGGCACGAAGCCATCATCGAAGCGCACCACGCCGTAGATGGTGAGATAAAGCGTGCCGGCGACCGCCGCCAGCGCGGCCGCGATCACAAAGGTGATCGAGATCGTGCGGTCGACGTCAACGCCGAGCAGCGCCGCCATCTTCTGGTCCTGCTCGCAGGCGCGTTGTGCCCGTCCGAGCGCGGTCTTGCTGACCAGGAGCCAGAAGGCAAGCAGGAGGACCGCCGTTACGACCCAGATCGCGATCTGCTTGTAGGACACGGTGACGTCGTAGTTGCCCTTCATCACCACAATGATGTCGGTGAACATCGGCGGGATCGATTTGTTGCGCGGCCCCTGCGCGACCTGCACGAAGTTAGACAGAAAGATCGACATGCCGATCGCCGAGATCAGCGGGGCCAAGCGGAACGAGCCGCGCAGCGGCCGGTAGGCGACCCGCTCAATGGCCCAGTTGACCAGTGAGGTCAGGATCATGGCGACGATCAGCACGATCACGAGGGCGAGCGCGACCGAGCCGATCCCGATCCAGGTGGTCAGGAGTAGGAGCGCAACCAGCCCGATGAAGGACGACACCATGAAGACGTCGCCATGGGCGAAATTGACCATGCCGATGATGCCGAACACCATGGTGTAGCCGATGGCGATGAGGCCGTAGATCGAGCCGAGCGAAATTCCATTGATGAGCTGCTGGACGAAGATTTCCATGCCCCCTCCGCCTCGCTCTGAGGCAATCTCCCGGCCGCCTCTGCACCTCTATCAGGGCATGCGCGGACCGGCAACGGCGCCCAAGCTCCGCCCGAGAATTGCCGCCCGAGAATTGCCGCCCGACATTGCTGCCTGTGCCGCCGTTTCGCCCACCCCGCGATCTGTGTTACGGCCAAATGAGCAGTTCTCACGCGCGCCGAGGAGTCGTGTCCATGAGCCGCACCATGAGCCGCATGAAACCCGAAGATGCAATCGGCGCCAAGGCGCGGCCCTTCACCGGCACGGAATATCTCGCCAGCCTGCGCGACGGCCGTGAGATCTATATCTATGGCGAGCGGGTTGCGGACGTGACGGAGCATCCGGCGTTCCGCAACACCGCGCGCTCGATCGCGCGCCTTTACGATGCGCTGCACGATCCCAAAGCGGGGCCCGTGCTCACGACCGTGACCGACACCGGCTCAGGCGGCTACACCCACAAGTATTTCCGGGTCGCGCGCTCGCGCGAGGACGTGGTCGGCCAGCGCGACGCGATCGCCGCCTGGGCGCGCATGAGCTACGGCTGGCTGGGGCGCTCGCCCGACTACAAGGCCTCGCTGATGAATACGCTCGGGGCCAATTCGCAATTCTATGGAAAATTCGCCGACAATGCCAAGGCCTGGTACCGGCGGGCGCAGGAGCATGTCCTGTTCATGAACCACGCGATCGTCAACCCGCCGGTCGATCGCGCCAAGGCTGCCGATCAGGTCAAGGACGTTTTCATCACCATTCAGAAGGAGACGGACGCGGGCATCATCGTGTCGGGCGCCAAGGTGGTGGCGACTTCGTCGGCGCTGACGCATTACAATTTTCTCGGCCAGAACGCCGCCGTGCCGACTCACGATACTGATCTCGCGGTCATGTTCATCGCGCCGATGAATGCGCCGGGCGTGAAGCTGTTCTGCCGCACATCGTACGAGATGATGGCGAGCGTGATGGGCACGCCGTTCGATTATCCGCTCTCCTCGCGCTTCGACGAGAACGACGCGATCTTCGTGTTCGACAAGGTGCTGATCCCTTGGGAGGACGTGCTGCTCCATCGCGACCTTGAGAAGCTCAAGATCTTCTTCCCGCAGTCGGGCTTCCTGCAGGGCTATCAGTTCCAGGGCTGCACCCGGCTTGCGGTCAAGCTCGACTTTCTGGTCGGTGTCATCGCCAAGGCGCTGAAGGCGGCGGGCTCGGATGAGTTCCGCGGCAATCAGGCGCTCTTGGGCGAGATCATCGCCTGGCGTAATCTGTTCTGGGCGCTCACCGACGCGATGGCGCACAACCCGACGCCCTGGGTCGGTGATGCAGTGTTGCCGAATGCGCAATCAGGCTCGAGCTATCGCGTGTTCGCGGGCGACGCCTACGGCCGCGTCAAGGAGATCGTGGAAAAGATCGTTGCTTCGTCTCTCATCTATCTTCCATCCTCCGCCAAGGACTTCAAGAACCCGGCGATCGATCCCTATCTGGCTCGCTACGTGCGCGGCTCGCACGGCATCGACTATAAGGAGCGCATCAAGGTGATGAAGCTTCTGTGGGACGCGATCGGCACCGAGTTCGGCGGGCGTCACGAGCTCTACGAGAGGAACTACGCCGGCAACCACGAGGACATTCGCATCCAGGCAATGTGGGGCGCGCGCACCTCGGGCGCGCTCGACGGCATGATCGCGCTCGCGGAGCAGTGCCTCGCCGAATATGACGAGAACGGCTGGGTGGGCGGAAGCTGGCTCGATCCCGACGATGTTGCGTATACGGGCGGTGTCGGGGTCACGCGCGCGGCGGAGTAAGACTCGGCGGAGTAAGACTTGTTCCGGGGCTGCGCGACTATGTGCGGGCGATGGCCGACAAGGGCAACGGCCTCATGGTCTGGATTTCCTGACAAGCTCAGCTCTCAAGCTGGCGTGCGCTGCTCAGCGGATGTTGTAGCGGATCGGTACGCTGAATTCGAATCCCGCCATCTCGGGCGGTGGCGGCGGAAAAGGTTGGGCCCGGCGCACGAGGTCGAGCGTCGCCTCGTCGAGCGCGGTCGAGCCCGAGCTCTTTTCAATCCGGCTCGCGATGACGCGGCCCTGGCGGTCGAGGGTGAACGCCAGTTGTACGTTGCCGTGTTGGTTGCGCGCCTGCGCGCCCTCCGGATAGCGCTTGTGGCGCTCGAGCAGACCCACCACTTGCCGCTTCCAGGTCGGGATGGCGTTCGGGTTGCTGATGTTGATCTGGCCTTGCTCTGGTGCGGCCGCAACGACGGATTCCTGGACCTGGGGCGCCTGCGGCGCGGTTGTCATCTCAGCGGCGGCTTGGTTGTTACCCTTGACCTCTTCCGGACGCGCTTCCGGCGGCAGCGCCGCCATCGCGACCTCGGGATTCTCAGCGGGCTGCAGGTCCGGCTGCTCCTGTTCGACTTTGGAGACTTCGCGGATCTCCTCTGGCTTGTCCTCGACCTTCTCGACCGGTTTTGGAGTGGTCTCCCCCTGCTCCTGTTCGGGCCCCGGCGGCAGGAGTGGCGTATCGGTCGGCGACATGGGCATCGGGGCGAGGTTGACCACCAACGCGGCTGTCCGATTGACGTCGTCCTCGATCGTGTTCCAATGCACGAACGCTCCCGCAACGCCGCCATGCGCCATCACGACGAGGCAGGCGCTGAGGGCCCAACGCGGCAGGTCGCGGCGTGCGTCGGCGAAGAGCGCCATCACGGCACCGGCGGCTTTTCGAGGCCGACAAACGCCACCTTGAGGTAGCCGGCTTTGCGCATCAGGTTCATCAACTCCATCATCTCGCCGTAGGGGACGGTGCGATCAGCGCGCAGGAAGATGCGGGTGTCCTTGTCGCCCTTGGTGGCGCCGGCGAGCGCGCCGCCCAGCGTCTCGCGAGCAATCGTGATCTCGCCGAGCGCAAGTGAGAGATCGGCCTTGACGGTGAGGAAGATCGGCTTGTCAGGCCGTGGCTGCGGCTCGGCGGTCGAGGCGGGCAGGTTGACCGCGACATCGACGGTGGCAAGTGGTGCCGCCACCATGAAGATGATCAGCAGGACCAGCATCACGTCGATGAACGGCGTGACGTTGATCTCGTGCAGCTCCGCGAGGCTGTCCTCACCGTGATCGAGACGGACGCTCATCTGTGCCTGCTCTTTTTGTGTTCCTTGGGCTTACTCGGCCGCTGACAGGGTCATGCCGCGGCGGCTGGCCGGTTGCGGCGCGGCGGCACGGTCGAGGTCGCGTCCGACCAGACGCAGCACCTCGGCCGATGCATCGGCCAGGAGCGCGCGGTAGGACGCGATCTGGCGCGAGAACACGTTGTAGATGACGACCGCCGGAATAGCGGCCACAAGCCCGATCGCGGTCGCCAGCAGCGCTTCCGCGATGCCAGGCGCCACCACGGCGAGATTGGTGGTTTGCGACTTCGAGATGCCGATAAAGCTGTTCATGATGCCCCAGACGGTGCCGAACAGCCCCACGAACGGCGCGGTCGCGCCGATCGTCGCCAGCACGCCCGTGCCGCGCATCATGATGCGACCGCGATTGGCCTCGATGCGCTGCAGGCGCGAAGCGAGGCGCTCCTTGACGCCCTCGCGCTCCATGCCGTCCTCGGACAGCCGCAGCTCGGTCACCGCGGCGTCGATGAATTCCCGCCCTGCGCCGCCAGACTTCGCGAGCCCTTGTGCCGCCTCGGCGAGATGCCGTGCCGAAGCGAGCCTGGCGCAGGCGCGGCGCGCCCGGACGCTCGCTGCCATCAGCTCGATCGTCTTGGCGAGCCACACTGTCCAGGTCACCACCGACGCAAACGCAAGGCCGATGAGGACACCCTTCACCAGCGGGTCAGCACTCAGAAACATGCCCCAGGGGCTGAGGTCGCGCGGCAGATCGGAGGAGCCGATGGCGGGTATGGTCGGTATCGCGTCGGGCGTTGCCTGCGCGAGCGCGATTGCGGGAAGACTCACGATTGCGAGAGCGTTGAGTATTGTCGTCAGTCGTTTTGCGAACCGAGTCATTGCCGCCTCCAGTGTTCTTGCACGTGTTGTTGTCAGCGTCTGGTTGGTTGCTCACTCGGCGGCTTGCATGACCCCCGGGCTCAAGCGTCTGGCCACTGCTGCGCGGCGGCGGCGCCTGAGCCACATGACGATCCCGGTGAACGCGAAGATGGGTGGGAACACGCCCGTCAGAAACACGGCGACCTGCCAGAGGATGCCGCCGCGGCTGCCCTCATGGAGGGCGCGAATCCACTGGGCCGCGCGATCGCCCGCGAGCGGATCGGGCAGGCTGCGCGCCGTGCCGTCGCGATCGTTGACCATGACGGTGGCGACATCGTTGCTGCTTCGATCGCGCAGCTGCACGCGCCAGGTTGCGGCAGCGCGCTCACTGCGATCTTGGCGCTCACTGCGATCTGGACGCTCGCTACGCTCTCCGCGCTCGGACTGCAGGGTGGCGAGGAACAAAGCGCTCGGCCGCCAGCCAGGCTTCGCGTTGCGTGCGGCATCGAGTGCGGCGTCAGGGGTGAGCTGCGTCTCGCGCGCCAATTGCGCCGCAAAGATCGGCCGTCCGGCCTGTGTGTTCATCGGCGCAATCGCGGACATGGTGGAGCGCGCCGTCTGCGGAAACGAAAGATAGATACCGGTGAAGGAGACGAGCGTGAGCGGCAGCGCGATCCAGAAGCCGAGCAGGTAGTGCAGGTTGCCCATCGAGGCGTCGCCGGCGCGGCGCCAGCGCAGGCCTGCGCGAAACACGCCGTTGCGCGGCCACCACAGCCACAGTCCGGTGAGCGACAGAATCAGCATGCCGACGCCGGCCCAGCCCACGATGGCGCGGCCCGAATAGTCCGGAACGGTCAGGTTCTCGTGGAAGCGATGCAGGAACCCGAAGAACGATGAGCGGAAGTTCACCACGTCGAGCACGCGTGCGCTCGGTGGATCGAGATAGACGGTGAGGAGCTGGCGTGTGCCGCCTTCTTCGCCGCGTGCCATCACGGTGATGGGACGGCCGTCCTCGGCCGGAAACCGCACCGCCATGGGTGTGAAGTTCGCCGGCAGCGCTCCGCGCGCGTTGTCGAGATAGCTCGAGATCGCCGTGGTGCCGTTGCCGGTGACCGCAAAGCGCGCTGGGTGCAGCAGGGGTTCCAGCTCGTCATGCCAGACGAGCAGCGCGCCCGAGATGGCGATCGGAACCAGCAGAATGCATAGCAGGAGTGCGATCCAGCGGTGGATCGCCCACCAGAGCGTTCGCAAGCGGGAAAGAGTCGAAGCGGAGACAGTCACCGAGGAGACAGTCATAGAGTTTCACCAGACCCCGGGAGGTTTCGCTGCCTATTGCAAAATCCTGGACGACGTGGCGCGACTCCGAGGATCACCAAGTACAAACAGAATCGTGCCAGCAAAATCAATGTATTTCTGCTCTTTCGAATTATTATAATGTAAGTATAGATTAGCTCTGGACTGGATATTCGGTCTATTGCCTGACTCGGGCGCCCTCTCTATCAAGTATTTGGCCCAAAAATACAGTATTTAATCGTTCTAAACTGGGCCTGGGAATGGGGGTCGGATGTCAAAGTGTCGGGGGCTGGGGGCTCAGCGATTCATTCAGGCAAGGGCGGGTTTTGTCAGCGTAGCGGCACTGTTGTGTCTGAGTGCGCCTGCCAAGCTCATAGCGCAAACCGCACCAGAGCAAACCGCGCCCGAACAGCCGGCGCAGCCGCAGCGACCAGCACAACAGGAAACGCTGCCGCCGGTCGACGTCGACGTCGTGCGCCGGCGGCCGCCGCGCCGTCCTGCGGTCGCTACGCCGGCACCGGCGCCTACGCCGTTGCCTGCCACGGAACCGACGACGACCGAGGCGCAGCCCGCGGTCACCGGCTATCGCGCCAACACATCGGGCATCGGCCGTTTGCCGGTGCCGCTGCGCGACATGCCACAGACCGTCAACGTGGTGCCGCAGCAGGTGATCCAGGAGCAGCGCGCCAACACCATCGAGGATGCGCTGCGTGCCATTCCGGGCATTACCTTCGCGGCCGGCGAAGGCGGTCAGCAGGGCGACAGTCCATTCATTCGCGGCTTCGTGGCGCGCAGCGACCTGTTCCGCGACGGCATGCGCGATCCTGGTTGGTATACGCGTGACCTGTTCGCTGCGGATCGCGTCGAGGTCTACAAGGGACCGTCGGCCTTCGCGTTCGGTCGCGGCGGAAAGAACTTTGTTGAGGGCACCGTCACGGCAACCACTGGCCCAGGCATCCGCACCGAGCTCGATGCGGGCGGCAAGAATGGTATCTGGTCCGGCCGCATCGCGGCGCTCGGCATGGAGCTCGACACGCCTACGCGCGACCATGTGTGGACCAAGCGTTGGGGTGTGGCGCCGTCGGTTTCTGTCGATCTCGGCGAGCGCACCAAGGCGACGCTCAGCTACATCTATCAGGGTGAGCAAGGCGCTCCCGACTATGGCTTCACCTTTCTGCCGCAGCCGGCCTACAGCCCACAGACCGGAGCTCAAACCAATCCCGGTTACTATGGCAACGGCGCCGCGACACCGCCGCTGCCGGTGCCGCGCAACACCTGGTACGGCATCGCGACCGGCCCGCTACGCGACATCACTGAGGTGAATACCCAGATCGCGACCGCCAAGTTCGAGCATGAGCTCAACAAGGACACCAAGTTCACCAACGCGATTCGTTATATCGTCAACGAGCGCTACTCGTTGCCGACGGCGCTGCGTGCGGTCGGAAAATTGGACGGTACTGCCGCAGACCCCAATACTCCCGTTGATCAGTTGTTTGTCGGACGCGAGCGGCGCGCGCGGCAGACCAACAACACCTATCTGGTGAACCAGGGTGACGTGGTCACCAAGTTCAACACCGAGGCTTGGCAGCATACGCTGGCGGCCGGATACGAGATCACCGGTGAGACGCGCGAGCAGAACCGGCAAGACATCTGCGATCCCGCCAGTGTGGCCTGCCGTACCACCGCCATCGACCCATACGGCATGGGTTCGCCGAGCGGCGGCGTGCAAAAGGTCTACAAGGAAATCAACACCCGGGCGTCCAATCTGGCGATGTTCTTGTCCGACCAGATCAAGATCAACAAGTACTTCGAGGTGTTGGCGTCGGTGCGCGGCGACTCTTTCCGCACCGTCTATGACGATCCGAATCAGGCGATCGTTGCCAACCGGCATCTGGAGCGCACCGACAGCATGGTGAGCTATCGCTTCGGTGCGGTCGCACACCCGATGTCGAATGTCAGCACCTACGTGGCCTACGGCATCTCCTACAACCCCTCGGCGGAGCAGGGCACGATCGCCAATGCCAGCACCGCAAACC
>WNGB01013518.1_pt1 | contig 10987 bp, 9 predicted proteins | sample 5400681 | NCBI WGS metagenome assembly WNGB01 (sample SAMN13153367, study PRJNA577476) | soil metagenome | isolation source: 115 cm soil or saprolite under grassland replicate 2 | place: USA:California | collected 2016-06-15 | reverse complement strand
CAGTTGGTTCGTCGGCATCCGGGCGGGGTCCACGCGGACCGCCCCTCTCGGGGTGGGGAACCAGAGCGACCCGTCCCGCGCCTTCCACCCGGCGGGCTGGCCGCTGCCGTTGCACTCGTTGGTGCGCATGCCGTCCGAGACGCCGAAGGACACCGAGGCGACGGACTTGGCGCGTCCCTCCACGAAATCCGTGAGCGCCTTCTTGTCGACGTAGAAGATGCCCTTGTTGCCGCTCATCCAGAGCCGGCCCTGGTCGTCCTCGAGCACCTGATAGATCCCGTCGTGGAACAGGCCGTCCTTGTGGGTGATGGTGTTCAGCTTGCCCTGTCGAAGGCAGCTCAGCCCTCCGGAGGTCCCGATCCAGAGAGTCCCCGAGGCGTCCGGGTAGATGCGAAACACGGTGTTGTGGGCGAGCCCCTGCTCGGTCGTGTACGTCTTGAACCGGCCGTTCTCGAGGACGTTCAGGCCACCCCCGTCCGTCCCTACCCAGAGACGCCCCGAAGCATCGACGGTGAGCGCGAGCACCTGGTCGCTTGAGAGGCCCTGCGCGCGTCCGAAGGACGTGAACCGGCCATCCTTGAGGCGCGCGACCCCGCCCCCGTAGGTGCCGATCCAGAGGCTCCCCTCGTGGTCCTCCGCGAGAGCGATGACGCGGTCGGCGGGGAGTCCATCCCGGGCTCGGTAGGCGCGGAACGCCCCGTCCCGGAAGAGATTGACGCCACCGCCGTCCGTGCCCACCCAGAGCGCGCCCGTGCGGTCCTCGAGGAGCGAGGCCACCAGGTTGCTGGACAGGCCATCCCGGGTGGTGAACGCGCGGAACCGGCCGCCGCGGAAACAGTGGAGACCCCCACCGAAGCTCCCCATCCACAGGTTCCCCTGACGATCCTCGATGATGGGCAGCAGCAAGTCGTGGGCGAGGCCCTCGGGCTTGCCGAAGCTAGCGAACTTCACGTCCTGGAGGCGATTCAGGCCCGCGCTCTCGGTGCCGATCCAGAGGCTCCCCTCCCGGTCTTCGAAAAGCGCCATGACCGCTTCACCCGTCAAGCCGTCCTTGGGGCCAAAGGTCCTCCACACCCCGTTCGCGAGCCGGGCGAGCCCCTGGCCCCGCGTTCCGACCCAGAGGTTGCCGTCCCGGTCTTCCGCGATGGCTGCAATCGCCTCCCAGGTTCCGGCCGGGGGGGCGTACTGCGTGAGCTGCCCGGCCTTCCAGCGGTCGAGGCCGGCGCGCGTGCCGATCCAGAGAGTGCCGTCGCGGCCCGCGTGGAGGGCCCGCACCTGGTCGCTCGAGAGGCCCTGCTTCCGGGTGTACCTCTCGACCGCGTCCGAGACGCGCAGCAGCCCGTCCCCCTCCGTGCCGAGCCAGACCGCCCCGTCCGCTTCGGCGATGGCCATGACCGCGAGCGGCTGGACGTCGAGGCCGGGAGGAACACGGAAGCGGTCGCCCTCCAGGCGCACCACCCCGGCCTCGGTGCCCACCCAGAGCCGGCCGCTCCGGTCCTCGTAGATGGACCGCACCACACCGTTCGGAAAGCCCGAGGCGGCGTCGAACCGGGTGAAGACGCCATCCCGGTAGCGCACGAGGCTGCCGCCGCGGGTACCGACCCAGAGGGCGCCCGTCCGGTCCTCGCGGAGGGACAGGACGTAGTGGTCCTTGAAGGCCGGGGTGTTCTTCTCGTCGAAGACCACGAAGCGGACGCCGTCGAAGCGGACGAGCCCCTCCTGGGTCCCGAGCCACAGGTGACCGTCACGGGTCTGGACCATCGCGCGCACGGTGTTCTGGGGCAGGCCCTGCTCCGTGGTCCAGACGCGGTGGCCGTACTGGGTGGGCGCGAGCCGGGGATCGAGGCCCAAGGCAGGCGCCGCCGAGGCGCCATGCAGGCAGCCGACGATCGCGATCAAGCGCGCGCCCCGCGTCATGGCCCGGTTACCGCGGATCATAGCACCCGACCTGGAGTTCTGGGACGGGTGCCATTTCCGTGACAAAAGGCGCAGGGGCGGCTTCCCGCCGGCCCCGCTTCCCCGAAGCCTCGAGGTGGGTCTAGCTCTCGATCGGGAAGGCTCGATGACCTGCCGTTGTGCGCGCCGGCGAGATGATGGGGAGCAGGTTCCTCTACTTGTGCCTGTCGATCATCTGCCCCAGGATCCGGATGATCGCGTCGATGATCTGTCCGAAGCCGCCCGCCGACTGGACGGGCTTCCATCCGACGTGATCAAAGGTCGGCAGGGCGAAAGCCGGCACCCCGCGCCAGGTCCCTGGCTCGCCCGCGGCCGCCACCGTGGGGTTGATGAGGCCGGCCTCATGGGAAGCCGCCGGTGGCATGGCCATGGGAGTGCCGACGCGGGCCGGCTCACCGAGGGCGAACGCGACGGAAGCCGCCACCACCATGACGAGAACGGCTGTCTTGCGCATGAACATCCTCCGACTCTCCGCCACCAGGGCGGCGCCGACGGCTAACGGCTGGTGCACGAACCCGGACGAACTGTCTCGCGGGTCGCCCCGCAGGACTAGAGTTTCGTCCAGGACGGGCTCGGCGGCTGTGTCGTCGATCACGCTGACGCGACTTTACTTAAACCGGAAAGTAGATACCGAAACACATTCGGATCTTTGATATCCATAACACGTATACAGGATGACGGTTTGCACAGGCCGCCGAAGGCATCAGGCCGGGCGTGGGTTCTCAGCGACACCGCCTGAGCCTCTAGATGTCGATCAACTGTCCCAGGGCGCGGATGATCGAGTCGATGATCTGTCCGAGGCCGACCGACTGGAGGGGCTTCCATCCGACGCGATTAGAGGTCGCCACGGCGAAAGCCGGCACCCCGCGCCAGGTCCCTGGCTCGCCCGCGGTCGCCACCGTGGGGTTGATGAGGCCGGCCTCGTGGGAAGCTGCCATCGGGATGCCGACGCGGGCCGACCCACCGAGAGCGAACGCGACGGACGCCGCCACCACCATCACCAGAACGGCTCTCTTGCGCATGACAACATCCCTCCGACTCTCCGCCATCTGCCGTGGCGACGTCGTCGCTACCTTCAACCAAGCTAAAATTTAGCCCAGGACTGAGCCGGTGGCTGTGTCGCCGATCACGTTGACGCGGCTCGACTTGACTCGAAAACTGGGTCCACGCGTCCCGGAGAGCCTCACGTATCCGTAGATCGGATACTATTCGCACTCTCGCGCAGAACCTCTCGCGCCGGAACATTAGTTGTAGAATACAAGCATATCCCTGGGAGGGCGACGACGCCGATCGGGTCGGACGGCCAAGACGAGGCGGCGCGGCTGCGGACGGCGGTTCGGGCTCTAGTCCGGCGGTTCTCGGTATCCGAGCGGGCCGACGTGGAGTGCTGTGGCCTGACCGTGGCCCAGGCCGCCACGCTGGAGGCGCTCCGGGCCACGCCCCGGATGCGGCTGGGGGCCCTGAGCCGGCGTCTCGGCATCACCCCGAGCACCCTGACCCGGAACCTGGCCCGCCTGGAGGACGAGCACCTCGTGGAGCGCGTCGCCGACCCGGGCGACGGGCGGGCCTTCCACGTGACATTGACCCTGGCCGGCCGGCGCGCGGCCGAGGGAGTGGAGCGGCAGGGCGTGGGTTTCACGGAGGACGTGCTGGCGCGACTGCCGGAGAGCGATCGCGGTGCCCTGGTGTCTGCCCTCGAGCACCTGATCGAGGCGGTGCGGCAGGCGACGGAGGACTGCTGTCCCGGAGCGTTTGTGCATTTGATGAAGGATGTCGCGCGGGAAGACCGCGCGGGAAGGAGCGAAGATGGAGACCAAGGTGGCAGTGCCGGCTGAGCATCTCGTGGAGCGCGTGCGCGAGCGCTACGGTCGGATCGCGGAAGAGAGCGGCGGCTGCGCACCGGGGGCCGCGACCGCCTGCTGCGGCGGCGGCGGGGCGGTGTCCGCGAAGCTCGGCTATCGGGCGAAGGATCTCGCGGCGGTCCCGGAAGGAGCGAACCTCGGCCTCGGCTGCGGCGCTCCCCTGGACTTCCTGGAGCTCCAGCCGGGCGAGGCGGTCCTCGACCTGGGCTCCGGCCCCGGCCTCGACGCCTTCCTGGCCGCCGACCGCGTGGGTCCCTCCGGCCGCGTGATCGGGGTGGACATGACCCCCGCCATGCTCGAGCGCGCGCGGCAGAACGCCGCCCGGGGCGGCTACGCGAACGTGGAGTTCCGGGAGGGCCGGCTCGAATCGCTCCCCCTGGGCGACGCGGTGGTGGACGCGGTGACCAGCAACTGCGTGATCAACCTCGTCCCGGACAAGGCGGCGGTCTTCCGTCAGGTGGCCCGGGTCCTGAAGCCGGGCGGCCGGCTCGTGGTCTCCGACATCGTGCTCGACGGCCGCCTGCCCGAAGCCCTCGAGCAGGACCTCTACGCCTACGTCGGCTGCGTCTCCGGAGCGGTCGATCGACGCGACTACTTCGAGATGCTGGAGGCAGCGGGCCTGGGGCCGGTCGAGGTGCTGAAGGACGTCGACTACCTGGCCGCGACTTTTGACTCCGTGCCCGAGGAGGTGCAGGCCATCCTCGATCGCACGGGTATTCGGCCCGAGGACGTGGCGGGAAAGGTCCGCTCCATCACCTACCGGGCGTACCGGCGGGCCTGAAGGAGTCTTGACCCAGCTCGCGGAGCCGCTGCTCCAGGGTTGGCCGGTCCAGCTTCTCCAGCGGCAATGAGGTGAGGAGCTCGATGCGGCGGTCGAGCTCGAGGTAGGCCCGCCGGAAGGCTCGGGCCCTCTCCTCCTCCGTGCCCACCGCCGCCGCGGGGTCGTCGATCCCCCAGTGCGCGGTGATCGGATGGCCCGGCCACACGGGGCAGGTCTCCTTCGCCGCGTTCCCGCAGACGGTGACCACGAAGTCGAGCTTCGGTGCGTCGGGACCCGAGAACTCGTCCCAGCTCTTGCTGCGCAGGCCGACGGTGGGCTGTTGAACCAGGGCCAGGGTCTGGAGGGCGAGGGGGTGCACCTCCCCCTTCGGGTGGCTCCCCGCGCTGAAGGCCCGAAACCGGCCGCCCCCCCGCGCGCGCAGGAGGGCCTCGGCCATGATGCTGCGCGCGGAGTTGCCGGTGCAGAGGAAGAGGACGTTGTAGGTCATGCTACTTCACGAAACGATACCCGAGCCCGACCACGGTCTCGATGTGGTCGCGAGCCGGGCCGAGCTTCACGCGGAGCCGGCGGATGTGGGCGTCGATGCTGCGCGTCTCGACATCGCTCTCGTAGCCCCAGACGCGCTCCAGGAGCCGATCGCGGGTGAGCACGCGTCCCGCGCGCTCGACCATGGTGCGGAAGAGCTCGAACTCCTTGTGGGTGAGCCGGATCTCCTGGCCGCGGTAGCGCACGATATAGGAATCGAACTCCACCTCGAAGTTCTCGTCGCGGTAGCCCTGGGGCGCTTGTCCCGGAGTGCCGGTCCGGCGCAGGGCCACCCGGCAGCGCGCGGCCAGCTCCTTCAAGCTGAACGGCTTCACCAGGTAATCGTCGGCCCCCATCTCGAGGCCGAGCACGCGGTCCACCTCGTCCGCCCGGGCCGAAACAATAATGATGGGCACGTGGGCGGTGGTCGGCTGGCGCCGGATCATCCGGCAGACCTCCAGCCCGTCCATGCCCGGCAGGTTCAGGTCGAGCAGCACGAGGTCGGCCCCGCGCCGCACTGCCTCCAGCCCCTCCTCGCCCGTGCGGGCCACCCTGACCTGGAGCCCCACTTTCTCGAGCTGGTAGCCGATGGCCTCCGCGATGTCGCCGTCGTCCTCGATGAGCACGACGCGCCGCCGGCTGTCCGGCGAGGGGGCGGCGGGGGGAGGGGTGCGGGCCAGCCGGTCGGCCTTCATCATCGACCCCCCACCCTATCCCTCCGATACATCGGAATGCGTCGGAGTTGGCCGTGGCTCGACCGGCACTGCTTCATTCCGATGTATCGCCCCACGTAGGGGGAGGGAAACGCTGTTCCACGTCCGGCTCCACGATTCATTTGGTCTCCGCCTCCAGGTGGTGGTGCCGCACGTCCTTGGCCTCCACGAGGAAGATCACGTCCTCCGCGATGTTGGTCGCGTGGTCCGCGATGCGCTCGATGTTGCGGCTGATCAGGATCAGGGAGAGGGCCCGCTGGATCGTCCCCGGGTCCGCCATCATGTAAGTCAGCAGCTCCCGGAAGACCTGGTCCTTGAGGTTGTCCACTTCGTCGTCCCGGCGGAGCACGTCCCGGCCGAGCGCGGGGTCCTTCTTCACGAAGGCGTCGAGGGCGTCCCGGGTCATCTGCTGGGCCAGCTCCGCCATGCGCGGGATGTCGATGAGCGGCTTCAGGGGCGGCTGGGGGAGCAGCTTGATCACGTTCTCCGCGATGTTGACCGCCTGGTCGCCGATCCGCTCCAGGTCCGCGTTGATCTTCATGGCCGCGGTGATGAGGCGCAGGTCGATGGCCAGCGGGCTCTGGGTGGCGAGCAGCTTCAGGCAGCGGTCGTCGATGTCGATCTGGAGGTCGTTCACTTCCTTGTCGGCGGCGATCACCGCCTCCGCTTCGTCCAAGCGCCGGTCGATGAGGGCGCGCACGGCCCGGTGCACCCGCTCCTCCACCAGCGCCCCCATGGTGAGCAGGCGGTTCTTGAGCGCCTGCAGCTCTTCTTCGAAATGGTGACGTTCCATCATCGACCCCCCACCCTGTCCCTCCGATACATCGGAATGCGTCGGAGTTGGCCTTGGCTCGACCGGCGGTGCTTCATTCCGATGTATCGCCCCCACGTAGGGGGAGGGAACCGCCGTTCCACGTCCAGCCCCGCCGTTCACGGTCCTAGCCGAACCGGCCCGTGATGTAGTCCTCGGTGAGCTTGTCCTTGGGCTTGGTGAACATGTCCGGCGTGCTCGCGTACTCCACCAGGCGCCCCAGCCAGAAGAAAGCGGTGCGGTCCGAGACCCGGGCCGCCTGCTGCAGGTTGTGGGTCACGATCACGATCGTGTATCGGTCCTTCAAGGAGTAGATCAGCTCCTCGATCTTCAAGGTGGCGATGGGGTCGAGGGCCGAACAGGGCTCGTCCATCAGGATGATCTCGGGCTCCACCGCGATCGCGCGGGCGATGCAGAGGCGCTGCATCTGGCCCCCCGAAAGGCCGAGGCCGCTCTCCCCCAGCCGGTCCTTGACCTCGCCCCACAGGGCCGCCCTGCGGAGGCTGCGCTCGCAGGCCTCGTCGAGAGTGGCCTTGTCATGGATCCCCGCGATGCGCAGGCCGTAGACCACGTTCTCGTAGATCGACTTCGGGAAGGGGTTCGACTTCTGGAACACCATCCCGATGCGCCGCCGCACCTCGATGACGTCGGTGGCGGGGGCGTTGACGTCGAGGCCCTTCACCCGGATGGTCCCCGTGGTGCGGACGTTGTCGATGAGGTCGTTCATCCGGTTCAGGCAGCGGAGCAGGGTGGACTTCCCGCAGCCGGAGGGCCCGATGAAGGCGGTCACCCGACGGTCCTCGACATCCATCGAGATGTCGTGGAGGACGTGGTTGTCGCCGTAGCTGAGGTTCAGGTCCTCGATGACGATGTCGGCCTCACGGACCTCGGTCGAGGCCGCTTCCCGGGCCTTGACCTCGGTCCGGATGCGGAGGCCGCTATCGGCGGTCTTGGCTTCCTGGGACATGAGCATGCTTCCTCAGAAGGCGCTCGTCTTGTACTTCTCACGGAGCCGGTTGCGGACCACGATGGCGGCGAGGTTCAGGAGCACGACGATGAGGAGCAGGAGGACCGTGGTCGTGTATACCATGGGCTTGGCCGCCTCCACATTGGGGCTCTGGAAGCCCACGTCGTAGATGTGGAACCCCAGGTGCATGAACTTGCGGTCCAGGTGGAAGAAAGGGAAGAAGCCGTCCAGGGGCAGCTCGGGGGCCAGCTTCACGACCCCCGTGAGCATGAGGGGCGCCACCTCCCCCGCCCCGCGAGCCATGGCCAGGATGAGCCCGGTGAGGATCCCGGGGGCGGCCGCGGGGAGCACGACCCGGAGTATGGTCTGGAGCTTGGTCGCCCCCATGGCGACGGAAGCCTCGCGCATGGAGCGGGGCACCGCGGCCAGGGCTTCCTCCGAGGCCACGATCACCACCGGCACCGTGAGGAGGGCCAGGGTGAGGGAGGCCCAGAGGATGCCGCCCGTCCCGTAGGTGGGGGTGGGCAGCGCGGCCGAGAAGAAGAGCTGGTCGATGGTGCCGCCCACGAAGTAGACGAAGAAGCCCAGCCCGAACACCCCGAAGACGATCGAGGGGACCCCGGCCAGGTTGTTCACGGCGATCCGCACGATCCGGACGAGCGCCCCCTGCTTCGCGTACTCGCGGAGGTAGAGGGCGGCCAGCACCCCCAGGGGGACCCCGATGATGCTCATGATGACGACCATCATCACGGTCCCGAAGATCGCGGGGAAGATCCCCCCCTCCGTGTTCGACTCCCGGGGGTCGTCCCTCAGGAACTCCCAAAGCCGGTGCGCGTAGATCCGCAGCCGCCCGGCGAAGCCCAGGCGGTTGGCCGCGTAGGCGCGGTAGATGTCGAGGGTCCGCAGCTCCTTTTCCCGGCCCCCGGCGATCTGGACGGTGAGGGTGGTGGGGGCCGCGCGCTCCACGATCCGGCCCAGCTCCTCCTGCTTCTTCGCGTAGAGGGCTTTCTGCTCCTCCACCGCCTGCCGGATCCGTTCGCGCTCGCGGCCCTGGTCGCGAGACGGGTCCTTCCTGGCCTCGAGGTCCAGCTTGCGGTCGAGGAGGCGGAATTGCTCGATCCGGTAGTTGATCTCGCCGATCTCGCCCTTCTCGATCCGCGCGATGGCCGCGCGGTTGCGCTCCGCCTTGCCCAGCAGGGCGGGGAGCAGCGGGCCGATCGCCTCCGGCCCCCGGGCCCGCACCGCCTCGCCCTCCTTGAGCAGCACCGGGGTGCCGATGAGGGGGCCGTACTCGCGCCGCTCGATGAACCAGGCCTCCGGGAGCGCCGGGCGCCGGGCGATCTCGTCCTCGTCGATCCACTTGAAGTCGAAGCCCAGCAGGTCGCGGTTGCCCACCCGTAGCTGGATGCGGCTCTTCTTCAGGTGGTCCGGGTGGCCGGGGTTGGGGATCTGCTCCCGGTTCTCGACCTCCCCGAGGAAGACGCCCCCGTCTCTCAGGGTGACCTCGAGCAGGGGTCGGGGCCAGAAGAAGCCGAGCCCGTTCACCAGGATCACGCCGACGAGGCCGGCGATCATCAGGAGGCACACGCCGAGGGCGCTCCCCGTGAACCAGATCAGGGGGTCGCCCCGGCGGAGGCTGCGCAGCAGGGGGTTGTTCATTCTCGACCCCCCCTCCTAACCTCCCCCACGTAGGGGGGAGGGAACGCCGATGCACGAGCAGCTCCGCGCTTCAAATCGCCCGGTAGCGCTCGCGGAGGCTCTGGCGGATCACCTCGGCGATGGTGTTGACGAGGAAGGTCATGAGAAAGAGGATCCCCGCCGCCAGGAACAGCACCCGATAGAGGGTGCCTCCGTGGGGAGCCTCCGGGATCTCCACCGCGATGTTGGCGGAGAGCGTGCGCATGCCGTCGAAGACCGACCAGTCGAGGACCGGGGTGTTGCCGGTGGCCATGAGCACGATCATGGTCTCCCCCACCGCCCGCCCGAAGCCGATCATCACCGCCGAGAAGATGCCGGGGCTCGCGGTGGGGAGCACCACCCGGGTGGCGGTCTGCCACCGGCTGGCTCCCAGGGCCAGGGAGGCGGCGGTCAGGTGCGAGGGGACGCTCGAGAAGGCGTCCTCCGAGATCGTGAAGATGATCGGGATCACCGCGAAGCCCATGGCGATGCCCACCACCACGCAGTTGCGCTGGTCGTAGACGAGGTCGAGGGCCGACTTCAGCCAGAGCTTGAGGTCGCCGCCGAAGAGCAGGGACTCGACGGGGGGGCCGATCTTCATGGCCACCACCCCGCCCAGCACGAGCAGGGGCAGGATCAGCGCGACCTCCATGCCGGGCTTCAGCCGGCCGGAGAAGGTCCGGGGAAGGCGACCCCACAGCAGGATCCCGGCCGTCCCGAACGCGGGGAGGAACACGGTCATCAGGAGCACGGGGACCAGCGCGCGCTCCACCCGCGAGGCCAGCCAGAGGCCGGCGATGAAGCCGACCACCACGCTCGGCAGGGCGGCCATGACCTCGACCGTGGGCTTGACCCGCGCCTTGATCGACGGATGCATGAACTGGGAGGTGTAGAGCGCGCCCATGATGGCCAGGGGCACCGCGAAGAGCAGGGCGTAGGCGGTCCCCTTGATGGTGCCGAAGATCACGGGCACCAGGCTGAACTTCGGCTCGAAGTCGTCGGTGGCGCCGGTGGACTGCCAGACATACTCCGGCTTGGCGTAGCCCTCGTACCAGGTCTTGCCGAAGAGCGACCGCCAGGACACCTCGGGGTGCGGGCTGCTGATTTCGTAACGGGCCACCGCGCCGTCCGCCCGCTTGGCCAGGATACCGTCGCTCTTGGGCGTGATCAGGACGAGGTCCAGCGCCTGGCCGGTGGGGGGGAAGCTGAGCACCGAGCGCTCGGAGGTCAGGTGGCGGAGCACCAGGGAGCCATCGGCCCCCGCGCTGACGAAGCTCTTGTCGCGGCTCGAACGTCCGATGGCCCGGATCGCCGTCCCCTGCCCGGGGAAGGCGTGGGCCTGGACCAGGGTCAGGTGCTCGTCCTCGTCCTTGAGGCGCACGCGAAACCAGGCGGAGAGCTCGCCCCTGGCATCTCCCACGATCACCGACACCCCTCCGATCGCGTACTCCACCGCGGTGATGGTCTGGGTCGACGCGTGCACGATGTCGGTCAGGGCGACCTCCGGGGCGAGCTGCCAATGGTAGAGGTTGCCCCGGTCGGTAGCGGCCACCAGGGCGTCCGTGCGGCCGAGCCGGAGCTGGGTGATCCTTTCACCGCCCTCGGTCTTGAGGATGTCGCGCTGCTCGGTCCCCTCCTCGCTCGTCCGGTAGAGGGCGATCTCGTCGTCGGACACCAGGGCGGCCACCGCCTTCC
>WNGB01039200.1_pt1 | contig 10988 bp, 11 predicted proteins | sample 5400681 | NCBI WGS metagenome assembly WNGB01 (sample SAMN13153367, study PRJNA577476) | soil metagenome | isolation source: 115 cm soil or saprolite under grassland replicate 2 | place: USA:California | collected 2016-06-15 | reverse complement strand
AGGCGAAATTTTTCCGCGTTCATCTCTTGGTGAAGCGGCGTTGTGCCAATCAAATGATGGGGAGCTTTCGCGAGCGTTGCGGCGTCGGGCTTCGCGGTCAGAAGATTGATGCCGCGATAAATTTGAAACGCGTCGGCGCTAACAACTTCACCGTGCATTTCACGTGCGACATTGGCTGCCAGCTCGGATTTACCGCTCGCGGTGGGGCCGACGATGAAGAATGTGCGTTGCATCAACCAAATAATGTGACGCTCATAGAGCGCCGCTACAGAAAACAAATCGGGAGACGCAGGCCCAGTTGCGCCACGTCTCCCGATTGAAGCCAGAAGCCCGGTTAGCTTCGCATTTGATGCTCGCTGGATTTTGCGCCGCTCACCACCAGTCTGCGGCCGAGGAATTCCTTATCGTGTAATTCCTGCACAGCACGTTTCGCTTCCTCGATGGTTTGCATTTGAACAAACGCAAAACCCTTCGAGCGCTGGTTGTGCCGATAGCTTACTACCTCCGCGTTTTGCACGTGCCCGACGCCATTGAACAATTCGAAGAGATCGCTCTCGGTGGCGTCAAATGACAAGTTGCCCACGTAAAGACGCGGCGAAGTGACCTCGACTGTTTCAGGTTTTCGTGGCGACCGCGAGGGCTGCGCACCGTTGCGCGTGGCCATTGCGGTTTTCTTTGTGCCTGTGCCGTCTCCGAAAAATGCGGCCACCCGCTGCCAGAATGTCTTTTTCTGAGGTTTCGCTTTCTCCTGCTGACCCCGAAAGCGTTCCTGGTTGTCCCTGCGGCGGGCCCCGCCGCGCGAACGGCCTGAGCGTCTCCCACTTGAATAAGAGTTCATATTGATTTTTAAGTTTGACCCAATTGTTAAATGGGCGGAGCGCATCGATCGATGCACGGTCCGCGGCGCGCGAATCACCCAGGGTCCAATCAAACAGTTTGCAAGCACTTTGCGACGCCGCCGGAAACTCCACCTCGTTAAGCCGGAAATGGACTTGTCTCGAATCGCAAGCCGGCGTCCTTAAGCAACGAAGCACTGAAGATGCAAAAGTTCGCATCCTGGTCTCGAAAGATCTGAATCGTCGTAGAAGACGGGGGCTCGGAAGATCAAAGAAGATTCCCGACATCTCGCGGGAGTATGGCTCGCCCCGTGCGCGATTGCAAGTGGGAGGAATCACGAAATCCGAAACTTGGAGGTGGATGGAGTGGTGGAGTAAAGGAGTAATAAGCAACAGGTCATCTCCAATACTCCATTACTCCATTTTCATTCCTGCTTCGTCATTTTGTCGCGCAATGAGTAGAATCGCGATTTGAGATATTGCTTGGGACGCTCGTATCGGGTTGGTTTCATGAAGTGTCGCAATGCGCGTTCACCAAGCCTGGGCTCGTAACCAAATTCCGGCATGAGATCGCGGCAATGCCACTCCACCCAGCCGATTTCCTCCTCTGAAAGATCACTTTGCCAGCGCGTCAACGGTTCGGTGCTGATCCGGGAAAACGCGGTTTCCGTGGCGGAATTTCCTTCCCAGAATTTCCCGGCTTTTGTCGGCGTCAGCACAATGGCCGGATCGTATTCTATCTCGAGAAACGCGCAGATTTGCTTCATCCATTCGCCTGGCTCAAGAATAAGCTTCTCGTACGGCACAAGGAACAATGTCGTGTCCCCGTCCTCCCTTGCGCGAAGAGCCACTTTCGCCACCTCGCGCCAGTGGCTGATACAGTAGTAAGTAGAGAACGTTCCCAGTTTCCGGGTTTTTTCCAAAGCGATCTGCGCGGCGAAAATGGCGCGCGGATCACGCATCGTTACAAGAATCCTGGCATGCGGAAATCGCGAATGGATCGCAGGCAGGTACTTGCGGTTAGCCGGAGTCTTTTCGATCCAACGTGTGATTGAATCGAGTGATCGGCCCAGGGTTGTGGCATACGCTTCCAGCATAATTACGAGCAAATCTCTCTTAGTGTTCGCGGGATCAAACGCCATCTGCTCAAAAGTCTGGAGAAAGCGCGAGGTGGGAAAATAGGAGTAGTCGCGCTTGCCCCATTTGCAGGGCCCGCCAAATAGCACGTTCGAGAGCGACTCCTTGGTGATGTAATCAAACTGCGCGCGGCGGCCACGCGGCGCATATTTTGTGAGGACAGTGGGGAAATAGGCGGTTTCCTCCGGCAACACGAGCAACTCTGGATGGTTATCGAGCAACGCCACCAAAAGCGTGGTGCCCGATTTGGCCTGGCCCGCAATGAAACAGGCGCGTTGTTCGAATAGCAGATCTTTCATCTTCATCTCCCGCGACCCGACCGAAGAAACCAGTCGATAAAACGCGGCAGGCCGTCGCTGAATCGAGTAGTTGGATTGTAACCTAGTAATTTTCTCGCTTTCGAGATGTTGGCACAAGTCAGCGGCATGTCGCCAGGTTGCTCCGGAAGCCGATTGATTTTCGCTTTTCTCCCCAATGCATTCTCGATCGCCCCGATCAAATCCTTGAGCTGAATGGTTTCACTCTCGCCAAGATTAAAAATGTCGAAGAGCGGGCCGTCATATTTGAGCGTGCCTATTGTTCCTTGAATCACGTCATCGATGTAAGTGTAATCGCGGCGCGTCGTGCCGTTACCGAATTGATCGATGGGCTGGCCGGCGTAAATGCGCCGGGTGAATTGATGAATCGCCAGATCCGGTCGTTGCCGGGGACCGTAAACAGTGAAATACCGAAACGCGACCACACGCATTTGGTAAAGATGCGAGTAAGTCGAGCAAAGAAATTCGCCGGCAATTTTAGTCGCGGCATACGGACTGAGGGTTTGGATGAGACGTTGATCTTCAGAAAAGGGCACTGTTTTCGAGGCGCCGTAAACGGATGAGCTGGAGGCGAAGATGAATCGCTCAACGCCGGCTATGCGCGCGGCATCGAGCAGATGCAAGGTGCCAGTGACGTTTGTGTCGTAGTAGAGTTGAGGGTGTTGGATCGATGGCCGAACGCCCGCGCGGGCGGCCAGATGGGCAATCGCGTCGAATTTCTGGCGTTGAAACACATTTCGCACCGACGCAACGTCGCGAAGATCGACATGGTAAATCTCTGTGTCCTTCGCAAAGGCGGTGATGTTTGCATGCTTGATTTGTGGATCATAAAAATCGTTGAAATCGTCGAGGATGGCGACTCCATGCCCGGCCGCGAGCAGTTTTTCGACAAGATGCGACCCAATGAAACCGGCGCCGCCTGTGACGAGAATTCGCATGTCTTGAGCTTAGCCACAGGCGCACACAGATCGACACAGATTTCGGAGTGGCGTCCGCATGTTTAGATCTGTGCTTAATCAGCGTCAATCTGTGGTCGGAATGAAATCCTGGCCTGCCGTTTCGCAGAAACACCCTAGAATTGTCGCCAATGCAACAGCAGATACACCCAATTTAGAGCGAGAGCGGTAATAACAATGATTCGCGCGACCTTCTTTTCGGATGCGGTCCAAAATATGATTCGTAAACGCGGCGCGCGTGTCACAAGCGCGAAGAACCCATAAAGGTCAAATGCCGTCACACCGCACAGGACCGCGAACACAAGTGGGTTCCATTTCAAGGCGGCGAGAAAATGTCCGTGAAAAAACTGAATCGCTGATCGCGTCATGCCACATGTCAGACAGGGTCGACCGGTAAGATCGTGAAATAAACAGCGTGGCCACGGCAAGCCGAGTGAGAACCAGGTCGCTGCGAGGCCGAGCGATGCCACCGAAACGCTCAGCCAGATCAGCTCGTGATCGGTTTCACCCGGACCGAGCGGCTGACGCAAGACCTGCATCACTCAATGGTGTTGCGACAGCGCTGCGATGCCGCCAAACATGATCAAAAGCAGGATCCCCGCGCCGCAGCAAACTACCAGGGGGAGCAAAACGGCGAGCACGGCGCGTCCGGTGCTGATCTCGTGCGAGCGAGCGAGGCCAATGCAATTTACGACCAGTGCCCAAACAGCGGCGATCAATCCGCCACAGACCGGAATGATTTGGAGCAGACCAGTCGAGCCTTGGGAAAATGCCAGGACGCGGAACGTAGTCTCGAACGATTTGTTAGCGCCACCGACAAGCATCAAACAGAGATGAACAATCGCCGCTCCGATAAACAATGCGACAACGATGAATACCGGCACAAGGACGATAACCGCGATCGAGCCAATGCCCAGGCCGGCCAGTGCGGAGAAAGCATCTCGCTGCCCCGCAAAAAGACCCATCGACCGAAGACCGAGCGAGAATAAAAGCGACGCAATTCCGCCCACGCATCCACCGACCAAGGCGTAGATGAGAGGTTCAGCCACGCCACCCTCCGTTTTCATGGTCCTGAATGCCAGATCGGGTTTGGTCAAAACCATCGCAAGTGTCTCGATAAACCCGTTGAAAAATCCGCGTTGTTGCCGGTGCTCCCATGGCAATCCGCTGCGCGGCGCAGCAGGTTCGGTTGCCGTTGCACCTGCCTGTGGAGGCGGTGCGGCAGGCGCAGCGGCTCCCAACTCTTCAAACTGCGAAAGCGGCTTCCAACTGGCCATTCCTTCGCGCCAGCCGAGATCGCTCAACGCGAAACGGCCGGTGCGTAGCCCTTCACGAACTTCTTCTTCAGGAAATGCGCCCAGACTCGTTGCGCCCCGGTTAACGTGAATCATTGCCATAGTGCACGCGTTTTAGTCAGGCGCGGCGCCGAGCGCAAGACTAAATGGCTACAAGAGTTAAAAGAGTTACAAAGGGAATCCGTTTTAACTCTTGTAACCCTTTTAACTTTGTAACTTCTTCGGCACATCCAGCGCCCGCCAGAAATACCATGCCGCGACCGAGCGGTACGGCCGCCATCTTTCGCCGAATTTCGAGAGTTGCTTCGGCGTAGGAAGTTTTCGTTTGCCAAAAGTCTTGGCGAAACCTTTGCGAACTCCGTAGTCGTCCACCGGCCAGACGTCGGGCCGGCCAAGATCGAACAGGAGAAGCATCTCGACCGTCCAGCGGCCGATGCCGCGCACCGTGGTGAGGCGCGCGATGATTTCGTTATCGCTCATCCGGATAAGTACGCGCCCGGATGGCACGGTACCGTCGATTGTTTTCGCTGCGAGATCCTTCAATGCTGCGGTCTTGGCGCGCGAAAGGCCAGCCGAGCGAAAAGTTTCATCCGGCGTCGGCGTCGCGAGAATTTGATCCGGATCGAGCCATTTTCTTTTGGGATAGAGCGCGCGAACGCGACCGAAGATTGTCGCGGCGGCTTTACCGCTGAGTTGCTGATAAGCAATCGATTCGGCAAGCGCGTCAAATGGACGGATGGACCACGCCGGCTTGATATTGTAACGGAGCGATCGCGCAATCAGGGCCGCTAATCGAGGATCGGTCGAGGCAAGATGTTGATGGACCCGTTCGTGATTCACAGGCCCTCAATTAAAATGGCGGATGCCGAATGTCGAATGGCTTCGGCAGGTTAAATCGTTGAACTGGCCTTGCTCGAACAATAGTTTTCGATTTCGTCACTAGCATGGAAACGCAACTCACCTGGTTTGGTCAATCGGCTTTCAAGATCGTGAGCCCAGCCCGGCTGGGAAAGTTCTTCTGATCGATCCCTGGCTCACGAACCCGGTTTACGATGGAGACAAGGACGAACTTTCGTCGCTGAAAAATGTCGATCTTATTTTGGTCTCGCACGGGCATTCGGATCACGTGGGCAATGCGGTAGAAATTGGAAAGAAGACGCGGGCAAAGCTTGTCGCCACATTCGATTTATCCGCGGCCATGGTTGCCGGTCTGGGTTATCCGGGCGAACTCGCCGATACCGAGACCACCGGCCATTTTGGCGGCACCCTCAATCTGCTCAATGGCGAGGTAGCCGTCACATTTGTTCCGGCGTGGCACGGGGCAGGAGTTGCGAAGGACGAAAATTCGGCGCCCGTTTACGGCGGAACTCCGAGCGGATTTGTCATCGCCATTCGCAATGGACCGACAATTTATCACACGGGCGATACAGATTTATTTTCGGACATGGCGCTGGTGTCGCAATTTAACAAGATCGACATCATGCTCGTTTGCATTGGCGACCATTTTACGATGGGACCTGCGCGCGCAGCTGAAGCGGTGAAGCTGGTCGATCCGCGTACAGTAATTCCGATGCACTACGGAACATTTCCAGTGCTGACTGGCACCCCGGAAGCGTTTAATCACGAACTGAAGCAGCGAAATCTAAAAGCCGAACTGCGGGTGATGAACATCGGTGAAACAATCACTCTGGAGAGATCATAAATTGCTTTGAGATCACTCGCTACTGGGGCGCGCCAATACGACCGTATGCAGCAATGAAGCCGATTAGGGAGAGAAAATGCCAATTCGGCAAAAGGGACAAGTTTTGGCAGCGCAATTTATACCTCAGGTTTTAGCCAACGCCGCAACGACCTTCGTCGATTCCTTAAAGCTCAGCTCGGTCTCCGAGAAGGTCCGTCGCGGACGGCAAGTCGTGCTTAAACACCGTCAGATCTACGGTGACCAATTGGCCGATCTGGCCAATTTGTATTTTCGCATGTCGAACATACCAATCCGTTTTTGGAGCAAAGCAGAAGACTGGAGGCGCTGGGAAGTGAAGTGTTTTCAAATGCTGAATGGCGACCGTTTTCGGGTTTATCCTTCGGGAGCAAAGACGGTCTGCACCGACAAACTCCCGGGGGAAAACCTTTGGGAACACATGAACCGTCGCGCCCTGACTCGGCCGATGCTGCAAGCGGCTGGCCGCGAGCTTTTCCGCGCGCATCAACTCTGGAGCGATGAATTTGGCAGCCGCTGGTCTCACGGCGACGCCACTATGACCAACGTTATTTACAACGAGAAGACTGGCCGGGCGAGGCTGATTGACTTTGAGATCGTGCACCACAAATCGCTCCCGGCGACGGCGCGGCACGCGGATGATTTGCTCGTTTTCCTGCTCGACATCCTGGCAATCGCTCCCATCCGAAAATGGTTGCCCTTCGCACTTTGCTTCCTTAACGCGCACGGAGATGCGGATGTGATTGCCGAATTGAAAAATCAATTGGCTGTTCCGAACGGCCTCGCCTGGATTTGGTGGGGCGTTCGCACCAGCTTTGCGAAGCCGGCAAAGGTCAAACAGCGGCTGGCAAAGCTACGGAACGCGATCGACCAGCTCGCCCTTTATCGCGCCACTCCAACCAAACGAGCACGCCAGAGTCGGCGCGCTTCAATCAGTTGCCAGGAAATAAGTCCCGGGATGCCAATGGCGAGTTCGCGCACTCTTGCGATCAGCGACAGGGCGAAGGCCGCATCCCCGGGGATGCCGAGAAGGTTGCCTACGAAAAGATAACCGCCTTCTTGGACGCCCAAACCTCCAGGAACCGCAAAAGCCGCCGACCGAATCGTCAGCACCATGCTTTGCAAGATGAGCGCGTTAACGAACGTCGCGTGGAGGTTGAGCGCGTGAAGTGCGATCCAAATTTCGCCGGAGCCAGCGACCAGCGAAGTAATCGTCCACAGACAACACATGATGACTGCACGCCGCCGCGCGTAAAGCGTGCGAATAGTCCGATCGAGCGTCTCGCCGCTCTGCACTAGCGATTGCCACTCCGGCGAATTCGCCAGGCGCGCGACGATGAGAGCGAGAAAGCGGAACATTCCCAGCCGTTGCACGAAGTAGAAGACCGCAACGCCAACAACACCGATGAGCGTTCCTACCAAGGTTGGGCGAACAAAATTCCTCTGTTCGGTTACATCGATAAGCAGAACCAGTCCCAGCACGGTAAAAAGGGCTTGTGTGAAAACTCCCAGCGTGAGGTCCACGAGCACGCTTCCCGCCGCGATTGGCAATGGCGTCCCATTGATCGCCGCCAAACGCGCTCGCACGACATCTCCGCCAACTGCGGCGGAGGGCACGAGTGTGCTGACCGACTCACCGATCCAGCGCATCCAAAGCAGCTTTCGCAATGGCAGGCGATCGGGTTTTGGAAAGAGGACCCACCACGCAACTGCGTCGAGAAAGACCGGGACAACGAAATGATAAGCGACGACCGCGGCAATAGCCCAGCCGGCGGCGGCAAATGCCATGCCGACCTGCGAGGCACCTTGGCGAATGAGCAGGAAGGTGAAGAGCGCAGCGCCGGCAAGGCCAAGCGACCATATCGTTATTTGGATTTTGCCCGGCGCTTTCATCGTCTTCGAGACCAATTCGGGCGCGCGAGAGAAGATGCGCCTACGTCACGACAAAAAGCCAATGCTCGCGCAGATCTGCGCCGAGCGGCATCTGATCAGCCCAGGAGACTTTGCGCGGGTTGTCTTGTCTCCTCGACGCGCACCAACGCAGGTTCGCTAACAAGGGGCACGGCAGGGGTTAGGACCACGCTTCGTCGCATCGGCTTACCGGCAACCAAACAAAACGCCAACCAGATCATTCCGAAAAAGATCGCGGCGAGAACATCGGTTAAGAAATGCGCACCCAAGGCGATCCGGCTGAATCCGACCAAGGCGATCAACAACGCCGCGCCTGAAACTGTCAGCGTCCGCCAGCGGCGCCTCTTCATCATGGGTAAAATGAAAAGAGCGAGCTGCCCGTACAACAGCGTTGCTCCAATCGTGTGTCCGCTGGCAAAACTGTAACCCGACCAATCAACAAACCAGCCTGCAAGAAATGGGCGCGGTCGATGGACGAGGACTTTTACCAGTTCGTTGAGCAGCATGCCACCCGGTACCGCAACGATCAATGTCACGAGCGACGGCCACCATCGTTTCCAGACAAAAAACACAACCAGGAAAAACAGAACTCCACCGATCCACTCGCTTGAGCCGAATTCCGTAAACGCCCGAAGGACGGTCACAAATGTGTGGGTCAAGTGAGTGTGGAACCATGTCGCGACTTCATGATCGGGTCCCGCAAGGGGATTGACCATGGCCAGGGCCACGGAATTCTGGGGGAGAATAAAGGGAGTAGTCACGAAAGGTCACTAAATTTAGTCCCGATTTAATACTCGTCAAACGGTAAAACATGCAAATTCTCGATCGGCCTGAGACCCGAATCCGGCTATGGTGAAACCTGCCGATATGGGTCATTGCATCCAAATCCAACTGCCGCTAGAAAAAGGAAAGTGAACCGCCTCTATTTCGGTGACAATCTCGCCTGGCTGCAGAACACGAAAGAGTTCCGGATGCGAGTGTCGATCTTGTTTATCTCGATCCTCCGTTTAATTCGAACGCCGATTACAACGTTCTCTTTCGCGAGACCAGTGGCGAGGTAAGCCAGGCACAGTTCCACGCTTTCACCGACACCTGGAGCTGGGCCGACGCCGCGGAAACGTATCACCAATTCATCGACAACTGCCCGAATATCGCGGTCGTCGAAATCATGGAAGCGTTTCACAGTTTTCTGAAAAATTCACCGATGATGGCGTACCTCGCGATGATGGCGCCGCGCTTAGTCGAGCTCCATCGCGTCCTGAAGGAAACTGGCAGCCTGTATTTGCATTGCGATCCGACGGCCAGTCACTATCTGCGCTTGTTACTCGACGAGATTTTCGGGGCGACAAACTTTCGCAACGAAATCATTTGGAAAAGAACTTCAGCACACGCGAACGTAATTCAGAAGTTTGGCGCAGTCCACGATTGCATCCTCTTCTATTCGGTCACCGATGACCCTAAATGGAATCAACAGTACGCGCCGTACACTGAAGACTACATCGAGACCTTTTTCGACCAAGTTGATGAGAAAGGACGACGCTACTTCCGGCGAGACTTGACCGCTTCAATGGCTCATGCATCGAGCGGCCAGTTATATGAATGGCATGGTGTCCGACCTCCGCCGAGTCGTTGCTGGGCTAAGACCAAAGAGAACATGGACAAACTGCAAGCTGAAGGTCGGATTCACTGGCCCAAGAAGAAACGCGGCATGCCGCGGCTCAAGATGTACCCTGAAGACTTACCGGGATTACCGTTCCAGGATATCTGGTCGGACATCCGAACGATGCACAATCTTTCCGCTGAGCGTCTCGGTTATCCTACACAAAAGCCGCTCGCACTTATGGAGCGTATCATTAGCGCATCAACCAATCCGGGCGATGTGGTTCTCGATCCATTCTGCGGATGCGGCACAACCATTCATGCTGCGCAAAAGTTGGGGCGCCAATGGATCGGGATCGACATCACTTATCTCGCGATCAATTTGATCAAGCGTCGGCTGCGCGATGCGTTCGGTGAAGAAATCGAATTCGAAGAGAAAGGTCAGCCAACCGACTTCGCCGGTGCAACGCAGTTGGCCGAGAACGACAAGTTCCAATTCCAGCATTGGGCGCTTTCACTTATCGGTGCGCGTCCGCTCAAAGAAGGCCAAGGCAAGGGCGCAGATCGCGGTGTCGATGGGCTCCTTTACTACTACGAAACCGAAAGAAAAGATCTGCTAAACCGTATTAAAGAAGACGCGCCTGCCGTCCGCAACGATCCAGTCCACCGCGAGAAAATAATTGTTCAGGTCAAAGGCGGCGGGGTAAATCGTGGTGATGTCGCGACACTGCTCGGCGATGTGGAAAATCAGAAAGCGGCGGGCGGAGTTCTGATCACCCTCGACAAACCGAGCAAACCGATGCGCGAAGAAGCGAGCGACGCCGGCCGTTATACATCCAAGCTTTGGCACGATAAGGATTATCCGCGTCTCCAGATTCTAACAATTGAAGGTTTGCTCAACGGCACGGAGCGCATCGACGCGCCACCGCAGCTCAATCCGTTCGCCATGGCCGCGCGCGAATCGGCGCCGCATGAACAAACGGAGATGACCATTCCATCTCAAGGTTGAGCAACGGTTGAGAAACACGCAGCGGAGCGCCTCGCGGTTTCTCGATTTACTCCTTGCTAGGATATTTCCAGTCCGATACATCGATCTCGCGCCGCGCTCATTCGATGTGTCGATATCCGCTTCGCCTTAACCACACTATGACAAACATTGGAGTATTTTTTATCGGCCTCTTTCTAAGCGCCGCCTCAGCCTTTGCTGGCACGACAACCTT
>WNGB01013516.1_pt1 | contig 10988 bp, 8 predicted proteins | sample 5400681 | NCBI WGS metagenome assembly WNGB01 (sample SAMN13153367, study PRJNA577476) | soil metagenome | isolation source: 115 cm soil or saprolite under grassland replicate 2 | place: USA:California | collected 2016-06-15 | reverse complement strand
GCCGAGCGGACCTTCATTGTGCTTCCAACCCGTGTACTGCCGCCGATCCGATTTACCTGCACCACGACCAGATCGAGCACGCTTCGGGCATCAATCTCGGCGGCGGACTCTCCTACGCTCTCACCGGCTCCGTGGACGTGTACGCGAGCTATCTGCGAACGGTCCTGGGACACGCCGGGCACAAGATCGACCACGGGATTTCCTTTGGTGTGAGCTGGGGCTTCTCGCCGCAGCAGGTGGTGCGGCGTCTGTTCGGCCCGCGGACCTCAGCCCTCGAGCCGCCGGTCCAGCCTTGAAGGCACGGCCGTGAGGCAAGGGGAATGGTTTGCCTGGGCGGCTGCCGCGTTTCTCGTCTTCGCGCTCGCAGCGGTGGCCGAGGCGCTCGACATCGGGAGTGTCGCGCCCGATTTTCACCTCCGAACCCTCCACGGCCGGGAGATTTCGCTCGCCGACGCCGAGAGGTCTCATCGCGCCGTCGTCGTTCTGTTCATTTCGACGATCTGCCCGTACTCCAACTACTACAACGACCTGATCCGCGATCTGGCAACCGAGTTCGACAGGAAGGGAGTCCTCTTCCTGGGCGTCAATTCCGGGCGAATCGAGACGGCGGAGGAGGCGAAGGCGCACGCGTTCGAGCACGGCCACACGTTCCCGATCGCGAAGGATCCGCAGGGCCGCGTCGCGGAGCTTCTGGGCGCGCGCCGCACACCGGAGGTGTTCGTGCTTGATCACGACGGCAAGCTTCGCTACCACGGAAGAGTCGCCTCCAAGATCTCCTCGCCCGACTTGAAGAACGCCCTGGACGCGCTGCTTCAGGGCCGCCCCATCAAGCCCGCCGAGACCAAAGCCTTCGGCTGCGCCATCCCGCGCGGCTGAGAGCGCGTCCCGACATTCAACCGCTTGGGTCCGGGTACCGAACGCTCGCGAGGAAGAGGCCCGACGGGGCATAGTTCATTTCGCGGGTTCACCTAATTAGGACTCAGGATCGGGATCAGTCACCGTCGTCCTGATCGAGCGGTTGCAGCGCGTGCGTGAACGCGAAGCGGCCGATCTTCTTTCCCTGTTGAGTAGGTCGCAGAGTCCGACTCAGGATCGAAGCGCTGCCTGCGTGGGTGTTACCTTCCGCCGCGTTCAAGGCGCGGTAGGCAGGAATGGCGGGGAACGCGAAGCGCGCTTCCTCCAGCCGCCAGCGTCAGCAATGAGCCCGCCGGTACGGCCTCGGGCCGCTCGAATACGATCGGAGCGAGCGCTACACGCGGCGCCCGCAGGCGCCGCCCCTCGAAGAACCGGGCGATCGCGCCGCGCGTGGCGAAGTCCTCGAAGCCCAGCAGCGCGTGAGGCGCTCCCTCGACCCGGAGACGCTCCGCGTTGGGGAAGCCGCGGCTGACCTCGATTGCGTTGTCTTCCGGAGTGTCGCCGTCGAGGGTCCCGCTCACGAAGAGGGCCGGCAATTCGGACACAACGGGGGCGCGGAAGGAATCGGGCAGCGGCGACACGCCGAACGCTCGGCACACGCGTTCCTCGGCATAGCTCGTGGTTCGGGCCGGCGATGCGCGGCTCGGCCACGAGGTGGCCTTCAAAGTTCTGCCGGCGGACGTGGTCTCGCATTCAGTCCGGGGCTGTAGACGGCCTCGTGCCTTCGGTGAGCCCGGCCGCCCGCGGTATCATGCCTTCGAGGCAAGACCTGTGGAAAAGGTTGATCTTCACCCTGCGGCTTTCGATCGCATAACGTTCGACACGGGAGTCATGGGAGGGCGGGCGTGCATTCGCGGCATGCGAATCACCGTGTCCCTCATCGTGAACCTCGTCGCCAACGGCATGACTGTCGAAGATATCCTGAAGGAGTATCCCGTCCTCGAAGCCGAGGACGTCCGTGAGGCTCTTCAGTATGCGGCGTCGCTCGCGACCGAGGAGGTTCATCCGCTCACCGCCGACCGCCGTTGAAGTTTTTGGCCGACGTTGGAGTGTCCGGTGCCACGGTTCGAGTCCTCCGGGAGCTTGGACACGACGCTGCTCATCTCGTCGAGCTGGGGCTCGAACGGCTCAGTGACGCCGAGATCCTCGCCCGGGCGGCGCGGGAACAGCGCGCGGTTCTGACCTTCGATCTCGACTTCGGTGATTTTGCTGGTCGCCGGCGGTGGGTTGCTGCCAAGCGTAATCACGTTTCGGCTTCGCGATCAGACTCCTGCATCCGTAACGCCCCGGTTGCTCCAGGTCATCGCGGAACGCCCGGGGGAACTGCTCGAGGGGGTCGTCGTGAGTGTTGAGGACGCCGGGTACCGGGTTCGAAGACTTCCCATCCGGCCGACAAAGCGTTAGGAGGAATTCGGAGAGCGAGCTCTACAGCTCCCGCTACGGATGCGCTCCTCGTTAGACCAAGTTTATCCGACCCGGTCGCGACAGGTTCAGGGTTACTCGCGTATTCCCGCCGCGTTCACGGGGCGGTAGGCAGGAACGGCGGGGGAAGGCGGAGAGCTCTTCCTTCAGCCGCAAGCGTCAGCAAGGAGCCCGCCGGTACGGCCTCGGGCCGCTCGAATACGATCGGAGAGAGCGCCACACGCGGCGCCCGCAAGTGCCGCCCCTCGAAGAAGCGGACGATTGCGCTGCGCGTGGCGAAGTCCTCGAAGCCCAGGAGCGCGTGGGGCGCACCCTCGACCCGGAGACGCTCCGCGTTGGGGAAGCCGCGGCTGACCTCGATCGCGTTCTCTTCCGGAGTGTCGCCATCGAGGGTCCCGCTCACGAAGAGGGCCGGCAATTCGGACACAACGGGGGCGCGGAAGGAATCGGGCAGCGGCGACACGCCGAACGCCCGGCACACGCCATCCTCGGCATAGCTCGTGGTCTCACCGAGCACCGCGTTCTTCGACTCGCGATCGATCCGAGCGAGACGCGCCGGAGAGGCTCCGGACGCGCAACGCGCGGCGAACACGGACGCGGGTGGCGCCGGCGCGGACCGCCAACGCGCTGCGGCTACCGCGAGCTCCCGGAAATCTCCCGCCTTCAGCGCGGCCAGGAGCGCGGGCAGATGGGAGATCGTCTCCTGGGAAGAGAGCAGGCTTCTCGTGTACCAGGACAACTCGAACGCGCCGACGGCGATTCGCAAACTTCCCCCGTCCCGCGTCGCGAGGTCGACGGTCCGCGGCTCTCGACGAAGGCGCTCGAGGGCGCCGCGGACCGCTTCCAGGAGATCGGGGAACGATTTCGTGACGGCGGCGTCGCGCTTGGCGATCCGGGAGATTTCAACGAGTTGGGCTTCCACGTCCGCCGGGGAGCCGTGCATGTGATCCGGCCCGACCACGCCGAGCAACGCCGCGCGCTCGAGCCCATTCCCATGGGCACGGATCGCCGCGAGCGCCAGGTGTGTTCCCCAGCTTCCCGCCAAGAGCCGCAGTTTCGCGACGCCGAGTGCCAGCCGCAAGTCCTCGATGTCTTCCGCGCTCTCCCGAACGTTGTAGGCAGACAGATCGACGCCTTCCGCGCGCCAGCGTTGCGCGCACGCGCGCGACGCGCTCTCGAGCGACTCGATGGCGCGGCCGCGTTCGATCGCGACTTCGAACGGAAAACGAATCGACCCCGGACAGTCGAGCCGGGGAACCGAGAACCCCGTCCCGCGCTGGTCGAGGACGATTACGTCACTCAAGCGCCGGAGCTCCAGGAAGAGCTGTAGCGCTTGCGTATTCAGGTCGGCCGTGCCCGACACGCCGGGCCCCCCGGAGAGCCACACGATCGGCGGGCCCGGGCGGTTAGTTGTCGTCGGGATTCGCACGAACGCCAGCTCGATCCATCGCGGCGAATTCGACGCACGGTTTTCGCGGACCTTGAGCCGTCCCAGGCCGGCTTGCACGACCGGGGGACCCCAGAACGAGGCGATCGGAAACGGCTCGTAATGGACGGCCGGCGGCGCCGAAGCGGGCGCGGGCTCGCCGGCTTCGAGAGCGGAAGCGCAACGGACCAGAATTCCGAGCGCCAGGCAGGGGCGGAGAAGCGGGCGGAGGGGTGTCGGGCTTCCATCGTGATCGTCGCGTCTCTTCATGTGCGGCTCCTTTCGGAGCGCCGGGCCGTCGGTCTCGGCGGCCTCGCGCGCGACGATCAAGATCTGCTCGATAGGGCATCGGAGTCGTTGGAGGTAGCCGGGGGAATTCCGGGTTTTTTCCGGGGTCCTCGGGGCGACGATGCGGTCTGGACTTCGCGGCTACGAGCGGGATTCGGCGATGAGAGAGCTTTGTGCCGCCGATCGCTCTGCGCGTCTTGCTTCTCGGCGATAAGATGGGATCTTCCGGGGTGCCCGATGAATAGGATGAATGCTTTCCCGACTCGTTCCTGCGTTCTTCTCTCCCTCTTGATGCTGGCCGGATTTCTCTACCCGCCGGGCGCTCTGGCCCGGAGCTCCTTGAGCGAGCTCTTCCAGCGCGGAAAGACCGAGTCCAAACTGGGCTCCTACGAGGCGTCGCTCTCGACCTTCCAGATGCTCGACGAGTTGAGCCGCCAGCCGGGCAATGAATCGGAGCGCGTGAAACTCGAGCCTCTGATCGCCTTCTATCGGGGCGTCAACCTCGCCGCGCTGGGGGAGAAGGAAGCCGCCCGGAAGGAATTCGAGATCTATCTCGTCTCCTTCCCCACGGCCCACCTCGACCCGGCGATGTTTCCCAAGGCCGCGGTCGAAGTCTTCAACAAAGCGCGCGAGACGGTCTCTCCTCAACGGGCGGCCTCCGGCGGAGAGCCGCGGACTGCGGAGGGGAGCCCGATGGCGGTCGACTACGCGCGTTTCCGACGCGACTCGAGCCGGCCTTCGGCCCTCGACCAGAAGTGGGCGGAGGGGGCGATCCGGTTCCTGATGACCAAGCAAGAGACCGAAACCTGGCAGAGGCTGCACGACTCGCAGCAGCGGGCGGAATTCGTCACGAAGTTCTGGCAGCGAAGGGACCCGAACCCGCTCACTCCCGAGAACGAATTCCGGGATGAGATCGAGCGCCGAATCCAGTTCGCCGACGCCCGCTTCGCCCAAGAGGAGAACAGGGGCAGCGCGACGGACCGCGGACTCGTCTTCGTTCTGCTCGGCCCTCCCAGCTATATCGCCCAGAGGCCCTTCAAGAGCGAGGACGATTCGATTCAGGCCGCTCGCAACGCGCCCACCCAGGAGATTTCGTACGACCAGCAGGGAAGGAGAGTCGTAAAAATCATCCCGCGCACGGCGCTGACGGCCGAGACGCTCCAAGGGACGCGCGAGATCTGGTACTACCGCCGCGACCGCTTGCCCAAGGCCGTCCGGTTCCCGGAGGTCAACTTCGAGTTCATCACCAGGAAGGGACTGGGGACCGCGGTCCTCCAGCGGGAGCATGACATCCTCGTAACTCTCGATCTCGCGGCCAAAGCGTCTCTTCCCTCGAACCGAGAGTCCTCCAACTGAATTCGCTACCGCGCGGCCTCCGTCATCCGCAGAGCCTCGCGAATCGGGGGTTGCGCCGGATCCATGGAAAGAGACCGCTCGAGGAAGCGCCGGGCCCGCTCCCGGTGACCCAGGCAAAGCTCCGAGAGGCCGAGCAGATTCGAGGAATCCCGTCCGCCGGCCTGCTCGAAGGCGGACAGAGCCGACACGGCGCCCCCGCAGTCCTTCGCCTCGAAACGCAGACGAGCCAGAGCGAGCGCCAGTGACTCGGATCGGGGGAATCGCGACACGGCCGTATCCAGGAGCGAGACAGCCTCGCGGCGCTTCCTGGCCTGCACGGCGGCGGAGACCCACTGGAGGACCGTCTGCTCCGGCTCCGCGTGGCCCGCGGCCAAAGATCGGAACAGCCAGTCCGAGGATTGCGCCCAGCGGCCGCGCGTCCGCTCCAGGACCGCCAGATTGAACATCGGAGAGGCGTAGTCGGGCTTGAGTCGGAGCGCCTCCCGGAAGGAGCGCTCCGACTCCGCCAGCCGGCCCGCTTCCCGCTCGAACAGCCCCAGGTTGTTCCAGGCCCCTTCGGTGCGTCCCGGCCAGGGACCCGCCGGCGGCACGGCCGCGGTCTTCGACTCGGAGCCGCTCAGATAACCGAGTGCCTTCAGCTTCTCCGCGTATTCGCTGCGCTCCGCGGCGGAGACGGCGGGCGCGGCGAGGCGGGCCACCGCGGTCCCCGATAGATCGCGGTGCTCCGGCTGGCGGAGGCCCCGAAAGGCCGAAAACAGAGGCCTCCCGGACATCTTCGGATCCACCGGGAGCCCGAGCAGCGCGCAGATCGTGGGCGCGACGTCGTACACGCTCGCCTCGTCGCGCGCGGCCGAGGCTGTGACTTTCGATCCCCAGAGAGCCAGCACGCCTTCCAGCCGGTGCCAGAAGGCGGCGGTAGACCATTCCAGGGAAGACCGGTTGCAGGAGCGGTCTTCTCCCCACTTGAATCCGTGATCGGAACAGACGAGCAGAGTCGCTCCATCTTCCGAGGCCCGGCGCATCCACTGGCCGAGCAGCAGGTCCACGAGAGCGTAGTAGGCGTCCACGGTCCTCGAGTAGCGGCGGAAGTCCTCATCGGAAACACAGGAGAGCCGGGGAGGGACCTCGGAAGCGAACACGTGCCCGATCGCGTCCGTGCCCTCGTAGTAGACGGCGGTGAGATCCGGCCGCTCTTGGTCGTAAAGGCCGCGGGCGATTCGATGAACGGTCCGGGTCGCGGCGAGGATCTTCGCCAGAGCGACGAGCGGATTCTCCAGACCGCCGCCCTTCGCCCGCTCTGCCGCGATGCCGGCCGCGCTCATGGCGACGTAGGCGGTCAGCTCGTCGTCGGAGATGCGGCCCTCCGATTCGATGACATGCCCGACTCCTTCTCCCAGGGCGGGCGGATAGGCCATGGAATCCCGCGAACCCTCGAAGAGAATCGAGCCCGCCCGGTCTGACACGAAAAAGCCGTTGACTTCTTCGGCCGGGTGCGTCGCCCACCACCCCACGACCCCGACGCGAAGGCCTTCCGCCGAGGCGACATTCCAGACTGCCGGCAGGCGCCGCGAGCGCCCGGAGATTGGCACGGACGCGCCGGTCTGCGGGTCCGCCTCCTGAAAATCCAGGACTCCGTGGAGATCGGGGGTCATTCCGGTCGCGATCGTCGTCCAAACCACGGGCGAGAGGATCGGGACGAAGCTCTTGAGGACGAGCGACCGTCCTTCCCGGACGAGCCTCGCCAGGTTGGGCATCCGGCCGGCCCCGGCGAGCCGGTCGAGCAGCAACCAGTCGGCCCCGTCGAGCCCGATGAGAATGACTCGGGCGTGGGCTACCCGGGACCCCGCCGGGCGGGGAGGATCATCCGCTTCGACGGGCGGTCGAGACCGCTCCACCGCCTGGCTCTCCGAGTCCGGACCTCCGCACGACACCGCGGCGAGCAAGGACGCCGCCAGGAGGAGTGCAGAAAACCGGGCCATTCCCCGCCGGATCATAACAACGCAAAAAGAAAGGGCCCTCGGAGGGGCCCTTGGATGGCACGGGATGGAATCTAGAAGCTGACTTTTCCGAACACCCGCAGCTGCCGGCGTCCGGTGAAGGAGATCGGCCGCAGATAGTTCGGGTTCTCAGCCCCGCCTTCCGACAGGTCGAAGCGCTGGTCCTGAGCCAGAACGCGCTGCTGATTGAGCACGTTGAAAACATCCACGCCGAGGCCGAGCTCCGCCGGCCCCATGGGAATCGCGTAACCCAGGTGGAGGTCGGCGTCATAGACGTCCGGGGTACGGCCGACAGACCCGCGCTGAACGAGGTAGAGCTCGTAGTTGCGATAGTCGTTGTAGTAGCCGTACTTGTTGAGCGGGGTTCCCGTGAAGTAGAAGGCGGAGAGACCCAGCGTCAGCCGGAAGGGCGTGACGTAGGAGCCGTCCAGCTTGACGGTGTGGCGGCGATCGTTGGAGAGATACCCGCGCGCGTTGTCCAAGAAGACCCGATAGTCGTACGCCGAGTTGATGTTCGGGTCGAGCTGAGTCGTTGAGGTCTGGAACACGCCGTCGTAATTGCCCTCGAGTTTCGAGTACACGTACGAGGCAATGAACTGAAGCTGATTGCTGAAGCGCTTCTGGGCCGTGAACTGAAGGGCCCGGTAGAAGCGCCGCGGCGCCACATCGACGTAGTCCAGACCGACCAGCTCACCGGTGACGGGGCTGATGAAGGTCGAGCCCGGGTTGAAGATGAAATACTCAAGGTCGCCGGCCGAGTTCAACGCGCCGCCGTCCTCGATGACGCGGCCGAGGCTCCTGTAGGTGGCCTCGACGCCGACCGAAAGATCCTGCAGGGGCTCGTACTGAACGCCGAAGGAGATGTTGTCGGAGTACTGGCCCTGGATCCCCGGCTGGGTCGGCTCGCCGAAGGAGCCGCCGGTCTTGATCGAGTTATGCCGGCCGGCTACGCAAAGCCGCGAGCTGTTCGGCGTTCCGCCGATCGGCGTATACAAGGGGCCGCAGACCGACGGGTCGCCGACATCACTGTACGGGTCCTTGTTGTAGACGGCCGTCGTGATCTCCAGGCCGTAGGCCCGGATGTTGATGTCCGAGGGCATCGTCTCGTAGAAGCGCGCGTAGTTCCCATACAGCCGGGAGCGCCCGTTGCCCAGGAAGTCCCACGCGAAACCGACGCGAGGCATCCACTCGTCGTTGATGTGGATCTGCGTGGCGTTGTTGATGTCCTTGACCTTCTGGTCTTCCCAGCGCAGGCCGAGGTTCAGGGTCAGCGTGGGGAGGATCTGCCACTTGTCCTGGAAGAACACGCCCGTGTTGTTGCTCCGGGAGAGAGTGCCGCCCGGCGCGATGTCCACTTCGATCGGACTGCCGTCGGGGTTACGCAGGCCGTTCGAATTGTACTCATGCTGATAGAAAGTCCCTTCCACGAACTTGTAGATGAAAACGGTTTCCTTATTGCCCGGAGGGCCGGTGTAGACGCGCTTGCTGTCCGAGTTGACCTGCGCGTAATCGCCGCCGCCCTTGAACTCGTGCGATCCGAGGAGGCTCGCGTAGTAGCTCACACTCCCGCGGAAATAGTTGCGCCAGAAGTCCTGCTGGCTGTGGAACCCCAATCCTCCGGTCCGGGGTTGGCCCGAAGGAGTGATGGTCAGGAAGAGCCGGTCGAGGTCGTTCGCCGGCGTCTGGATGGTCTTCTCCTTGTGCTTGGCCCCCTGCAACTCGAACAGGAAGCTCGAGCCCACGACTCCGGACAGACGGCCCGTATAATCCAGGCCGCCCTGCTCGGTCGTCCCCTGGTACGTCCCGGGATCGGATCCCGCGGTCGGGGTCAAGATATTCGGGCCGAGCGAGCTCGGGTCACCGAACACCGAACCGACGAGGGAGAGGCCTTCGGTCAGGCGGAAGGTCACCTTGCCCGCGTAGAGGTCCTGGTTGAAGATCCTCGCCGTCGTGTCGCCGGTCAGCTTGCCCGTGCCGGGCCCCGCGCTGCCGTCGATGTTCCCGTTGCCTACCGGGTTGTTCAGGAAGTTCTTCCCGCCATCGTGCACGCGGTCGTAGGCGCCGAAGAACCAGACCCGGTCTTTCCAGACGTAGCCGCCCAGGTCCGCGCCAAAATCCGCCCGCAGCGTGTTGCGGATCGGATCCGTCTGGGCTCGAACAGTCGTGAGGCTGTCCGCCTTATTCTGGAGGTGCTTGTCTTCGGCGGCCCAGATGTTGCCTCCGTCGGCGTCGTTGTTGCGTCCCTGGTAGTAGCCGAACGCATCGCCGTGGAAGGCGTTTCCGCCCGACTTGGTGATGGCGTTCAAGACGCCGCCCTGGGCATGGCCGTACTCCGCCTGGTAGCCGCCGACCTTGACTTCGACCTCCTGAATGAACTCGCTCGGGGCCGCCTTACCCTGGCGGCCGTACTGGATCTCGGTCGTGTCAACGCCGTCAATGATGAAGCTGTTCTCGGCTCCGGTGGAGCCCTGGACGTTGAAGTTCGTGGAATCCGAGCCGAACCCCTGGATGACGCCGGGCGCCTTGGTCGCGATCGCCTGAAACCCACGGCCGACCGGCAGAGTCTTGACGAACTCGGACGTGAAGTTCGCGCCCGTCGAGGACGAGGTTGCGTCAATCACGGGCGCCGCGCCTGAGACGGTCACCTCGGCCGTCGTGGAGAGCGAGAGGGTGCCCTCGACCACGACCGTCTTGTCGAGCTGGACGGCCACGTTTTTCCGCACCGGGCCGAACCCCGCGAGGGAGAACGTCACCGTGTACTCGCCGGGCGGGAGCAAGGAAACCCGATAAGATCCGTCCGGTCCCGTGATGGCGGTTTTGGCTCCCTGAAGAGCCGGGCTCTTCACCTCGACACTTACTCCAGGGAGAACCGCACCCGTGCTGTCCTTGACTTGTCCCCTGATCTCCCCCGTGGTCTGCGCCAGAATGAGTGGCGCGACCGCGAGGAGGCCTACCGCAAGCAACAGAGTAAATCGGTTTCGAAACTTCATTCCTGCCTCCTTAGAGTAAGAACTCGAAGACTCGGACTTTCTCGCGCGGAGCTAGAGAGCAATGCCACTGCCATCGCTTTCGTGAGTGGTTTTTGAGTCAAGCGCATTGTTCGGAGAACTTGCGGCGGACTGCGCCGTTGACGATTTGTGCAAAGAATCCGAAATTTTGATGACTTCGACGGGAAAGTGGATTCTGAAGCGGGGAATCCGGTTTTGAACTCTTCATGACTTCGCGATCTCCGGCGATGTGGCCATTGAGCCTTGTTCCTGTTTGCCCGGCGACTCTGTCTCCGGGAAGAGCGCGATCATCTGCAGAGACGGGATCCAGCGTTGGCCCCGGCGCGGGGACCGCGCGAGCTTGCGCCTCGCGCGCAGGAACGGACGCCGTTGTACGAATCTCTTCAGCCGGGTAAACGCGATCAGCTCCGAGCTCGCCACCGGCAGCTCGAAGCCTTCTTCGCGCGCTCGCCGCATCGCGTCATCCAGGCGATGACTCCTGCGCGAGTCGGCCCGGTCCACCGCCCAGGCGGCGTCGGAGCTGCTGCAATGCGTCCGACCCGTGACGGCTTCGATTCTCTTCGCTCGGGTTCCTTT
>WNGB01013515.1_pt1 | contig 10989 bp, 9 predicted proteins | sample 5400681 | NCBI WGS metagenome assembly WNGB01 (sample SAMN13153367, study PRJNA577476) | soil metagenome | isolation source: 115 cm soil or saprolite under grassland replicate 2 | place: USA:California | collected 2016-06-15 | reverse complement strand
GGCTTCCAGGGCATCGACCCCCAGGAACGGGAAGAACCGCTCGTTGGGAATGCCGAGGACGGTTGGCTCACCGGTACGTCCGAGCGGCACGGGCGGGCCGCGCTCCGGAAGGGCGCAGCCTGGCAGGCTCGCCAGCGCGGCGCCGGCCGTCACGCGCAAGATGTCCCGACGCGAACGATGGCCGGATTTTGTAAGATGAATTGACGCAAGCTCGCTCATCGCGCCCCCCGGTCAGCGGGCCGCTCTATCAGAAAGACTTCTGTCTTCGCAATCCGTCGTCGGCGCGATCAGCGTTCGCGATCGTCGATGTCGCGCGCCAGCACCTCGCGCTTGCCGACATGGTTGGCCGGGCTGACGACGCCCTCGCGCTCCATGCGCTCGACGATGCGGGCGGCGCGGTTGTAGCCGATCTGCAGGTAGCGCTGGATGAAACTGGTGCTGCACTTGCGCTCGCGCGCCACCAGCGCGATCGCCTGGTCGTAGAGCTGGTCGCTCTCGCTTTCCTCGCCGCCCTCGCCCGGCAGGCCGAGCCCGCCTTCCTCGGCGTCGGGATCGTTGGTGACCGATTCGATATAGGACGGCAGGCCCTGGGCCCTGAGATGGCGCACGACCTCCTCGACCTCCGTGTCGGAGACGAACGGGCCGTGCACGCGCGCGATCTTGCCGCCGCCCGCCATGTAGAGCATGTCACCCTGGCCCAGCAGCTGCTCGCCGCCCTGCTCGCCCAGGATGGTGCGGCTGTCGATCTTGGACGTGACCTGGAAGGAGATGCGGGTCGGGAAGTTGGCCTTGATGGTGCCGGTGATGACGTCGACCGAGGGCCGCTGCGTCGCCATGATGACGTGGATGCCGGCGGCGCGCGCCATCTGCGCCAGGCGCTGGACGGCTGCCTCGATCTCCTTGCCGGCGACCAGCATCAGGTCGGCCATCTCGTCGATGATGACCACGATGAAGGGCAGCGGCGTGAGATCGATCTCCTCTTCCTCGAACACCGGCCGGCGCGTCTCGGGATCGATGCCGGTCTGGACCTGGCGGGTCAGCGCCTGGCCCTTGCGCTTGGCGTCGCCCAGCCGCTCGTTGTAGCCCGCGATGTTGCGCACGCCGGTCGCGCTCATCGCGCGATAGCGATCCTCCATCTCGCGCACCACCCACTTCAGCGCCACGATCGCCTTGCGCGGCTCGGTGACGACGGGCGTCAGCAGGTGCGGGATGTCCTGGTAGACGCTGAGCTCCAGCATCTTGGGATCGATCATGATGAAGCGGCAGCGATCCGGCGGCAGCCTGTAGAGCAGCGACAGGATCATGGTGTTGACCGCCACCGACTTGCCCGAGCCGGTGGTGCCGCCGATCAAGAGATGCGGCATGCGCGCGAGGTCGGCGATCACCGGATCGCCGCCGATATCCTTGCCCAGCGCCAAGGGCAGGCCGAGCCGGTTGTCCTCGTAGTGGCGCGTCGACAGCAGCTCGCGCAGGAACACCGTCTCGCGCCGCGCATTGGGCAGCTCGATGCCGATGACGTTGCGGCCCGGCACGGTGGCGACGCGCGCCGACACCGCACTCATCGAGCGGGCGATGTCGTCGGCAAGGCCGATGACGCGGCTCGACTTGGTGCCGGGCGCGGGCTCGAGCTCGTAGAGCGTGACCACCGGACCCGGCCGCACCTTCACGATCTGGCCCTTCACGCCGAAATCGTCGAGCACGGTCTCGAGCAGGCGGGCGTTCTGCTCCAGCGCCTCCTCGTCGATCTTGGTCTCGCTGCTGACGCGCGAGGGCAGCGACAGGATGTCGAGCGGCGGCAGCTTGTATTCGCCGGTCGCGAGATCGAGCTCGCGCTGGCCGGCCTTGGCCGCACGCTTGCCCTGGGCCGCGGCCGACTTGCGCGGCACGATGGTGACGCCGTTCGCCGCGGCGGGCGCCTGCGGGTCGGCAAGCGCGTCGGGCGTGAAAGGATTGTCGTCGTCGGCCCCGGCTTCCGGCTGCGATGCCGCTTGCTGCCCTTGCAGCGATTCTGGCACCGGCGCGGCGGGCAGCGGCGCGGTTGCTTCCACACGCTCGGCCGCCGGTGCGGCGGGCCGCAAGCGGCCCAGGATCGGCTCGATGCGCAGGCCGGCCACGCGGTCGAACAGAGTGCGCTCCTGGACCGATTCGGCGGCCGTCGGCGCCTGCACGGGCTGGTGGCCCGGCGGCATTTCAGGGATCTCGTCGGCCGGCCGTTCGATCGGCGCGTAGGGTGCGTCGACCATCAGCGAATCGCGCGCCGGCAAGGGCGCGCCCTCTTCGGGGATCTGCTCGAAGCGGGGCGGGAAATGCGCCGGATCGTACTGGCTGGCGTCTATCTCGCCCGGGATCTCGGCATAGCCGATCGGCGGCGCCGGCAGGTCGGCATCCTCGTCGAGCGGCTGCGGCTTGCCGCGCCACAGGCCGATGCCCGCCCGCACCAGCCACACGCCGCCCAGGAAGGGCGCGCGCAGGATGCGGAAGATCAGCGGCAGGTCGGTGCGGTTCATGCCGAGCGCCGGCGCCATGGCGATGAAAGCGAGCGCCGCACAGGCCGGCTCTATCAGGGCGAGGCTGCTGCCGCTCGAATGGGTCAGCACCAGCTCGCGGAAGCGGCCGACCAGGGCCAGGCCCACCAGCCCGCCCGGTCCGGCGTGGGTGGCGGCAGCACCGACATCGCCCAACCCGACGCAGGCCACGCTCATCATCAGCAGCGCCAGCAGCAGCAGCGAGAGCCTTAGGCCAAAGAAACCGAGATGATGGGTGCGCACCATGCGCACGCCCCAGGTGATCAGCGCCACCGGCACCAGGACGATGGCGAGCCCGAAAGTCTGCAGCAGCAGGTCGGAGATGTAGGCGCCCGGTACGCCCATGGTGTTGTGCGGCGCGCGGCCCGTCGCATGGTTGAGCGAGGGATCGCCCGGGCTGTAGGTGAACAGCGCCAGCAGCAGCACCACGCCCAGGCCCGCGACGGCGGCGCCGACCAGCTCCATCATGCGCCGGCGCAGGAAGTCGCGCCCGCCTTCCGGCAGGATCGCGGTCTTGCGGGGAGCGACGGAGGCGGCGCCGATGATGGCCATGGCCGCTCCTAGAGCACCGAAGCGAGGCGGGTCATGGCCTCGCGGGTTGTCTTCTCGTCATGCACCAGGGCGACACGGATGTAGCGTTCGGCGGTGTTGATGCCGGCCGTCTCGCGGCAGACATAGGCGCCGGGCAGCACCTTCACATGCGCCTCGCCCCACAGCTTGCGCGTCGCCTCCTCGCCGTCGCCGACGTCGAGCCACAGGAAGAAGCCGCCGCCCGGCGTGTAGTAGGCGAAGCGGTTGTGCAGGATCTGCTCGGCGACTCGGAAGTTCTTTTGGTACCACTCGCGCGTCTGGATGGGATGCGTCTCCTCGCGCCACAGCGCCGCCGACGCCTTCTGGACGGCGAAGGGGATCTGCGGGCCGCCATAGGTCCGCCAGCGCAGCGTCATCGCCACCAGCCGCGGATCGCCCGCCATGAAACCGGAGCGCAGGCCGGCGGCGTTGGAGCGCTTGGAGAGCGAGTGAAAGACGGCGAGGTTGCGGAACGGGTCCTTGCCGCCGGTCGTGTCCATCGCCAGCGCCGCCTCGAGCGCGCCGGGCGGCGGCTCGCGGGTGTAGATCTCGGCGTAGCATTCATCGACCGCCAGCACGGCGTCGTGCTCGCGGCACTTGGCCAAAAGCTTCTGCAGGTAATCGATGCCGGCGATGGCGCCCTGCGGGTTGGCCGGCGAGCAGAGATAGACCACCGACATCCGCTTCCAGGTCGCCTCGTCGACGGCATGAAAGTCGGGCAGGAAGCCGCTCTCGGCGTTGGCGTTGACCAGCAGCGGCTCGGCGCCCGATAGCACCGCGCCGCCGAGATAGGCCTGATAGAACGGGTTGGGCAGCGCCACGACCGGCTTGGCGCCCGCCTTCTGCTGCGGCGTCGCCACCGTGGAGATGATGTAGACGCCTTCCTTGCTGCCGGCGGTCGGGATGACGTGCTGCGCCGGATCGAGCAGGCCGGCGGGCAGACGGTAGCGCCGGTTCAGCCATTCGACGATGGCGAGGTTGAGATCGGGAATGCCCTGGTTGGGCGGATAGCGGTTCCAGCCGTCGATCTCGTCATTGACGATCTGGCGGGCGAAGGCGGGCATCGCGCCCTGCGGCTCGCCGACCGACATGTTGATCATCGACAGGTGCGCCGGCGGCGCGATCGGAGCGATGAGAGCGTTCAACCGCGCGAACGGAAAATCTGTCAGCGTCTCCGTGAGGCGCGGATTGAACATCGAAACCCATCCACTGGGCCCGCTCGGGCCGGAGCAAAGCAATGAAGCCGGCGGGAGGGGGCCCGGCCGGATAAACTATTGCCGCATTGTATGAAACAAATTAGCCAATAACAACAAGGGAATAGGCGATATTCTTCATGCTGAGGACAGCGCTGCGCCGGACCCAGGCGTCATTTCTGCAGCTCGCACATAGCCTCGCATCGGGCGACCCCACTGGCCGCGCAAACCTTGTCGTCGCCGCATTTGTTCGTCGCCCCGGCCTTGCACTGGGCGAGCTCCGCTGCCGTGCACGCCACGCGGATGATCGGTCGCTCGGTCATCGGGCCTGGCAACAGCCTCGCCTCGCGCTGCTGCGCTGAGGCAGAGCCTGCAGCACTGCCTGTCAGCAGGACAATCGATGCGACCGCAGCGACCACTTTCAACATGGTTTCCCTCTTCGGATACAGATGCCCCCGGCAACTATCGATTGAGCCAAGCCGGGTCTCAGCCGTCAAATCGATCGGGCCGGTCTATTGCACCCGCTCGCCATGCAAGGCGGTATCCAGACCCTCGGTCTCCTCGTCCCGCGTGACCCTCAGCCCGACCATGGCGTCGACGACCTTGAGGATGATCCAGGTGGCGATGCCGCAGAAGAGGGTGACGGCGACCACGCCGTAGAGCTGCGTCAGGACCTGCCCGCCATTGCCGTCGACCAGGCCGACCGGCTGACCCTTGTTGACGTCGTTGATCAGCCGAGTGGCGAACACACCGGCCAGGATCGTGCCCACGATGCCGCCGACGCCATGCACGCCGAAGACGTCGAGCGAATCGTCGTAGCCCAGCTTGGTCTTGAGCACGACCGACGCCCAGTAGCAGACGAGGCCCGCGGCAAAGCCGATCACCATGGCAGCCCACGGCTCGACGTAACCCGCGGCCGGCGTGATGGTGCCGAGCCCCGCCACGGCGCCGGTGAGAATGCCCAGCACCGAGGGTTTGCCGCGGCTTGCCCATTCGACCGACATCCAGACCAGCGCCGCAACCGCGGCCGAGATGTGGGTGTTGAGCATGGCGCTGCCCGCGAGCTCGCCCGATGACAACGCCGAGCCGGCATTGAAGCCGAACCAGCCGACCCACAGCAGCGACGTGCCGATCAGCGTGAGCACGAGATTGTGCGGCGCCATGTATTCGACGCCGTAGCCCTGGCGCTTGCCGATCACCAGGCAGCAGACGAGGCCCGCGATGCCGGCGTTGAGATGGACCACCAGGCCGCCGGCGAAATCGAGCACGCCCGCCGCGCCCAGGAAGCCGCCGCCCCACACCCAGTGCGCCACCGGCACGTAGACGAACAGCAGCCACAGCGCCATGAACCACATCATGGCCGAGAACTTCATGCGCTCGGCGAAGGCGCCGGCGATGATGGCCGGCGTGATGATGGCGAAGGTCGCCTGATACATCAGGAAGACGTTCTCCGGCACGGTCTTGGCGAGCTCGTGCACGCTGCCCTGCAGGCCCGCACCGAAGGCCCGCGACAGCGAGCCGATCACGGCGTTGAGATCGCCGCCGTTGGTGAAGGCGAGCGAGTAGCCCGCGATGAACCACAGCACCGTCACCAGGGCGGCGACAGCGAAGGCCTGGACGGCAGTGGCAAGCACATTCTTCTTGCGCACCATGCCGCCGTAGAACAGCGCCAGCCCCGGGATGTTCATCATCAGGACCAGGCAGGTGGCGACCAGCAGCCAGGCCGTGTCGCCGGTATCGATGGTGGGCTTGTCAGCGGCGAAGGCCGCCCCGGTGAACATCAAGCCGAACGTCAACGCGCACGCCAAAGGCGCGCCGAAGCGCAGTACCGTCCTGATCATTTTATCTCCCGTGTCGTCTTCGTCTTGTCTTGCTTGTCGACCTTGATTTTTCTTGAACTTGATCTCGATTAAAGCGCGTTCGATCCCGTCTCGCCGGTGCGGATGCGCAAGGCCTGCTCGACCGGCGTGATGAAGATCTTGCCGTCGCCGATCTTGCCGGTGTGCGCCGCCTTCTGGATCGCCTCGATGGCGCGCTCGACCTGGGTGTCGTCGACCACGATCTCGATCTTCACCTTGGGCAGGAAGCTCACGAGATATTCGGCGCCGCGATAGATCTCGGTCTGCCCCTTCTGGCGGCCGAAGCCCTTCACTTCGCTCACGGTCAGGCCCGAGACGCCGACACCGGTCAGGGCGTCACGCACCTCGTCGAGCTTGAACGGCTTGATGATGGCGGACACCAGCTTCATGACCTCTCCTCCTGCCTGCGGGCTTATGCACACAGACTGGCGTCTGGCGGAGAGGACGTCAAACGTGGCGGCAAAAAAGTGGCCCGGCGAGAGGCTCGCCGGGCCGTGAGGAACCGCCGCGACACGGATGCGGCGGGAGGAGGATTGAGATCTTCCTCCCCACGCTTTGCGTGGGGAGGTGCCCGCGCAGCGGGCGGAGGGGTCATGAGCGCCAGTGACGTTGCGTATGACCCCTCCGTCGGCGAAGACGCCGACACCTCCCCAGCTTCGCTGGGGAGGAAGCGACGACTAGTGCACCGTCTCCCCGTGCAGGTTGATATCGAGGCCCTCGATCTCCTCTTCGTTCGTCACGCGCAGCCCGATCAGGGCATCGACGATCTTGAGGATGATGAAGGTGGCGATGGCACACCAGGCGATGCAGACCAGCGAACCCCAGAGCTGGGTCAGCACCTGGCCGGGGTTGCCGTCGATCAGGCCCTTCTTGCCCTCGCCCGCGATCGCCTCGACGGCGAACACGCCGGTGAGGATGGCGCCGGCGAAGCCGCCCAGCCCATGCACGCCGAAGGCGTCGAGCGAATCGTCGTAGCCCATCGCCCGCTTGAGCGCGGTGGCGCCCCAGAAGCAGACCAGGCCGGCGACGATGCCGATCACCAGTGCGCCCATCGGGTTGACGTAGCCCGAGGCCGGCGTGATGGCGACCAGGCCGGCGACGGCGCCGGAGATGATGCCGAGCACCGACGGCTTGCCGCGCGTCGCCCACTCCGCGAACATCCAGGCGAGCGCTGCCGCCGCGGTCGCGAACTGGGTGACGGCCATCGCCATGCCGGCATTGCCGTTGGCGCCGACCGCCGAGCCGGCATTGAAGCCAAACCAGCCGACCCACAGCAGCGAGGCGCCGATCACCGAGTAGACGAGGTTGTAGGGCGCCAGGTTCTCGGTGCCGAAGCCCTTGCGCTTGCCGATCACCAGGGCGCAGACCAAGCCGGCGACGCCGGCATTGATGTGCACCACGGTGCCGCCGGCGAAGTCGAGCACGCCCCAGTCGCCGAGGAAGCCGCCGCCCCACACCCAATGGGCAATCGGCGCGTAGACGATCAGCGACCACAGCGCCATGAACCACATCATGGCCGAGAACTTCATGCGCTCGGCGAAGGCGCCGGCGATCAGCGCCGGAGTGATGATGGCGAAGGTCAGCTGAAAGGAGAGGAACACCGTCTCCGGGATGGTCTTGGCGAGCTCGTGCACGCCATCCAGCGTCACGCCACGAAGAAAGACGCGGCTCAGCCCGCCGCTGATGGTGCTGCCGGAGGTGAAAGCGAGACTGTAGCCCACGATCAGCCACAGCACCGTGACCAGGCAGGTGACGGCGAAGCTCTGCATCACCGTCGCCAGCACGTTCTTCTTGCGCACCATGCCGCCGTAGAACAGCGCCAAGCCCGGGATGGTCATCATCAGCACCAGCGCCGTCGAGGTCAGCATCCAGGCCGTGTCGCCGGTGTCGAGCTTGGGCTTCTCATCGGCGGCGAGCGCCAGGGCCGGCAGCAGCAGCGTGCCGGCCGCCCCAAGGCCGGCGAGCAGCGGATTGAACTTGGACTTCATCGTACTTCCCTCGGTTCGTTGATTGGGTGAATGGTGGCAGCTCACAAGGCCTCGGTGCCGGACTCGCCGGTGCGGATGCGGATCGCCTGCTCTATGGAGGTGACGAAGATCTTGCCGTCGCCGATCTTGCCGGTGCCGGCCGCCTTGCGGATCGTCTCGACGGCGCGCTCGACCAGGGCGTCGTCGATCACCACCTCGATCTTGACCTTGGGCAGGAAGCTCACGGCGTATTCGGCGCCGCGATAGATCTCGGTCTGGCCCTTCTGCCGGCCGAAGCCCTTCACTTCGCTGACCGTCAAACCCTGGATGCCCAGCGACGTCAGGGCGTCGCGGACATCGTCCAGTTTGAACGGCTTGAAGATGGCCATGATCATTTTCATTCGTGTGCCCTCCAGCAGGCGGAATGCCCGCCCCAAACTTTCGGACAGCAACAGGCAAGCTGCGTGCCAATATCTTTGTCAATCATCTCAAAGGGTTGGCACCTGACTTGCAGACCATGCGCAGGAGTAACGAGTCAGCGTAGGGAGTAGGTCATGTTGCTCAAAAAGGAAGCCGTACTCGCCCTTTGGTTGTTCACAATGTGTGCAGCTAGCGCAACCAGTGCGCAAACACCGCCAGCTTCGCCCAACCAGCGGGATACCGAGGTGCAGAACGCACAGGCGCAGACGCCAACGCCAGGCCAAGGTCCGGCGCAGACGACGGAAGCGCCTCCCGAAAAAGAGAAGTGGAACGCGCCGTTCGGCGGATCGTGGACAGCGACCTTCGCTGCGGCCACGGACTATTCGTATCGCGGCATTTCGCAGACCCAGCGCCAGGTCGCGGTGCAGCCCTCCTTCACCTACGAGACGCCGACCGTCAGCCCGAACGTGGCGCTCAGCGCCTATGTCGGCGCCTGGGGGAGCAACGTCTATTTCGGCAACACCAACCCCACCATCGCCGAGGTCGACCTCATCGCCGGCCTGCGGCTGAAGGCGCTCAACGACAAGCTGACCGGCGACCTGGGCTACATCCGCTACAACTATCTCGGCGCGCCCGCCGACCTGTTCTACGACTTCAACGAGTTCGGCCTGGTCCTCGGCTACGACTTCGGCGTCGCCCAGATCCAGGGCGCCGTGCGCTACAGCCCCAACTTCTTCGGCAACTCCGGCATCGCCTGGTACAAGTGGGGTCAGGTCACGGTGCCGATCCCGTATACCTTCAACGAGAACTTCGCCTTCAAGCTCTATGGCGCGGTCGGCAACCAGTATGTCGAGCGCTTCACGAACTACGGCATCGGCAACAACAACTACTGGGACTGGCAAATCGGCTTCACCGCCACGGTCTATGGCATCGACCTCACCATCGCCTACGTCGACACCAACCTCGACATCGCCGGCTGCGCCGCCACCATGAACTGCGACGCCCGGGCCGTCTTCACCATCAGCAAGACGTTCTAATTCTGTCATGACGGAGAGCGGCTTGCGACGGGGCCGGGCGGCTGCCATCTATGGGCCATGCAAGGCGATCGGTTCGATCTCGCCGTCGTGGGCGCCGGCCTGAACGGCAGCCTGTTGGCGCTCGCCGCCGGAGAGGCCGGCCTCGATACCGTCCTGATCGATCGGGTGTCGCTTAAGTCGCTCACGGACGCAGGCTTCGATGGACGGACCACCGCCATCGCCTACACCAGCCAGCGCCTCTTTGCGGCGCTGGGCGTCTGGCCGGAGCTGGCCGACCAGGCCGAGCCCATCCTCGACATCCGCATCTCCGACGCCGGCCACGATGGCCGGCCGAGCCCGATGTTCCTCCACTTCGACCATCGCGAAGCCGCCAACGAGGACGAGACGGCGGCGCCGATGGGCTGGATCGTCGAGAACCGCTTTTTGCGCGCAGCCCTGCTGCGCCGACTGCAGGCCTGCCCGCATGTCGAGCTGGTGGCACCCGACGAGGTGACGGAGACCAAGCGCGATCCCGACCGCGCCGAGCTCATGCTGAAAAGCGGCCGGCGGCTTGCGACGCGACTGGTGGCCTCGGCCGAGGGCCGCTTCGGCACCATGCGCGAGGATGCCGGCATCGGCGCCCGTGCCTGGTCCTACGACCAGATCGCCATCGTCCTGGTGGCGCGCCACGAACGGCCGCATCGCGGCGTCGCCCAGGAGAAGTTTTTGCCGGGCGGCCCCTTCGCCATCCTGCCGATGCGCGATAGCGAGAACGGCGAGCATCGCTCGTCGATCGTGTGGAGCGAGCGCGCCGACCTGGCGAAGCGTCTGCTGGCGCTCGACGCGCCGCGCTTCCAGGCCGAGTTCGCCCGCCGCTTCGGCGATTATCTCGGCCACGTCGAACCCGTGGGGCCGCGCTGGTGGCATCCGCTCGGCCTGGTCCATGCCGAGCGCTACATCGACACGCGCCTGGTGCTGGTGGGCGATGCCGCGCACGGCATCCATCCCATCGCCGGCCAGGGCTATAATCTCGGCGTGCGCGACATCGCGGCCCTGGTCGAGGTGCTGATAGACAGCAAGCGGCTCGGCCTCGACGTCGGCGGCGGCGACACGCTCGAGCGCTATGCGCAATGGCGGCGGGCCGACAACTTCGCCATGGTCGCGGCGACCGACCTGCTGAACCGGCTGTTCTCCAACGACATCAAGCCGATCCGTCTGGTCCGTGACGTCGGCCTCGCCGCCGTCAACCGCGTGCCGCCGCTGCGCCGCTTCTTCGTTCGCCACGCCATGGGCCTGGTCGGCGACCTGCCCAAGCTGATCAGGGGCGAGCGCCCCTAACACCATGATGATGCTGGCGACCTCCCGCCTGCGCTTGCGGATGCGCACGCTCGACGATCTCGACGCCATCCTGGCGATGGATGCCAATGCCGAGGTGCGCC
>WNGB01018518.1_pt1 | contig 10992 bp, 10 predicted proteins | sample 5400681 | NCBI WGS metagenome assembly WNGB01 (sample SAMN13153367, study PRJNA577476) | soil metagenome | isolation source: 115 cm soil or saprolite under grassland replicate 2 | place: USA:California | collected 2016-06-15 | reverse complement strand
GACACCGGCGAGACCGCGAACGCGTTCACGTACGGCGGCAGCTTCCTGGCCAGCTACCCGATCAGCATCTTCTCCGGCTGGCTCCGCGACCTGCTCGCCTTCGTTGTGCCCATGGCGTTCGTGTCCTACTACCCGGCGCTGTTCATCCTGGGCCGGCCCGACCCGGTCGGGCTGCCCGCCTTCACGCCGCTGCTCACGCCAGCGGTGGCGCTGGCGCTGGTCGTCCTGGCGCGCCTGGCCTGGCGCGCCGGCGTCCGCCACTACCGGGGTACGGGCAGTTGAGCGCGGCCATCGTCGCGGACCGGCTGGCCAAGGAGTTCTCCCACCATCGCCGGGCGGGATTCCTGCGGCGGCGGCGGACCGTGGTGAGGGCGGTGGACGGCATCAGCTTCCGCGTGGAGCCGGGCGAGATGGTCGGCTACATCGGGCCCAACGGAGCGGGCAAGTCCACCACCGTGAAGATGCTCACCGGCATCCTCTTTCCCAGCGCGGGGACCGCGCGCGTGGCCGGGCTCGACCCGGCCCGCCAGCGGGTGGCGCTGGCCCGCCGTATCGGGGTGGTCTTCGGGCAGCGCCGCCAGCTCTGGTGGGACCTGTCCCTGCGCGTGTCCTTCGGGCTCCTGCGCCACGTGTACCGGGTTCCCGAGCCCCGCTTCCGGCGCAATCTGGCCACCTTCGTCGAGCTGCTCGACCTGGCGCCCTTCCTGGACACGCCCCTTCGCCAGCTCTCGCTCGGGCAGGTGATGCGGGGCGAGCTGACGGCGGCCCTGCTGCACGACCCCGAGGTCGTCTTCCTCGACGAGCCGACCATCGGCCTGGACGTCGAGAGCAAGGCCCGGACGCTCGACTTCCTGGTGGCGATGAACCGCGAGCGGGGGACGACCGTCCTGATGACCACGCACGACATCGGCGACCTGGAGCGGGTCTGCCCGCGCATGCTGATCATCGACGAGGGCCGGCTGATCTTCGACGGGCCGGTGGCCGACGTCCGGAGGTTCGGCATGGAGCGGACGCTCGTGGTCGACCTGGAGACCCCGCGGCCGCCGCTGGACGTGGCGGGCGTCGACCACGTGCGCGTCGAGGGCCGGCGGCAGTGGCTGCGGTTTCGCCGGGACCGGGTCTCTGCGCCGGCGCTGATCGCCCGCGTGGCCGAGGCCGAGGCCGTGGTCGACCTGTCAGTCGAGGAGACCCCGATCGAGGAGGTGGTCCGCCGGATCTACCGCGAGGGGATCCGGGGCTTGGAGTCCGCGCTGTTCCGGTAGGCCGCATGATGGTGACGTGCAGCTTCCTGTGATGCCGCCGGTCAGCCCGATGCTGGCCAGGGCGGTGCGGGACATCCCGCCCGGCATGTACTACGAGGCGAAGTGGGACGGCTTCCGCTCGATCGTCTTCAGGGACGGAGACGAGGTCGAGCTCGGCAGCCGCAACGAGCGGCCGATGACGCGCTACTTCCCCGAGGTGGTCGAGTCGGTCAAGGCGAACCTGCCCCGGCGCTGCGTCGTGGACGGCGAGATCGTGATCATCAAGGGCGACCGGCTGGACTTCGAGTCGCTGCTGCTGCGCATCCATCCGGCGGAGTCCCGGGTCAACCTCCTGGCGAAGGAGATCCCCGCCTCGTTCGTCGCGTTCGACCTGCTCGCGCTCGGCGACGAGTCGCTGATGGAGACGCCGTTCAGCCGCAGGCGCGAGCGCCTGGAGTCGGCGCTCGCGGACGCGAAGCCGCCGGTGCACATCGCGACGGGGACGGCCGACGTCGTGGCCGCCCGGGGCTGGTTCGACCAGTTCGAGGGCGCCGGCCTCGACGGCATCGTCGCCAAGCCGTTCGACGTGCTCTACCGGCCGGACCAGCGGGTCATGTTCAAGATCAAGCACGAGCGGACAGCCGACTGCGTCGTGGCCGGCTACCGCTGGCACAAGACGGGTCCCGTCGTCGGGTCGCTCCTGCTCGGCCTGTACAACGACGCGGGCGTCCTCCAGCACGTCGGGGTCGCGGCCTCGTTCCCCATGAAGCGGCGGGCGGAGCTCGTGGACGAGCTGAAGCCGTACATGATGGAGGACTTCACCGGCCACCCGTGGGGGGAGTGGGCGCAGGCCGAGGCGCACATGACCGGCCGCCTGCCGGGAGCCCTCAGCCGCTGGAACGCGAAGAAGGACCTCTCGTGGATCCCGCTGCGCCCGGAGCTGGTCTGCGAGGTCAACTACGAGCACATGGAGGGCACGCGGTTCCGGCACACGGCGCACTTCCAGCGCTGGCGGCCCGACCGCGACGCGCGCAGCTGCACGTACGGCCAGCTCGAAGAGCCCGTGCGCTACGACCTCGCCGCGGTGCTGTCTGCCGGCCGCAGGCGCTGAGCCGCGACGGCGGTGGGGCGGCCGCGGCTGCGCCGGGCCGGCCTGGCGGCCGATAGCATGGGCCGGATGACCTACGAGGACATGGTGAACGAGGCCAAGGCGCGGGTCCAGGTCGTGTCCAGGGAGGACCTGGAGCGCGAGCTGGCCAGCGGCGAGGCGCTGCTCGTGGACATCCGCGACGTCCGCGAGCGCTGGACGTTGGGCGCCATCCCCGGCGCCAGGCACGTGCCCAGGGGCATGCTGGAGTTCTGGGCCGATCCCACCTCCCCCTACCACAAGCGGTACATGGACCCCAGCCGGCGGACGATCCTGCACTGCGCCGGCGGCCTGCGCTCGGCGCTTGCGGCCGACACGCTGATGAAGCTGGGCTACCGGGACGTCGCCCACCTGGAGATCGGATTCGACGGCTGGAAGGAAGGAGGCGGCGCCGTCGAACCGGTCCCGGTGCCCGACGAATACCGGTCAGCCAGCTCCCGCCAGAGCGACGGCTGACCCGCCCCAGCCGATCGCCCGGCGGATGCATGATTGTCGTTGCAGTGTTCGACGTGTGGGGTGTCGTGATCAACGTCGTCTCCAGCGCGCTCACGGGGTCGGCGGTGTGGCTGATCCAGCGCGTGGTCTCGCGACGAAGACTGCGGCGCAAGCAGCGTTTCTTCGGGCTCAGCGACGGTGCCGACTGCCTGCTCGTCGTCAACCGACACCCTGCGTCCCGGAACGACTACAGCGTCAACCGCACCGACGTCTTCGCTCTCCTCGAGCTGTCAGCCCTGCTCAAGGAGTGCGGAGCGAGGTCCGAGGTGCTCTTCCACGACCAGGTGTCGCGGGGACTCGGACGCAAGGCGGAGTTCTGCATCGGCGGTCCGGAGTCGAACACGCGCACCATCGCACACCTGCGCTGGCGGCTGCCGGGGCTCACCATGGCCCGGCATGCACAGGAACCGAGTGCCCTCACGATCCGGGTCGGCGGTCACGAGTACCCGCGCGTACCGGACGTGATCGAGTACGTCGCGCTGGCCAAGATCGTCGACGCCGAGCACGAGCGGCCGGTCTTCCTCGTCTGCGGTCAGACGGCGACGACCAACCAGGCGGCGGTGGGCTATCTGGTGTCGCGCCACAGGGCGCTGGCGAGGACGTACGGCAGCGGCGGCCGCTTCTGCCTCGTCCTGCGCGTCATCGATCCCCTCGTCTACGGCCCCAACATGCTCGAGCTCGTGCGCGACGTGACCGATGAGGCGTTCGCTCCCGGACCAGCCGCGCTCGCGGACGCACAGGCCGAGGCGAAGGTCCCTGACGATCGGCCGCCTTCGGACCACGACTGACCGGGATGAGCGGCCGCGCCGGCCGAAGACATTTTGTCGGAGATTCGTGACGTTCCGATCGCTGATCTGGGGCCGGTCAGTGGTCGAGACAGTCCAGCATCCGTCACATGATTGTGCAATGCGACGTCGAGACCGTTCGTGTGGGCTCGCGGGTGTGGGTGCAGGATCAGGACGGCGAGACCGACTTCTCGCTGGTCCGGCCAGAGGACTCGGATCCGTTCACGGGCCTGGTATCCGCCGAGTGCCCGGTCGGGCGCGCGCTGCTCGGCCGCTCGACCGGCGACCGGGTGAACGTGCGCACGCCCGGCGGCGTTCGCGTGGTGACCATCATGGCGGTCGCAGCCACGCCATAGGCCTGATCCGCCGGACAGGGGCTGCGCAAGGACGCGGAGGCCGAGCGTCTCCGATCGGACGATCGTACGTGGAGGGCAGGGTGATGATGCGCCAGCGTGGCGCGCGCCGCGCTGGCGGCGACGCGCCGGTTGCGCGGGTCGGCGGCCGGCGGCGCCGTCGGGACTGACGCCCGGGCGCGGCGGCTCGCGCCCACGGTAACCGCCCCCGTCCCATGGGCGTTTCCCGTCATGAGATGCATCGCCACTCCCATCCGGCGCCCGGGATGCTCACAGCGTTCGCACGGGCGCGGGGAGGATGCTGGCACCGGACATGAACGACCGACCCGATGACACCGTGCCGGGACGCGCCGTGCTCGCGGCCGCCGACGTGCACATCCACACGTGCTGCAGCGATGGGGCCGCGAGCCCGAACGAGGTCGCGCGCGTGCTGGCGGCCAGCTCACTCGCGGTGGCCGCGGTGACGGACCACGACACGGTGGGGGGGGCGCTGCGGGTGCGGGAGGCGCTCGCCGGAAGGGGCCCCGAGATCGTGATCGGCTGCGAGGTCAGCAGCGCCGACGGCCATGTGCTCGCCCTGTTCGTCGAGCGCGACGTGCCGGTGGGCCGGAGCGCCCGTGAGACCGTCGAGCTCATCCACGAGCGCGGCGGCCTGGCGGTCGCGGTGCATCCGTACTTCCCGGTCCACAGCGTGGGGGATCTCGCCGCCCGGCTGCCCTTCGACGCGATCGAGGTGGCCAACGGGACGCCGCTGGGCGAGATGGCCAACCGCCTGGCGCGGCGCCGGCTGGCCCATCTCGGGCGGGCGGCGCTCGGCGGCTCCGACGCTCACCTGCTCCGGGAGATCGGCCACGTGCGGACGCTCTTCCCGGGCCGCACCGCCGCCGATCTGCGGTCGGCGATCGAGAGGGCGGAGACGCGAGCGGCCTTCGACTGGAGGGCCCACGTGGCGGCGGCGCCCTTCCGCCTGGCGCGCGAGGCCTGGCGAACCCTGCCCTGGGCCCGGACGGCTCGGAGCGCCCTCGCCGAGACCTGACGCCGCCGGGACAGGGGACCGACGGGAGCTCGATACGCTCCTGCACGCCGTCCATGCGTTTGTTACTCTCCGGTAAGGTCCGGTCCCCGCCAAGCGGATTCTCGGGAAGGAGAGGTCTCATGCATCCAGGACGGCGGTGTCTCCAGCTGGCTCGTGCCGCGCTGCTGCTCGCCGCGCTCGGCGTCACAGCCCTCGCCGGAGCGAGCCCGGCGGCAGCCTCCAACGCCCCGGTCGTCCCCACCACCAACGGGCTCGTCCGGGGCACGGTCACCGACACCACCCGCGTCTTCCAGGCCATCCCCTACGCCGCCGCTCCCGTCGGCAGCCTGCGCTGGGCCGCGCCCGAGCCGGCCGCCTCGTGGCACGGCATCCGGGAGGCGACCAGGCCCGCCCCCGCCTGCGCCCAGGCCGCGTCCGTCCTGTCCGGCGCCGTCAGCGCGGGAGGCAGCACGGTCGAGGACTGCCTGTTCCTGAACGTCACCACGCCCGTGCGCGCCCGCGCGCTCCTGCCCGTCATGGTCTGGATCCACGGCGGCGGGTTCACCAGCGGCGCGGCCGGGGACTACGGTCCGACCAGGCTCGCGGTCAGCGGCCCGGCGGTGGTGGTGACGGTCAACTACCGCCTGGGGCCGTTCGGCTTCCTGGCCCTCCCCAGCCTCAGCGCCGAGGCGCGCGACCGCGCGTCCGGCAACTTCGGGCTGCAGGACCAGCAGGCCGCGCTGCGGTGGGTGAAGCGGAACGCCCTGTTCTTCGGCGGCAATCCGTCCAACGTCACGATCTTCGGCGAGTCAGCCGGCGGCCTGAGCGTCTGCGCGCACCTGGCGTCGCCGACCGCCGCGCACCTCTTCCAGCGCATGATCACCGAGAGCGGTCCATGCTCGGCCCCTCTGCCGTCGCTGGCGACCGCCGAGGGCACCGGCACCGCGTTCGCCGGCCGTGTCGGCTGCGCCGATCCGGCCACCCAGGTCGCCTGCCTGCGCGGGCTCCCGGTCAGCGCCGTTCTCGCCGGGGGTGGGGTGGGAGGTCCCAACGTCGGCGGGGCGATCCTGCCCCAGCAGCTTCCCGCCGCCATCGCGTCCGGGGCGTTCAACCGCGTGCCCGTGATGGAGGGAACCAACCACGACGAGGACCGGCTGTTCGTGGCCCTCCAGTTCGACCTGCAGGGCAGGCCGGTGACGGCCGCGCAGTACCCGGCGATCATCGCGGCGCAGTTCGGCGCCAACGCTCCGCGGGTCCTGGCCCAGTATCCGCTGGCCAACTTCTCCTCGCCCAGCCTGGCGCTGGCGACGGTGGTCACGGACGCGCGATTCGCGTGCGGGGCGCGCCTCGCGGACCAGCTCCTGTCGGCCCACGTGGCCACCTTCGCCTACGAGTTCAACGACCCGAACGCGCTGGAGTTCATCGTGCAGGACCCGGTGATGCCGCTGGGCGCCTTCCACGCGGCGGAGCTGGCCTACCTGTTCCGGTCGACGGCGGCGGAGGCCGCCTTCACCCCGGCGCAGCTGGCGCTGTCCGACCAGATGATCCGCTACTGGACACGGTTCGCCGCCGCGGGTGATCCCAACGCGGCCGGCTCGCCGTCGTGGACCGGCTTCACCAGCGCCAACGACCGGTTCCAGTCGCTGGCGCCCGACGCGACCACGTCCATCACGACCTTCGCCGCCGACCACAAGTGCGCGTTCTGGGCGTCCCTGACGGCCGCTTAGCCGGAAGCTGACAGACAGAAGGCGGACGCGCGCCGTGCGCGCGTCCGCCCCAGCGCGGGAGGAGCACATGCCCGAGTTCCGGAGCTTCGACGGGGTGATCCTGCACTACGACGTGGAGGGCCAGGGGCCGCCGGTCGTCCTCCTCCACGGGTTCGCGGCGAACACCGACCTCAACTGGCGTCAGCCGGGGATCATCCGGGCGCTGACGGCCGCGGGCCTCCGGACCATCGGCCTGGACGCCCGCGGCCACGGCCTGTCCGGGAAGCCGCACCTGCCGTCCGCCTACGCGAACGACGCCATGGTGGCCGACGTCCGTGCGCTCTTCGACCACCTCCGCCTGGAGGAGGCGGACGTGGCCGGCTATTCGATGGGCTCGGCGACGGCCCTTCGCCTCGCCCTGACGGATCGACGGGTGCGCAGGCTGGTGCTCGGCGGCACCGACGGCGGCCTCCACGACACGGCCGAGAGCATGGCCGAGCGCGGCCGGCGCATCGCCGAGGGCCTGGAGGCCGAGGACCCCGACGACATCATCGACCCGGCCGCCGGGCGCTTCCGCCGCTTCGCCGAATCGACAGGCGCCGACCGGGCGGCCCTCGCCGCGATCCAGCGCGGCCGGCGCCGCAGCCCGGTCTCCAGGGACGACCTCTCGCGCGTCCGGGCGCCGGCCCTGGTCATCTGTGGGGACGCCGACGTGTCCCCGCACGAGCTGGCCGCGACGCTGCCCGCCGGCCGGGCCCGGGTCGTGCCCGGCGACCACCTGTCCGCGGTCCTGGAGCCGGCCCTGGCCGCCGCCGTCGCGGAGTTCCTGGCGGCCCCCATCGTCGCGAAGGCGTGAGCTCGAGCGCTCGCCCCCGCGCCGGGAGCCCGGGCGGCAACTCGGGGCGGACGGAGCCCGTCGGGTTCGAGATACGCTGCGGGCGGCGTCGAAGGTGGCATGGCTGGCAGGTCCGGACGAGCGGGGGGGACGACCGTGCCCGCGCGGCTGATCCACCGCGTCGACGCGGCGCGCCGGCGTGGCTTCGTCGGTCGCCGGCGCGAGCTGGCGGTCCTCCGCTCGCTGCTGCGCGGGCCGGAGCCGGCCGTCCTGTTCGTCCACGGGCCGGGCGGGGTGGGCAAGACCACGCTGCTGCAGCACCTCGCCTGGCTCGGCCGCCGCGCCGGCCGGCGGGTGCTGTGGCTCGACGGACGTGACGTGGCGCCGAGCCCGGCCGCCGTGGTGGCCGCCCTGGCGGCGGGGCTCGGGGCCGCGGTCGGCGTGGCGCCCGGCGATCCGCTCGACGCGCTGGCCGCCGCCGCCCGCCCGCTCCTGCTGGTGGACTCGATGGAGCGGCTGACGGCGCTCGACCGATGGATGCGCGAGGAGCTCCTGCCACGTCTGGCGTCGGACGCCCTGGTGGCGCTGGCGGGCCGGGACGCGCCGTGCCTGGAATGGCGCACCGACCCCGGCTGGCGGAGCGTGCTGCGGAGCATGCGGCTGGGCAACCTCGACGCCGAGGACAGCCGCGAGCTGCTGCGCCGGCGCGGCGTGCCGGAGCCGGAGCACGCCGCCGCGCTGGCGTTCACGCACGGGCATCCGCTCGCCCTCGCGCTGGTGGCGGACCTGTCGGCCCACGCCGGCTCCGCGCCCGTGTCCGTGGACGGTGCCCCCGAGGTCGTGACCGCCCTCGTGGGCAGGCTGGTGGACGTCGTGCCGGGGCCGCTCCACCGCGCCGCCCTGGAGGCGTCCGCACACGTCCGGTCGACGACCGAGCCGCTGCTCGCCGCGCTGCTCGACGTCGCCGACGCCCGAGCGCCGTTCGACTGGCTGCGCGACCTGTCGATGATGGAGCTCGGTCCCCGCGGGATCCTCCCGCACGACCTGGCCCGCGACGCGCTCGCCGCCGAGCTCCGGTGGCGCGATCCGGACCGCTACGCGGAGATCCACCGCCGGGCCGGTGGCTACTACCGCCGGCAGTTCGAGGCCGCCGACCCGGCCGCCCAGCAGGCGATCCTGCTCGACTTCGTCTTCCTGCACCGGTACAACCCCGTGCTCGCGCCGTTCCTGGCCATGACCGCGCCTGGCGCGACGGAGGTCGAGGGGCTGTGCGCGGCGCCGGCGGCGCCGGCCGACCTGCCGTCCCTGCGGGCGATGGTGGACGAGCACGAGGGGCCGCCGGACGGTCGGACTCTTCGCCGTGCTCGAGATCCAGGACGCCGGCGAGGCGGACCGAGCCGCCGATCCGGCGGTCGCCGCGGCGTGCACGTACCTCGTCCGGCGGGCGCCGCTCCGCCCCGGCGAGGTCGCGGCCATCGTGCGCTTCTGGATGGCCGCGGACGGGTACCAGGCGGTGTCGCCGGTGCAGACGCTGATCACCCTGCAGCTCGTTCGCTACTACCTGACCACCCCGGCGCTGGCGTTCACGCTCCTGCCCTGCGCCGACCCCGAGTTCTGGGCCGCCGCGTTCGCCTATGCCGACCTCGCGCGGCTCCCGGAGGCCGACTTCGAGGTCGGCGGCCGGCGCTACGGGGTGTACGGGCACGACTGGAGGACGGTGCCGCCGCTGGCATGGCTGGCGCTGCTGGCCGAGCGGGAGACCGCGGCCGCGCCGCTCGCCGTGCCGTCGCCCGCTCAGGTCCAGCCCGTCCGCCTCCTGGACGAGGCGGAGTTCGTCGCCGGCGTGCGGGCGGCCCTGCGCGACCTCGGCCGCCCCGACCGGCTCCGGGACTCGCCCCTGCTGCAGTCCCGGCTGGTGGGCAGGCGAGCCGGCGCCGGGGCCGGCTCCACCGAGCGGGCGGACGTCCTGCGCCACGCCGTCCTGGCCGCCGCAGCGTCCCTGGAGGCGTCGCCGCGGGACCGGCGCGCGTTCCGGGCGCTGCACCACACCTACCTCCAGCCGGCCGGCACCCAGGAGCGGGCCGCCGAGCTGCTGCGGCTGCCGATGAGCACGTTCCGCCGCCACCTGGCGGCCGGCGTGGGCCAGCTCACCGCGCTGCTCTGGCGTCAGGAGATCGATCCCGAGCCGTAGGCCGATGTCCCCCACCCCGACCCTCCCCCGCGCGAACAGAAGGGCGGACATCACCTGGCGCGTAGCAATGGGCTCCGCCCGAGCGATTGAGTCGATCTTCCCGAGATCACGAGCGTCGCGCACAGGCCCGAAGGGCAGCGCCGCAGGCGCCCCGAACGTCCCGGGCAAGAGGAGGGGGTCTGGAGGGGGAGGCCTGCCTCCCCCTGCATGGGCCCTCCCCCGCCGGGGGGAGGGAGCAGTGGCGGGGGGCGTGCGGGGAGCGTGGGCGGGAGCACGGGCGGGAGCACGGGCGGGAGATGAGCGCGGATCGGCCGGAAAGTGGTCTCGATTGTGGACGGGAAGCCGCCCTACGTTGGTTCCCGGCCGCGGGACGGTGCCGCCCGGCGGCTCGCATGGCACGGGCACCAAGGAGATCTGACATGAAACGGTTCATCACCGCTCGAGTGAGTCGCGGGCTCGCCGTCGCGCTGGCGGCGGCCGGCGTGGCCGCCGCGGCGCCCGTCGCGGCGTCCGCCTACCAGGGCTACGGCGCGACGCTGACGCCCTACACAGGCGCCTGCGTGCAGCAGTACGCCAGCTCCAGGGTCAGGGGCGAGGGGACGGCCACCCGGAAGGGCGCGTGGTTCACGCTGCGGTACTCCGGGCAGTATCCGGGCATCAGCTACACCGGCCAGTACCCGGGCACCGGCGAGATCGTCCTCGCCTCCCCGGTGACCACTGCGTCGGCCTGGGCCGCGGAGTCGCGGCCCGAGCTCGGCAACTGGCGCGGCGCCGGCTACTACCAGGTGTGCGCGTTCGACGCCCAGGGCACGAACACGCTGGTCAACTTCCGCATCTTCGTGGACGACGACCCGGTCTAGCGGCCGGGCCGCCAGCGCCAGGAGCGGCGGGCGCGGACGCCGCGCCCGCCGCCGATACGCCGGGACGGCGGAGTCGGCCGAGAAGAAGACGCCGCCCGGGTGGTGCTCCGGGCGGCGCAGACGGTTCCCGAGATGGGCTCAGCCGATCCTCATCGGCCGCATCATCTCGTTGTCCTCGTGCTCGAGGATGTGGCAGTGGACGACGAAGAGGCCGCCGGTCGGGAATCGGGGCCGCACCCGGGTGATCTCGCTCGGGTACGCGATGACCACGTCCTTGAAGCCGTCCTCGCCGGCGTCCGGGCCGCGCGTGGCGCCGCCGATCACCTGCCGGTTGATCACCTGGAACTGGGTGACGTGGATGTGG
>WNGB01013510.1_pt1 | contig 10993 bp, 10 predicted proteins | sample 5400681 | NCBI WGS metagenome assembly WNGB01 (sample SAMN13153367, study PRJNA577476) | soil metagenome | isolation source: 115 cm soil or saprolite under grassland replicate 2 | place: USA:California | collected 2016-06-15 | reverse complement strand
GCGCCTTGCAAATCTACGCTGGCTTGTTCCGTTTCAACATTCCCGCGTAGGAAAGATCCGAGCAGGATCCATACACCAAGAAGTATTAGGATAGCCGGCCAGAATATCTCTAATGGTCCCAAATTGCCGGGAAACTTGACACCCATCTGGTCGAGAAGAAGTAATCCACCAAAGAGGAGCAACACGACTCCCCAGAACAATTGATTGCGACGCATGTTATTCCTCTTTCCTACGCATTGAGCGATACAAACTGTTTCCCAATACCCACAAACCTAGCAGGATCAGCAGGATAGCCGGGCCATAGTTGCCTAATAGTTTCCAGCCACCGAAGAAGGAAGAGAAGATGAGGAAAAGCACCGCGCTGATTACCAACAGATTCAACCCGCGCTTCACGTTATGTGCAGTGTTATCCCCAAGCAAACCGGCAAGGACAGAGCCTACGCCAACGAATCCGGGAATCAGGGTCCACATGTAAGACCATGACTGAAAATCGTTGTAGGTTTGTTGATAATAGAAAATGCCACCAAGGCCTGCTACGATCGCAGCGGGGACAGCCATGCCAGGTTGACCAAGAACAAGCCCGATCAACAAAATAATAGCGCCAATGCCAATCAGGCTATACGGCCATGCGGCATATTTGCCAATGATTTCATGAAAGGCGGGAACACTTCTATCGAGCAGAAACCATGCGCCGAGCAAAATTAGAACGACGCCGAGGGCCAATTGAGTTCGACCTTGTCTATTCATTTTTACACTCTCCTTTGATTAAGCTGCAACCTTAGTGTATAACTTTTTCAGGTGTTTGCAAAGTCCATCAGGATATACGCAAGGAGAGGAAACTGAGTTGCAAAACTGAACATGGTCATTGACCAACCCATAGGCCGAACTCTGCTGGTTCGCGCGAGCCGCGTAGTCGTGCCATCCATGGGCGCATTATCCAGCGAAATCCATAGAATGGACGGATATGTTCCCAGCGAATCCCAAGTTTATCCGTAAGCTCATTCATTCGATGATAAGTTAAGAAACTTTCACTCTTGATCGAATCGGAGGGAAATCCATATTTAGAGATAAAACTTGCTTTCCTTTCATCGACCATGTTCCTACCAGACTCAGCCTTATGATAAACAGGTGAATCCATGATTACGATCCACCCATCCGGATACAGGACGCGCATTGCTTCAGCAAGAGTCGCTTCATAGTTTTCAGAATAATGGAAGGAAGCATTGAACACAATCATAGACATAAATCCGTCTAAAAAGGGCAGGCGTGTGAACTCTGCCTGAACAGGTGTGAATTTGCTTTCATACTGTCGCCACGCACCAAGACCATCTTCTGAATTGACCAGTAAGTCTACTGCATAGACGTTGAAGCCGCGTAAGGCTAGGTGATTGGAAAGCCAGCCATTCCCTGCACCCGTATCGAGGACGTTCATAGATTGGTGATCATGCATAAAACGCGAGGTGATGAGTTTATCCAAGGCACGATAACTCACCGCGCGAATTTCCCAATCTGCAGAAAATTTCGAGCTCAAATCGGTGAACGGCAAGGCGCGATAGTAGGATGTATCCGTTGAGCCGCGGCCTTCTAAACGGCGGACAGTTTCATAGTCTGAGATGAAGCGGGCGTAATACTGTTCCCGTTCGGGCAGAAGGAATCTCCAAATGCCATCCACACGCCGAAATATCGCCCCATCCTTTGAGCAACGCAACTCAGCCGATGACGTCTCATCAAGTTCAGTCTTACAGCGTGGACATACAAAGGGATTCATGTCGACTGACTCAACACATCAATGGATGCAGTATATGCGATCTCGAGCGAATGGACGATATCGTCAAGACGTTCAGGGACTTGCCACTTGTACTCGGCCAGGCTATCCATCCCAACGACAATGGAAGCAGTTTGTACACCGCGAACTTGCCCAACTGTGAAGAGACCGGCCGATTCCATTTCAACCGTTTTAACACCCTCCGCTTGATATTGTTTAATCTCCTGCAACGTTTCACGATATGGCGCATCCGTGGTCCAGGTTGATCCAATGCTACACGAGGCTCCACGCGCACGAATCGCGTCTACAAGTTGGTTAACAAGTTGCACATCAGCTTCAATGTATTTTGCGTGTGGCAAATAATGATGTGATGTGCCATCATCACGAACGGCGCGATTACAAACCACAATATCACCTGATTTGAGCTCAGGCTGAAGCATACCACCCCACGTCATGGTTACCAAGCGGTGGGCTCCCATCACTACAAGCTCCTCTGCCAGCTCAACAAGGATAGGGCTACCTCCTCCAAAGTTGGTCAACACCGTCACACCATTTTTCTTCACTTCGTCAACGTCTGCGTTCATACCGCCCACGCGTCTGATCGGGATGCGCCAACGCATGCGTTGCGGCAAACCGCGTTCAAGACAAAATAAAACACCGTTGAGTTTTTGGAACTTTGGCATGCGTCCCAGTCGTTTGCGGTAGCCAACAATATCTTCGGCATTGAGGATAGATTCAGCATTATGCTTCTCGTAGTAATTCGGAAAACTCATAGCGCGCCCTCCACTGTAAAAACAATAATCCGGCTTGAGTAGATTCGGCAATAAGCACAGAGCTGGAAGCACCGGATAATCCTGCACGTGGAATCCACCAAATACTTGATACCGCTAATATAGCAAGACTTACTAACGATGCACGCAGGACAGGCGTTTCCTGATTCGAGGCAACAAATTTCAAAGTAAGAAATGTGCTAATCGTATACGGAATGAGTACCCATGCTAAGATTTGCAAGGCAGGCACAGACGCTTCATACTCGGACCCAAAGAGGATAAGCGTCAACGGGGTGGCCAACACTGACAGAGTGATCGCTCCGATCCCTGCGCCGAGTAAAAGAAACATCCATGATAGATGAAAAGTTTCCTTCTTATTTTGCGCCATTGCAGGATATAAGGCGGTCAATACCGCCGCATGCGCGGTTTTCGTCGCCTCCACAGACCGCTGGGCGACCGAAAACCAACCTGTCAGCACGGGACCACTGATTATAGAAAGCAGAATCACACTTGACTTTTGATAGACCATAGCAATCAGCGCTAATAATGCGAGAGGAGCACTGACTTTTATAAGCTTTGGAACATCTTTTATGGTAAAAACCCAATCACGCCAAAAACCTTGAATAGTGAATGAGCAAATTAATGCTCCAACGAGTGTAATAAGAGCTTGGCTGAAAAGAAGCAGAATAGCCAACGTCACAAGTCTTTCACCTGCACGTAGAAAAAACCAGATAATAGCAAGTTGCAAAAAAGAGCCAATCAAATTCAGCCATGCATACGCGGCTATGAGTTGTTTACCACGCAACGCGCTGCTAAAAACAGTAAAGAACGACAGCGGGATCAAGACAAAGCTATAGACACGCAAGGCGAGAATGCCGTCTGTGCCTTGGTGGGGTAGCAGAGATGCATCAAACCATATCATTAGGATGAACAGAAGGGATAATACAAGCTGGATCGATAACGAAGCAGGCAAGAGTGACAAGTCATCATGACTTGCGATCTCGCGAATGATGGACATGTCTGTCCCAAAAGTGGTCAGCATGTTGCCTATAAAAATAATAGCCGCGATTAATGCATATTCACCAAACCCCGCACTTCCCAATCTTCGGGCAAGGAGAATTGTGAACAGCGCTGCCATTCCTTGCGCTCCGATACGCGCCAGCAACAACCAGAGACTATTCTTTGCGAGGTTCATCGTTATACGGAGTCCGAAGTCTCCCGACTTCGGTGCAAAATCGGGAGATTTTGCAATCCGAAATTACGCGGCAGATAACGCAGCGATAAAATATAAAAATCTCCCCATTCACGCCAAGGATGCCGGGCAGACAACCGATCATCGAGCCAGGCTAAAGCCCGGTAGAGACGCGGGAACTGTTTCGCCAGGTTTTTGCTTTCAGCAGTTGGCGTGATTACGGAGAGGCCTTCAAGCGCAATAAATGAATAGTCACTGCCAAACCATTGAATAACTTGTTGCGATTTGAAATAATAAACATTGAAATAAAGTCCCTCAAGATGCGAACGCGTACCCATATGTGATAGACGCCGAAATGCAAGCCGGAAATTTCCACGAATGACCTCGGCCATTTCCCACAAACAAACAGGTGGCATGAGCACCCACGTGACCAATCCGCCCGGCTTCAAAATGTTCGGTAAACTTTTTATAACCGGCGTCAAATCCGGGACACAGTTTAATCCACCCAGATCCGAAAATACCGCGTCAAAAGGTCCTTCACGTACCTGATTCAAATCTGTGAAAGAGCATTGTTGAAAGGTGATTTGCTCGCCAAGATGGAATCTTTCAACTTTTTCCTCTATCCGTTCCAACATACCGGCCGCGATATCTATAGCATGAATATGATAGCCACGCTGCGCGAGCGCAACCGCATCCGTTCCTGTTCCCGCATTAAGCTCAAGAAGCCGAGAACCATGTGGCAACAGACGGCTGATATGATCGTAAACTTTATTCCGCATGCGGGTGAGATGTGGATGATCTTCTGCGAAGGAATCATATTTTTCCGCAGTTCGCGAAAAGGCTTCTGCAATGACAGGAAATTGTGATTCGTTCATGAGCTGATTTCCCCTACAAGCTCACATATCCTTATGTAGAAGTGCTGGATAACGCCTTAATTTCAATTCAGTGCGTGCCAAGCCAACCAAATAATATGGCGACCGTATCATGCCTTTCAAATCACGTTTGCGCCATGCTTTGCGCAGACGGAATTCGTGATGAACTCGTCCGTGCAGGATGTGGTAAAACTCTTGTGGAAATGGACCGCGATAAAGCATAGCTAGGTCATTTGAATCCACCCAATTTTGTTTCTCACCTAATTCCATTTTCACACGCTCAAAGAACTTTGTGTCAGGCAATGGATACGAGACCGAAATGCCAATATCATCTGGCGCACATTCACGCACCATTTTTAATGTCATTTGCACATCGTCCCACATTTCGCCGGGATAGCCAAATTGCAAGAAAAAACCTACCTCAATGCCGTGGTTATGCAGGAGTTCTGCGGCATGGTAAATATCTTCTACCTGATCGCCCTTCTCCATCGCATCCAGAATCTTCTGTGAGCCGGATTCGGCGCCCACCCAGACCGTTTTGCAACGTGCTTGCGCAAGCGCTGCCGCGATTTTCTCTGTTACTAAGTCTGCGCGTTGCAAACACTTGAACGGAATGATTGCGTGTTGCTCCAGTAACAAATTGGCAAATTTTTCTATCCAGCCGGGTTTGAGGCCAAGAATATCATCAGCAAACCAGATATGGTCAGGATGAAAATTATCCTTCAGCCACTTCATCTCAGCAATTACGTTTTCTGGCGAGCGTGAGTTATAACGCTGACCCCAAATTGGCTTGGCGCACCAATTGCAATGATAAGGACAACCGCGCGTTGTTACCATGTTCATTGAGTAATAGCCGTGCTTTTCTAACCAGATCTTTTTATAACGCGGGAGATCGACTAAATCCCAAGCCGGGAAAGGTAGGGCATCAAGATTCTTAATGTCAGGCCGGCGCGTGACATATGATGAATGACGACTAGCAAGACCAATGATATTGTCTCTTGTTTCACTCCGCCCCGATAACTGGTCCAGCAATTCGCCGAGGGTTTCTTCCCCTTCGCCAAGAAGAACATAATCTGCACCTTGCTCAAGATATTCCAAATAATGATCGGTTGCATCCGCACTACATAAAATGACCGTGCATCCGCGCGCCTTTGCCATCTCAATCATTTTGAACGCGGCTTCTCGCATTCTCAGCAAACACATTTTGGAAAGATAATTGAAATTATCTTCATAGATAATTGCGTATGTAGGTTTATGCTCATCGAGCGATTCTGCCCATTCATCTTCTGATTCAGCCAGCATTGCATCGAATAGCGCGACATCATATCCACGCTCACGGACATAACTTGCCGCGTAAAGAGTCCCAAGTGGAGGATAAGGTTGCATCGCTTCCCAGAGTTTTGGGTCAAAGTGCAGGTAATAAGATTGGCCGAAGAGAATTTGAGTCATAATTTAGGCGCTAGTCATCACCGGCTAGGGCGACAGTGGGAACATAATTGAGATCCAGTTTTGTCAAGCGTTCGCCATATTTCTCAAGTGTAGATAAGCCGTGATGATCAAAATTGCCTTGACAGATATCGGCATTAAAATTCGTCTCAGTCCCAAAGCCTTCCTGCCTGGTAAAGCGCGCGACCTTGCGATTCATCTCCCATGCTTCAAGCCAATCGCCGAGCTTGTTCTCGAGGAGAAATTCGAGAAATGATCGAATGCCAACCATAAGTCGATTTGCATCTTCAACAGATTGATACGTGGTGCATCTAAAGTTTGGTAAATAATCAATCACCCATAAGTTGGCTGCGCGCAGATGAAAGCAGACAGTCTTCTGCCCCCTAATTAGAATCATCTGGCAAAGTTCGCGCGCGAAATACATATTTTGCGCATTCCACCGGAGAGCTTCTTCGGAGACAATCAGATTTGGGCAGATCGTCTCACCAAATATATGTGCGATCCGATTCAAAATTAAAGCAAATGCACGCGCCAGCCACACACGACCGGTCTTCGCAACAAGCATATAATCATAATCCCCGCTTTTATCGCAATTATGCACGGCCAACGAACCAGTTAATGCAACCATACGTATAAAGGGCAGCATGCCTAGGATACGGCCGTAACGTAAGGCGCGGTTAAAGGCACGCCGCGAAATATCTTCATGTTTCAATCTTAGAAACACAATCTCAGCACGACCTCTGAGAAAGTAATAACCATCTTTTGACTCAACCTGGTCAAATTCATTGAGACAGGATCTCAATTCTTCAACGGAAGCGGAGATAGTAAGAAAACGATGCAACTCATCGAGAGTCAAGGGATAATTAAACACGTCCGAATAAGCCAGAGTCTCGAGGATAGCGCGTTGAAGGGAAGAAATGTCTGTTCTCAGAGATTGCAGATCAATGGCTATGGTCAAGGAATATCCTTTTGCCGGGAACAGCCTAGTGGTCCGATGTGAAGCGCACCGGTAGTGACTGCAAGAGAGTGAATCCAGAGGCGAATAAAAGTCCAAGAGCGAAGAGAATTGTATAGATCATAACAAAATAATAACCTGTCTGCCAAGCCAACCAGGCGCTCCAAATGTTGAGGCAGGCAAGGGCTAGCTCGAAAACAACAAGTATATCCACTTTAACATGATAACGGGTTTTATCCCAGGATTGCATTCGACTAGTAATACCATATTTAGGAGTACGTTCAAACGGAATATCTCGGTGGCCTAGGATTTGAAGTGCGGCTCTCAGAGTATTGAGTATAAGCCCCGAAGAAAAAATAGATATGAGAAAAATTATCGGTATATTCATTAACCAGCGCCTGCGAAGGATTTTTTGGGCAATGACAAAATAGACGGCAGGCGCAAAGACAAGCGCGTTCAGGAAGAAGCCAATGCCAATCGGCGCCAGCAAGGTTGGATATTCTTTTGCGAATAGGAGCAGAAGTGGATAAAGACATATTAATGCAAGCGCGAGGAGGTGCAAACCATAGCTTGTGAGATGCAATGTGGATTGAAACTTGGTCATGAAAGAATATTTTGAACGCCACATGATTGGAATATAACGGATCGCACATTCGAGGCCGCCGCGTGCCCAGCGATGTTGCTGACGCCGATACGCCGTGAAACTTACCGGCAATTCGGCAGGCACTTCCACTTCTCCCGCATACCGCGCGGTCCAGCCACATAAGAAGACACGATAAGAGAGATCCAAGTCCTCGGTAAGTGTAGTGGCCTGCCAGCCACCCGCATCGAGAATGGAAGACTTGCGCCATACACCTGCTGTGCCATTAAAGTTGAAGAAGTAACCCGAATTGGCACGTGCAAGCTGGTCAATCGCAAAATGCGCATCGAGAGTAAGGGATTGTAGAAAAGTAAATACAGAATAATTACGATTTAGATGTCCCCAACGACCTTGAACAAAGGCAACGCGGTCATTATCGAAGTGTGGAAGTATTCGGCGCAAAAAATCGGGCTGTGGAACAAAGTCGGCATCAAAAATGGCAAGGAATTCTCCACTGGCTTTGTCCAGTCCATCGGCAAGCGCACCTGCTTTGAAACCGACTCTAGCCGAGCGATGATGATGAACAATATTCAATCCCTGTGCAGATAAATATTTTACTTTGTCCGAGATCAGTGAAAAGGTTTCATCCGTTGAATCATCCAACACCTGGATCTCAAGCAGTTCACGCGGGTAATCGAGAGCAGCCGCAGATTCAATCAATCGCTCTGCCACGTACCATTCATTGTAAATCGGCAATTGAACTGTGACCTGCGGCCAAGGTCCGACCAGTTCGGTTGTAGATTGAATTAACTCGGCGCGGCGGATCCAGGCAAGAAAAGCAAGATAGAAATAGTTGAATACATACACAAAAATTGCAGCCATCACCAGTGTATACACCACGACCACAGGTATAAGGAAGATATTCAACAAGTCCATTCTTAAGCCACCCTCTCCAGCGCCAAAGACCATAGTCCCCACGCCAGCCACTGCCAAACACGACCTGCGGCATTCAGCCAAGTGTAATAATCAAATAAGCCAACTATAGTTATAGCCAACAATAGGATAAATGTGCTCATCAAGTATGGTTGTGTGGCAATTGATTTCCAACGAGGAAGAAAAATGATCCAGGGCATAACCAACAAAAGGAAATAAAAAATTGCGCCGATCACACCAGTTTCCAGCGCAGCGGCAAGAAGTGTGTAATGTGGTGGCTGGTAATTTGTTTGAAAATAGGGAAATCGTCTCTTCATAGCAAGTGGCGAGGCGCCCAAACCAATTCCTGTCACAGAATGTTCAACAAAAATCTGGTTGCCCGAACGAATCAGCAACATACGTTCACCCACAGATTGTTGTTCAAACGGCGCTTGACTAAACGAACCACCTGCATTCAAGCGGACTCCAAAAAACTGTCTATTCTTCCAGGCGACTGGGGTAATGATTAAGATGCTTACCAATCCAAGCCAAACCGCACGCTTAATGGATTCCCAGCGTCGGAGGACCGCTTCCATTCCAACCATGAAACTGCTCCCGATTAAGAAGCTGATCCACGCCGAACGAGAAAATGTCAGCACCAGCGCAACGAGAGCGGGCAAAAAAAAGATCGAAGCGATCCAGCGAGCACGATTCTCACTATATAAAATCACAGCAAGCAAAATGATGAGCCCAAACGCGAGACAGCCACCAAGGATATTTGGATGGTCACTAAGACCATAGGCACGCAGGAAACGAAATCCGTTCGCGAGGACCACACTTACCCCCTTGATATTTGGGTCAAGAGGAAGTTCACCTAAAGTTCGAAGTCCAAGTGAATGCTGGAGGAGAGATTGCCAAATCGCGATCATTGACTCTACGAGTATCTGCAAGCCAACCGGAACAAGCACCCATCTGGGTGAAGGAATTTCATTGACAATATAAAGATAAAATAAAAACAAGAAACCAAGGCGAATAAATTGATAGATAGAAAGAATATTATCTTCACTCGCGTAAATAGAAACGAAACCCGCCATAGTCAAACCTATTAGGAAAATCCAGATGGAAGCCGAGCCGAAAGACACCTTGCGCGGTGAAAGTAATAAGGAACTTCCCCAGAATATCAGAGTGTAAATCAATGCAATGTCAGAAGCAAAAAGCAGGAAATTAGTGTAATCACCATAGACCGGAAAAGTAGGTCTTTCCCACAAAATGATTCGCCAACGCAGAGGCGCGAGAACAATGGTCAGGGCAAAGGAAATGCGCGCGGCAATCACTAGAAAACGCGAATACCAGTAAGGATAGGAATCTAGCATCAAATTCTCAGATAAAACTTATCAAGATTGCTTATTATAATTAGATTCTCGAATGTCAGCACATATTGCTATCAATGCACGCTATGCACATAGACGTTCTACAGGTGTGGAACGTTACGCCAGGGAATTAAGTTCGAGATTGAGCCAAATTTCACGTGAGATTAAACCCTCTCGCCCACTCAATCCAATTGCCGGCCACTTGTGGGAACAACTAATATTACCATCTCACCTGCAATCAAAGGAAGTGCTATGGTCGCCTGCAAACACCAGTCCGTGGGCTATTCGCAAGCAAGCTGTGACTATTCATGATGCGAGTCCCTTTGACCATCCAGAATGGTTTAGGCCCTCTTTTGGCGCGTGGACCCGACTTTCGTGGCGAATCCTGGGAAAAATTGCACGCGCGATTCTAACCGTTTCTGATTTTTCACGTGAGCGATTGAAAACAAACCTTGGAATACCGGATTCGAAATTACATGTTATTTATGATGGCACAGGAAAACCTTTCGAACCACAGCCCAAAAAGAAAATTGAAGAAATCCGGGAAACATATTCTCTCAAAAGACCATATTTCCTTTTTGTTGGTACGCATGAACCGCGCAAGAATTTAGCAACACTGTTTCAGGCATGGGAAATATTCCTGTCATCAAATCCAAATTACTCCCTGGTATTAGCGGGCACGAAAGGTACGGTTTTTTCCACAAAGGTTTTAGGCCAGATTTTAAATCTGACCTATGTACAATTCCTAAATTACATCCAGGATAGCGATTTACCCGCATTATATTCAGGCGCATCAGCAGTTGTCGTGCCATCTTTATACGAGGGATTCGGACTAACCGCGCTGGAAGCTATGGCATGTGGCGTACCTGTCATTACCTCAAATAATACTTCTTTTCCAGAAGTAACGAGAGACGCGGGACTTCTCGTAAACCCAAACAATGCTAACGAAATTACAAATGCGATGCTTCAAGTGAGTGAAGATAGTGCACTGGCAAATATGCTACGCGAGCGTGGGTTACAACGCGCCACACACTTTACCTGGGACGAGTCCGCGCGCAAGATTGAAGCTTTGCTTGAAAGCCTTCAATGAATATTGCCATTGTTCATGAATGGCTGAATGTCTATGGCGGG
>WNGB01013509.1_pt1 | contig 10994 bp, 9 predicted proteins | sample 5400681 | NCBI WGS metagenome assembly WNGB01 (sample SAMN13153367, study PRJNA577476) | soil metagenome | isolation source: 115 cm soil or saprolite under grassland replicate 2 | place: USA:California | collected 2016-06-15 | reverse complement strand
TTTTGTCTCGGGGACCACGCAGCGAGGGCGACGGGCGCTGTGGGCCGATGCCGGTGACCGCCTCGCCACGTATCTGCTGCTCGCCGGACGGGCACGCGGCGACCAGGACGCGGGCCGGCGGGAGGCGGACCTGCTGCTCGAGCGGGCGGAGCCGCCGCTGCGGCACGACCGGGCGTGGCTGGAGTTCGAACACCGCGGCGAGCGGGTGGTCTGGAAGCGTCGCCCGGTGTGCTGCCTGATCTACCAGGCGCCGAACTTCCGCGACCAGTACTGCGCGACGTGCCCGCTGGTGCCGGTGGCGGAGACCGTGGCCCGCACCCGGGCGTGGCTGGGGTGAAGCCGCTGGTAGCGGATGTGACAGCGCCACCCGCCACCGACTGCTTAGATCGGGTATGGCCTATGACGAAGAGCTGGCCGAACGAGTCCGCGACCTGGTCGCCGACCGTGGGCTGACCGAGAAGAAGATGTTCGGCGGGCTGTCGTTCATGCTCGACGGCAACATGGCGTGCGGGGTCTACAAAGAATCGCTGCTGGTACGGCTGCCCGCTGCCGAAACCGAGAGCGCGCTCGCCGAGAAGGGCGCCCGGCCGTTCGACATGAGTCCCAGCCGGCCGCAACCCAAGGGCTGGATCCTGGTCGACATCGCCTCGGACGTCGACCTCGCCGGCTGGGTCGATCGCGGCATCGGGTACGCCGGCTCGTTGCCTCCGAAGTAGGTGAGTGATGGTCTCCGAAGTACGCCTCGGCACCGCGGCCGGCCGTTGGGTGGTCGCCGCGACGGTGCTCGGCTCCGGGATGGCGTTCCTCGACTCGACGGTCATCAACATCGCGTTGCCGGCCATCGGACACGACCTCGGCACCGGGCTCGGCGGGCTGCAGTGGACCCTCGACGGTTACCTGTTGACCCTGGCGGCGCTGATCCTGCTGGGTGGTTCGCTCGCGGACCGGTACGGTCGCCGTCGCGTATTCATCATCGGTACGGTCTGGTTCGCGCTCGCCTCGCTGCTGTGCGCGGTGTCGCCGACCATCGAGGTGCTGGTCGCCGCCCGGGGGCTGCAGGGGATCGGCGCCGCGCTGCTCACGCCGGTGAGCCTGGCGATCCTGCAGACCGGGCTCGCGCCGGCCGACCGTACCCGGGCGATCGCGGCATGGTCCGGGTTGACCGGGGTGGCGATCGCGATCGGGCCGGTCGTCGGGGGATGGCTGATCGACGTCGCCTCGTGGCAGTGGATCTTCGTGATCAACCTGCCGATGGCGGTCGCCGTCGTGGTCGTCGCGCTGCGGTACATCCCCGAATCCCGCGACCCGTCGCCGCGTGGTCTCGACTGGATCGGTGCCCTGGTGGGCGCGGTGTCGCTGGCCGCGCTGACGTACGGGTTCATCCGGTGGGGGGAGCGCGGGCTGGGCGGGTTGACCGGATTCGCGGTCGCGGTCGGCGTGGTCGGGCTGGTGGTGTTCGTGGTGGTCGAGCGCCGATCGCCGTGCCCGATGCTGCCGCCGGGCCTGTTCACCAACCGCAGGTTCACCGGCACCAACCTGGTCACCCTCGGCCTGTACGCCGCGCTCTCGTCCGCCCTGTTCATCCTGGTGGTACGCCTCCAGAACGAGTTGCACTATTCGCCGCTCGCCGCTGGGGTCGCCACCGTGCCGATCACGTTGCTGATGCTGTCGGGCTCGGATCTGGCCGGTCGAATCTCGAACCGGATCGGACCGCAGTTGCCGTTGACGGTGGGCCCGCTGGTGGCCGGCCTCGGGCTCGCGCTGCTCGGCAGCGTGGCCCCGGGGTCGGGTTACCTGACCGGCGTACTGCCGGGGCTGTTGGTGTTCGGCGTCGGGCTGACGATCGTGGTCGCTCCGCTGACCGCCACCGTGCTCGCCGCGGCCGACGACGCGCTGGCGGGCATCGCCTCGGGCGTCAACAACGCGATCGCCCGTACGGGTGGGCTGCTGGGGGTTGCGGTGGTCCCGCTGCTCGCCGGCGGCGCCTCCGGTACGGCGTACCGGTACGCCATGTGGATCACCGCCGGGATGGCGATGGTCGCGGGCGTGGTGGGCTTCTTCAGCCTGGCCGGCTCCCGCCCGGTCCCGGTTGAGGCGCGGGCCCCGGAGGCGCAGGCACCGGCTGGGGCGGAGGTGCCGGCCGGGCAGCCGGTCGGCGCGCAGGCCCGGCCGAGGGAGTTCAGCTGCGGCGCCGGTGCCCCGCCGATGCGTCCGGCCGGGGTCGGTACGGAATCCGGCTCGGTGTGATCCCGGCGGACCACGCACCGCACCCCGGCGAAGGCCGGTGATTTTCCGCGAGGGGCGGGTGTGACGACCGTCCCATTGGCGCTCTCTGTCCGGTTGAGAAAGGATCGATGAAGGCTCAACCAGACAGAGAGGGCCTCATCATGACGACTGTTGACACCGCTGTCGGCACCCGTGCGAAAGTCGACTTCTACTTCGACCCCGCCTGCCCGTACGCGTGGATCACGTCGCGCTGGATCCTCGAGGTCGAGCAGCACCGCGACCTGGACCTGCGGTTCCGGGTGATGAGCCTGTCCGTACTCAACGAAGGCCGGGACCTGCCGGAGGAATACCGCAGCTTCCTCGACCGCGCCTGGGGCCCCGTACGGGTCGCGATCGCCGCCGCCCAGCAGCATGGCGAGGAGGTGCTCCGCGACCTCTACACCGCTATGGGCACCCGGATCCACAACGGCGGTAACAAGAACTATCCCGAGGTGATCGCCGAGGCGCTCGCCGACGTGGGCCTGCCCCCCGAGCTGGCCAAGGCCGCCGACACCGACGAGTACGACGACGCGCTCCGCAAGAGCCACAACGAGGGCATGGAGCCGGTCGGCCTCGACGTCGGCACCCCCACCATCCACGTCGACGGCGTGGCGTTCTTCGGCCCCGTACTGACCTCGATCCCGCGCGGCGAGGACGCGGTGAAGATCTTCGACGGGGCTCGGCTGCTGGCGTCGTACCCGGACTTCTTCGAGCTGAAGCGGACCCGCGCCGAGGGCCTCGACTTCGACTAGTGGCTGTCCTCCGACCGTCCCATGGGGACCGGCATCAGTGTCGATCCGATCTGTCCGGTCAAACGATCGGCAGTCGACGAGATACGCATTAGGGTCGAAGGGTTCGAACCGCTGGGTTCGGCGCGGCTGCTGGCTACCGACGTCGCTGGTCAGCAGCTCACCGTGCCCGGCGTGACCAGCCCGCCCCGACTCTGCACCGGATAGCCCGAGACAGATGCCTTCCTTAGCCGCCCCGCCCACCAGACCCCAGACCGCCGATCTCCCCACCGCACTCGACCCGCAGGCCGCGGCCGAACTGCGTACTGCCGCCGCGAAAGTGCTGCGTGCCAACGACCGCGGCACCATGACGGTCGCCGCGCCCGAGTTGTATCCGCACCAGTGGAGCTGGGACGCCGGCTTCGTCGTCGTCGGACTGTCGCACCTGTCGGTGCCCCGCGCCTGTGTGGAGCTCGAGTCGCTGCTGGCGGGGCAGTGGCGTACCGGGATGATCCCGCACATCGTGTTCTCGTCCGAAGCGGCGCCATACTTTCCCGGGCCGGACTGGTGGCGTACGCACGAGCTGGCCGATGCGGCGCCGCGCAGCCCGCTGACCTCGGGCATCTGCCAGCCACCGGTGCACGCGATCGGCCTGTGGCACATCCTGCGACACGCCCGCGCCAACGGCGGCGACGACGTCGAGATCGCCGACGAGTTCGCCCGCCGCGCCTGGCCCGCCCTGTACGCCTGGCACCGCTGGCTGGTCAACGCCCGGCGCGACGAGACCAGCGGCCTGGTCGCGATCGTGCACAGCTGGGAGTCGGGACTGGACAACTCGCCCCGCTGGGACGCGCCTTATCAGGCGGTGCCGCTGGGGCCGTTGCCGCCGTACCACCGGCAGGACGTCGGGGTGGTCGACGACCGTACGCAGCGACCCAGCGACCGCGAGTACGACCGTTACCTCTGGCTCGTCGAAGAACTCAAACACGCCGGGTACGACGACGCCGCGATCGGGGAGAAGGGCAGCTTCCGGGTCGGCGACGTGCTGTTCACCGCGATCCTGTCGGTGGCGTGTGACGTACTCGCGGAGCTGGCTGACGGGCTTCGGCCGCCGGTGGCCAGGCACCCGGTCGAGGAGCTGCGGCGCTGGGCGGTCCAGCTGCGCGAGGCTGTCGCCGCGACCGTCGACCCGGCGACCGGCCTGGCCCGCGACTACGACGTTCGCGCTGGTCAGTGGCTCGGCAGCGACACCCTCGCCGGTTTCGCCCCACTCCTGTGCGGCGGGCTGCCGGCCGCGTCCGAGCAGTGGATGTACGCCGTCCTCGACGGCCCGGACTGGTGCGGTCATCCGTCGCTGGTGGTGCCCGCGCCGCCGTCCACGTCGCTGCGCTCCGACACCCTGGACCGCCGCCGCTACTGGCGCGGTCCACTGTGGCCGGTCACCGTCTGGCTGTACGCCTGGGCCCTGGAACGCCGCGGCCTGACCTCGCGCGCCGCGGCACTGCGGCACGCGGGGCTGACCCTGGTGTCGGACGGCCGGTTCGGCGAATACTACGAGCCGGTCACCGGCGAGGCGCTCGGCAGCGCCGACCAGTCCTGGACCGCCGCCGTCGCCCTCGACTGGCTGTCCTAAACCGGGTCGCCCGGCACGTCCTCGTAAAGCTTGATCAGCCGGTCCGTCGCGGCGGCGTCGACCGGCAGCGCCATGTCGTCGATCCGCCCCACCGGCGCCACCCCCCGGGAATTACAGACAAACCCTCCTTGGTACGCCGTCACATCCGCCAGCGTGACCCGGCGCCGGGTCGACGCCGAGCCCAGCGCCCGCTGGAGCAGCTGCATCGCGATGCCGGCCAACGCCGGGGCGTCCGGCCAGACGACATGATCGCCGTCGAAGAAGCCGATATTGGTGATGCCGCCCTCCGAAATCACTCCGCCGGGCCCGGTGAGCAGCGCGTCGTCGTACCCGGCTTTCTCGGCCAGCCTGCCGTAGTACGCCTGCCCGAACCCGCCGACGTGCTTGAGGTGCGCCACCGGCCGCTGGTACGGCACCGACATGAGCCGTTGCGGTCCCGTCGGCATATCCACCGGGTCGCGCACGGTGACCATGATCGAGATCTCGTCGGGCTGGAAGACCCGTACCTGCACCGACGTGTCCGGGGTGCCGGCCAGCGCATGGCGGATCCGGGAACGCACCAGCTCGCCGTCGAGCCCCGTGTCGAAGAGTTCCCTGGTGGCGGCGTCGAGTCGGGCCAGGTGCAGGTCGAGCCCGCGTACCCGGCCGTCCCGGACCTGCATCGCGGTGAAGTGGCCATAGTTGACCAGCGCCGGATAGCTCAGCTGCGCCACCGTTGGCGTACGCCCGTCGATCTCGATCCGCATCCGCTAAACGGTAATCGCGGCGCCTCAGATGTCGGCGAAGGCGTCGTAGTGGACCCGTTGCGGCGGGATCCCGGCCTGGTTGAGTTGGCTGAGTGCCGACCGCACCATGATCGGTGAGCCGGAGACGTACACGTCGTGGTCCATCCAGTCGCCGTGGCGCAACGCCACGTCAGTGATGTCTCCCTGTTCGCCGGGGAAGTCCGACTCTTCGCTCACCGCCTGGGTCACCGTGAGCCACGGGTGGCGGCCGGCGAGGGCTTCGAGCCCGGGTGTGTCGTACAGCTCGCTGGCGCGGCGGGCGCCGAAGAACAGCTGCACCTGGCGGTAGCCGGCGCCGCGGATCTGGTTGCCGCGGCAGACCTCCTCGGTGATCGCCTTGAGCGGAGCCAGGCCGGTGCCGCCGGCGATGCAGAGCACGTCCCGCTCGGACGTGAGGTCGACCTGCATCCGCCCCATCGGCGCGCCGAGCCGGATCACGTCGCCGCGGCGCACCTTCCACACCAGGGCGGTGGAGCCCCACCCCGCTCCCACCGCTCTGATGTGGAACTCCAGCACGTCATCGCGACGTGGCGCGTTCGCGATCGAATACGTACGCCACAGCCGTGGCCGGTACGGCGTCTCCACGCTGACGTACTGGCCGGCGTGGTACGGGAGGTGGCTGAACGTACGGCACGTGATCACTGCGATGTCGTGGTAGCGCCGCTCCTTGCTCAGCACCTCGGCGTGCCAACACGCCGGCATTCCCTTCTGCGACTCGGCCCCGGCGATCATCTGCTCGGCGATCGCGTCGTACGCGTCCCGCCACGCCTGGGCGTACTCAAGGGTCCACTGGTCGCCGGCGTACCGGCGGAGGGCGTCGATCAGGCACTCTCGTACCACGTCGTGGTGTTCGGGTTTGATGTGGTACTTGCGGTGGTCGCGGCCGAGCGACTGGTGCAACTCGACGAACCGCTCCGGGTCGTCGACCGCCTGGACCGCCCGCAGTATCGCGCTGAGCAGCCGGTTGCGCTGCGCGTCCATCTGGATCGGGAACAGGTCCCGCAGTTGTGGATCGAGTACGAACAGCCGTGCGTAGAAGTGGCCCGCGACCCTGTCCGCGCGGTCCTCGACGACGCTCCAGCTCTCTTTCAACAACTGCGACAGTGATGCCATCAGGTCCTCGCTGACTTGCCACTGGCGCCGGACCTCTTGCTCGCGCCGAGGCCCGGCGTGTCAACCCGCCCCGGTAGGCACCCCGTCGGCTCGATCATTCAACCGAATTGATCACTTAACGCTGACGTTCGATTACAAGCTTTCTACCACCGATTCTCGGAAAGTCGCACAGTCTGTGCGACTAGTGCTTCCAGCTGCCTGGTTCTATCCTCAATTAGTAGTCGCAAGACCGCGGATCGTTATTACGGCTAGATCGCTGTTCCCAGCCCCGGTCAGCGATCACGGCCCTGCCCCCTCGGTCGCGATCTTGCAGGCATGTTTGGCGCCCCCCCGTCGCCGTTGAGCATGACTGCAAGGTCGCGGCTTATTCTTTGTGGCCCAGCTTGTGGTGGCCAGCCTGTGCGGCCAGATCCGCCACTCCGTACGCCGGTCCGTCCCATTCGTGCGCCCACTGGCGTGGCCCATGCGCGACGGCGCGCTCCTGAGCCGAGTCGTCTCTCGTCGGATCGCGAGAAATCGATTAGTTGGGTGATTGGGGCCAATTCCGTCGCGGCAATAGGCAATACCAGGGCCATTCGGCGTACGGTCAATGCGCTGTCGGAATTGAGATAATGCATGTGTAATCTACGTCACTTTCTGACGTACGGGTGCGAGTGATGTTTCCATCCAGCGTGATCACAGGGATACTGACTGCGCACCCCCTGCGAGGAGGTCGCGCCGCTACTGTGAGCCCAGCCCCCCGGGCGTACACGGACAGCGATCGCATGACGGTCCCGCCCCCGTCGCGAGAAGCGCGCCCCCATCGCGTGAGGCCGGGGCCATTCCATGGCCCCGGCCCTTCACTTGTCAGGCCGCCGATACCGATGACTTTCCGGTCGCCGTCTGGTCTAACCAGGCAACGTACAAACACCGGAGGTGCTCGATGGCCGAACGCGAACCCACCCAGGTCACCAACCTCGACCGCTACGGCTTCGCGCCCCTGGCGTGGAGTCGCGCCCGCGACACCCTCGCGGCCGGCTCCACCGGGCCTGAGACAACCTTCTTCCTGGGTACGGCCAGGCCCGACGGCCGACCCCACGCGGCCGGAATCGGGGCCATCTGGCACGCCGGTGACCTCTACTTCCCCACCAGCCCCGCGGCCCGCAAAGCCCGCAACCTCGCCACCAACCCGGCATGCACAATCGCCGTACGGCTGGCGGGCATCGACCTGGTGCTCGACGGCCGGGCCGCCCGGGAGACAGACCTGCAGACCCTCGAGACGGTCGCCGCGCTGTATCGCGACGTCGGTTGGCCAGCCCAGGTGGAGGACGACGCGTTCACCGCCCCGTTCAGCGCGCCGAGTGCCGGCCCGCCGCCGTGGCACCTGTACCGCTTCGAGTTCCACTCCGCCGTCGGAGTCGCCACCGCAGAGCCGTACGGCGCCACCCGCTGGCGCTTCGGCAACTGATCCAGGCGTACGTGCCGCTACCGTTTTGCTCGTGGTCTGGCACGCGCTGTATTCTCGATCGGCGGTCGTCCGACCGCGCTGGAGGCTTCGCCTAGTCTGGTCTATGGCGCCCGCCTGCTAAGCGGGTTTCGGGTTTATCCCCGATCCCGGGTTCAAATCCCGGAGCCTCCGCCCACGAGACATCCGCCGGGCCGGCCCTCGCACGAGGACCGGCCCGACGCACGTACGGACCGGTGTTGCGGGCGGTCTCGGGGCGGGCGTACCAATGCGCGACGATGACTGGACGTGCCGTACACTTGCCGAGGCGCTCGCCGCGCGAGTGTCTGCGCTCGTAGCTCAATGGATAGAGCATCTGACTACGGATCAGAAGGTTGGGGGTTCGAGTCCCTCCGAGCGCGCCAAGTGTTCCCGCAGGTCAGCGGCCGTTTCGTCGGGCTGGCCGGGGTGGGTAGGCGTATCGTTGTCCCTACACCGGACCCTGTGGTTGTAGGGATGGCCAGCCGATATAGGGATGCACACCTGCGGCGTGCGCGGCGCGGGCGGGGGTCTCGTCGTGAGCGTCGGCCCGGCACCTGGGAGATTCGGGTGGTGGTGGGCAGCGATCCGGCTACCGGCGCAGTGTGCAGCGGTCGTTCACCGTGCACGGCGACGAGGACTATGCGACGGCGTGTCAGGCGGAGTTGGTCGCCTCCCATGGGGTGCGGCGGGTCGCGCCCAGCACCGATCACTGGTTGACGGTGGGTGAGCTACTTGCGCGGTTCGTGGCCGCGCCGCATCACTGGAGCCCGGCCACGCCGGCCTCCCATGCGCATGTGGCCGGCTCGCTTGGCCGGGATCGGCTGGCCCGCTGCCGGCTGGACCGGCTGGCCCCGTCGGTGGTGGTCACGGCGATCGACCGGTGGGCGGCCGCGGGGGCGTCTCCGTCGTGGATTTCGGGCAGGTTCGCGGTGCTGCACGCCGCGTTGACGTGGGCGATCGGGCACGGGCTGCTGTGGTACGACCCGCTGGCCGGCATGCGCTCGCCCACCCGGCCCTACCCGCGCAAACACCTCCCACCGACGCAGGTCCGTACCCTCATTACTGCCGCCCAGGCTGCGGTGGACAAGGCCCGCGCCGCGTTGGCCGAACAACCCCATTCCCGGGCCCGCACACTACGGTTGTGGCGTGCCGAACAGGATCTGCTGCTGGTCCGGCTGGTGGCCGACTCCGGGCTTCGCCGTGGCGAACTCGCAGCGCTGCGCACCGATGATCTGGACGGGCGGGTGTTGAGCATCGAACGCGCCGCCAAAGGCACCGTGGTCGGCCCCCCGAAGACCCACCGGCGACGGCGAATGACCTTGGGTGCCATCACCACGAGGTTATGGGTCGACCACGTGCGGGCCTGGCGGCACCACCTGATGGCCGGCGCCCACCCTGGGCCGTGGCTGTTCGCCGCCGATCCCCGACGCCGCCGTATCCAGCCCGGCGGGCTGTCCCAACGCTTCCACAAACTCACCCGCACCGTGGGCATCGACGCCGGCATGCACCGGCTGCGCCACACCGTTGGTACCGTCCTGGTTGACCACGGCCAACTCGGCAAAGCCTGCGCCCGCCTCGGCCACCGCGACGTCGCCACCACCCTCCGCCACTACTACGACGCCATCCCCCTCGATGATCAGGACGTCGCCGACTACCTCGACACCCTCTATGACGGCGACGACGATTCAGATCCGAACCAGTAACGGCCAATGTGGGGGCAACCCGCTACCTGGCAGGGTCCGAACTGGACGACCTAGACACGCGGCGCGGGCGAGCCGGCCGTGCCCCGCTGTCCGTTGCAAACGGCCAGGTCGCGACGTCCATCCGTCGCACTCACATGATCTACCAGGTACAGGGGTCTGGAAGCAGATCTGGGCCACGGTGCAAGCCCGTCAGCGCCTGCATCATCGATCAGCGGCATCTACCATCTCGGCAACGCCGTACGCACCGGACATCAGCATAGGGCGTCGGAGTGTCGGTCCTGTGTCACGATGGGCCACCCGCAACATGACCAGGCCATTCACCATCCTTGGCCTCACCGAGTGATGTCGAAACGGCCGTGGGGTCCGGGGAGACCTCGAACGCTCGAGACAAGTGAGCGTATTCGACCTCCGACGGCGGCAGATCCAGTAGCACGGCGGACACGGCGCCGCTGCGCAGGTCGGCGAACAGGCGGGCCACCTCGTGATACGAACCGACGTAGAAAGGTGAGTCCGCTTTCAGGGATTGAGCGGGAACTCTCCAATACCCGGGCGCTGCGGCCGCCTCCGAGAGAACTTCAGCTTTCCACCGCGAGTCGGTGCGCGAGGCAACACGACTCGGGCGGTATTGGCGTGTTGCGGAAAAATTTCGCCAGCATCGGCCCACGCCTCGGCGGTCGTCGGCCGGGTCACCACGCCGAAATTGAGCCCGCATCCAGCCGGAACGTCGGAACTGAGCGTGCTGGGCAGCATCCGCAGGTTCGACGCGCCGATTTTGGTGGCGAGTTCGCCGGCATCCGCCGAATGGCCTGCCACAAACCGCGTTGCGACCGGCCCCTCGGTTCCGATGGAAGGGCCTGCGCCCAGTAGCTCGAGACGGGCGTCCAGGGTGAGAGAGAACTCCTGAAGGGCCTGATACCGGTCGGAGTGGGAGCCGGTTCGGGCCTCTGCGCCAGCTACCAGGTTGATGGCGAGCGGGCGTCCGTAAAGACGATGGAGGTTGGCGATGAGGCGCGCTGCGTCTTCCGCGGAGACATAAGCCGGGCCCGGCCGCGACCAACGGCCGCAGGGATGCCGTTCGGGTCAGGATGTGCTGTGCCAGCACCCACGGGCTGAAGGGAACCTGGCCGCCGTCGAACAGGAGCACGCCGCGGAAGCCATGAGCATCCGCGAGTTTCACGGTCTGCTCGAACGCCTTCAGAAAACGGAACCGGCTCTTGAAGCCGAGGGGAGACAGCAAAGAAGTCCATGCAGATTTCCTTGTACGTTGGGGGGAGTAACCAGGTCGGGGTGGTCAGCCGGGCG
>WNGB01013507.1_pt1 | contig 10995 bp, 13 predicted proteins | sample 5400681 | NCBI WGS metagenome assembly WNGB01 (sample SAMN13153367, study PRJNA577476) | soil metagenome | isolation source: 115 cm soil or saprolite under grassland replicate 2 | place: USA:California | collected 2016-06-15 | reverse complement strand
ACTACGGCATCACGCTGCCCAAGAGCCGCGCGATCGCGAGCGCGGCGGATGCCGCGGCCGCCGCCGAAGCAATAGGCTTTCCGGTCGTGCTCAAAATCCGTTCGCCCGACATTCTGCATAAGACCGAGGCGGGCGGCGTCGCGCTCGACCTGCGCAGCCGCGACGCGGTGCTCGCCGCCGCCGAGACCCTGAGCAAGGCGGCGCGGGCGTACAATCGGTCCGCCCGCATCGAGGGATTCCTGGTGCAGGAGATGGTCTCGGGCGTCGAGGCGATCGTCGGCGCGCGCAACGATCCGCTCTACGGGCCGCTTGTTCTCGTCGGCGCCGGGGGCGTGCTGGTGGAGCTTGCCCGCGACGCGGCGCTCCGCCTCCTGCCGGTGACCGCGCAGGACGTGACCGCGATGGTCGGCGGCCTCAAGCTCAACAAGCTGCTCGCCGGCTTCCGCGGACGGCCGGCCGCCGACCGCGCCGCGCTCGAGTTCACAGTCCTCGCACTTGCGAAGTTCTATCTCGATCACCGCGCGCGGATCGAGGATGTCGAGATCAATCCGCTGATGGTGCGTCCGAACGGCGCGGTCGCCGTCGATGTGCGTGTGATCTGGAAATCTTGACTGGGGGGAGTGAGCGTGATGGATTTCGAGCTGCCCGAAGAACTGCGCATGTTCAAGGACTCGCTGCGGCGCTTCGTCAACAGCGAGCTGATCCCGGTCGAACGCCAGACCGTCACCGCCGAAGGCGAGGAGATCAAGCCCGAGTTCCTCGAGCGCTTCCAGAAGCGCGCCAAGGACCTCGGCATCTGGATGATGGAGGTGCCCGAGGAACACGGCGGCCCCGGGCTGTCGCTGTTCCAGCGCGCGATCGTGGTCGAGGAGCTGTCGCGCACGATCGCGCTGCCGGCGCGCGGCGAAGGCATCACCGGGCCGTCGGTTCGCCACATCCTGTTCACGCTCACCGGCGAGCTGAAGGAGAAGTACCTGCTGCCGGTGCTGCGCGGAGAGAAGAAGGTCGCGTTCGCGCAGACCGAGCCCGATGCCGGCTCCGATCCTGGCGGCATGCGCACCACCGCGGTGCGCGACGGCAACCACTACGTCATCAACGGCACCAAGCGCTTCATCACCGGCGCCAACAAGGCCGCCTTCATGCAGCTGATGGCGGCGACCGACCGCTCCAAGGGCTCGCATGGCGGCATTTCCTGCTTCCTGGTCGACATGGATACGCCCGGCGTCAAGCTCGGCACCTCGTACCAGACCATGATGGGCGACCGGCCCTGGGAGATCATCCTCGACAATGTGCGCGTGCCCGCCACCAACCTGATCGGCGAGGAAGGCAAAGGCTTCGGCCTCGCGCAGAAATGGCTCGGCGCCGGCCGCATCAAGCACGGCGCCCGCGCGCTTGGCGTCGCCGAACGCTGCCTCGAAATGGCGACGTCCTACGCCAAGCAGCGCTCGACCTTCGGTCGGCCGCTCGCCGACCGCCAGGCGATCCAGTGGAAGCTCGCCGACATGTACATCGAGCTGCAGGCGGCGCGACTCCTGGTCTACAAGGCCGCCACCCGGCTCGACAAAGGCGAGGATGCGCGCGAGGATTGCTACGTCTGCAAGTACTACGCCGACGAGATGGCGTTCCGCACCGCCGACGAGTGCATGCAGATTCATGGTGGCATCGCGCTCACCACCGACCTGCCGATCGAGAAGATGTGGCGCCAGCAGCGCAGCTACCGCATCACCGAGGGCGCCAGCGAGGTGATGAAAATGGTGATCGCCCGCCACGTGCTGAAGGCCTATGGATGACCCGTTCGGCCGTCATTCCGGGGCGCCGCGAAGCGGCGAGCCCGGAATCCATAAGCACGGGCAGGGGTTATGGATTCCGGACCCACGCCACCCAAGTCGGCTCCAGCCGACTTGGGCACGTTTGGACGCCGATCTCGGGTAAACCCGAGATCGGTGGCGCGTCCCGGAATGACGACGAGAGGTGAGGCGCGCCATGATCAAAGTACGGCGCATATCGCACGCGACCTTCGAGACGCCGGATCTCGATCAGCAGATCGAGCATTTCACCAAGGTCACCGGGCTGGTGGTGGCGGCGCGCGAAAAGGGCCGCGCGCTGTTGGCGAGCAAGGTCGGGGCGCTCGTGCTGCAGCTCCAGAAGGGCGAGCACGCGCGCTGTACCACGCTGTCGTTCCAGCTGGCGCCGGGAGCCGACTTCGGCGAGATCGCGCGCTGGCTTTCGACGCAGGGCATCAAGAGCGAAATCCGCAGCGACGACATCCCGGGCATGTCGAAGCTGCTCGCGTTCGAGGACATCAAGGGCACCACGATCGAGCTGCTGACCGAGTGGAGCTATCTCACGCCGAACCAGTCGGTCGGCGGCGTCGCCCCGTTCAAGCTCGGCCATGTCGCCTTCGTGGTGCCGGACGTACAGGCGATCGCCGAGTTCTACGCGAAAATTCTCGGCTTCCGGGTGTCCGACTGGATCGAGGACATCTTCGTGTTCATGCGCTGCAACCCCGACCACCACACCGTGAACTTCGTCAAGGGCAAGCACGCCAACCTGCACCACATCGCGTTCCAGCTGCGCGACTTCTCGCATCTCGAAGCCGGCTGCGACGTGCTCTCGCTCAACCGCATCCCGATCATCTGGGGACCGCTGCGGCACGGCCCCGGCCACAACGTCTCGATCTACCACCGCAACCCCGACCAGCAGGTGATCGAGTTCTTCGCCGAGCTTGACCAGCTCCTGGACGAGGACCTGGGCTTCTTCGATCCGCGCCCCTGGCACGAGGACCATCCCCAGCGCCCGAAGGTGTGGAGCCGCGCCAACCGCTCGATCGCCGGCTGGGGCCCGCCGCCGAGCCCCGACTGGCACATGAACAAGGACGAATAGTCCGATGGCCGAACTGGTCTCAATCATTGCCTCGTCATGCCCGGCCTTGTGCCGGGCATCCACGTCTTGCTTTCCTCAAAGCAAGAAAGACGTGGATGGCATCGGAACTCGGGCTTGCCCGAGTTCCGCGCTATTGAGTGCCGCAGGCCGGGTATACCCGACTTTCGGTGACAAGCCCGGCCATGACGACGTGGATAAGTCACGGTCAAGAACGACACCTCGTATCAATCACGCAATTGCGGTTGCGGCTGCGGTGTTCGTCCTGGGATCTCCAGCAGCGGCGCAAGACCCGGTCGCGGATTTCTACAAGGGCAAGCAGGTCCGTTTCATCATCGGGGCGATCACCGGCGGCGGCAACGACAGCTACGCGCGCCTGGTCGCGCGCCACCTCGGCAAGCACATCCCCGGCAATCCGGCGCTGCTGCCGGTGAATATGCCGGGCGCCAGCGGACACATCTCGGCGGCACACATCTATAACGTGGCGGCGAAGGACGGCACCGTCATCGGCGCGACCACGCCCGGCGTGATCACCGACCCGCTGTGGGCGGGCGATGCCGGCAGGGACAAGTTCAACTATGACGCGGTGAAGCTCGTCCACCTCGGCAGCGCGCAGATCGCGACCTACAACTGCTATGTGCGCACCGACGCGCCGGTGAAAACCTTCGAGGACGCGTTCAAGGCCGAGCTGATCCTGGGCGCCGCTCAGGAGGGCGGCTCGACCCGCGACGCGCCGGTGCTACTCAACAATATCCTGGGCACGAAATTTCGCATCATCACCGGCTATCCAGGGACGCGGGAAATCCTGGTGGCGATCGAGCGCAACGAGGTGCAAGGCGTATGCGGCATGGGCTGGGATGCGATGTACAGCCAGCGCCCCGACTGGCTGGAGAAGGGCGTGATCCGGGTGCTGGTGCAGGAGAACCTTGGCGGCAGCGCGATGTTCAACCGGATGGGCGTGCCCAAGTCCATCGACTACGCCAGGACGCCGGAGGATCGCGCGGTGATCGAGCTCGCCTATGCGCAGCAGGCGTTCGGCCGGCCCTACATCCTGCCGCCCGGCACGCCTCCCGATCGCGTCGCCGCGCTGCGCCAAGCCTTCATGGCCGCGACCCGCGACGAGGAGCTGCTGGCCGAGGCGAAGAAGATGCGGGTCGAGGTGCGGCCGCTCGCCGGCGCGGACATGCAGGCGCTGGTGACGCACATCTATTCAACACCGCGCGCGGTCGTCGAGCGCACGCGGCAGGCGCTGACCTACAAGCCGCCGACCTGACATGACCCGCCGCTTTGGCTCGTGACTTGTAAGTTGTAGCTGTAGGATGGGTTGAGCGTCAGCGAAACCCATCCTCCTTCCGAGTTTGCTGAAGCGTGATGGGTTTCGCTTCGCTCAACCCATCCTACGAGGCTGACATGACCCGCCTCCCATCGCTGTTCATCCTCCTGCTCGGCGCCACGCTGGCGTTTCCCCACTCCGAGGCGCTCCACACCAGCCCGGCGGCGAACGCAGTGCTGCAGACTGCCCCGCGCGAGGTGTCGGTCCTGTTCAACCAGAAAGTCGAGGCCGCGGCGGACGCCATCGCAGTCGAAGACGCCAGCGGCGCGCGCGTCGATCAGGGCAACACCCGCACCGAGAGCGACGGCCGGGTGATCCGCGCCTCGCTCAAGCCGCTGACTGCCGGCGCCTACACGGTGAAGTGGCGCGTGAAGTCGGCCGACACCCACACGGTCGAAGGCACCTTCAGCTTCCGCGTGCGGTAGTGAGCGCTACTCCGCTCGTCCCCGCGCAAGCGCTGAGGTGCGCGCACACATCTCCTCGCGCCAAAGCGCAGTGATTTAGCCCATGGGCTTACTCAACGACGCCTTCCGTGACTCGGAGAGTCGCCTCGATCGCTGCGATGATGTCTCGTGTAATCGTCACCCCATCGCTTTGGAGCCGGGGCACGATCTCCATGATCACATCTCTGTATGCGCTGTTATCGACACGGAGGCGGATGTCGTCCGACAAGGTCATTTTGCTCCTCCCACGATAAAATTCTCGTACCGCCAAACACGCCAGCAGATTTCCCTGGGACCTGGCCCGCTATGTCAGCGTGGAGCCACTCTCGCCCAATATCCCGCCCCGCTTCCCGTGGCGCTCCAGAATTTCAACCACCTGCGCGAACGGCCCAGGCGTCAGCGGCCCACCAGGATTGTGCGCCCCGCGATCCTGAACCATCCGGGCATTCGCCGCGGCGAGCTCTTCCTTCGAAATGCCGGTGGCGATGATCTCCGCTGCGGCCGCGTCACCGATAGGGCCGACGACCGAAACGACATCGTCTTTCGATAACTCGCTCATGTGAACTCCATGCGGTGCTGGGGCTAGTGGGCCGGTTTGTGCTCCGGCTTCTTGCCGAGCTGTTCTTTTGCGCGCTCCACTTCGCCGAGTTTGTTGTGATGGCCTTTGTCGACACCTTCTTCACGGGCAGGCATGCCTTCGTTGCTGGCGGTCAGCAATTGGCGCGCATCCTGCTCCCAGGTGTTGAGTGCCGCGGTCTTTTGATCGTGAGATAAGGCTTTATCTTTAACAATATCGTCGGGAGTGTCGTAGTGACTTGCCGGATGCTCGATCTTGTCTTGCAACGTTGAATTCCTAATCATTGCAAGCCCTCTAGATCGCTCGGGTGGTTAATGTGAACGATCTGGGGAGCAATAAAGTTCCCTCAGCGAGCAGCACCGTACACGATAAGTGGGCAGGACCGTCCGATTTCCGTTGTTTTTTGCCTCCCGCACCCTACCTGGGGTCTAGGTGAGCAAGCAGCACCTCGTCGGTACGCTTTCCAAAATTGTCTCCGCTGCATCCGATTGGCAGCTCTTGTGCCGTCGGCAGGCTCAAATCGTTCTGAAAGTTGACCTTTGTATACGAATCGCGGGTGCCACCGGGCCGATCACCGCTCAATTGAAAAAGGAAACGATGTGCAGGTTCTTGTCCGTGACAACAATGTCGACCAGGCCCTCAAGGTGCTGAAGAAGAAGATGCAGCGCGAGGGCGTCTTTCGCGAGATGAAGCTCCGCAGCCACTACGAGAAACCTTCCGAAAGGAGAGTCCGTGAGAAGGCGGAAGCCATCCGCCGCGCCCGCAAGCTCGCTCGCAAGAAATTGCAGCGCGAAGGCCTGCTGCCGATGAAGCCCAAAGTGGTCCCAGGCGCCGCCGGACGAGGCGGCCCCCCGCGCGGCCCTCGCTTCTGATCTCGGATAGCCGATTGAGAAGTACGGCCGGCGGCCAACGCGGTGCTGCAAACTGCCCCGCGCGACGTGTCGGTCCTGTTCAACCAGAAGGTCGAGGCCTCGTCCGACGCGATCACGGTCGAGGATGCGAGCGGCGCGCGCGTCGACCAGGGCAACACCCGCAGCGAGAGCAACGGGCGCGTCATCCGCGTCTCGCTCAAGCCGCTGACGGCGGGCACCTACAGGGTGAAATGGCGCGTGAAGTCGGCCGACACCCACACGGTCGAAGGCACCTTTGCCTTCCGCGTCCGGTAGCGCGCGCCTTCATTGCGCACTCAAACGTAGCCCGGACTGAGCGCATAAGCGCGTTTACGCGCGTCTTCGACGCGCTATGCCGAAGGCCGGGGCCGACCTCTGCACCTCCCCGGATTTCGCTCTTCGCTCAATCCGGGCTACGGGCTATTGTTGCTGATTCCATTGCGCCGATCGGGAACGGACGCGGTGGAACGGTACGGTTCGCCCCAATGCGACCAACCCCCGCAAGGAGGGATCGCCATGCTGACTTTGCAACGCGTGCGCACCGTGTTCGCACTTGCGCTCGTTACTGCATTGACCAATGTCTTTGCAGCCGTTGTCGCTCCCCCCGCAACCGCTCAGGAGGTCGGGAAAACCGTGACCACGCCCTCCGGATTGCAGATGATCGACACCAAGATCGGCACCGGCGCCACGCCTCGGCCCGGCCAAATCTGTGTCATGCATTACACGGGATGGCTCTATCAGGGCGGCGCCAAGGGCCAGAAGTTTGACAGTTCGCTCGACCGCGGCAGGCCGTTCGAGTTTCCAATCGGCAGGCAGCGGGTCATCGCCGGCTGGGACGAAGGTGTCGCCACGATGAAGATTGGCGGTAAGCGCACGCTCGTCATCCCACCCGAGCTCGGCTATGGTGCCCGCGGCGCGGGCGGTGTGATACCACCGAATGCTACGTTGATCTTTGAAGTCGAGTTGCTCGACGTGAAAGGTTAAGGCGGAGCCGTGTACCCATTCGGTGGGCGCAAGAGCGGACGGTGCCGGAAGATCCGAGTCGGGGCCGCAACCGGAAATTCACGCGCCTGACAAGACCCCCTACTTCACATCCAAAATCGCCTTGGCGCGCGCGATCACCGCCGGCGGCGTGTTGGCGATCAGGTCGGAAAATTTCTGCGCCTCCTCGCCAGTCGACGGGCTGACGTCGACGTTGGCCTTTTGCGCCTCGGCCAGGAACGCCGGGTCCTTCATGGTGGCATCGAACGCGCGCCGCAGCGCCGCCACCCGATCCGCCGGCGTGCCCGGGGTTGTGACGTAAGCGCGGCTGATCGGGATGTCGGCCGACAAGAAGGCCAGCACCGCGCGATCCTCCTCGTTCTTGGCGAGCTCCATCATCGTCGGCACATCGGCGAGCTCGGCATGCCGCTTGAGCGCGATCTGCACCAGGATGTAGATCTTCTTCTCGGCCAGCCATTGCGGGTGGGTCGCCTTCCACGACGCCCAGGAGTTCGAGCCGCGGCCGCCGACCTCCCCCCGCTCCATGGCGAGGTTCACGTCGTTGCCGCCCGGATAGCCCGACACGATCTTGAACTTGGTGCCGACCAGCTCGTTGAGCGCCTTCGGATAGTAGACCGACGACGTCGCGGTGCCGGGCGCGCCGACCACGAGCTCGCGCGTCATCACGTCCTGGATGGTCTTGATCCCGGTGGTATGCCACGAGTTGATCACGTTCGGCGTGTCGGTGGTGTTGCCGACCCAGAAGAACCTGCGGGTGTCGAACTCGACGCTCGACCCGCCGAGCGCCTGGTAGGCCGACATGTTCTGCATGATCGCGTGCACCACGGTGCCGTCGCGCGGCGCCACGGTGGCGAGCCAGTTGGCGGCCTGCACCCCGACCGCGCCCGGCATGTTGCGCGCCACGACCGAAGGCTCGCCCGGGATGTGGCGGCTCATGTGGCGGGCGACCAGGCGGGCGCGCAGGTCGTAGTCGCCGCCGGGCGAGGTCGCGATCACCATGCTCAGCGTCTTGCCGCGGTAGAAGTCGGCAACCGACTGGGCGGAAGCAGCCGTTGACGAGCACAGCGCCGCCAAGGCAAGGATGGTCCCCGTGACGGCTGTTCTCAACGTGTCCATTCGCATCCCTCCGGGTCTCCTCGGCCTCGCGCCCGCTCGTATTCGGTTGCGGGTCCGATCCCTATCAGACTCCATCCGGCGCCAGAAGCCGCGTGGTCAGGACCGGTCGCCGCAGGGACTTCTCGCCGCAGCGGCGCGAAGGCAGGCCGCATGATCGAGCGCGCTGCGCGTTATCGGCTGGGCGTCGACGTGGGCGGCACCCACACCGACCTGGTGCTGCTCGACACCGCGACCGGCGCGCTCCTGGTCGAGAAGGTGTCGAGCACGCCGAAGAACCCGGCGCTCGGCGTCCTCAACGGCGTGGGCAAGTTCATCGCCCGCGGCATCGCGCCGGGCGCGATCGAATTCTTCGCCCACGGCACCACCATCACCACCAATGCGCTGCTCGAGATGCGCGGCGCCAAGGTCGGGCTGCTCATCACCAAGGGCTACCGCGCCGTGCAGGAGGTGCAGAACCAGGCGCGCGACGGCAACCTGTTCGACTACTTCTACGCCAAGCCGCAACCCATTGCGCCGCAGAGCCTCACCAAGGAGGTGCCGGAGCGCTCGGACTACGCCGGCAAGGTGCTCGTCCCGCTCGACCGCGAAGCGGTGCGACAGGCCGCGCGCGAGCTCAAGGCTGCGGGCGTCGAGTCGATCGCGGTCTGCTACCTGTTCTCGTTCATGAACCCGGCGCATGAAGCCGAAACGAGAAAGATCGTGCAGGAGGAATGCCCCGGCGTTCACGTCTCGCTGTCGAGCGAGGTGCTGCCGCGCATCCGCGAATGGGCGCGGCTCTCGACCACCTTGCTCAACGCCTATCTCGAGCCGGTGATGGTGCTCTACATCGGCCATCTCAACCGCGGCCTCGACCAGGCCGGCGTCAGCACCAGGCAGCGCTTCCTGATGCAGTCGAATGGCGGCGTCATGCCGTTCTCCGCCGCGATCGAGGGCGGACGCACTGTCCATACGCTGTTCTCCGGTCCCGCCGCCGGCGCGCAGGCCGCCGCCTATCTGGCCGAGCAGGACGCCCGCGCCGGCCTGGTCACCCTCGACATGGGCGGCACCTCGGCCGACATCGCCTTCATCGAGGGCGGCATTCCGCTCGAAACCACCGAAGGCGAGATCGCCCGCCGGCAGATCGACGTGCCCGCGCTCGACATGACCTCGATCTCGGCCGGCGGCGGCTCGATCGCCTGGGTCGACAGCGGCGGCTTTCTCAATGTCGGACCGCAGAGCGCGGGCGCCGATCCCGGGCCGGCCTGCTACGGCCGCGGCGGCACGCGGCCGACCGTCACCGACGCCGACGTGGTGTGCGGCTATCTCAACCCAGCCTACTTCCTGGGCGGCGCGCAGACGCTCGAGGTTGCCGCCTCGCAGGCCGCACTCAGGAGCCACGTCGCCGAGCCGCTCAAGATGGACATGCTCGACGCCGCCGCCGGCATCCAGCGCATCGTCGACATGCGCATGGCCGACGAGGTGCGCGTATTCGCCGCCAAGCGCGGCGTCGATCTGTCCGCCTTCACGCTGCTGCCGTTCGGCGGCGCCGGCGCGGTGCACGCCGCCGCGGTCGCGCAGGAGCTCGGCATGCGGCGCATCTTGGTGCCGCCGCGGCCGGGCGCGTTCTCGGCGCTGGGCCTGCTCTGCACCGACGTGGTGCACGACTACATCCGCTCGGAATTGCGCCCACTAGACGATGTGACGGCCGATCATGCCGAAGACATCTTTCGCCAACTCGAAGCCAAGGCGCGCGAGGAGCTGCAGGCCGAGGGCATGGACAGCGCTGCGGCGCGCTTCGTGCGCGAGCTCGACCTGCGCTATACCGGCCAGGGCTACGAATTGCGCACGCCGCTCGACGGTCTGTTCACGGAGCGGCTGACGGCGCAATCACTGAAGGCCGCGCGCGAACGTTTCGACGAACGCCACGCGCAGATCCACGGCCATGCCGCCAGGGAGCGCCCGGTCGAAGTCGTGAGCTATCGCGTGCGCGTGCGCGTCACAGTGCCCAAATACGAGCCGCGGCCGGAGTCTCCGCAGCCGCCGCGCCCGGCCGGCGCCGTCAAGGGAAAGCGCCGCATCCATTTCGGCGGCACGAAATCGGTCGAGGCGACGCTTTATGAGCGCGACCAGCTCGACATCGGTATGACCGTGACGGGTCCCGCGATCGTCGAGCAGTTCGACGCCACCACCGTCATCCCGACGGGTTGGACCGCCCGCGTCGACGGCTACCGCAATTTGATCTTGGAGCGGAGCGCGCGATGAACATTTCCGCAGATGCATCGCCGGCGTTCGCGAAGGCTCGCGCCGCAGCGTCCCCTCCCCCGCTTGCGGGGGAGGGACAGGGAGGGGGCATGCACGCACGAATCTTTCCATTCACCCCCTCCCCACCCCTCCCCCGCAAGCGGGGGAGGGAGCAGACCCAGTTCGCGGCGCCGGCAGTGCCCATCAATACGCCGCGGGGCAGATGACCATGGACGCCATCACCATCCAGATCCTGCGCAACAAGATCGCGAGCCTGGTCGATGAGATGCACTATCATTTCTATCGCTCGGGCTACTCCACCATCATCCGCGAGTCGCGCGACTTCTCCTGCGTGATCCTCGACCGCGACGGACGCCTGATCGTGGCGCCGCCGATGTTCTTCCATGCGCCGGTCTACCGGCATCTCGTCGGCCGCATCCTCAAGGTCTATGGCGCCACAGGCGCCATCAACGAAGGCGACGTGTTCGTCTCCAACCACCCCTACGAGGGCGGGCTGCCGCACGTTTCCGACAT
>WNGB01015890.1_pt1 | contig 10996 bp, 9 predicted proteins | sample 5400681 | NCBI WGS metagenome assembly WNGB01 (sample SAMN13153367, study PRJNA577476) | soil metagenome | isolation source: 115 cm soil or saprolite under grassland replicate 2 | place: USA:California | collected 2016-06-15 | reverse complement strand
TATGCCCGGTATGGGTATGCCTGGCATGGGTATGCCCGGTATGGGTATGCCTGGCATGGGCGGTATGGGTATCCCTGGCCAGAACTGCCTGGGCTTCAACCAGTTCAACGGTGGGCTCGGTGCCGTCGGCTCAACCATGAACCAGGGATTGATCCTGCTCATCCAGCAACTCGTCGCTCCGGGCGAGTGGGGTCAGCAACAGTGCATGACCCAGGTTCCGTTCCCCGGTATGCCTGGGATGCCCGGTCAGCCTGGGTTGCCCGGTGCCCCGCCGCTGCCCCCGGCACAAGGTGGCCCGGCCCCGGACATCCAGAACTCCAACACGATCGGTTTCTACGCTCCGGCGTTGGCCCTCGTGGTCCGCGGCACCTCGCGCGTCCACACGAAGGAGACCGGTGGGGTCATGGGCGGCGGAGCCAAGCCGAAGGAAATCGGCTTCGAGAATCCCCAGATCGCGAAGAACAACAAGCCGCCGAAGGTCGAGGTCGCGGGCGGAGCCGGTGAGGACAACGATCCGGCGCGGAAGAAACTGCTCGCCGAGGCCGCTGATCTCGACGCCCGTAAGGTATGGCAGGAGGCCCTGGCGAACGGCGTCGATAACCCCGGCGTGATCATCGCCGCCGCCGACTTCCTGTTCGAGCGCGGCTTCTACAACCATGCCGCCGAGTTCCTCAAGGCGAACCTGCGGCAAGGCATTCTCGTGCGCCCCTGGGTTTACGAGGCGCTCGCCATCGCTCTCGAAGCCAGTGGCGGCTCCTCCGAAGAGATTCGCCGTGTCCGTCTGTCGGGGCTCGCTTTGGACCCCCAGGACGCGACCGGTTTCATGAAGGCCGCCCGCGCCATGGCGGCCCACAAGGAGTGGGACCGGGCCGTCGCCTTCTGCAAGAAGGCCGCCGAACTGGAGCCCAACTCGCCGCACCCCTACGCCGAGGCACTCGCCTTTGCCGAGAAGGCCAAGGATGCCAGCGGCCTGGAGTGGGCGGCGAGCCACCTGCTCCGGCAGGATTGGCCGACGGACACGAGCACCCTGCACCTCAGAGCCCAGTTGAAACTCGATACCTTCGCCGGCCAACTCGACGCCGACCGGCGCAAGCCCGAGGCTGCAAGGTTGCGGGCCGCGCTGCGGGAAGTGTCGCGTCGTGACCTCGTTATCCAGCTCACCTGGGAAGCAGGCCTGAGCGGCTCTGCCGACCTTGACCTGGAGGTCAAAGAACCGGGTGGCAGCGTCTGCTCGTCAACGCATCGGCAAAGTCCGGGTGGCGGCACCTGGACCGGGACGCTCGTCCCTGAGAAGAAGGACCAGGCGCTGCGCGTCGCCTACACCGCGTCCCAGGGCTTCGCGGGCGAGTATGAGGTCACGATCCGCCGCGTCTGGGGCGAGCCGCTCGGCGGCCAGGCCCGCGTGGAGATCATCATGAACCAGGGCACGCCGCAGGAGGTGCGCCGTCTGGAGACCATCCGCGTCAGCAACAAGACGAGCTTCAAGGTCAACCTGAAGGAAGGTCGCCGGACCGAGGTGGCGGTGGTCTCGCCCTCGTCGCTGGAGCGGCCGAGCCTCAAGGACGAAGAGGTGAAGGAACGGCGCATTCTCGACCGGCTGCGGGACATCGCCGATCCGTTCTACACCGCTCCGCCGACCGGGATTCGCGGGAGTGCAGGCTCCGGTCGCGGTTCGACGGACGCCATCGCGCCGCTGTCGCGTCAGGCTGCTCTTGGCGGGACAAGCGGCCGCGACAAGGAACGGAAGCAGGCGGAGCACGTGGCCTTCCAGACCGCCATCGCTCCCGGTGGCGGCTCGGGTGTCAGCCTCTCGGCGACGGCGACCGTTTCGCCGGACCAGCAATACTTGCGGTTGAGCGTCACGCCGATGTTCCGCACGAGCGGCGCCACCATGCCGCGGCCGGCGGCATCCAACGTCCCGCTCATTCCGGGTGGGGTGACGCCCTGATCTAAGGTGAAGGGCCGTCTCGAAGTGTCAACGAATCGCCACGCCGAGCCACGGACATTTGTCCGTGGCTCGGCTTTTTTTCCGATCCCGCTTGCGGGTTAGCAGTGGTTTCAAAACCAACCCGAAGCGTCAGCGAGGACGGTCCTCGCTGACGCTTCGGGTTGGTAACACAGGTTGTGAAACGGCTTCTTCGCGCTGAGGATGCTAACCCACAATCGAGGATATTACCCCCGGCAGGACTCGAACCTGCGACCATCGGTTTCAGGTTTGTGGCGCTTTCACGCCTCCCTGGACTATACCTTCACCGTGGACTCTTGCGAGTCGGTAGGTGGCGACCGTCTAGTCTCTACGCCTTACGCACCCTGCGGTGCGTTTTAGCAGGGGTTGCCATGGCGCGTGGCGCTGTAGGGTTCCCCTTTTTGGCCGCTGCACCTGCAAGGTTTCCCCGGCAGGGTCCACTTTCGCAGAAAACCGATGCTCTATCCGCCTGAGCTACGGGGGCCTGTCATTCGTTGAAGATACCAGGCAACGTGCCTCAAGGGAAGCTCACGCTTCAGCTTTGTTGGCCTGCCACGTCCAGTGCCGGTCGGTGGTCTGCCGGACGCCCTCCGGGGCAAAGCCGAGTTTCCCAACCAGCGCCCGCACTTCCGCCAGCGTCAGCGCCGCGCGGAGCGAGTCCTCGAACATCTGTCGTTGGTGCTCGTTGGCGTCGCCGGCGTAAGTAGCCACGAGATGGCGCACGGCTGTGTCGTCGTCGGGACGCAGCAGGTCGCGCACGAAGAGGACGCCGCCTGGGGCCAGAACGCGAACCATCTCCGCGAGCACCTGTCCGGGCTCCGGGATGTGATGCACGATGCTATTGGAAATGACCGCCGCGAATGACCTCGCAGCGAAGGGCGTCTGCTTCGCGTCGCAGCGTTCCAGGCGGATGCGCTCGTCGAGCCCAGCCCGGCGGACGTTCTCGCGACCGACCGCCAGCATGTGCTCGGCCAGGTCAATCGCCACCACGGTGACGGCAGGAACCTGACGGCACAATTCGATGGGAATTTGGGCCGTGCCCGTGCCGACGTCGAGCACCGGGCTGCGTCCCTGCCACAGCGGGAGAAAGTCAGCAACGAAGACCCGGTTGACGCGGGTGTGATCCATCGCGTCGTAATCGCGGGCCTCCTCGGGCGAGTCCATCACCTCAGGTTCGCGCACGCGCGGCAGCATCGTCGCCAAAGCCCACGGGTTGCGACCCGTGGGCTTCTCCGAAAGGGCTTCAAGTCCTAAACGCCGACGGCACAGCGGGTGCGGTCCACCGGGCGGCGCTGCTCCTGCCGGCTGCTCAACTCGTCTTTCAGCAGCGCGAGCAGTTCCGAGCGCACTTCCCAGTTGTTCGCGCCGCAGCGATCCCACTCGCGGATGACGTGCGAGGTGGCGGGGTTCAGGCAGGCAACCCGGTGAAGCCAGGTAATGCCGGCGTCGAGGGTAAGATGAGCGGTACGCGGGTGATTCCAGGCAACATGAGTGGCCAGACACCCCATCGGCACCACGCGGGTGAAGCTCCCGTGGATCAGCAGCGGACTGCCTTTCTCCAGCAGGTCGACCAGGCGATTCAGCCCCTCCTCGGTGATGTTCGGCAACCACGACGAGCGCAGCTCGCGAACGCATTCCTGAGACAGCATGAGCTAACTCCTTTGTGTAGGACAACCATACTGGCAAATCGATCCGACTGCCGCCCGCTGGGGCTTCCTCATTATAGCTTTCCAGGGCCCAGGGGGGGTGAAAGCAGGGGGAAACCCCTGCCCGCCCTCTTTCTTTCCGTGACATTCCTGGCAAAGTCGGCACGGTCCACACGATCGTTCCAGATACCCAGTCGCTTGGGGTGCAGGAAACGGCGAGCCGTGCGGGTCCGTTGCTTGGGGGGTCAAAAAACCCCGCCGTTCGCAGGTGCGAAGCGGCGGGGCCGGAACAGAGAAGAGGCCAAATCGTATCTAATCGAGGAAAATAACCGACCTTCCTCACCCTGTCAAGAGCTTTTTTGGAATTCGTACAAAGTCGCGCGACCGCCTTTGGGACAAATGTTCAGAGCTGCCGAGGGGACTTTTGCGGGGGTGTGACCGAGCGCCTACAATGGGAGTGGAGCTTGCCCGAAATCCTGGCGCAATGGGGTGCGTGATGGCCGAACCGGCGGCGCGGCGGATGCCGTGGGGACTGGTCCTGACGATCGTGCTGCTCTCCTTGCTCCTGGGGATGGTGTTCCGCGCTGCCCCGTGGCGGGTGGTGCTCGCGACAGTCGGAATGGCGGTCGGGACGTTCCTGGCGCTGCGGCGCCTGCAGAATTACCTCTGGGGTGTCGTCGGCGCCCTGGTGCTGGCGCTGCATCCGCTGAACTGGGAATGGTCCGCGCCCTTCGAGCAGTCCATGCGCGCCGAGGCTCTGGAGTTAATCGTCCTGGCCGCCGTGGTTACTGCCTGGGAGTTGGCCGCCCGTCCCGCGTTTGCTGGAGTTGCGTGGCTGCTGGTCGCGCTGGCCCTGTGTTTGGGGGGCGGCCTGGCCTGGCCTGCCCTGCCGCAGGCCGGTCTGGTGACGGCGCTCCTCACCGTCGTGGGCCTGCCTCTCGGGGGCCTGCTGGCGGCGCTGCGCCATCGCGAACGGCCGGCCTGGGGCAACGTGACGGCCGCGGTGGTTCTGGGAATTGCGGCGCCGATCCTGGGACTGCTGCTGGCGGCGGCGAGTGTGCGCGTGCTCGACTGGCCTGTCAGCGGTGGTGTCGGGGCCGACAGCGGTGCGTTCGATTTCCTGTCGGCTGCCGTCGGGACCGGCGCGGCGGGCCTGGAGATCGGCAGTTTCGCGGCGAATGAACTCCACCGCTGGGCCTGGCCCGCCGTTTGGGTGGTGTTACCGTTTCTGCTGGTGGGCCTGTGGCTGACGGTGCGCCGCGGCAGCAAGTTGCTGTCGGCACGCCGTCCGCCCCTGCCGTGGGTGCTGACGCTGTATGCCCTCGTGGAACTGGTTGGGGCGGCCCTGCACCCGAGCGCCGCGCTGACGCCCATTCTGCTCCGGTTCGCTTCCGTGGCCCTCTTGTTGGCGATTTTTGGGATCGCCGAAATCGTCCGTGCAGTTCTCAGGCCGCTGGTGTTGCCACCGCCGGAGGAGCGCATGCTTGAGGAAGCGGAGCAGCGCCGCTAGCAACTCGTTGAAAAACCCCTCCCCCGACCCCTCCCCGCAGCGGAGAGGGGGGAAAGCCAGAAAACTCTCCCCTCTCCGTGGCGGGGAGGGGTCGGGGGAGGGGTTTTTCCACGGGCCGCTAGGGCAGGAAGCGCGGGGCTGTTGGCGAACGGCCGGCGTCAGCCTGCTGGTGCTGGCTTCACCAGCCGGCTGACGCCGGCCGTTCGCCTGCGCTTTGCACAACCACTTGCTTCTCCGGGCACTATACTATCGGTCGGCCTTCGTGGGCCGAGAAAGCCAGGGGCAGGTGACCGCTCCCACGAACTACCCGCGCAGCGTACGATGGACACCATGACCGCTCCCGCCACGCCGACCAGCTATGACGAGTTACCCTATCCGAGTTTTCCACTTGCCCAGACGCACCCGGATCGGCTGGCCACCTTCGCCACCCTCTTCGGCATGAGCCCCCCGCCGGTGGAGCGCTGCCGCGTCCTTGAGATCGGCTGCGCCGATGGCGGCAATCTGCTGAGCATGGCGGAGGCCCTGCCTGAGAGTGAGTTTGTCGGCATCGACCTGTCCGCCCGCCAGATCGCCGATGGTCAGGCCGTTCTGGCGGCGGTCGGCCTGAAGAACGTCACTTTGAGGCAGCTGAGCATCCTCGACGTGCCTGCCGACTTCGGCCCCTTCGATTACATCGTCTGCCACGGCGTGTATTCCTGGGTGCCGCCCGCGGTGCAGGACAAAATCCTCGCCCTCTGCGGTAGCCAGCTGACCCCAAACGGGGTGGCTTTTATCAGCTATAATACCTATCCTGGATGGCACAATCGCGCTGTAGGCCGTGAAATGTTGCGGTTCCGCGCACGCCACGGGGGCGACCCGCAAATGCGTACCGCCGCGGCGCGCGATTTCCTTTCTTTCGTGATCGAGGCGGTGCCCGAAGAACACGCCGCCTACCGCCAACTGCTCAAGGAGGAGCAAGAACGGATCGGCCCCTGTGCGGACTCCTACGTCTTCCACGAGCACCTTGAGGACGTCAACGACCCGGTCTATTTCCACGAGTTCATGACGCGGGCGGCCGGCCACGGCTTGCAATACCTCGGCGAGGCCGAGCCGCACGGCACCTTCGCTCGCCGGGTTCCCCCCGAGGTCGCCGCCGTCCTGGATCGGCTCGGCAGCGACGTCCTGCGCCGCGAGCAGTATTTGGATTTCCTGCGTGAGCGTATGTTTCGCCAGACGCTCCTGTGTCGCGCCAGCGTTTCGCTCGCGCGTCCGCCGCAGCCGGAGCGGCTGGCGGCCCTCGAAGTCGCCTCATCAGCCCGTTGCAAGTCGCCGCTGCCGGATCTGCATTCCGCTCAGGTGGAAGAGTTTCAAGGCCGCGGCCGGGTGTCGATCTCCACGGGCCACGCGATTTCCAAGGCGGCCCTGGTGCATCTCGCGGAAGTCTGGCCGCAAGCGGTTCCCTTCGACGTGCTGGCTACCCGCGCCCGCGCCCGCCTTGTCGGCGATGCTGTCGTCGTCCAGGAGGCCGCGGCCTACGCGCGCGACACCCATCTGCTGGCCGACAACCTGCTGCAAGCCTTCACGGCCGACGTGGTCAAGTTGCATGTCCACGCCGCCCGCCTGGTACTGGAGCCGGGTGCCTTTCCGCGGACCAGCGCCCTCGCTCGCTTTCAGGCGGGCCTCGGCACCCGCGTGACCAATTTGCGCCAGCAGGTCGTGGACCTGGATCCGTTGACGATCCAGCTCGTCCGCCTCCTCGATGGCCGGCACGATCGCCCCGCCCTGGTGGAAGCGCTCGCCCGCGCAGTCGTCGAAAACAACCTGGTCGTGAAACGATTCGACCGGGCGATCACCGACGCCGACTACCTTCGCCACGTCCTGACCCGGGAACTGGACGAGAACTTGCGCCACCTGGGGCGCTGCGCCCTGCTCGTCGCCTAGTTTTCCCGCTTGCGGGTTAGCAGGGAGAGTGCTAACCCGCAAGCGGGCCACCTTGAGAATACCGTCATGAACGAACCGTCGAACCTCTACGACGAAATCCCCTATCCCGTCTCTACCTATCCGCAAACGCATCCGAATCGCCTGGCGACCCTGGCGACACTGTTCGGCATGACTCCGGCCCCGGTACGCTCCTGCCGCGTGCTGGAGCTGGGCTGCGGCAGCGGCGGCAACGTCATCCCGATGGCCGCAATCCTGCCGGAGAGTCTGTTCGTCGGCATCGACCTGTCCGCCAGCCAGATCGCGACGGGCCGCGCCCTCGTGGCTGAACTGGGGCTGCGGAACATCGCCCTCGACCGCATGAGCATCCTCGACGTGCCCGCCGACGCCGGCCCCTTCGACTACATCATCGCCCACGGGGTCTACGGCTGGGTACTTCCCGAGGTCCAGGACAAGATCCTCACGATTTGCCACGAAAACCTGGCGCCGCAGGGTGTGGCCTACGTCAGTTACAACACCTATCCCGGCTGGCACGGCCGCGGCGCCATCCGCGACATGATGCAATACCACGCGCGCCGCCTCACCGCTCCGCAAGCACGGGCAGCCGAGGGGCGCGCCCTGCTGGCGTTCCTGGCGGGGTCGGTGCCCGGCGAGCACCTGGCCTACAGCAACCTGCTCAAACAGGAGCACCAACGAGTTTGCGATAAAACAGATGGCTATTTGCTCCACGATGAACTGGAAGAGGTGAACGTCCCGCTGTACTTCCACGAGTTCGCGGCGCGAGGGGCTGCCCACGGTTTGCAATACCTGGCGGAAGCCGACGTGCGGCAGATGTTCGTCCGCCGGTTTCCGCCTACGGTGATGGCGATTCTGGAACGTCTCGGCGGCGACCTGATCGAGCGCGAACAGTATCGCGATTTCCTGACGAACTGCACCTACCGGCAAACCCTGCTGTGCCACCGCAATGTCGCTTTGACCCGCGCGATCAGCCCCGAACGACTGACTGGCCTGTTCATTGCCGCTTGCGGCCAGTGGGTCGGAGGCGGCCCGGACCTCAGTTCCGACCGGGCTGAGGAGTTCCGCGGCCCAGAGGGGTCGGCGGTCGCGGCGAGCCAACCGCTCTTCAAGGCGGCCCTGCTCTCGCTGGCGGATGTCTGGCCGCAGGCCGTCCCCTTCAGCGCGCTGGAGACGATGGCCCGCGACCGGCTGGCGGGGGGCGCCGTGGTGGTGGAAAACGCTGAGGGCTGTGCGCGCGACCGGCGATTGCTGGCGGACAATCTGTGGCAGGCGTTCGTGGCAGGTGTGGTGGAACTGCACGCCGATGCGCCGCCGCTCGTCCTCGAACCCGGCGAACACCCGACGGCGCCGCCGCTTGCCCGGCTCCAGGCCGCCGGCGGCACGCGCGTGACCAACTTACGCCATGAAACCGTGCCGCTAGACGACTTGACTTGCTATCTGCTCCGCCATCTGAACGGCCAGCAGGACCGCCGGGCCCTCCTGGACGTCCTGGTGCGCAGGGTGGAAGAGCACGGGTTGGTTGTGCAGCAGCACGGTCGCCCGGTCACGGACGCCGGACAACTCCGCGCCGTCCTGGGCGAAGGGTTGCAGGCGAAACTGGGCGCGCTGGGCCGTTCCGGGTTGCTCTTTGCGTAAGGGCCGCACCTGGGCTTTCCTGACCGGCGCCATCGACGAGAAACCCCGACCCCTGCCCGCAACGGACAGCGGTCGGGGTTTCTCCTTTCGCTCTTGCCCCTTGGTGCTGGTCGGTGGTCATTAACAGTCAAAGTTGTGCCAACTCGACTCCTTCAGCCGGTGCAAATTGAGGCCCGTCACGCCCGTAACGATTGGAGCGCTGTCGTCGTCTCCGCCGTACAGGGGCGCGGTTTGAGCAGTACCCGGTTTGATGACTTGATGTCTCGTTTTAGAAGGAGTAACCTTCCCCGGTGTATAATTCACTTCCCCACTGCTTTGGTAGTAGATCTTACAAGGCTTGCCTTTACCCACACGGCGAAATTCGACGTAGTCGGCCCGCGGCACCTCCAGAACGAAATAGCTAACTCGGCCATGATACCCAACCACCTCGGCTACCGCCGCGAGCTCTGTCGCAATGTAATGATTCGCCCCATCCTTGGTCGAATCATTACTCCGGTGACGGTGAGTGACACCATAGAGCCGTATTGCCCCGAACACGCCGCCCCCGCCCATCCGCCCAACATAGTCCCTGAAGGTCCCCGCAGCTAATTTCATTGCGTCCAACGGGGCGCTCGAGGCGTGCCAGCCCACGAGCCAGCTGTTCGCTTCAAGGACGATCGCCATGCACGTTTCCACCGACGGAAAGCCGATACACTCAAGGTCATAGCCGCAGTGTTTCGTATCAAGGTAGATCATGACACTCCCTCCTGTGATCGCCACCGCTTTGCTCCGGCTGAGACCACCCGTTCCTGCTTCGCCTGCTCGCGGGAGCGATTCGCTGTGCTGGGAAAATAGATGCGCTCCCTTGCAGCGTATTGTTCTTTCCTAATGCGGGAGCTGAACGACGCGCATGCCCAAAATCGGATAACTCGGATCCGGATACTGCTGCACATACCAGTTGTCAAAATCCGTCCGTAGCCTCGAAAAATACAGTCCCGAATTCTGGTCGTAGACCTCAAACTCATGCCTCGTCTGCCCCACTCCCCCCCTGCTGAAAGTCTCAACAAGCTGCCTGAACCCCATCGTGTGATAGGAATTCCAGAAGATACAGACATAGGGGGCTGTCGCCACCGCAATATTGAGCATGGCTGTCATCGTACCCACAACGTGATCAGCACCACCAACGATCTCCAAACCGAACGCGGTCGTCTGTTATTCAAAATATGCTCGTCATAGGGTAAATCCTCTTTTCTCCGGGGACGAAACCTGGGGTGCAGCAGGCAGTGTTTCGCCCAGACCAGAGAGGCGGCCGTGCAGATCCCCTCCTCCCTGTTCAGGTGGCCGCTGATACCATTCACGTACATATTCTGTAGAACGCAGACTCGTTGGGCAGGCATCACCCAATCCTCCAATTTGTTAAAAGCCCAAAGCGTCAGCGCGGGACTGTCCCTCGCCGACGTTCTGGGCTCGGAGCATCGCTCCGTTGTGCTTGCACTGCCCCTCGTTCCCAAACTCAGTGTGGGAATGAGAAGCAATCGGAGGCTTTGCGAAGGGGGTGGTCGGGAACGAACGACGGTTTGAGGCTGAGGGCGAACTCGACCCAGGCGAGAGTTCGGCATCCACTGGCGTGGCCAGCCAAGCCCTTCGCAGAGCCTCACATCATGAGGCCACCCTACCCTACCTGAATCAGATCGTTGATTCGCCCCTTGGAGTTACCATCGGGGAAATAGAACGGGAACAGGTTCGATAGTGACTCGACGACTCCATACCAAGGGTCGAGGCAAACGAGTTTGGTGCCGTAACTGACGCACACGACCCAGTGCCCGCCCTGCCCCACGCCGCTCACACCCCAGTCCACTCCCAGGATGACCGGTTTGGAAGGCTTTGCCTCCTTGATCCATTTCCCGACGTAGAGCCTGGCCACTTGGTTGGCAGAAATCTTGTACTTCGAGAGGACTCCGATGATCGGCGATTGTGTGCTGCCGGTGAGATTGAAGTCGCGCTGACCCTCGTGGTCGCGGTTGATGGCTCCCTCTGCTATGGAGAAGTAGCTGCGGGCAGTGACTTCATCAATTTCCCTGTTCTGCAACAGTTTCAAGACTATCATCACGCAGGCACAGCCGCAGCTCTGGGTTTTCTCCTGCTGAAACCAACGGTATTGATTCCCGGCGCTATCGGCCCCGTTTTGCCATGACATTTCGAGAACCTCCTCAAGCCCTCCAAGAAGCGACCTTTAAACCTCAGGCTGATGGCGCAACTACTTTCCCCCAAACTCTGGGGCCACAGTCACGGCTGGAGGGAATGTGTGAGAAAAAAAGCATTACA
>WNGB01013504.1_pt1 | contig 10996 bp, 9 predicted proteins | sample 5400681 | NCBI WGS metagenome assembly WNGB01 (sample SAMN13153367, study PRJNA577476) | soil metagenome | isolation source: 115 cm soil or saprolite under grassland replicate 2 | place: USA:California | collected 2016-06-15 | reverse complement strand
AACTCGTCGATGCTGGACGGCTCGTGGTGCTCGACCCCGTTGACGGTGTGGCGGAAGTCGCTGGAGTTCGGGTAGGCGGTGCGGCGGGAACGCATGACGGAGCCGAGTGGACGATGGGCCTCCAGGGCGTGCCACGGGTTGAATGAGAGCACGTCGTCGGCGTAGCGGCGGCGGGCGTCGCTGTAGGGGTCCTGGGCCGGCAGGTGCAGGACGGCCACGACTTGGTGCGGTGACAACTCTTCGGGCCACGGCACGGATGCGTCCTCGACGGGCATCCGGTCGATGTCGAGGCACAACTGCGCCCGCAGGTCGTACTCGGCGCTGTTGTGGGTGAAGAACTCGACGACCAGGTCGCGCAGTGCCGACTCGCCAGCTCGCTTGTCGACGGGCTGCCCGGTGAGTGCCCGAACGTTCTGCGACCGGGGCGCCGCCGAGATCTTGGCAACGTAGTCGCCGTACCGCATCGCGGCCATGGAGTGGAACGTCTCGCCGAGGATGTGGTTGTTGGCCGCGGCCAAGGTCTCGACCGCAGGCGGGATCGGGCGTCCGACGCGGGTCAGGGCCCTGGCGGCGATGCGGGCGCCCAAGCCGGTGAGCTGCAGTTGCTGATCGCTGTGGCGAGGCTGCCTTTCAAGCAGGTTCTGCAGCTTCGCATACTCGCCGATGGTGCCGAACGGCAGCGTCGGGTGGTTGACGAGCAGGAAGTCCTGGGTGGTGTATCCGTCGTCGAGGGCGCGGGGGCCCGTCGCGCCGATCACCTTGATCGCCATGCCGCGGTGGACGGGCACCTGGTCGGAGCGGAGGTCACCGGGCGCGGTGGAGAATCGGACGATGACGGGGTAGGTGCGCGGTGTGGCGAACAGGCCCTGAGCAAGGTGATCGGGCGGGTCGGGCTGGACGCGCAGTTCGCCGGCGAGCACGCCGTGGCTCTTGGCGTGGGCGTCGCGCAGACCGTGCCGGTGCTTGGCGGCGACCTGCCGGTTGGCGTACTCCATCGCCTCGACGACCTGGCGGATGAGTTCTTCCTCGTTGGGAAACGGCTGTTCGACGTCGGGCCGGTAGCGGACGTATGAGCGGGGTGTGGTCATGAGGGCCTCCGCGCGAGGGTGGTGGTCATGTGCTGAGCCAGCGGATGGCGGAGAGGCTGGGTATGAAGAGTACTCGCCGCCCCGCAGGGTGTGTTGAAGCTGTGAATGCCGTGCACCCGGCGTGGGGGAGACCCAGGCACCGTGAAGTATGCCCCCTGTCCTGCAGTGCCACCAGCGGGTCCTTCTCCTTGCCCAGACCCATGAAGTTGCCGGAGTTGACGCAATTCGCTTTGCAGGAACTCGACGTTGTCGATCGCGCCGGCGCCGAGGGCGATGTAGTCCAGGCTGCGGTCCTTGCCGTCGTCGGTGAGCGCCGTCGGCGGGAGTGGTTCGCCGTAGGAGGTGCTCCGCCGGATGATCCGGCGATGTTGACGTCGCTGAGGACTTCCAGCCTGGTCGCCCGGGGGTTCATCCGGCGGATGTGGGATCCCAGCGGCGTGCGCAGTCCGCGGGGGTCGTCGGTGTAGTCGAAGTCGTTGATCCGGTGCGGGTCGTCGCCGAGCGCCCGGTCCTCGCATGCCGGCGACAGCGCCAGTGGCGCGCCGCTGCGCCAGCGGCCGCCGAGCTTCGCCACGAGGAGTTCCCGTTGCTCCTCGGTGCGGGCGGCCTCGTGCAGGAACCGGTTGAAGGCTGCGACGTGGGAGTGGTACTTGCGGAAGACGACGTAGGTGCCGTTGCGGCCGAGGACGTCGGAGGCCGGCATGGGCAGGGTCGACCGGTCTCGCTCGGGTAGCCCAGCACGAACTCGCCGGCTTTGATCGGCCTGCCGTCGCCGGGCAGCGACTCGGCGCCGCTGCCCTCGACCACCGGTTGGCTGAACCCGTCCCGGTAGCCGAACACGTTCCACCCGGTGGCCCCGAAGTCCTGGCGCGACAGCTGCGCCCGGGGCAGGCCACGCGGCCGCCTCTGGTAGGCGCGGCCTCGGCGCGCCAGTCTGTTTCGTTCTCGGCGTAGACGCTGACGGCAGCGGGTCGGAGGCCCGGCCCGGCAGGGACGCCCCCGACCAGCTGGTCTGAACGCACCCCCGCCAGCGCCAGCTGCACCGCCCGGTCGTGGCCACGGCCGGTCGGGCTTGTTGCGTCTGCCCCGGCCGTTGCCTGTGTCCAGCGAGCCGGGTTAGCGGCGGCGGCGGCGGGGCAGCGTACCGAGGAGGATGACGGTGACCGTGGTGTGCTCATCGTCGAGCAGGTAGGTCACCCGGTACTCCAGCGTCACCCGGGTCGCGTGCTCCACGCGGGACAGGTGCAGCCGGTACAGCCCTTCAGGTTCGCTGAGGACATGCACGCCTGCCGGTCGGGGATCTTTGGTGAGCGCCCGCATCGCGGCGGCGACCAGCGTGGCCCCGTCCGGGTCGTTGTCCCGCATCCGGCCAAGCGCTGCCCTGGCCTCAGAGCGAAGGACGAACCCCCAGCTCATTCGCCTGCGATGACCTCATCAAGCCATGCCAGCGCGGCATCATCGCGCAGTGGGTCCGGGTCGGGGAAGGCCATGATTGTCCTGGCCTGCGCGAGGTCGGCGGCGTCCTGAAGGGCCTGGTCCAGGTCGTCCTCGGACATGACCACCACGGCCTCGCCGTCGGTGGCTACCAGCCGGATGCGTTCATGCGCCCGCGCGCGCCTGGCCAGCTCGGCCACCCCCGGGGCGGCCTGTTCCAGTCGGATCACCGTCTCATCGGCCGCGCTGGTCACGGCACCCACCCTAGCGGCCCGGCCCCGCGACGGGGCCAGCGACACCGCGAGCGCGCCCCGACCTGCCTCCCCCGGCTCCGGTCATGGTCACCGGTGCCCGGGTCGGGTGGCCCTACCGGCGTTGCCCGAGGCGTGGTCTTCTTGGCTGGGGCGAAGTGGGGAGCCTGTTCGTCATGGCAACACCGTTCGAGTTCGTCCCCGCCCTGGCCGGCGCGGTACGGGTGGATCCACTGCGGTTGGCCGCGGCTGCGTATCTGGCCCGGTACAAGGGTGTTACCCGGGTGCATACCGAGTCGGATCTGCGGATCTTCTTCGGCTGGTGCGCCGAACGGCGGCTGGAGCCGCTGGCCGCCGCCCGAGTGCACGTGGAGCTGTACGTGCGGTGGATGCAGGAGGTCCGCCTATTCAAACCCTCCACCGTCTCCCGGCGGATGTCGGTGGTGGTCGGGTTCTACCGCATCTGCGTCATCGACGGCGTCCTGGACCACTCCCCAGCCGAGTACGTCCGCCGACCCACCGTCCCCGCCGAGTCACCCACCCTCGGACTGACCCAACCCCAACGACTTCGCGTTGGTGTGCCTGCTCGGACTCAGACCTCCTGAAGTAGCTAGGCGATCAAGCTCTCACGCTACCGGCAAGTAGGTTATAGATATTGCGTTCGGAGATCCGGTTCACCAGTCAGCCTGCTACGCCCCGCCGCTACCCGACCTTATCGCTTTGGACCAACGCTATTCGCGCACCGATTTCGCTTCCGGATGGGACGACGCCGCATTCGCGCATTCGCGGCCTCAGTGATGTTGCTGCTGCAACCCGTCCGCTGGATCGCGTGGACAGACTGGGACTGACCCAAAGGCCCGACGCCACCATCCAACCCTTCGCCAGTCCCATAGGCATCGACATCCACCGGATCCTCGCCGACCGGCGCCACGTCAGCGAGCGACTATCCGCTCGTGCCGCGCAGCGGCCGCGCTCAACTGCCTCGTACCGCGCGGACATCCGCCTGTGCCGCACTGCGAGGGGACGCGGCGCCCATGCCACCCTGTCGGCCCGCCTACGCCTGCGCCCGTGGCCAAGGGCTACACGGGGTAAGGTGTTGCCCGATACGGGGTAGGTGACGATGCGAACGTTGCAGGGAGATGGCGGCGCGGCAGCTCCGGCGGGTGGCCGCAAGGTCTATCGATGACGGACGGTGCTCAGATTGCGGTCGTCGATGTCGATGTTCCAGTACGTGGCCGGCTGATTTGGCGACGTGTGTCAGCGGCGTTGCCGAGGAGCTTCGAGGCACCGGTGAGCACTTCAATGACCTTCCGGTTGGCCACCAGGAGGATGCGTTCAGGTCGCTTCTCAGTGGCCACTTGTTGCGTGCGTATCACTGCACCCGTCTTCTCGACCATGAGGCGGAGGACATCCGGGCCAACGGCCTAGGTGCATTGGACGGTGACCTGTCAATAGCCGGATAGATCGTGCTACCGAACACGGCTATCTCACTGAGGACGAGGGGCAGCGACTCCGGGCGACTGCTCAGCGCGCTGCGCAGCGGAGGTGCCTGCGCGACAACCGGTCAGGGCAGGTTTGCCTTCTGCTCTCTGCAACCACATTCGATCACCACCCCCACGGCTTGTGGCGTCTACTACAGTATGCATGACAGCACCCACGGCGCAGAGGGCCACCGCTGCGACGAACGCGACACCGAACGCGACGAGCACCCAGTCGAGGAGCGAATGCGAATCGGCCACGGTTTTCTGCCCGGCAACGAAGACCAGGAACGGGCCGAAGAGGATCGCGACAAAGAGGAGCCAGCTGGAGAAAACGCGCGCGCGGGCATGGATGAAGGGTGTCGCCAGGGACACCGTCGTCACCCGAGGCCGCCCACCTCGCGATCGGCGTATCTCCTCCGCAGCGCGCAACGCGACGTTTCCGCCGTGGCTGTGCGCCACAATCCATTGCCGGGCATCGGGGTCGCTCTCGACCTGCCGGCCGAGATGCTCCGCAAGTTGGCGGCCCGCGCGCGACCTCGCCCAGTGAGAGTTCCTGCCAGACCACTCGAACCGAGTCACCCGACAGCCAGCTTCGGTCAGCGCCACGCTCATGGCGCTGTTGGTTGCGGTCCAAGCCGCATCGCGGGCAAACGTTCCATGCACCAGAGTGACGGAACACCGTTGACGTCCGTGGCCTCGACCACCGCGTTCGGGCATGGCCGCACTCTACGGTGTCGTCCAAGACCCGATGGGCGCCAAGTGCGCGACCCGGCAGACTCGGCTGAGTTCCGCCATAGAGCGCGAGACCCAAGGACACCCTCGTGGCGCTTCCGAAACCGCTCATGTTCGGAACGCACCTTCCCGGGACGCGGCCGAAACGAACGCGCTCACATCGGCACGGTCGGTATGAGTGAGTGTTTGCCGCACGCTGTAGCCATGACGCTGCGGCTACCTACTTCGCCCCGCACCCAGCAGACCTCACCCGTCGGCGGCGCCCGAACGTGACCTACCGGTCCGAACGCCGGTGTCGGCTGGCCGGGTGAGGCGATAGGGGCGTCGGCCGGGTGGGCCTGTAAGGTGCGCACCGCGCCGGCACCGGCACCGGCCTACCGGGGTTGTCGATTGGTTCAGTGAAGCGGCTCTGCGCGGTAGCCGCCCTGCTCTTCGATGACCAGGACGCCCTCGCCTTTGGCAAGCGGCGGGATCATCTGACCGGTCAGACCGAGGACGGCTGCCTCGTTGGTGGGGCTGTGGCCGACGACGAGCGCCCTGCCGCCCTCCGGCAACGCGTCCAGCACCCGGCGCAGGGCAAGACCCAGAAGGGAGGACTCCGTCTCGACCAGATCCGGATCGACCAAGCGCATGGCCTGAAGATCCGCGCCCTTCCCGGCCACTGTGGCAAGCTGCCTCCAGCGGTCCTCGACGGAGGAACGTAGGTCGGTCGCCCGGGTGATGGGAACCTCGTCCTGGCCGGCGGCGTGGCGAAGGACTTCCACCATCTGAGTGGCCCGACCGGCGCCGGTTGAGACGAACGCGGCGTAGGGCGGATGCAATTGATCCCGGCCGATGGCTTCGGCGTCGGTGATGCCCTTCGGGCTGAGCTCGTCGCCCTGGTTGTCGGTGTGCCGCCGGAGCTCCACAAATCGCATCTCGCTACCTATCACGCCGGCGTGTCAGGGCTGGTGTGTGGGGCACCGACTTCTCCGGTCGCCTTGCCGGCGTCGTGGCGTTCGCGGTCGACCGCCTCGCGCAGCGCCGGCGCGACCTGACCGCCCCAGATCTGGATGGTGCGCGGGTCGTCGGCCATCAGGATGAAGGTGCTCAGACCGTGCTGGAGCACCAGCGGCAGCAGTTCCTCGACCCACTGCTGCGGCGGTCCCTGCAGGAAGCCACCGGTGGCGGTGGCGAAGTTGCCCTGGATGTTCAGCAGCCGCCGGATCTGGCGCGGGTCGCGGCCGGCGGCCAGCGCCGCGTCGTCGATGATGTGGTTGCCTTGCTCCAGGTCGCCATCCTTCAGGTACGGAAGGCTCGGCAGCCAGCCGTCCGCCTTCGCCCCGATCAGGCGGAGCATCCGTGGCTTCAGCGCCCCGAGCCAGATGGAGATGTCGTGCGCCGGCGCGGGGCCACGCTTGGCGCCCCATACCCGGTAGTGCTGGCCGGCCAGGCGTACCCCGCCGGGCTCGGAGGTGTCCCAGATCGCCCGGATCACGTCGATCGCCTCACTGAGCGCGTCCACCGCCTGCCCGGGAGAGCGCCGCGGACCGCCCATCGCCTCGATGGCGTCCCAGAACCCGCCGGCACCCAGACCGAGTTCGACCCGGCCTCCGCATAGCAGGTCCAGGCTCGCGGCCGCCCGCGCCACAACGGCCGGGGGCCGCAACGGCAGGTTCAGCACGTTCGCCGTCAACCGCACCGTTTCGGTCTGTGCGGCCACCCACGACAGCAGCGTCCAGGTGTCCAGGAACGCCGGCTGGTACGGGTGGTCCTGGAAGGTGACCAGGTCCAACCCGGCGCGCTCGGTCAGCCGGGCCAGCGCGAGGACCTCCTGGGGGCGCTGGTTCTGCGGGGTGATGAACGTTCCGAAGGCGAGCTGGTGTCCGTAGTCGGCCACGGCGCCCCCTACCTCGGGCTGAGAAGCGACGACGGGAAGCGTAGCCGCTGCGCTGCTGGCCCGGACCGACGCGCAGCCGCCCCAGAGGGACCGACCACGCCAGCGCCACGGCCGCTGTCGACATTGCTCAGCCGGCCCCCCGCCCCGCACCCCCAGCGGCCCGAACCGGATCATCGCCGCCCTGGTCGGGCCCCGGTTGGGCTGGCCCGGCTCGCCGGTCTCCTGGCCCCTCACCGGGCTGCGGCAACCTCGCGTTCGGGTCGAGCACCGTCGAGTCGGCAGCGTCGGTCAGGTGGTAGCGGTCAGGTGGTAGCGGTCAGGTGCCGGAGCAGCGCCTGGTATGCCTGCTCGGCGTGCCCGTGGGTGGAGGCGATGACGCGGGCACGGGGACGTGCGGCGATGACCGCCAGCAGGCTGTCGTGCATGCGGCCGAGAGCGGGCAGGCCGCCGGCGCGCTGCAGCATCTGGTGTGCCTGCAGGTGCGCGGGCCGGCCGGTGGTGGCGGCGCGCGCCTGGAACCGCCGCAGGGTGTTGTCCCCGCTGTCGAGCAGGACCAGTTCGTGGAACGCCGCGCCGGTCTCAGCGGCCAGCTGCTCGAGCTGCTCCAGGAACGCCGGCACCCCCACGTACTGCGGAATGATCACGTCATGGCCGGCGGCCAGGTGGGTGCGGGCCATCGCCACGCTCAGCGCGCGGGCGAGCAGACCGGCCCCACTCGGCTGATCGGACCAGCGGCCGAGCAGACTGCCGATCGTGTGGGTCACGTCGGGCAGCCCGGCGAGGTCGATGGTGTAGAGCTGGCGGAGCGAGCCGCCGCAGGCGGTCACCGGGTGCCCCGTCCCGGAACACCGCGCCGAGGACGGCGAGCATGCCCGTTCCGCCATCGGTGCTGGCCGACCCACCGAGCGCCAGGACGAGCCGCTTTCGATCGAGGACATACGCCGGGAGTTCGAAGGGTACTGCGAGTTGGTGAACGCGGCCGATCTTGCCCTGTCGACCAAGACGACCTACCTGGTGCACGCCGACCGTTTCGTCCGGTGGCTGTCGGGCGAGGTCGTCGAGATAGGTCACGGCTCGGACCGGCGGCGGTGAGTGGACCCTGCACTGCGCACGCTGGTGCGCCAGCAGGTCGCTGATCTGATGAGGGATGGTCGTGGGTGATGAGCTGGTGTTCACCATCGAGGCGGAGACCGCGACGCCAGCGACCCCGATCAGGCTGAGCGAGGCCGACCTGAGGGAGCGGGTACACCTGCAGGAGTGGGTCAAGGCCCATCCGCAGATGCTGGGCGAGGACTTGCTGCTGATCACCGACGAGTTCGACTGGCAGAACCCGGCTGGCCAACCAACACACGAGCGGCTGGACGTCCTTGCGCTAGACCGGACCGGGCGGCTGGTCGTCGCCGAACTCATACGAGACCGAGCACCGGACACCGTGGCGTTGCAGGCGCTGACCTACGCAGCCATGGTGAGCCGGTTCAGCGTCGATCACCTGGTCGACCTGTATGCGGCGGAGTCGGACAGGGCCGCTTCGGCGGCCACCGCCAGCCGAGCCACCCGGCCGCCCAGGTCCTGCGCGGTGTCCCGTGCTGTAATGCGTCAGAAAGCTGTCAATAGCGTCTGCCAGAAATACGTCAGTGGCGGGGCTTGCAGCCGGACGGCGGTACTGACAGGCGGCGGGTCTCGGCCAGGGTTAGATCGACCAGACCGTGCAGCAGCAGCGGGCCGAGGACGAGCGTTGGGCGGCGCGGGTTGCTGGTCAGGCGGGTCAGCAGCGGCGGGTCGCCGGCGGCGACGACGCCGATGGCGCCGAGCAGCAGTCCAAACCCACCCGGGCCGACGCCAAGGCGGCGGCCGGCCAGGACCACCAGCAACGCGCTGGACGCCCCGGCCGACAGGGCGGCCAGGAGCTGCAGCAGCCGGGCTCCGGCTCGGGGATGCCCTGCTTGCACAGGTTATGGGACGGGCAGGCCGCTGGCGGGTGCGACCGGCCGCACGCGCTACAGCGTGGACCAGTAGATAACGCTGTCGCCTTCCAGGCCCTTCCACGCCATGTGGCTCGTCGTCCCCGATCCTGCAGACTCCAGGCCCTTGGGTGGTCCCCACGGCGCCGACCCTGATCTGTCCCGTGAACTCGTTGCCGTCGAAGAGGCTGAAATAGATCCCCGAGTCCTCCTCCCTTCCCTTCCAGGCCAGCAGGATCCGGTCGCCGTGCTGGGTCGCGGACAGGCCGTGGCTGGTCCCGATGCTGACGAACCTGACGACGAGACCGCCGACGCCGGCCGTTGAGACCGGGTACTGGACGACCTTCTGCGGTTCCCACTCCGCACCGGGGGCGGCGTCCAGCCTGGAGAAATACGCCTGCTGGTCGCCGTCGAGGCCCTTCCAGAACATGTGCAGCTTGTCCTGGAACACGACCAGCGCGGGCGAGTTCGAAGTCCCGACATTCGGGACTCGCTGTTGGTCGGTCCAGTCGGTCGTCAGCTTCGACCAGTAGATGCCGGGGTCGTCGCCGACGCCCTTCCAGGCCAGGTAGGGGACGTCGAAGAGGGCGAGGGCCGGGCGGTGGCTCGATCCAACGTTCGGGATGCGCTTCTGCGCCGACCAGCCGGCTCCCCTGTCGGTGGCGTAATAGAGCCCCTGATCGTCGCGGGCGCCCTTCAAGGCCATGATCAGTCCCGTCGAGGGGGTCCCGTCGTGGAGGGGGAAGGGGGCGATCGCCGGGCTGTGCGAGGAGCCGCGGCCGGGGATGGGCCCCTGCTGCGGGGTCCAGATGTTGTTCTCGAGCGTGGACTCGTAGATGCCCTGGTCGTCGCGGGCGCCCTTCCAGGCCATGCGGAGTGTCGCGGTGGCGACGGTCAGGTTCAGGTTGGTGGCGACCGCCAGCGCCGGGCGGTCGCTGGTCCCCGATCGGTGAGGGGGATCTGCGGCCGCCACCCGTAGAGGTTTCGCAGCACGTCACGGCTCTCGTTGTCGATGACCGTTGTCCCGGACGCGAACGGGAACATGATCGAGTTGGGATTGTTGGAGTGCCACAGTCCGAAGGCGTGGCCGATCTCGTGGAGGGCGTCAGCGAGCAGCATCTGGCTCGTCCAGGTCTCGTTCTTGTCGAAGTTGACCAGCCCTGCCGGCGGATACAGGGCGGATGCCTGCACACCGCCGCTCGCGCTGAACCTCGGGTTCAACTCGGTGCCGCCGAAGGCCGCCCGGATGTTGCCGTTGGCTGGTACGCGCGTGAAGTTGAAGAACGCGGGGACCACCGCCTGCCACAGGGTGAACGCGTTAAAGATCACGCTGGTGGCCGTGCCCGGCGGGAGATTGCAGTTCGTGGGGTCGATCGAGACGGTCAGCTGTCCCGTCTCCCAGCGGCCACCCGAGGAGCCGAACACCTGGATTTGGAGCGAGGTGACGGTTCTGTCGGGGACGTCGCAGCGCGTGCGGCTGGACATCACGGTCACCCCGGCGGGCGCGTCCGTCAGCGTAATCCCGCCGTCGGTCGTGAGGCTGACGCGTATGAAGGCGGGGGCGCTCTGGAGAATCTGGAACCCGTAGCCGGCTGCCGGGATCAAGCCGAACTCGTGCACCCCCGGCGCCAGCGTCCCACCACTCCACCCCAACAGCATCGGCAACAGGTCATGCGACAACGCCCGGGTGTCCAGCGTGACCTGGTAGCCGTCCACCACCACCGTCCGCCCGCTCACCCGCGCAAACCCGGCAAACGCCTGATCCACCACCGGGGTGCCGTCCACGGCAAGTCCGAAGCTGAAGTCGGCGACGACCCCGCTCGCTGGCTGGAACCGGTGGGTCATCGCCGGAACGAGGGTGAGCTGGTGCACAGCTGGCGGCAGCGGTCCGGCGTCGAGCACGATTGGGAGCAGGTCGTGTGAGAGGTGCGTGGTGTCCAGGGTGATTGCGAAACCACGGACGGTCAGCGCCGCGCTCCCGCGACCGCTCAGGAACGCGTCGAAGCGTTCGTCGTAGGCGACGGTCCCGCCCGCCGTCACCTCGAAGGTGAAATCGGCCAGGATGCCGCTGCTCTGCTGGAAGCGGTACGTGCCAGGCTCGAGCGACACGACGGGCGCGGTGGAGCCGTCAATCGGCTGGGTGGTCACGCCCGGGATCAAGAACCTCTGG
>WNGB01015032.1_pt1 | contig 10997 bp, 11 predicted proteins | sample 5400681 | NCBI WGS metagenome assembly WNGB01 (sample SAMN13153367, study PRJNA577476) | soil metagenome | isolation source: 115 cm soil or saprolite under grassland replicate 2 | place: USA:California | collected 2016-06-15 | reverse complement strand
AAGCCAGAGCGCAGTTTGGTGGCGTTCTTCTTGGACAGGTCGATCTCATAGCTGATGCCGTCCAGCCCGAACCGGATGCTCTCTTCGGCTTTGCCGCCGTCGATGTCGTCGATGAGGTGGACTTCTGTTCTGCGGGCCACGGCCGGGCATCCTTTGCTCAAAGGGCTGGCGAGACTACTCAAGAGATCTTAAGCGTAAGCCATGCTTTGAGCGCGAGTGGATCGGCCCTGGAGCGATTGTGCTTGGCACTACTTCCTTACCGGCGGTGGCCAATCCACGTCGCAGTCGTAGCTGGGCCAGGGGTCGATTTGTTGATCACCGCACTTGGGTGCCCAGGCTCGCAGGTTGCTCGGCCTGTTGTGGCCCAACGTATGGCGCCCAGATGGGCACTGGTGACCGGAGCCGACTCGCGCGGCGATTCTTGCACGGCGCGCTCGCGGCGGTCATCGCCGTTCGCCTCGTTCGAGGCCGAGCCCGGCCCGAAGTTCGACAAAGACATACCCGGTCTACTCCCAGCGATTCCAACCGGCCGAGGCACGTAGTCGAGGTTTGACTGAGTGATCATGTTATGCGACAATAAATCTGTTCATGAATAGCGAACGTTTCAAATTCATTGTGGCTGGCACCGTGGTCGGAATACCACTTGTGAATGGTGCAATTTCTATTGAGAGATTCCGCACTGCTGAACACTCCCAACAGGTCGTGATCAACCTGGATACCGTGATTGGCGCATTGGCTAGTGGTGCCAGTGCTGCGGCAATCTATGTCTTTGTTGGGCGTCGCCGTGATTGCGGTGTTTGCGACATGTCCTGATTGGAGTTGGGCATGGCCCTGTGCAAAGCCAGTTTGACAGCGTTGGTATAGTTTGTCTTGGCTAGTCCGGGGAGGTGCCCAGATTGAATCACCGGCGCGAGGTACTAGTTGTAATCGGCGCAGTTACCGGACTGGGGACATGCTTCGGTTTGCTTCTTACCGAACCTATTTTTGCCGCCGTTTTTGCCGGGGCTTTAGCCGCCACTGCCGCCATCGTTGTCCGCTGGTATGAGTCTCGCACCGATAACGACGAGGGCTCCCGACAGCCGTCAGCACTCATCCTCCAACACAAGCCCACTCGCAAAGTAGCCACGCCGACGACTTTGTCTTCTACATCCTCGCCACTGACGCGGCCAACAGACGAGCCTTTGGGAGATGCTTCGAGCGAGCTCAGCGCCCGACCGGCGCGAGAAACGGGCACATCAATTGCCACCCACCCAAGTTCCGAGAGGCGGACAGCTACTCAAGGATCAGAGCATAGTCTCGCCGTCATTGCATGGATCGGTCTTGCGGTGCTAATAGTTGCGTGTTCCATACTTATTGTTAGCCGTGTCATGCAATGGTTCGGCAATCTGCCGAACGGCGGGCCAGTCGCGAGTGTGCGGCTTTCCGAGACCGAAGGCACACGCTTTGCCACCTTTAGCCCTGACGGCAAGACTATCGTCTCAACAAGTGATGGGTCGGTTGTATTTTGGGACGTGGCAAGCCGTCAACGATCAGGTCAGCCTCTACGTTATGCCGGCCCGCTTGGATTGGGGGGACTCCTAACCATCTATGGGTTCCTAGACACAGTGGTCTACAGCTCGGACTGAAAGACTCTGGCGACAGTCGCGGAGCCGCAGGGCTCCAACGAATACGCGATGCAGCTATGGAATATCTCGTCTCGTCAACTAATCACATCGCTTCAGAACGTACTCCCAAGTAATCTTCCCGTGGCGTTCAACCGCGACGGGCGGATAATCGCCTACGTCGAAAGCATTGAGAATCTGCGCACAGTTCGTTTGTGGGACGTGGATGGCAGCAAGGGTATTGGAACGCCACTCACACAGGTGTCTCGTGCGACATGTTGCGTTGCCTTCAGTACCACCGATAAGAACCTCTTGGCAATCGGCGACGAGTCGGTCACACTTTGGGACATTGCCACACGGAAGAATCTCGGAGAGCTTGAGGTCAGTTATCCCAAGGGGCATTATGCACAGGTTAACACCCTGTCGTTCTCGGCGGACGGCAGCATACTGGCTGCCGGTCTTTCGGACGGAACCGTTCTCGTCTGGAATGTAAAGACGCGGCAGCAACTACACGAAATCAAGGCGGCAGACGAAGGTGTTGAAGTTTCCAAGCTTGCATTTAGCCCTGCTGGCAAGATCCTAGCTACCGCAACAGGAACACCTCCTAGTCATGTTGATAGTAGCTATCACACGAGGCTGTGGGATCTGACGACTTGGAGTCCAATCGGCCCGCCCCTTCCCGGAACCCGAGGACGGTCGGTGACGTTTAGCCCCGATGGTAAGTTCTTGGCGACCGCAGATAGCTATAGCTTACGTCTTTGGAATGTAAGCGAACTCCTGCAATCTTCCGGATAAGTGGGACCTGTCTGGTGGCACTCAACCCCGTGGATCAAATACATAGACCCCGCCCTCCGGCCTTTCAACAACCTGCAGCTCAAACCCCAGGTCCCGGGCACACCCTTCAACATCCACCTGGAGGTAGGGCTGTAGCCACTCCGGTGCTTCCTCGATCACTCGGTACGCCTCGGTTTCTTGCAACAAGTCTTCGGCGTACGCCTCGATCGACTCCCACTCGCCGAGGTAGTGATCCTCGAACCGATCAAGCTGCTCGGTCTGCTCTGGTCCGACGTACGCTGCCCAAGCTGCATAGGCTTCCCCATGTTCAGCAATACCTTGGGCCATCTTCGAGATGGTTGTCAGGCTCGGGTACTCGCCGAGCAGGCTGCCGAGTCCCTGCCCGAAGCCGTCATAGTCAAGGACGCCGTATTCTTCGGCGTCTGCCTCATGCGAGTTCTTCAGCATGAACTGGATGGCGGCAGCCAACTCGTCAGGCTCCAGCGTGGCGTCCAGCCAGACCCCGTGCAGGTGACCGGCGTTGTAGTCAGCCAGGCTGCCCACCCAGATCTCCGGAGAGCTGCCGCTGCCCGTCGCGGCCTCCCGCCCACGAGTGGCTTCTTGGAAGGCGTCGTACTCCCGCTGTAGCTCCTGCCAGTGCTGTGCCAGCTCGTCGTCCGAGTTGGTCACCCATGTTGAGCGGCGGCCGTAGAGGTTCTTTTGCAGGATCACACCGCCAGGCCGGCCTTCGTGATGCAGCAGGCCGCACCAGCCCATCTCCTCGGTAGAGCCGAGCTGGGCATCGGGCATACGGGCGAACAGCTCGTCGACGACCGCGCTATCCATGCCTGCTGTTTCGGAGTGGCTCAGCTCGTCAGGGCCGCCACCATCCGCCCGCCAGCGGGTGGCGTCCGACCATGGGTACACATCGGCCTCGGTCTGGCCGACGTTGGATTCCGGCACTGGCGATACAAGAGTTAGTTCGTGCTCACCTCCTGGTGATTGTCTTTCCATGATTGTCCTCCGTATTTAGTTGTGGTTACATAAGTCCTAGGCTCCTAGTGGGTTGGAGCTTTGAGGTAGCCCACGGATGGCGCGGTTATGTTGCCGTCTGTGGGCACCATGGGCAAGCTTATTGACCTTGACGTCCGACTGGCGCATACTGAAACAATAATGAAGCGCGATGAACTCAACGAGCTACTTGAACAACAATTTGCCAAGTTCGCCGGTCAGATATTTCGGCACGTCGACCAGCGCATCGAAGAAATGCGTACCGAGATAGCAAACGTCAATGGCGAGGTTCACGGGCTGTACGACGTACTGGACGGCATTGCTCAGCGCCTTGACACCGACACCCAAGAGCGGGCCGCTATGGCCAACCAGCTTGACCGCCACGCAGGCTGGATCGGCCAGCTTGCAGGAAGCACCAACACCAAGCTCGTTCCAGAGCAGTAGCAACACAACAAGCCATTGCCGAGCATGACTAAGAACCAAACCGACAGCAACCACCTCGACAATCTCCCTGCACGAGACATCGTGGCCTTGTATCTGGGCTACCGCAAGTTGTTGCACGATCTCCAGGATTACCAGCTATCTGGCAAGCGATTGGTGGGCGGCTTCTCCACTCGGATCCAAATTGCCAGCCTGCATCATATGCATCTCGAAGATGAGCTGCGCGGCCTTGCGCGGCGCGATCCAGACAAGCTCCGCGATATACAGGACTACTTGCGCCTGTCACTTGACCAAGGCAATACTGATCTTGTCCGGCGCATCGAGGGGTGGTTGGAAGCCGAGCGGTAATCACGCCAGCTCCTCCCGCAGCTTTACAAGCGCCCGATGCTCCGCACTCTGTACAGCGCTTAGCGTCTTGCCTACCAGGACCGCTGTCGCTTTCTGTGTCTGTCCTTCCAAATAGCGACGCTGCACGACCTCTCGTTGGCTAGGGGTCAACCGAGATAGCGCCTGCACCAGCATCACATATCCAATTACCGTGATGTCGCCGGGATGGTTCCGCGCATAGCCATGGGCGTATTCCCGTCTGACTACTTCCTTGGCGCCCCTGACCGCCCGTTCTTGTTTTCGATCCGACCTTGCGTACCTGATGTATGCCTTGGCGGCATGAGCCAAGAGCAAGCCGGTCACATCGTGGTGGGCGCTAGGCAGTTCGGCAAGCGCCTCGCAGAAGGTGTCCTGGACTACGTCAGGTATTGCACTTCGGTCTTCGTTCCGCATACGGGCAGAGACGTAGCGCGTAATGCGGTCAACGTGCAGGCGGTATAGCTCGGCGAATGCCTCAGTGTTGCCCGCTTGGGCTTGGTGGAGTAGGGCAATAACCTCGGGCGGGCTGTCTTCGCGGTAGCCATGTCTAGCGGGTTGGACCGGTTCGGCAGCAGTTACCTCTACCGTTACTCCGACAGCGCTACTGCCGAGCTGGTGCGCCAGCTCCTCTCCGAGGGCCGGCTGCCCGAATGTTTCAAGTGCTCCTTTCTGTAGAGTGAGTGTTTCCATATGGCGTTGTTCCTGTTTACGTTGCTATTGATGGTTGCGGACGCGCGTGTTGCGCGCGTGTCGATACACCCTGAGCCCTCGTTCAGGTGAGATGATGTAGCACAGCAGTTCGAGAGGAGGTGATCATGGCTACCAGTAAGAAGCCGGTGCACGTCGTGCCGCATGAGGGCGGCTGGGCAGTCGAGCGCGAAGGCAACCAGCGGCCGTCGTCGGTGCATGGGACGCAGGCCGAGGCCGCGGAGGCGGGCCGGGCAACGGCACGCCGCGACCAGACCGAGTTCAACCTGCACGGGCGCGACGGGCAGATCCGGGAGAAGGACAGCTACGGCAACGACCCGAACCCGCCGAAGGACAAGCATTGATACGGGAGGCTGCGGCTCTCAAGGGGAAGCGAGAGCGGCAGCCGCTCCCATCACGTCGGCGGTCGGTCGCCCAAACGGGCGCGAACGGCGGCAACTTCGCTGGCATCGACTCCTGGACGCCCCGCGATGACAAGCTGCGCTTGGCGTTCGGCCCACGCTGACCAGGTTTCGTACGCCTCGGCCTCGGCGGTGCCGACAGCAGCAGCCACCTCAGCAAGGCTGGCTCCGGCTACAAACGCTCGGTGCATGCTGATCGGTTGCCAGCGTGACCACCAGGCCACCACCGCGGCGGACAAGGCCAGCTCGGTCAGGTGGAAGGTGGGTGGCTTCTCCTCCAGCCGCAGCGCCATGGCATGGTCATGCAGCTCAGTGAGCAGAGCGAAGGGATTGTGCGTCTCGGCTTCCGTGAACATCACGGGCGGGCGCTGTCCAGGGGCTTCGGCCTGGTAGATGGGCACGGGCACTTCGGTACGGACGGCTGGCTGTTCAGGCTCGGCGTGCTGCTGGGCGGTGATCTCGTCAGCATCTCCTCTCGGTTGGTTGATCTGTTCCATGATTTAGTTCCTGTTTACGTTGGTAGTTTGCCCGCGTGGGGTCGTACTCATTGCTCGACGCAGGCCTCGGCGCTCGGCCGAAGAGTGTGACCCCGCCCCGGTACATGACCCGGGTAGAGCCCAGCCGCCCTCGCAAGATCGGCTGACCTGCACGCCGCAACGCCCAGCGCGAACGCGGCATCGAGCAACTGCAAGGCCAGCTCGGAACGGACGTACTTGCGGCTCAGCAACCCGCCACCCGGTGCGTCTCGGATCTTGCGGCGCATGCCTTGCTGTACTGACGGCCCGGCTGAGTCACGTGATTCGGCTGGTTTTGCTGGCACCGGCGCCCATCCGGGGACCGGCCGCCAGTCACGACGGTTCAGGCAGTAGCCGGTCAGCGCTAGCGCCCAGGGGCGCAAGAGTTCCCGCCCGTGAACGCCGGCATCCAGTTCGGCCAGCAGGCTACCGGACAGGGCCCCGTCGATCGCGAAGCGGTACAGCCAACTCCGGGGGCCGCGGTGCAGATGAGCTGCGATGAGCCGGGCCGTGTCCGCGCTGATCGACTGTCCTTTGTAGACCGCCTGGTCGACGCCTCGCTGGATTACCAGGCGGTCGGCCTGGGCCGGGCCGCGGGTGGGCAGGCATTCGGACGCCGCGTATCTCGCCGTTGCGGTGCACGGGCCGCCATCAGTCCAACGGATGTAGGCGAACGGTTCGCGGTGGCTGATCCCATCCACGGCCACGGCGCCCAGCACCGGCTCCATGACGAAATCGCCGCAGGCCAACTGACCAATGGCCTGTGCCGCGTACTCGTACTGAGGCGCCAACCGGCCAGCCGTGTCGCGCGTCAGATCGCCGTGCAGCGCGTCGATGCAGGTGGTTGCCGTGGCGGGTTTGTGGCGTTCTCGGGCTCCTTCCATGAGGTTGATCTCCGTTTAGTTGACAGCTTTCCGTTCGCTGCTGGTCACTCCCGCAGCACCTTCACCAGATGCGCACTGGCCTCGACATCGAGGACCACCGTGACCAGCTCAGACACTGGCGGCGGCAGACCACTAGCCAGACCGCGAAGCGCTACTCGGCGGCGTTCGTCCGGCACGGTGACGAGTACCCGGGGCAGCACGCCGCCATTCGGCCCTCGCTCGCCCTGTTCGACGAGCCGGAGGTAAGCCGTGAGCTTTCGCCGCAGTGTCGGCAGGCTCTCGGTGGCCATGTCCACCTCAATGGCCCAGCAGTCCTCCACATCCCCGGCACTGACCATGACATAGGCATCCGGCTTGATCCACTCACCCTCGCTGTCCCGCCACCAGCAGTCCGGTTCGGCGTCGAAGGTGGCAAGCGTCAGGGCACCCGCTCGCGCCGCCTCCACCAGGCTGACGTACAGCTCGGCCACCGCCAGGTTGTGGCCGAGAAACCGGTCGGTTGGTGTTCCTGGCCGCCGGACCCGTCCGTCGCTGCCGTTTTGTTCGAGGACGAGGAGCCGCTGCCCAGCCGGGCCGAGGGCGAACACCAGCCCTGCCGATCCGGCCCGCACACCGCCAACGCGCCGTTCAAGGGTCGCCAGGAGTTGCAGCGACACGAGGCGCTCCAGCACGCGCCGCCGTGTCCGATCGCGGTGCGCGCCTTGCAGCTCGGCGAAATGCAGCCGCCCGATCTGCTGGCCGGTCAGCACACGCACACGGCCAACGTCCGCCAGGATGGCTCGGTCCCGCTGGCTCAAGTCCTCGACGATCCGCCCGACCGCCGCCCACGTCACTCGCCTACCCATGACCGCTGCCTCGGTCAGCGGTCATATTTCGTTGGCAGTAGAGGAGAGTCGAAGGGATATGACAGGGGGCAACGCGGCTCAGTGGTCGACGCGAACGGGCGGGCGATCGGGGCAGCGATCGGGCGGTCATGACGAGCCTCCCTTCTTGCCCGCGGACTTGCGGCGCCGTCCGAAGCTTTTGCCCTTGCCGGTGCTCGTTGCGTCGCCCTGGTCGTTCGAGTCGGGCGCGCGGCCACGGACCTTGAGCGCGGCTTCGACCTCGGCTCGCGGCTTGCCGAGCCGCTGGCGGCCCGCCTCAGCCAGCGCAGCTCCGTCGCGCGTCACTGGCGGTAGCGGCAGCGTCGTACCGGTCAGCGGAGCAAGGGTCTGACCGTCGACCAGCGGGCGCATGGCGAACTCGTATGTCGCCAGGCCCATCAGGTCGTCGGCGGTCAGGCGTGGCTCGTACGACGGGGCGAGTATCGCCGCATCCTCGCGCATGGTCTGGAACAGGACTTGGCTCCGCACCGTCCCCAACAGCGCGCTCTTGACCTGCTTGTCATCGATCTGGCCCAGGTGCTGGTGGGCCAGGGTAAAGCTGGCGCCGAGGCCACGAGCCTGGGCCAGCATGTCGGCCAGGTCGACCGGCAGTTTGAGCACCGATTGGGCTTCATCGATGTAGAGAAACACCGGGTGCCGCTGCGACGCTGGCAGACTGACGCGCCGCAGAACGGCGAACCAGATCCCCGCGAGGAGGACAGTTCCCAGGAGGCTGGCCGTCTCGCTTCCCAGCGTTCCCGCGCTAAGCGGCACGAGCAGCACCTTGCGCTCGGCCAACACGCGGTCAAGGTCCAGCCCGTCGCTCTGGCCAAGCATGAGCCGGATGGGGGTGCGAAGCGTAGCGGCCCGCAGTTTATTCAGGATCGGCCCAATGATCTTCAGCCGGTCCATGGGCATGATGCCCCGATACCAATGCCAGAACGAGTCCAAGCCGGCTGGTACGCCGTCCTGTTCGGTGACGAACCTGCGAAACGGCGTGTTGGTCAGCAGCTCCGGGGTCTCGATGAGCGTGAACGCCTCGCCGTTGGCACCCTTGGTGTTGATGAGGGACAGCAGCACCCCGCGCAGCACGTCCTCGCTCCGGGGTCCCCAGAAGTCTTTGTACAGCTCGTGCCAGACGTGGATGACATGATCCACCACCAGCTCGCGGCTCTGCTCGTCATGCCCCGACTGAAGGATGTTGAAACCGATGGGCTGCTCGGTCGAGGCCGGATCGAGGACGATGACGTCAGCAGCGCGCGACTCCGGCACCCGCGCCAGCACCTCGGTCACGAGATCGGATTTAGGGTCGATGGTGACCACGCCGTGTCCAGCGGTGATGTCTTGCAAGATCAGGTTGGCGAGCAACGTGGACTTGCCCACGCCGGTCGGGCCGAGCACGTGCAGGTGCTGGAAGCGATCCCTGTCTGCCAGCCGTAGCGGCACACGCAGGTCGGGGTAGTTCGACACTCCTATTTGGACACCAGCGGTCGGTAGTCCAGGCGGCGGTGGCAGTTGCCGCGCCAGGCCGAGCGCGACGCCCGGAAGGGCCACTTCGCCGACCGGGATGGGCAGCAGGCCGGAGGTTTCCCTTGTGGACAGCAGAAGAGGCCAGCCGGTGATGGGAACGCTCAGCCGCGTCAGCCGGGACGCTGCCCAGCGCGAACCCAGCCACCAGCGACGTGTCAGCCGCACACCCGGTGCGTTGAGTCCGCGGTACTGACCGAGCACCCGACCGACGATGGCCTGAGCTTGTGCTGAAGTAGCAGCCGTGGCCGCGACTCGCATCACGCCGTGCAGCGTTGCGTCTGCCTGTTTCAGCCGCGCCGAACGGATGGCATCGCTGTCGGCCAGCTCTTCGCCAACGAGCCAGGTGGGCAGGTCGTCTTGTTGCTTGGTGACGAGCGACGGCACCGGGGCAGGCGTGCCCGCTCCGGTGACGATCCATTGCGCAATGACCGCCTCGCCCTCGGCGAGCGGCTGGAGCGTGGCGAGCACCGCCGTGGCAGTACCTTCGGCTCGCTCGACAGACATCTGCCGACGCTGGTTACTCAGCACGGCCTCGGCGCCGACTGTGCATAATGGACGGTTAGTCGCGTAGTCGGCCAGCTCCTGAAGTCGCACGCCGGGCAAGGCCGCGCGCAGACCGCCGAGCACCGTGGCCCGAAGGCGCTTGGGCACCAGAAGCACGTGCCGGATGCCGTCAGTATCTGCCACAACTTCGAGCGCGAACGGTGGACTCGGCAGCAGGCTGAAGCGATGCGGGTGTGTCGCTGCCGCCACAGTGTTAAGCCAGCGGTTGATGTCGTCGGTGCTCAGGCCAATCGGCAAACGCAGCTCAATGGCGAGGAGGGAGCGGTGCCAGAAGAGACTGTCCAGGTAGCGGGCTGTGGGCACTATGAGGAGCAACATCGTCAGGCCAGCAACCAGTAGTGGTAAAGCGGGCGTCATGCGGCCTCCCCCGCTCGGCCAGTTCGTTTCTGGCGGAGACGTGGCGGGCATTTGATGGTGTAGGTCAAAGGCTTGTGGGGATTGGCGGCTTCGGCTTGCTTGTGTTCTTTGAGGATTACGTCGCCTAGGGCGTCGAACTTCGGGAGATTGACTTCAGTCAGGTTTTGGTCGATTGCTGCTCTAACTTCGTCGACTGTGCGGCACCAAAGTGACATCAACGCGGCCACATCGGCCGCTTTGTTGTTTTCCACTCTGGTCACTGGTCTATTCTGCAATCCAGTCGCAGTTCCAACCCATCTGGAGCCATACGCCTCGGAATAACGAGCTGTGGCAAGGTTGGTTGAAGCACGGTCGGCCTGTGGCTGCCACCAGCCGCGTCTGGCGTATGGGTAGCTTTGTCCTTGGTGCAGCCTGGCAACCGGCACAATCCAGTCCTGTAGTTCGACAGCGAGGGTGCCATTGGCCGCAGTGCGGCATTTGGTAAGGCCGTGAATCACGGCCAGCTTCTTGCGTATCGAGCCATGACGCAGGACAGCCTCGCCATAAGTCAGGAGATCAAAGACTTGCCTGGTGCGATCCAATACCTCCTTCACCCGATCATTGGCCAGGAGCAGCTGTTCTTCCAGGTTGACGATCTCAATCTTCAGTTCGTCACGTCGGGCTACAAAGTCCTCGTCACCGAGCAGGCTCATCGCCCGCATGTCGATGAGGCCGTTCAGTTGTTTGCGGAGCGTGGCTACTTTCTGTTGGCGGGCGTCTTGGATGGCTACGGCTTGTTTCTCCTCATCCGTGGCTACCTGGTCAATGTAGTCATGAGCCCATCTACGAAGGGTGGGATAGATCGTACAGCCTTGCATTGCTTGGAGGAACATCGCTTCCAGGCGGTCTTCACGGATATATTTCCGCTGGCCGCATTCGACGCTTCGCTTCCGCCGCGTGCAGTGGTAGTACACAAGGCCTTTGTGCTCGCTGGCAGTGTACA
>WNGB01013501.1_pt1 | contig 10998 bp, 9 predicted proteins | sample 5400681 | NCBI WGS metagenome assembly WNGB01 (sample SAMN13153367, study PRJNA577476) | soil metagenome | isolation source: 115 cm soil or saprolite under grassland replicate 2 | place: USA:California | collected 2016-06-15 | reverse complement strand
CGCCGAAGTACAAGGTCGCGTTCACGAAGGGCGAGGCGGTGCGCGTCACAGATGGGCCGTTCACCGACCTGCACGGCGTCGTCGACGAGGTGAACCCCGAGCGCAACAAGGTCAAGGTCCTGGTGTCCATCTTCGGCCGGGAGACGCCAGTCGAGCTGGACTTCCTGCAGATAGAGAAGCTGGTGAAATAAGTGGCGAAGAAGATCAAAGCCGTCGTCAAGGTCCAGATCCAGGCCGGCAAGGCCACTGCGGCGCCGCCGGTAGGCACGGCGCTGGGACCGCACGGCATCAACATGGGTCAGTTCATCAAGGAGTACAACGAGCGGACCGCATCGCTCGCCGGCACCGTGGTGCCCGCCGTGGTCACGGTCTTCGAAGACCGTTCGTACACGTTCGTGACGAAGAGCCCGCCGGCCGCGGATCTCATCCGCCGCGAGGCCGGCATCGAGAAGGGCTCCGGTCAGCCGAACAAGAACAAGGTCGGCAAGATCAGCCGCGCCGCCGTGAAGAAGATCGCGGAGACGAAGATGGCCGATCTCAACGCGACGAGCGTCGAGGGTGCGATGAAGATGGTCGAGGGCACCGCGCGCAGCATGGGAGTCGAGATCGGCTCCTAGCCCGAAGCTACGAGAGCCCAGTCATCATCCCAAGCGCGAGCACCGGCAGCGACAGCCCGATCGTCCAGGTCAACGCTCTGCGCGTCACTGGCGCCCGCAGCAGCGCGACGAGCGCGAACGGCAGGAACAACGTCCACCATCCCGAGAACAGCAGCTCGCTCACGAAGAACAGACTCGCGAGCAACGCCGCGGCGCGAACCCTGGGCGTATCCGGATTACCCGTCAGCAACAGGACATTGACCGCGGCGATCAGGGGTATGAGATACCAGAAGGCTTCGGGCTTCAGCCAGCAGTCTGGAAAGCAGTCTCGATTGTTGAAGGACGCCCGCAAGACGAAGAACACGCCGATGGGGATGAGCGCGACCTGACCGCGCCTACCCCAGCGGGCCAGCCTCGCTCCAAGCGAGGGGACCGGCGCGCGGTAGATCTCCACCGCGGGCGCCGCCCGCAGCCGTTTGTGTGAGCCAAGCTCCACCGCTATCACTTGGATGGGCGCGGAGATTTCGGCGATCCGCGGGAGCACATCGCGGGCGGTCTCCAGGTTCCACCAGAACGCGTCGCGCTTGAAACGAATACCCAGCAGCACGAGCGGAATCTTCGGAAGGATCGATGTCTCGCCACGAGCGAGCGTCGCGGCGCTCACCTGCGGGAAGCGGCGGATCTGTTCGATGATGAGGTCGACCTCATATGCACGCAGCCCGTGCGGGATGAGGGGCACGGATTTCGCGAGCTTTGCGCGCTCCATCAGGCCGCTCTGGAGGGCGGCGATGGCCGACTCGTGACGCTTCCACTGAATATCTGCGTCACTCTTGCGTCCCTCGCCGCGCAGATACGCGGCCATGAGCGCGCTCGCTTCCGCTGTGTAGCGCTCATCCTGCTCGACAGCCCGCTCGAGGAGCGGCATCCCGGTCACCCGTCCAAGCGAGAGGAGCGCGCGGCCGGCGTGAAAGAGTCCTTGCCCGTCGGTGGGGCGATCCTCTGTCCAGCGCATCAGTTCGGTCACCACGGCCGCCGCGCCTTCCCGCGCTTCGATTAGCTCGAGACGACGCCACGCCTCCGCCTCCGTGAGGTCGCGTCGGGCCGCGACCTGTTCCAGTTCTTGGAGTTCCACCATTTGTGCGGTAGCAGCTCGACGCAGCTCCGACCACGCGGTCGCGATCGCGGCTCGCCACGCCTCATCGAAGGCTCGCGTGAGTGTCGGTGCAACGTCCAGCAGGTCGCTCGCGCTCGCGCGCGCGGTCTGCTCGTCGGTCGCGAGCCCATCCGCGCTGAGACCAAGCTCAGCCTCCGCTCGATTGCGTCGTCGACGCCATTCGCCCTCGGGGATCGGCGTCCGGCACATCGCTCGGAGTTGACTGATCCCATCGGGCGGACGTTCGTTGGCGGTGTGACGTGCGGTCAACTGTGGCCAGAACACATCGTCCGCATATGACTGGTACATCGATGCACGCACGAGGCCTGCGCTGACGTCGGCGGGTGAGGCGATGCGTCCCGCTTCCTTCCGAGCGTGCTGCTCCCGTGATTCGACAAGGTGCTGAGCGTTCAGAGCTCGCAAACAGCCGGCTGCGACCACCGCCGCCACGTTCGCGCCGCCCGCGTACGGATCGGCCAGGTCGGGTGTCAGCATCGCGATCCACCGGATCGCGGTGCGGTACGCGCGTGCGGTGATCCTGTCGCCCGTGAACGCGCGCGCGACGGCAGTAGCGACAAGCGCTCTCAGCTCCCTGGGCGAGACGGCATCGAGCAATGCGAGACCGATGACGAGCGCGTAACCGCCGCGCATCGGTACCACACCGAGATCGAACGACATCGCTATCCACAGGACGTCGGGTGGAGGTACGCTGAGTTTGCCCGTCGCCTCCTCGACAAGCGCGTACAAACGCTCGGCGCCGGCCCGCTCGACGCGCACGCCGCGTGACTTGAGACTTGGCGGCCGGAGAGCTCTGAAGATCTGAGCGACTTTCACGGCGTACGGAACGACGAAAACGCCCGTGAGCAGCCACACGAAGGGACGACGGACGCCGGCCTCGAGCACTTGCGACGCGAGGGATACGAGGCCGAACACCGCGGCGAAGATCGCGATGCAAATGACGACACTCAGCGGCCGGGCGCCTTCCGCGAGATATGTCGCGAGGACGAGTCGTCGACGATCCATCCGCTACAGGGCTAACGGCCTGGCGACCTGCGTAGCACGGCTCGACGTCGGGCTGCTTCGGCCTCACAATCGGCCTTCCACCGCACCAGTGGCGTGCACCGCGCGTGAGACGGGAGGCCGAACGGCCGAGAGGAGTGAAGACATGTCGCAGAGGCACGGCAAGCGGTACCGCGAGCTCGCGAAGAAGATCGAGCGCGGCCGCGAGTACCTCCCCGACGAGGGTGTGAAGCTCGTGAGGGAGACCAGCCAGGCGAAGTTCGACACGACGGTGGAGCTCCATCTCCGCATGGGCGTCGACCCGAAGCACGCCGATCAGATGGTCCGCGGTGCCGCCGTACTCCCGCACGGCACAGGCAAGACCGTCCGCGTCATCGCGTTCGCTCAGGGGGACAAGGCGCGTGAAGCACAGGCCGCGGGCGCGGACGTCGTTGGCGCGGAGGATCTGGCGAAGCGGATCGAGGGCGGCTGGATGGACTTCGACGTAGCCGTCGCCACACCGGACCTCATGGGCCAGGTCGGCAAGCTCGGTCGCGTCCTCGGTCCTCGTGGCTTGATGCCAAACCCCAAGTCGGGCACGGTGACGTTCGACGTCGCCAAGGCCGTGCGCGACGCGAAGGGTGGGCGCGTGGAGTTCCGCGTGGACAAGACGGCCGTGATCCACACCGTCGTCGGCAAGGCATCGTTCACCGAGCAGGCACTGGTCGAGAACCTCGCGACGGTCGTGGAGGCCATCAACCGCGCACGGCCGGCGGGCGTGAAGGGTCAATACGTCCGCTCGGCGCACCTCACGAGCACGCAGGGGCCGAGCGTGAAGCTCGATCTCGGCGCGACGCTTGGACTCGCGGGTCGCGCGACCGCATAATCGCTCTACACACAACTCCATAGCCAGAGAAGCCGGCGCCCAACAGGGGTAAGTCCTGCGGAGGCGAGAACAACACGCGGCGCTGCCGCGGCTGGCCCTCGTTTCCGTTGGGGACGAGGGCTTCGTAGTTCTTAGGGGGTGACATGGCGAAGATCAAGACCGGTCCCAAGGTCAAGCGGAAGGGTGGCGGAATCCCGGCGAAGACCCGGGCCGTCGACGCGCTCGCGAAACAGCTCCGCGGCTCGAGCGCGGTCATCGTCACCGACTACCGCGGCCTGAAGGTCGGTGAGCTGCAGGACCTGCGCAAGCGTCTACGCCCGAAGGGCGTGGAGTACCACGTCGTGAAGAACAGCCTGTTCACGCGCGCCGCGGAGAGAACGGAGCGAGGCGGCCTCGCGTCGCTTCTCGCGGGTCCCACCGCGGTCGCGCTCGGCAGCATCGACGAGGTCGAGCTCGCGAAGGGCATGGTCGACGAAGCCCGCGTCCTCAAGTCACTGCGCATCCTCGGCGCGTACATCGGTGGGCAGACGATGTCCGTCGACGACGTCCAGACGCTCGCGAAGCTGCCGAGTCGCGCGCAGCTGCAGGGCCAGATCGTCGGGAGCTTGCAGGCGCCGCTGGCTCAGCTGACCGGACTCTTCCAGGCGCCGTTCCAGAACCTCATCTACGTGCTGAGCGCACGGACCATGGGGGGCTCCGCCCCCCAGCCCCCGATCACCAACTAATAGGAGGAAGTGCTATGGCAACCGCTACCGAAAGCAACCCGAAGTTCGAAAAGCTGGCCGGCGAGCTTGAGTCCTGGTCGATCATGGAGATCGCCCAGTTCGGCAAGTATCTGCAGGAACGCTGGGGCGTCAGCGCGGCGCCCGTCGCCGTCACGACGGCCCCGGGCGCTGGCGCCGGCGCGGCCGCGGCTGAGGTCGAGGAGAAGACCGAATTCACGGTCGTTCTCAAGGAGGCGGGCGCCTCGAAGATCAACGTCATCAAGACGGTCCGCGAGCTCACGGGTTTGGGGCTGAAGGAGGCCAAAGACCTCGTGGACGGGGCTCCGAAGCCGGTCAAAGAGAACATCGGCAAGGACGAGGCGAACGCCGTCAAGAAGAAGCTCGAGGACGCTGGCGCGACGGTCGAGCTGAAATAAGCGCTCACTAGCCCAAACGTTCTGCTACCGGTATCGGTAGCGGAAGCCACCCCGATATCGTTGTCCTCCGCCGGTCCACCGCCTGGTCGGTGGGCTCGCGAAAGGTGCCGGACCGGGGCCCGCAAGGGTCCCGGTTTGGTTTTCCGGTGGTGTGGCGCGGGGCGGGGACCTAGTTGTGCGTCGGGCGTTCCGGCACCGTCGACGCCGTGGCGAAGACGTTCTCGTTCACGAAGATGCGCGCCCCGCACCGCACCGCGAGCGCGACCCCGTCTGAGGGCCGGCAGTCGACCTCGATCTCGCGCCCTTCGAAGCGCAGCGACACGCGCGCGAGGAAGATGCCCTGGCCCTCGGGCATGCTGGCTTGCGGCAGGAGTCCGGTGACCGCGACGCGGTCGACCTCGACTCCGAGCTTGCCGAAGGCGTCGATCACGAAGTCGTGCGTGAGAGGTCGCTCGGTCTTCTGGCCGTAGAGCCGCGACGAGATCGCATGGGCTTGCTCTGCGCTGATCCAGATCGGCAGGACGCGTTCCGACGCTGTGTCCTTGAGGATCACCGTGTGTTGCTTGCTCTCTTCATGCACCTGGACGGAGTCGATCAGGCATTCGATGGAACCCACGGTGGCACCTCCTTGGCGTCGAGCGTACGCCCAGATGTGCTGGCTACTTCACTGGCCACCCTGCGTGAATGACCATCCCTGCGACCGACCCTCGAGCCACGCGGGCGCGTCGCGCGAGCCCAGCAAGAGCGCCACCTTCGCATAGATCTCGGCGTCGGTCGCGCACGACGCGAGCACCGATACTTCGCTGAGGTCGCTCTGCGCCGGAAGACCGGTACGCGGATCGATCAGGTGGTGTCCGCCCTCCCACGAGCGCTTGGTCGTCCCGCTCGTCGCCGCACCGAGATCCTTTAACAGGAGCGTCCGGTCGCCGAACCCGACCGGCCAGCCTTCGCCCGTCTCCCCACTGCCGCGCGCGAAGAGATCGCCGCAGAGATTCACCAGAACGTTCTCACCGAGACGCTCAGCGATGCGATCCGCCAGCCAGCCCTTCGCGATGCCGCCGAGGTCGACGGCCCCGCCCTGCACCAGCCGTGCCTCCCCCGGACGCAGGTGGAGCACCTCCGTGAGCGGCCGTATCTGAGGCGGGACTTCTGGCGCAGTCGGGCCGGCTGCGTAGTCGCGGGTGTAGCCGGCGGCGAGCAGCGCAGGGAGGACGGCGACGTTCACCAGACCGTCGCTCACCTCGTACGCGCGCAGCGACTCGCGGAGCAGTGCCTCCAGCTCGGGACTGATCGCAAGCCAGCGGCCGCGCGAGGCGTTGAGGCGCGAGACCTCACTGCCTGGCTCGAAGCGGGTCAGCCGGTCATGCATCCGATGGATCCAGGACTCCGCGGCAGCGAGGGCCTCCGCATCCACGCCGACGGCGAAGAGCTCGCACTCGCCGCCGAGCGATTCGAAAACGCGTCGCTCCACGGTGGGAGCGTACTCAGGAGACGTGCGCGTAGGTGATGCCGGGGGTCAGGACACGTGCGTGAAAGTGATGCCTGGGAGTGCCGTTGGCTTCACGCCGGGAGCGGTCGTGATGCGCGGAGGTGGCGTCGTCCGTCGCGCACCGGTGGGCGATGGCGTCGTGCTCGGCGACGCCGTCCGGAGCGCGAGCTGCGTCTCGGCCGGCGGCTGCAGTGGAGCCGCATCGTTCTTAGGATGCGCGACGACGTAACCACCCGACCCGACGAACGCCGCCGTCGCGAAGAGCGCCGCGCCCGCGCGGAGGATCGTCGCGCGGTGCAACGCCTATGCCCTCAGGATCGCTAGCTTGTCGAAGCTCTGGGTGAAGACTTCCTTCGCGTCGACTTCGAGGTGTCCCTCGAGGATCTCCTGATAGACGGATCGGAAGTCCACGTTGAACGACAGGTTGCCGCCAGTGTCGAGATGGGCGAGGCTTGGGGCGGCGCCGTAGAGTCCGCCCTTCACGGTGTCGCCCATGAGGAATACCGGCGCCGAGGTGCCGTGGTCGGTGCCCGCGCTCGCGTTCTCCTTCGGACGGCGACCGAACTCGGACCAGGTCGCGATGAGCACGCGGTCGGACATGCCGTGCCCCGACAGGTCGGTGTAGAAGGCCGACACAGCCTGGTCGAAGTAGCCCATGAGGTCGTCGTGGCGCTGCTGCTGCGTGTAGTGCGTATCGAATCCACCGAGCGTGACGTGCAGGATCTTCACACCCGTCCCGGTGACTATGAGCTGCGCCGCGAGCTGGAGCGCGGCCGCAAGCTGGTTCTTGGACGAGAACACGAGCTTCGCGTTGTCGGAGTACTGCGCCATCGGGGTGTACGAGGCGGCCGACGTCTTCAGCTGCGCGACCGTGTCGCGCGCGGTCGTGACCGCCGTGTCGAACAGCGCGCCGTAGATGCCAGGCGTGCTCGTATAGAGCGCCGCCATCGCCTTCTCCATCTCGTCGCCGCCGCTCCACTTGAAGCTCTGCTGGCTGTTCACGACCGTCAGCGTCGCCTCGAGGTCGCGTAGCGCTCCGGGGATGCCCGTCGTCCCGCAGGCGCAACCGACAAGCGGGTGCCCGGCGGAGTCGTAGTTTTCGGCGATGGTCTTGCCGAGCCAGCCGTCCTGCTGGCGGCGGTCGGGGTCGGCGGTCTCCCACACGCGGATGGAGTCGAAGTGCGAGAACGAGGGCTTCGGATAGCCGACGCCCTGCACGATCGCGAGCTTGCCCTCGTCCCACAGCTTCTTCGTGCCTGCGAGGTTCTTGTTGAGGCCGAATTCCTTCGTGATGGGCAGCGCGTCGTCGGCGGACTTCGAGAGCTGCGGCCGCATGTCGCGGTAGCTCTGGTCGCCCAGCGGGATCACCGTCTGCAGTCCGTCGTTCCCGCCGGCCAGCTGGATCATCACGAGGACCTTGTCGTTCGTGACCTTCTCCTGCTTGGCGGCGTACATCGCGCGTGCGAACACGTCCGGCACCGCGGCGTAGCCTGCCGCGAGGCCTGCGGCCCCGGCTCCGAACACGAGTCCGGCGCGGAGGAACTCACGGCGGCCGATCTTGTCGACGCTGGCGACCATCTGGGTGCTCCTTCTACAGCAGTTCCGGGAGGAACTGCACGTACGAATCTTGATGAGCGAAGCGAGTCATGATTCCTACTTGAGCTGGAACTCAGGCGAGGCGAGCAGGATCGACCAGCGACGCCGGTCGTCGGCCGCCTCGTTGAGGAGCTTCAACGTCTGCGCCGACATCACGCCGTCGAGGTGCGTGTTGTGCGCGTTTCCCGCGGACGGGAGCTTCCGCACCGCCTGTACCGCGGACGTGACGAAGTTCGCGCGCGCGAGCATCGTGTTCGACGACACCCACGATTCGTTCTCGGGCCACCCGCCCACGCTCGGCGGATCGAACAGCATCTGGCCCATGCCCTGCCCCTGCCCCGCGACCAGGCGCACCAGGGTCCGGTCGCCGAGGGACTTGGCGGTGTGGATCATCAACTCCGTGGGCGACTTGATGAGCGTGCGGTACGTATCCGCTGCGGTGAACTCGGGGCTCAGCATGACGTCGCGCAGCAGCGCCTTCGTGTCATAACGGGTCCGGCGATAGCCGGCGGCGAGCCGTGCGACGAACGCGTCGGACGGCGTCGGCGTCACGAACGCCGTTAGGAGCTTCCGCGCGATGAACGGCGCGGTCGCGTCCTGCTGGAGGATCTTGTCGAGGACCGCGTTGGTGCTCCACGGCTTGGTCTCGCCGAGGAACGTGAACGCCGGGCCGCGATAACCACGCTGCACCTCGTAGATACCGGTCTTCGCCGTGTCGGCCTTCGGGATCTGGCGCGGCGGCTGACCGGTGCGCGCCTGTTGCCGCTTGATGTCCGCGTCGATCATCGTTTGCGTGCGCGGCTCTCTCCAGCCGCTGAGCGCTTTCGCTCCCGCCCGCACGTCGGCCTCGTTGAACGCGTCGGGGCCCATCGTGAAGAGCTCCATGAGCTCGCGCGAGTAGTTCTCGTTGGGGTTCTGCGCGGTGGAGCTCCCGAGGTCGAGATAGCGGAGCATCGCCGGATCGATCGTGACCTGGTAGAGCATCGTCCCCAGATCGGCGAGCGCGTTCCGGCGCCAGGTGAGGTTCTGCCAGTAGAGGTACGGGAACTGGTTGCCGACCTTGCGGAAGTCCGACGTGAAGTGTCCATGCCAGAAGAGCGTGATGCGCTCGCCGAACGGCGTCGGGCTCGCGAGCATCCAGTCGATCCACCACTGTTGCAGCGCGCCGGGACTCAGCGGGTTCTCCTGGCTCGCCTCGTCGGCGCCGGCGAGCACGGGCGGCTCGGCGATCTTCGTCTCCACTAGACGCTCGACCGTCCTCGTGTAGCCGTCCGACTGCGCTCTCTCGAGCTCCTCGGCGGTGGCGCCGAAAGTGAAGCGGCGAAGCAGGTGCGAGACACGCGCGGCCTCGTTGCCAAGAGGCGCGACCCAGTCGAGGCCGGTCTTGTTGCCCTGCGTGCCCGTCACCGGGACGCGCTCGAAGGCGGGCTCGTTCGCGAGAGCGAGCAGGCGTGCCGCTGCGACGCCCGCGCCGGCGGTCGCGGCGGCGGCGAGCACGGTGCGCCGGGTCAGAACCGGCTGGGATGCATCCGGGTCTCGGGGGGTTCTCGGGGGGCGAAGCCCCTCGGCGGTCGTCTGGTCGTCCATCTGCCTGCCGACAATACGCAGGCGAGGCGCGGATGTGCCGCCCGAAGGGGCGAGAAGCCGGCCGTTTTACCGACTTCTGACGCACCGGCTCCCCCGACGGCAACTGGGGCAGAAAGGGTCTTGACAAGCCTTGGGCTCGCGTAGAGATTTAGCGGTTCCCGCCGCTTGACCGGCCGGTAGGTTACGGCCTACGATATGGGCCTTGCCACAGGTCTGTCCTCGTCTTTCTATGCGTCTGCCCCAATCGATCGCCTGAGGAGGGTCCGCCCATGTCCGTTGCCCTCGACCGGGTCCTTTCGCCTGCGCGCGAACGCCGCAACTTCGCGTCGCTCCCCGAGGTGCTGCCGCTCCCGAACCTGATCCAGACCCAGCTCGACAGCTTCAAGTGGTTCTGCGACGAAGGTCTGGGCGAGCTGTTCAGGGAGATCTCGCCGATCCAGGACTTCACCGGGAAGAACCTCGATCTGCGTTTCATCTCGAGCGAGTTCCGCGAGCCGAAGTACTCCGAAGAGGAGTGCCGCACCAAGGACCTGACGTTCAGCAAGCCGCTGTGGGCGCGCGTCGAGCTCGTGAACAAGGAAACCGGAGAGGTCTCCGAGCAGGATGTCTTCCTCGGGGACTTCCCGTGGATGACGGACAAGGGCACGTTCGTCATCAACGGTGCCGAGCGTGTCGTCGTGTCGCAGCTGGTGCGTTCGCCCGGCGTGTACTTCACCGCTGTCGACGACCCCACCACCGGGCGCCGGCTCTTCTACGGGAAGCTCATCCCGAACCGGGGCGCGTGGCTCGAGTTCGAGACCTCGAACAAGGATGTCATCTCGGTGAAGGTCGACCGCAAGCGGAAGCTGCCAGTGACCACGCTGCTGCGCGCGGTCGGCTACTCCTCGAACGAGGAGATCAAGGCGCTCTTCACCGCGCTCGATACCGACCCGGAGCACCAGTACGTCCAGTCGACGCTGGACCGCGACCCGACCACGAACACGAATGAGGGTTTGGTCGAGGTCTACAAGCGTCTGCGTCCGGGCGACCCGCCGACGATCGACAACGCCCGCAACCTCGTGCAGTCGCTGTTCTTCAACTTCCGCCGCTACGACCTCGCGAAGGTCGGCCGCTACAAGCTGAACCGCAAGCTCGGCCTCGACCTCGAGATGTCGCAGCGCACGCTCACCAACGACGACCTCGTCCGCATCGTCGGCCGGATCGTCGAGCTGAACAACGGCAAGGGGAACGCGGACGACATCGACCATCTCGGCAACCGCCGCGTGCGTGCCGTCGGCGAGCTGATCCAGCAGCAGTTCCGCGTGGGACTCCTGCGGATGGAGCGCGTCGTGCGCGAGCGCATGTCCATCGTCGAGCCCGAGAAGGCCACGCCGAAAGAGCTCATCAACATCCGGCCCGTCGTCGCGGCGATCAAGGAGTTCTTCGGCGGCAGCCAGCTGTCGCAGTTCATGCAGCAGACGAACCCGCTCGATGAGCTCACCCACAAGCGCCGCCTCTCGGCCCTCGGGCCGGGCGGCCTGTCGCGCGAGCGCGCCGGGTTCGACGTCCGTG
>WNGB01013499.1_pt1 | contig 10999 bp, 10 predicted proteins | sample 5400681 | NCBI WGS metagenome assembly WNGB01 (sample SAMN13153367, study PRJNA577476) | soil metagenome | isolation source: 115 cm soil or saprolite under grassland replicate 2 | place: USA:California | collected 2016-06-15 | reverse complement strand
CGCGTCGCGCCGGGCGTAGAGCTGGACCGGGTGGTAATGGACTATGCCCAGCATCTGCTGAAGAAGCCCTCCCGCGCGCTGGCCGAGGTCAAGGCGCGCATCAATGCCATCTCCGCCAATGCCACGCCCGTCGTCAACGCGATGACCGAAGGTTTCCTCGACCGCGGCTAACCGGCCGCTTCAACTCCTGGAGGCGCGCGGCGACCTACGTGGACAAGATCCTCTTGCAGGGCCCGACAGCCTGCAGTCGACGACCGAGGCCGCCTCAAGTTCAACCGCGTCCTGAGCGGTCGAGCCAAGAAGAACTTCAACCTCACTCGCGCAGATCAGGTGATCAGTAACCACGGACGCGAGATGACGTCCAAAAACCGAGACCGGCCAATTAAGTGCGGGCCGCGGGCGGATCGGGGCTCGCGCTGCACGCCCGCGGCGCTTGCCACACGTAGAACTGTGGGTTTATCATCTGGGGCATGGACTACCAAGGCCGGATCACCATCGACCCGGAGATTCGATTCGGCAAGCCGTGTGTGCGGGGAACGCGCATCACGGTTGGGGATGTCCTATCCTACCTTGCGTCCGGCATGCGCGAAGACGAGATCCTCTCGGACTTCCCCCAGCTCACGCGCGAGGACATCCGCGCCTGCCTTGCTTTCGCCGCCGAGCGGGAGCGCCGGGTCGTGAGTATCCCGGCTGCCTGAGCAGGCCGCCAGGCTGCTCTTCGACGAGAATCTTGCGGCGCGCCTTGTCGGGGCGCTCGCTGATCTGTATCCCGGCTCCGTCCACGTCAGCGACGTAGGCTTGGCGCCGGCAGCCGATCGGGCAATCTGGGGCCACGCGCGGGACCACGGACTCGTGATCGTAAGCAAGGACGAAGAGTTTCATCGGCTCAGCGCTCCTCGCGCTCGCGTGAAGACAACAACTCCACCGAACCGGCGCATCCATCCGACGGCGGTTCGGGTCGCCGTTGAAACGGGGTGATGACGCTCTCGCCAGCACGCTCAGCGTGAGGAGGCGAGTCCTCAGCGGCGACGACGCATACCTCCGGGATAGAGCTCGTCGTAAATGTTGCGCCCGCGCGTCTCCTTCAGGAGCAGGCTGAGGCCCGTCGCGATCAGGACGAACAGCGCGCAGACACCGAACGCGCTGGCGTAGGCCGCCGCGGGGTAGACGCGCGCTCCGTCGGCCATGACGCCGGTCCAGCCGGCGTCGAGCACGCGCCCGACGTACTTCTGCGTGAGCGCGGCACCGACGAAGCCGCCCATGTTGGAGACGGCCACCGCCGTGCCGGCCAGCGTCGGCGGATTGACCTCGCGGGCGATGGGCCAGGTGAGCACGAAGGCCCCGCCGACAGCGCCCATGCCGAAGAGAACCGCCGCCACGCCCCAGAGCGGCAGCGTCCCGGCCGTCCACGCCAGCGCCGCCCAGAAGAGGAAGAGGCAGGCCGAGAGCGCGGTGTAAGGGAGCTTGCGCCGGCGAAGGACCCGGTCCGAGAGATAGCCGGTGAGCGGCGCCGAGAAGAGCAGCGCGAACGAGACCGTCGATGCGTACGCGGCGGCGGTAGTTGTCCTGAGCCCGTAGAGATCGTGGAGGAAGGGAACGGCCCAGAGCGTGAGGTTGCCCCACGCCGCGTAGAAGAAAAAGAAGACGAGAAAAGGCGGCCACGTGTGCAGGTTGCGCAGTACGGCCACCATGCCGCGCAGGACGGCACCGAGGCCGGGAGCCTGCGCCGCGATGACGGTGGCGCCGGGCGGACGATCGCGGACCACGGCGTAGCACGCTGCCGCGCCCGCGAGCGTCACGCCGGCGATGATCGTGAAGGCCCCGCGCCAGCCCGTGAGCGCGACGAGCGCGGCGAGCGGGGCCGTTCCGCCGAGCGCCCCCAGAATGCCCACAGTGGCTGACACCGCCGAGAGCGTGCCGAAGTGCGAAGGCGGGAACCAGTCGGCCGCGATCTTGAGACAGCCGATGAACGTCACGGTCGCGCCCGCGCCGACCAGGAAGCGTCCGGTCATGAGCACGTTCTGGGAGGCCGCCAGGCCCATGATCAGCGATCCCAGCCCCATGACAGCGCCGCCCGCCGCGACCACCCGGCGAACCCCGAAGCCGTCGATCACGAGCCCGGCCGGGATCATCAAGCCCGCATACGCGTAGAAGTACATCGCCGAGAGGAGGCCGACGATCTCGGCGCTCGCGTTGAACGCCTGCATGATGTCCTTGACGATGACGCCGGGCGCGACCCGGTGGAGGAAGGCGAAGAAGAAGACGAAGGCGGGGATGCCCCACATGAGCCAGCGCCGCCGGGCGGCCGGCGTGTCCACGCGCTACCGGGTCCAGAAGCCCGCGGGGTCGCAGGCGCGCACGATCTCGAGCTCGGATGATGTCGGCGTCGGCGTCTCGTGGCAGCCGTCCGCGAGGCAAAGCTCCCAGCCCGTCGCGTCCTTGACGGCTTCCACGCTCTGCCTCGGATGCCAGGAGGCCAGGACCATCTCGCGGGTCCTAGGGTCGAAGCGGTAGACGCCGAGCGTCGTGATGACCGCCGCCGGACCGCCGCCCGGCAGCCCCACGCGCTCGCGCCAGCCGGCGCCGTCGCCGAAGCCTGGCGAGGTGATGAAGTCCACGCGGTCTTTGAAGCGGTGCTTCTCCTGCGGCATGATGACCACGAAGCGCCTGGCCAGACTCGCGATGTCCGCCCCGCCGCCGCTGCCCGGCAGGCGGACCGTCGGCTTGCGCCAGTCGCCGACGTAGTTGGTGTTGAGGTTGCCGTGCTTGTCGATCTCCGCGCCCCCGATGAAGCCCAGGTCCACCAGCCCCTGCTGGAGGAGCGACATGACCTCGAGCGTGCCGGTGGACCAGAGCGCGCCGGGAAGATTCGGCGTGTCGCTCATGGTCATGAGGGTTTCGGCCGCAGGTTGGTCGCGCACGATGCCGTTCTCGAAGACGCCGATCGCCTCCGGCGCGTGCGTGCGCTTGGCGAAGGCGAAGGCGAGGAGCGGCAGCCGCATGCCCACGAAGACGAGGTCGCCGTCGCGGATCTCGCGGCCCGCGGCGATGACCATCAACTCACGGTCCGTGTACTCGGGCATTCGGCTAATGAAGAACGAAGGGCTTGGCGCCGGATGCGGCGTAGGGGAAGCGGCGGATGGCCTCCTCGTTGATCTCGACGCCCAAGCCGGGGCCCGCTGGTAATTCGACGTAGCCGTCGCGTGCCTGGATCGGTTGCGCGAGGAAGGGCGTCTCGTGCTGACCTGTCGGAAACTCAACGGGCATCGGCCCGCCCCAGGTAGCCGCGACGTGGAGCGTGGCCGCCAGGCCCGGACCGAAGTAGAAGGAGTGCGGCGCGATCGGGAGGTTCGCCGATTGGGCGAGCGCCGCGATCTTCTTGAACTCGGTGATGCCGCCCACCTTGGTGATGCTGGGCTGGAGGATATCGCCCGCTCGCCGCTCGACGATCTCGCGGAAGCCGTAGAGCGTGGATTCATTCTCGCCCAGCGCGATGGGCGTGGCGGTGGCGCGCGCCACCTCGGCCAGCCCTGTGTAGTCTTCGGGAGGCCATACGGGCTCCTCGAACCAGAAGAGCCGGTAGGGCTCGAGCGCGCGCGCCATGCCGATGGCTTCGGCGGGAGTCCAGGGGCAGTTCACGTCGAGCATCAGCTCCACGTCCGGCCCCACGGCCTCGCGCGCCGCGCGGACGGACGGCAGATCGGTCTGATGGAGCTTGAGCATGGTGAAGCCCTGCGCCACGAAGCCCTTGCAGGCACCGGCAACATCTTTCGGCGAGTCGTAGCGCATGAGGCTTGCGTAGACGGGGAGTCTCGGACGCGTCGCGCCTCCCAGGAGCGCGTGGACGGGAGCGTCGAGCGCCTTGCCGAGAAGATCCCACAGCGCGATGTCCACGCCGCTGATCGCGAACATCGCCAGTCCCCGCCGGCCGTAGATCATGGTGCCGCGGTGCATGAGATCAACGAGGTGTTCGATCCTGAGCGGGTTCTGGCCGACGAGCAGCGGCGCCAGGCTCTCCTCGATCACGTTGCAGACCGCGAGCGGCGCGCCGTAGGCGAAGGCCTCGCCCACCCCCGTGAGCTCCGAGTCGGTCTTGACGCGCACCACGATCTGCTTGCGCGTGGCCGCCGTCCAGGGCGACGGCGGGTCGAGTGGTTTCATCGGGATGGCGAGACAGATCGCCTCAATGGATGTGATCTTCATGGGGCCGTGATCTTCATGGGCTCAGGCTCCGTAGTCGAGAGGTTCAGAGAGGCGGGGTCTCTTGATGCGGACGGCGTCGAGCGCCGCCGCGCCGAGCAGCGCGAGAAAGCCCGTCCAGTCCGCCACGCCGTAGACCCAGCGGTCGAGCCAGGCCCGCATGCCGTCCGTGGTGCGCGTTTCCTCGTGGTAGCGGTGGAAAAACTCGTGGGCGCGCCTGTAGCAACCCTGGACGGGCGACGGATAGGCGCCGAACGGCTCGTGGACCACCGCGGCGACCTTGAGGGTCGGCGCCAGCACCAGGCCGGGGTCGGAGAGGATGCGCTCGCGCGGCCAGATCTCTTCAGCCACGATGATGACCCGCTTCGCGGCCAGCGCGGCCTGGCGCGTGACGCCGAGAGTGCCCCAGACATGGGCCCGGCCGTCCTCGTCGGCACGCTGCACGTGGAGGACGGCCACGTCCGGAACGAGGGCCGGCACCAGCACGAGCGGCGCCCCCGACCACGGGTCGGCCGCTTCTTTAAAGGTAGGGTTGGATTGCAGCAGGTCCGACCCCAGCAGCGTTCGGGTCGGCACGTAGGGGGCGCCCAGTGCGCCAGCCTGGAGTGCCAGCGCCATGGTGAAGTTCGAATGGTCCTGGACCTCGATGGGCGACGGCACCGCGTGCTCGACGGCGCGCCGGTAGTTGTGACCCAGGCCGGCGCTCACATTGCCGACCCAGGCGGCGATGATCCGTCGAACGCATCCGGCCCCGACCAGCTGATCGAAGAGGATGTCGGAGATGGGGCCGATGAGAGTGAGGTCCCGGCGCCGCTGGCGGATCAGCTCGTGGCCGGCGGCATAGGGGATGAGCGCCTCGATGCCGGTGTTGAGACAAATGGAGGTGCCGTCGGGAATGAAGCGGGCGACGGCCTCCCGCATGGTGACGAGTTTGGAGCGCACGGAGCCCATCTTACCTCGCCGCGTGGTGCGGCGTTTGGCCTGAAAACTCGCAGGCTGCTCAAAAAGGTCCAGATGCGAGGCGGCGCCCGAAGGGCCGCACGCGAGGCGTACTCTCTGTACGTTGAGCGTGCGGCCGAGGGTGCCAACGAAGCAGATGGGCCTTTTTCAGCAGCCTGCTGTAAGATTGCGCGACGCGGAGAGACCATGGATCTCAAGCTGCGCGGCAAGGTCGTGCTGGTCACAGGAGCCGGACAGGGACTCGGGCGGGCCATCGCCCTCGCCTTCGCCGGAGAGGGAGCCGACGTGGCTTTTCAGCATCGCGCGTCGGCCGAAGGCGCCGAAGCCGCGGCCGCCGAGGCCCGCGTGCTGGGCGTCAAGGCGATGGCCGTCGGCGCCGACCTGCGCAAGGACGGCGCGGTAGCCGACGCCGTCGATCGGGTCGAGCGCGAGCTGGGCGGCATCGACGTGCTCGTCAACAACGCCGCCGTGACCCAGCGCAAGCCATTCCTCGAATCCACCTCCGAGGACTGGGCGCCGCAGGTGGACATGACGGTGACCGGAACGCTCCGTGTGACCCACGCCGTGGCGGGCCGCATGGCCACGCGGCGCTCCGGCGCCATCGTGAATCTCATGGGCGATTCCGGACGGGTGGGAGAGTCCGGTCTGCTCGTCACCTCGACCGCGCGTGCGTCCACGGTCGGGCTGACGAAGTCGCTCGCGAAGGAGCTGGCGCGCTACGGCATCCGCGCGAACTGCGTGTCCATCGCCCTCGTGCAAACGGAGAATCTCGCGGCGCACGCGGGCGGCACCGACGACGAGCGCATGAAGAAGCTCCTGGCTCAGTACCCGCTGCGGCGGCTCGGCCGCCCAGACGACGTCATCCCGATGGTCCTGCTGCTGGCCTCGCCGCTGTCGAGCTGGACCACCGGCCAGGTGGTCTCGGTCAACGGCGGCTACGCCATGCCCTAGAGCCCGCGGGCCTCCGCCGATGGCTGGCGCTGTCGATCCCGGATCTTCGCGCGTGTTTGGGGCTTCTATGCCCCGGAAGGAGGACGCGCGCCTCGTCAGCGGGCGGGGACGGTACGTGAGCGACGTGGAGTTGCCGCGCATGCTGCACGTGGCCTTCGTGCGCAGCGTCCACGCCCACGCCACGATCCAGCGGATCGATACGGCCGCCGCGGCGGCGCTGGACGGTGTCGTGACCGTGGTGGCGGGTGACGATCCGGTCTTCGCGCGCCACCGGCTGCGCGCGCGCTCCGCGCTGCCGGGCTATGTCGAGACCGAGCAGCCGATACTCGCCTGGCCGCTGGCGCGCTACTGCGGCGAGGTGGTGGCCGCCGTCGTCGCCGTCGATCGGTATGTGGCCGAGGATGGCGCGGCGCTCGTGGCCGTGGACGCCCTACCCCTACCGGCGGCGGTGGACGTCCTCGAGGCGCGAGGAAGCCTGGCGGTCGTGCACGATGGGGCGCCCGACAACGTGCTCCTGTCGCGCCGGTTCGAGCACGGAGACGTGGACGCGGCCCTGGCGGACGCGGCCGTGGTGATCGAGCGGGCGTTTCGCACGAACCGCCAGACGGCGGCGCCGCTCGAAGGGCGAGGTGGCGTCGCCGAGTGGAATGCCGCCGACGGCAAGCTCACGCTGTGGTCGGGCACGCAGGTGCCGCATCTGGCGCGCCACGGCCTCGGCGAAATCCTTGGCCTGGCCGAGAACCGCGTCAGGATCGTGGCGCCCGATGTGGGCGGCGGCTTCGGAATCAAGGGGATTGTCTATCCCGAGGACGTCGCCCTGTGCCTCCTGGCCATGCGTCTCGGCCGCCCCGTCAAGTGGGTCGAGCAGCGGCGCGAGGGCTTTCTCGCGTCAGCGCACGCGCGCGACCATCACTATGCTGTGCGGGTCGGGTTCGATGCGGGCGGCCGGCTCCTCGCCATGGACGTGCGGGCGACCTGCAATGCCGGCGCCTATTCCGTTTATCCCTGGACCGCTGGCATCGAGGCGCTCATGGCGGGTGGCCTCCTGACCGGGCCCTACAAGCTTGGGCACTACCGCTGCGAGGTGGCCGCGGTGGCGACCAACACCACGCCCGCCGGCCCGTACCGCGGCGTCGCACGCCCGGCCACCACGTTCGTGATGGAGCGGGTGCTCGACCTGGGCGCCCGTGCGCTGGGCCTCGATCCCGTCGAGATCAGGCGCGTCAACCTCATCGGACCCTCAGATCTGCCGTACACGTCGGCCACGCGGCTGGTCCACGACAGCCCGAGTTACCCCGTGTGTTTCGAGAAGGTGATCGAGGCAATCGGGTATAAGGCGTTCCGCGCCGAGCAGGCCCGCCTCCGGCGGGAAGGACGCTACCTGGGCATCGGATTCGCCGTCTACAACGAGCTGACCGGCCTCGGCCAGGCCGCCTCGGCCGGACCGCGCATGCCTTTCCGCACCGGTCACGAAGGCGCCACCGTGCGGATGGATCCGTCGGGCGCGGTGACCGTGCTGGCCGGCGTCACCTCGCAGGGGCAGGGACTGGAGACCACGGTTGCCCAGGTCGTGGCCTCCGAGCTGGGCGTGCCGTTTCACTCGGTGACCGTGGTCCTGGGAGATACCGACGCGACGCCGTTCGGCCTGGGAGCCTTCGCATCGCGCCAGGCCGTGATCGGAGGCGGCGCCGCGATCCGGGCGGCGCGCGCCGTGCGGGACAAGGCCGCCCGTATCGCCGCGCACCTCCTCGAGGCCGCGCCCGAGGATCTCGACGTGGCCGACGGCAGTGTGTTCGTGAAGGGTGTGCCGAATCGCGCGGTCGCGATGGCTCAGGTGGCCCGGGTCGCCCACCTCGAAACGCATCGCTTGCCCCCCGACCTCGAGCCCGGACTCGAGGCCACTCGGTTCTACGATCCGATCCGGGGCACATTCGCTGCCGGCTCGCAGGCGGCCATCGTCGAGGTCTATCCCGACACCGGGGTCCTCGCGATCCACCGCTTCGTCTGCGTGGGGGACACCGGGCGCGTGATCAACCCGGCTATCGTCGAAGGGCAAGACCAGGGCGCCATCGCCCAAGGCATCGGTGGCGCGCTGTCCGAGCACCTCGTCTACGATTCCGCAGGCCAGCTCCTGACCGGCACCTTCATGGAGTACGCGCTGCCGACGGCCGCCATGATTCCGCCTCTCGAGCTCGCGCACGTCGAGGAGCCAGCGGACAACCTGGCAGGCGTGCGCGGCGTCGGCGAAGGCGGCACGCTGGGACCTGCGGCCGTGCTCGCCAATGCCGTGGCCGATGCCCTGGCGCCGTTCCAGGTCGAACCGAACGACCTGCCCTTGACTCCCGCCCGGGTGCGGGCCCTGTGCGCCTCCGGGCAAGCTGCGATGCCGCCGCAGCCGTTTCGGGACTCGCGCCGTAAGTAATCCTCGCCGGCTTTGACGACGGGGGGTTAGCGCCCACGCCGCCGCGCGCCCTATTTTCGCACTCGCCGAAAAACCTTGCGTGGGCGAGATTCTTACGGTATAGATACCGTCAGATGGCGACTCGGCGACCGAAACCGAAAGGCGCGCCGGCCGCGCGGCTGCGGCAGCGAAAGTTCGCGCTTGTGCGGCGGTTCCAGCTTTCAGGGGAGTTCATCGAGGCGCTGCTGCCTGGCTCCCTGTCGGAGACGCGCCGCCGGTGTGGCAAGCGGACGTGTCACTGCGCGGAGGGGACGGGTCACCCCAGTTGGTATCTGACCTTCATGGTGGAGGGGAAGAAGCGGGTGGAGCGGATTCCGGCGGCGTGGGTCGAGGATGTCCGGCGCCGGGTAGACGCGGGACGGGAGTTCAAACAGGCGGTGGCGGAGGTCTTGGCGGCGAACGCGCAACTGCTGGTGCTGGAGCGGCAGCAGACCGGGCGGTGAGGGGGCCGACGCCGCGGCGGCTGCGGAAGTACGTGTATGGGCCGTTGCGGTTGGCGGAGTACGTGCGGGGGCCGGGGGATGGGCGGTGTCGGCCGCAGATTCCGGCTGCGGCGCTGGTGTGGGCGCTGCTGGTGGGGCAGGTGCTGCGGGAGTGCAGCTTCCACGCGGTGGAAGCCTTGGTGCGATCGCCGGCGCGGCGGGCGTTGGGAGTCGAGCGAGGGTTTGGAGACGACGCGTTGGCGTACTTTACCGAGCGACTGGACCCGGGGCCGACTCGGCGGGCCTTGGCGGCGATGGTGCGGCAGGCCAAGCGGAACAAGGCCTTCGGCCAGCGCGGCTGGATCGGCTTGGCGATCGACGGCACGGGGGCGGGGCACTGTCGGGCCGAGGGCTGCGCGCTCTGCCATCTCATGCGTGATGCCCAGGGTCAGGGGATCGGCTACCTGCACCACTTCGAGTTGATCAGCGTGGTCGGCACGGGGCTAGCGCTGCCGTTCGATGTCGAGCCCTACCCGCCGGGCGACTGCGAATACGTGGCGGGCCAGCGGTTATTGCAGCGCGCCGTCGCGCAGGTGGGGCGGCGCTTTGCGGACTACGTGGTCGTGGACGGGGAGTTTGCGACGGCGCCGTTTCTGCACGTGGCGGGCGACCTGGGGGTGCGGGTGGTCGCGCGCCTGAAGGCCAACCTGCCGGGCTTGTTCGCGGCGGCGCAGACCCGCTTTGCTGGCCAGTCGCCCACGCTGACATTCGAGGAGCGCGGCGAGCGCATCGAACTCTGGGACGCGGACGACTTCGACCCGTGGGAGGCACTGCGCTGGCCGACGGTGCGGGTGCTCCGCTATCGGCAGCACAAGCCCAATGGCCTTGTGGTCGAAGCGTACTGGCTCACGGACTTGCCGCCCCAGCGCGTCAGTAGTCGGCTCCTCTACGGCTTTGCCAAGAGTCGGTGGGAGATCGAAAACGAAGGCTTCAACGACGGCAAGACCCGGCACGGTATGGAGCACCTCAGTCACCACCACGCCAACAGCTTGCTGGTCGGCTGGCTGCTGACGGTCTTGGCCCTGACGATTGAGCGGCTGTACCGGCTCCGGTATTTGCATCGCGGCGCTCACCGGCCCGCGACGGCGATCGAGTTCGTGCGCGTGCTCCGTCTCAGTCTCTGCCCTCGGCGCACCCCCGACACCAGCTGACGCCCGCCCCCGCCCCGCGCGCGCCCCACGAGCCACTACGCGGGTCATCGCCCCGCCGGCCGCGCTGTCTGCCCAACCGTGTCGGCGGCCGGCCGAATGGGCCCCGCGGCCCTCGGCGACGATAGCTACGCTGCCGACCACCCTGTAACTCCCCGTCTTGAATCGGGTCGCTCGGCCTGCTGGGCCCAAGTTCCGAAACGGCTGTCTGGAACGAGCAATCCTTGCACTGCCATCCGGGGTTGGGGACGAAGACGCCCATCTCGATCGCACAGAGTACCTCTGCCGCCAGGTGGATGAGCCGCACGTTCGCCGCCCGATCCCGCTGCGTCCAGTACCGATGCAACTCCGGTTGCTTGGTCTTGGTCAGGACGTCGAAGCGGAGCCGGATGTCCTCCTGGTCGGCCAGCCCGTTCATCGCCGTGGCGTAGCTATAGACCGAGAGCTGCAGCGAGGCCTCGACCTGGAGGTCAGTATACTTGCGCGCGCGAGGTGCAGGGATCCTTCGGCTACCCCTTCCAATACGAGAGGGGGTATGCCCTATATCCTATAGGCTATCCCCTTCCGGTATCCCCTGCCTGTGCGGTGGACAGTGCCGTGACCTCGTTCGTCGCTCGACATCAACGAACTCGACAGGTCGCTTGAGATCGCTCAGCGAGTGGCCTCGGAGACGGGACCTGGCGGGCCAGGGGCCGGGTCCGTGCTCCGGAGTGCTCCGTTCTGGAACACAGTGGCCCTTCTGCTCCACGTCATGCCGAACTGCCATGGCTCCCATCTGCGGTGCCCAGCGTAGACAG
>WNGB01013498.1_pt1 | contig 11000 bp, 8 predicted proteins | sample 5400681 | NCBI WGS metagenome assembly WNGB01 (sample SAMN13153367, study PRJNA577476) | soil metagenome | isolation source: 115 cm soil or saprolite under grassland replicate 2 | place: USA:California | collected 2016-06-15 | reverse complement strand
GCATGCCGCTCATGGCCCATATCGATCAGCCTCCACCAAGTTACGAAGAGGTGCTCGACCGGCTGCGTCCGGGAGACGTATTGACTCACGCGTTCCGACCCTTCCCGAACGTACCGGTCGATTCCCAAGGCAAGGTGAAAGAGGCCGTGCTGCAGGCGCGCGCACGCGGCGTTCGCTTCGACATCGGCCATGGCAAAGGCTCATTCGCATTCAAGACTGCCCGCGGCATGTTGGCCAACGGCTTCTATCCGGACACGATCTCCTCGGATGTTCATGCGCTTTGCGTCAACGGTCCTGCCTTCGACCAAGTGACCACACTCTCGAAGTTTCTTTGCATGGGAATGCCTCTCAACGATGTCATTGCCGCAACGACCGTGAACGCGGCAGTCGCGCTGAAGCGGCCGGAGCTGGGCAGTCTCAAGCCAGGCAGTGTGGGCGATGCGACGATTCTTTCGATCCAACAAGGTGAGTTTGATTACGTCGATGTCGTGGGCGAGCACTTGCGTGGCGATCGCAAGATCGTTTCAGAGGGCGTCGTGATTGCGGGGCGTTGGTGGCACCCGGAGAGCTGACGGATTCAAAGAACGATGTAAGTCTCGTATCTCGATTAGTTGATCCGGTCGCGCATCGGCGAGCATGCGATTCGGACGTCATCAACTTCCTTCAACCACAATGCGGAAACTGCGCGGGTTGTCGGAGCGGCGCACCTGGAGTATCCTTTTTCACAGTTGCCTCAAAGCGAGACGTGCCGGAATTCTCGCAACGAGAACGGGCAGTGGCGATGCCATCGGCGAGCCGCTCTAAAGGGCCGACCTCTTTCGGCTGTGTGGCATCATTTTGACGCTTCGCGCCTGGGCAGGTGCTCGATGCGGAACAGCGATCCTGGATTACGCGACCCCATGTATGATCGCATGCGGTTTATCCGACCGACGATTGCCGGGATGAACTCGGAGAACGAGTGACTTAAGGAATTGGCTCGCGGGAGCAAAGCCAGGCCACTGACCGGATACCACAGGGTGATGTCCATGGACCGAAGAGCATTCCTAAAATCACTGACTGGCGCGGGCGTCACGGCCATGGGCGGGCTTGCAACCCCGGCAATTTCGCAGCGCGCTGCAGCCCGCGCGCTTCGCTTCGTGCCGCAGGCGGACCTCGCCAATTTCGATCCGATCTGGAACACCCAGTATGTGGTGCGCAACGCCGCGGCGTTGGTGTGGGACATGCTCTACGGCGTGAACGACAAATTGCAGCCGCAACGCCAGATGGTCGAGGCCGAGGAGGTTTCTGCTGATGGGCTGACTTGGATATTTCGGCTGAGACAGGGCCTGAAATTTCACGACGGCGAGCGCGTTCTGGCCAAGGATGTCGTGGCCAGTCTTGCCCGCTGGGAGGCCCGCGACAACATGGGCCTCATGATCAAGGCGATCGAGCAGGAACTCACAGCCGTCGATGACCGCACTTTCCGTTGGATCCTGAAAAGGCCGTTTTCGAAATTGCTGGTTGCATTGGGGAAGGTCGGGACTCCGTCCTGCTTCATCATGCCGGCACGGATCGCCGCCACCGATCCATTCAAGCCGATCAACGACTATGTCGGCAGCGGGCCGATGAAGTTTGTCCGCAGCGAATGGGTTCCTGGCGCCAAGGCAGTGTTTGAAAAGTTCGCCGATTATTTGCCCCGCCAGGAGCCCAATTCGTGGCTTGCCGGCGGCAAGCAGATGTCGCTTGAGCGCATCGAATGGATCGTGATGCCCGACCCCGCCACCGCCTCGTCCGCTCTTCAAAACGGCGAAATCGACTGGTGGGAGACCCCGATCGCCGACCTCGTACCGGTGCTCAAGAAGAACCGCAATGTATTGGTCGACATCGCCGACCCTCTGGGCAATATCGGCAGCTTCCGCATGAACCACTTGCACCCGCCCTTCAATGACGTGCGGGCGCGCCGCGCCATCCTGATGTCGCTAAATCAGGAAGACTACATGCGCGCTCTCGTGGGCGACGACGACAGCTTGTGGAAGCCACTGCCGGGATTCTTCACGCCGGGCACGCCACTCTACACTGAGAATGGCGGCGAAATACTCAAGGGCCCGCGCCGCCTGGATGTCGCGAAGCGCTTGCTTGCCGAAAGCGGTTATTCCGGCCAGCCAATCACGTGCCTTGTGGCACAGGATTTGCAAATTACCAAAGCGCAGGGCGACGTCACGGCAGATCTGTTGAAGCGCCTTGGGGTCAATGTGGAGTTCAACGCTATCGATTGGGGTACAAACGCTGCCCGCCGGGCGCAGAAAACGCCCCCGGGCCAGGGTGGCTGGCACATGTTCCATACTTGGCATGCGGGTGCGGTCTGCGTCGACCCGTCGTCCTATACCGCGATCCGCGCCAATGGCGACAAGGCGTGGTTCGGCTGGCCGACAATCGCGAAGGTCGAGGTCGAGATAGACTTGTGGTACGAGGCAAAAACGTTGGACGAGGAGAAGGCTGCGATCAGCCGGCTCAACAAAGCCGCGTGCGAGGAAGTCGTCTATGCGCCGACCGGGTTCTTCCTGCAATATCAAGCTTGGCGCAGGAACGTCAGCGGGATCGTCAAGGGACCACTGCCCTTCTTCTGGGGCGTCACCAAGACTGTTTGACTCAGCGCACAAAAGGACAATCGTCATGGATCGCAGAGCCTTCCTGACATCGGGTGCCGCCGCAAGTGCAGTGGCTGCGGCAGGCGGACTGGCAACCCCCGCGATATCGCAGCGTGCTGCGGCGCGGACGCTGCGCTTTGTGCCGCAGGCGGACCTCGCCAATTTCGATCCAATCTGGGGCACCCAATATGTCGTTCGCAACGCCTCTGCCATGGTCTGGGACACGCTGTATGGCGTTGACGAAAACCTTCAGCCGCGACGTCAGATGGTGGAAGCCGAAGAGGTGTCGGCGGACGGGCTTACCTGGACATTCCGGCTACGCCCGGGACTGAAATTCCACGATGGCGAGCCGGTTCTTGCAAAAGACGTGGTTGCGAGTCTCAACCGCTGGTCGGCGCGCGACTCTTTGGGCTTGATGATCAGGGCGGTCCAGAATGATCTCGTCGCCATCGATGACCAGACGTTCCGTTGGGTTTTGAAAAAACCCTTTTCCAAAATGCTGCTGGCGCTCGGCAAGAACAGTACGCCGGTCTGTTTCATCATGCCGGCTAGAATCGCGGCGACGGATCCATTCAAACAAATCTCCGAATATGTCGGCAGCGGTCCGATGCGTTTCGTTAGAAACGAGTGGGTGCCGGGCGGCAAGGCTGTATTTGAGAAGTTTGCCGATTACGCCCCGCGCCAGGAGCCGCATTCGTGGCTTGCGGGCGGCAAGCGGATGCTCGTCGATCGCATCGAGTGGATCGTGATGCCCGACCAGGCTACAGCCTCCGCGGCGCTGCAAAACGGCGAGGTCGATTGGTGGGAGAGTCCGATTTCCGATCTCGTGCCGCTGTTGCGCAACAACCGCAATGTCGTGGTGGACATCGCCGATTCTCTCGGCAACATCGGCTGTTTCCGCATGAACCACCTTTACCCGCCGTTCAACGACGTCCGGGCGCGTCGCGCGGTGCTCATGGCGATGAGTCAGGAGGACTATATGCGGGCGCTCGTGGGCGATGACCCGGCATTATGGAAGCCGCTGCCCGGCTTCTTCACCCCGGGCACTCCCCTTTATACCGAAGAGGGCGGCGAGATTCTGAAGGGTTCGCGCAACCTCGATGCCGCGAAGAAGCTCTTGACGCAAAGCGGCTATGCGGGTCAGCCGGTCACCTGTATCGTCGCCCAGGACCAACAGATCACCAAGCCGCAGGGCGACATTACCGCTGACCTCCTGAAGCGGCTCGGCATGAATGTGGATTTCGTCGCCACCGACTGGGGAACCGTCGGCGCGCGGCGAGCTGTGAAAGCACCGCCCGGCCAGGGCGGCTGGCAGATGTTCCACACCTGGTTTGCTGGCGGGGATTGCATGAATCCGGCAGCGGCTTGGTTACGCGCCAATGGCGACAAGGCGTGGTTCGGCTGGCCCGATGCGCCCGAGGTCGAAGCGCAAGTGGCGGCCTGGTTCGAGGCGAAAACACTCGACGAGGAGAAGGCCGCGATCCGCAAGCTCAACAAGGCCGCACTTGAGTCGGTCGTCTACGCGCCAACTGGCTTCTTCCTGCAATATCAAGCCTGGCGACGGAACGTCGCGGGAATCGTGAAGGGGCCACTACCGTTCTTCTGGGGTGTCAGCAAAAGCGCGTAAGCCTGCAGCATCGCCCATGATCGCCTACATCATCCGCCGCATCCTCGCCACCTTGCCGGTGATGGCGGTGGTGGCGCTGTTCGTATTCAGCCTGCTCTACATTGCACCAGGCGATCCGGCGGCGGTGATCGCGGGCGACCAGGCTACGCCGGCCGACGTTGAGCGGATACGCCAGAGCCTTGGCCTCGACCGACCCTTCGTGATTCGCTTTGGCGAGTGGGTCTGGCAGATTCTCCACGCCGATCTCGGCACGTCGATCTTTACCAACCTGCCGGTTGCCGCCTTGATCGCGCAGCGCATCGAGCCGACCCTGTCGTTGATGGCGGTCACTCTGGTTCTTGCGGTCTCTATCGCGGTGCCGATTGGAGTGGTGGCTGCCTGGAAGGCCGACACCATCATCGACCGCGCCGTTATGGCGTTTGCTGTGCTTGGTTTCTCGGTGCCGGTCTTTGTGATCGGCTATCTCCTCGCCTACGTATTCGCGCTCAAACTCGAGTGGCTGCCGGTGCAGGGTTACACACCATTGTCGCAAGGGGTGTGGCCCTGGCTCAAAAACCTGATCCTGCCGGCCATCGCGCTCGGATGCGTTTATGTTGCGCTGATTGCCCGTACGACCCGCGCCGCAATGCTGGAGGTGCTGCAGCAGGATTACATCCGCACGGCGCGCGCCAAGGGCATGGGGCAGACTACCATCATGTTCGTTCATGCCCTCAAGAACGCCGCTGTCCCCATCGTGACCGTGATTGGCATCGGCATTGCGCTGCTGATCGGCGGCGCTGTCGTCACAGAGACAGTGTTCGCGATCCCGGGCGTCGGTCGCCTCACGGTCGACGCCATCCTGCGGCGCGACTACCCGGTGATCCAGGGTATCGTGCTGTTGTTCAGCTTCGTCTACGTTCTTATCAACCTATTGATTGACCTCCTCTACACCGTCCTCGATCCGAGGATACGATATTGATTGCCACCCCCTCTGCACGTGCGTCCGGTGTGCCCGTCGACCCTGCGACTCCGCCCGGTATTGCCGTCGCGTCCGAACTACCGGATATCCTGCCCACCGTGAAGCTGCGGGTCGGCGTTGTTGGCTTTGTTTGGCGCCATCCAGCCATCGCCATCGGCAGCGCTCTGCTGCTGGCAATGCTGCTCATCGCGGTCTTCGCACCTTGGATTGGCACGGTCGATCCCACAGCGCTTGCACCAGCGCGGCGCACCCGCGAGCCCTCTGCTGCGTTCTGGTTCGGCACCGACATGCTGGGGCGCGACGTCTATTCGCGCGTCCTCTACGGCACACGCGTGTCGCTGACTGTGGGCTTCGCGGTCGCAATCCTTGCTTCGCTTGTCGGCCTTGCCATCGGTTTGGTCTCCGGCTTCATCCGCTGGGCGGACGGCTTCATTATGCGGGTTATGGACGGGCTTATGTCGATTCCTCCGATCCTCCTTGCGATCGCGCTCATGGCGCTCACCCGCGGCAGCGTTGGCAACGTGATCACAGCCATCACCATCGCGGAGATTCCTCGGGTCTCTCGTTTGGTGCGCAGTGTCGTGCTGTCGCTGCGTGAGCAGCCATACGTTGATGCAGCCGTGGCGGCGGGCACTCGTACACCTATGATCATATTGCGTCACATTTTGCCCAACACGGTCGCCCCCATGACGGTGCAGGCGACCTACGTTTGCGCCAGCGCCATGATAATTGAAGCGATCTTGTCCTTCATTGGTGCAGGAACCCCGCCCACCATTCCGTCTTGGGGCAACATCATGGCCGAAGGCCGCGCCCTATGGCAGGTCAAGCCCTATATTGTTTTCTTCCCCGCGATCTTCCTCTCGGTGACAGTACTGGCCATCAATCTGCTTGGCGATGGCCTTCGCGACGCGCTCGATCCGCGCATGGTCAAGCGACTGTGATGAGGCTGCGACATGGCCCTGCTGGAGATCGAAAACCTGCAGACACATTTTCGCACTCCGGAGGGGGTTAACCGCGCCGTGGACGGTGTTTCGTTCACGGTGAAGGCCGGAGAAACGGTGGCGATCGTAGGTGAGAGCGGCTGCGGAAAATCCGTGACTGCACACTCGATTATGCGATTGATTCCGCAACCACCGGGCAAGATCGCCGGCACGATCCGGTTCCAGGATATCGATCTCCTTCAGCTCGACGAACGCGCGATGCGCAAAATCCGCGGAAACCAAATCAGCATGGTATTTCAGGAGCCGATGACAAGCCTCAATCCGGTACTCTCGGTTGGCCAGCAAATCGGTGAGGCACTGCGACTGCACCAGAACCTCGGTCGCAGGGCGGCGGGGCGGCGCGCGATCGAAATGCTGGGTCTTGTCGGCATTGCCGAGCCGGAACGGCGCGCGCGGGAATATCCGCACCAGCTTTCCGGCGGCATGCGCCAACGTGTGATGATCGCCATCGCGCTCGCGTGCAATCCGAAGATCCTGATCGCGGACGAGCCCACGACCGCGCTCGACGTCACCATACAGGCCCAGATTCTCGATCTCATGGCCGATCTCAAAAAGCGAGTCAGTGCGGCCATTATTCTCATCACCCACGATCTCGGTGTGGTCGCGGAGATGGCCGACCGCGTCATCGTGATGTATGCCGGACGCAAGGTCGAGGAAGCTCCGATCGCCGAACTGTTCCGCGAGCCAAGGCACCCCTATACACAAGGCCTCATTGGAGCATTGCCAAAGTTAGGATCGTCGCTAGCCGGGGATGAAACGAGGCTGGTGGAGATACCGGGCGTTGTTCCAGACCTGAAAGAGCGCATTGCTGGCTGCGTCTTCGCAAGCCGCTGTCCATCCGCCAGAGATGTATGCCGGAACCTCGCGCCGGCCCTCGAAATCAAAGCACCGCTCCACCTCGCGGCGTGCCATTTCGCGCCCAAACCCACGGTGGCCGCATGAGCGTCCCGCTCCTCCAGGTCAATGACCTCAAGAAGCATTTCCCGCTGCGAGGCGGTCTTGCGGCGCTCGCGTTTGCGCATCGGCGATGGGTCTATGCGGTCGACGGCGTGTCCTTCCACATCGACAAGGGTGAGACCCTGGCATTGGTGGGTGAATCGGGGTGCGGCAAATCCACCGTTGGGCGCGCTATCTTACGGCTGTTTGACCTCACCTCGGGACAAGTCATGCTTGACGGTCAACGCATTGACGACATGCCGGCCGAAACGCTGCGCCCCATGCGGCGACGAATGCAAGTGGTATTCCAGGACCCGTTTGCGAGCCTGAACCCACGAATGAAAGTCCGGGACCTCCTCGCCGAGCCGATCCGAAATTTCCGTCTTGTGAATTCATCCAGTGAAATGGATTACCGGGTGAATTCATTGTTGGAAAAGGTCAGATTGCCGCGCGACGCCGCTAAACGCTGGCCGCATGAGTTCTCCGGCGGGCAGCGCCAGCGCATCGCCATCGCGCGGGCGCTCGCTGTCGAGCCCGACCTCATTGTGTGCGACGAAGCAGTCTCCGCTCTCGACGTGTCTGTGAAGGCGCAGATCGTCAACCTGCTCCGGGATCTGCAGCACGAATTGGGGGTCGCGCTGTTGTTCATAAGTCACGACCTCGCCATCGTCGAGCATATGACTCATCGCGTGGCGGTCATGTATCTCGGCAAGATCGTAGAGACGGGTCCGAAAAGGAAGATCTTTGTGGCTCCGGGGCACCCTTATACGAAGGCCCTGCTCTCTGCCGTGCCGGTCCCAGAACCGGGGGCCGCCAGGCAACGCATCATTCTCAAGGGGGACGTGCCGAGTCCAATTAATCCGCCGCAAGGGTGCCGATTTCACACCCGCTGTCCTTATGTCTTTGAGCGTTGTCGCATAGAAGAACCCAAGTTGCAGTCAATCCAAGACGGTCAGCTTGTCGCATGTCACCTGCACGATCTGCCCGTCGCGCAGAACCCTTTCGCTACTCCACTTTGAACAGGGGCCATCAACGCATCCCGAGTGTGCCGGGCCGAAGCGCACCCGTTAGGGCCAGGCTATGCGATCCCTATAGTCTCCAGATGGACTATGCTCGATGATGCCCCGCCGCTTCCGCCAAGGTGCGGTCGTAGTCCAGCACTGCTTGCAACAACACTTGCGCTCCCGCGGCGCATTGTTCTTGCGAGGTGAACTCGGCTTCATTGTGACTGATACCGTCGCGGCAGGGCACAAAGATCATCGCCGTCGGCGCAATGCGAGCGATGTAGGCAGCATCGTGTGCGGCGCCCGAGACCATGTCGCGTGTCGAAAAGCCTGAGGCGGAAGCCGCGCGGCGCACCGCAGCGATGCAGCCGGCATCGAAATGCACGGGCGGATTATCCCAGATCTTGTTCAGCGTCGCCTCGAGGCCGAGCGGTTCGCAGATGTCGCGTAATGCTTGTCCAAGGCTTTGCTCCATCGCATCCAGCACGACCGACTCGGGATGCCGCAGGTCGACGGAAAAGAGGACTCCGCCCGGCACAACGTTTCGCGAATTGGGAAATACCTCGACCATCCCGACAGTGCCGACGGCGAGGGGCGCGTGCGAACGTGCAATGGCCTCGACGCGATCGATCAGCCGTGCTGCCCCGAGCAAGGCGTCCTTGCGCAGGTTCATCGGCGTCGCACCAGTATGGGCCTCCCTCCCTTTGATTGCGACTTCGAACCAGCGCACCCCCTGCACGTCAGTAACAATGCCGATCTCCTTCCCCTCGGTTTCGAGCAGCGGCCCTTGCTCGATGTGGAGCTCGAAGAATGCCGAGAGCGGATGTGCGCCGCAGCGCTCGGGCCCGCGATAGCCAATAGCTTCGAGCGCCTCACCAAACGTAATCCCCGTCCGATCCTTCTGCGCCCGCGCCCATTCTGGATCGAAGACTCCGGCAAACACCCCCGAGGCGATCAGCGCCGGAGCGAAGCGCGAGCCTTCCTCATTTGTCCAGTTGACGACCTCGATCGGCGCATAGGTCTCGTAACCCGCTTCGACAAGGGTGCGCAGCGCCTCGACGGCGGCGAGGACCCCGAGCACTCCGTCGAATTTGCCACCCGTTGGCTGCGTGTCCAGATGGCTGCCCACCAGAATCGGCGGGACGTCGACCCTTAGCCCAGGGCGGCGCGCGAACATCGCGCCCATGTCGTCTACCGTCACGTCGCAGCCGAGCGTCTCCACGCGCTGCTTGAACCAATCGCGTGCTTGTCGGTCCAGGTCAGTGAGCGTCAGCCGGCAAATGCCGCCTTTGGGCGTGGCGCCAATGGCGGCCGTTTCCATTAGCTCGCGCCACAGACGCTCGGCATTGATGGTGAGATTGTGCATGGGGAATTCCGTCGGCCCGGTCGCGAACGCCCAGAGTAACGTTTTGACCCCTTCTCGCAAAGGCGTGTTTCGCGAAGTGGTCGCGCAGGTCAAATGATGTTGAAGCCTACGGCAAGTGATTATTGAAATAGATGCTGGCTGAGAGAGGCCCGCATGAGATTCCACCTCGCGGCCCTATTGTGCCGTCACGCGCGCAACGACCTTTCGATATCGGTCGGTGATGGCCGCATGAAAGCGATGCCGTCCGCGCTCGACAATTGTCTCGCCACCGACGAATACCGTGTCAATCAGTCGGCGCCCGGCCGTGAACACATAGGCGTCGAGCCACACGTCGTCCTCGCCGACGGACAGGTCGGGGTGATCGGCGGCGAGAACAACGATGTCGGCACGCCGACCTGCCTCGATCGATCCGATCGCACGCCCCAGCGCCCGCGCTCCCCCAGCTAGTGCGCTGTCATAGAGCAGGCGGCCGACGGAGCAGCCTTCGCATTGGGCGAGGACATTGCGAGCACGATGACGGAGGCGCTGGCCATATTCGAGCTGGCGCAGCTCCGCCGCTGCATCGATCTCGATGTTGGAATCGGTGCCGATGCCAAAGCGGCCGCCAGCCACGAGGAACCGCTTGCCTTCGAAAATGCCGTCGCCGAGGTTCGCTTCGGTGATCGGGCAGAGCCCGACGACGGCTCCCGATGCGGCGAGTTGTTGCGTCTCCTCCGCGGTCGTATGCGTCGCGTGGACGATGCACCAGCGTGGCCCGATCCCGACCTGCTCGAGTAGCCATTCGACCGGCCGGCAGCCGAGCGCGACGAGGCAGTCGTCGACTTCTTTCGTCTGCTCGGCGGCGTGAATGTGCACCGGTCCGTCCTTGATCGCAGCGATTACGGCGTGGAGCGTTTCGGCTGTCACGGCCCTGAGCGAATGCGGCGCAATCCCGACATTGGCATCGGGCAGAGCGGCGGCGATCTCACGCGTGCGCGCAACAATCTTGAGAAATCGGTCGGGATCATTGAGGAAGCGCCGTTGCTCAGGCGCAGGCGGTGAGCCACCAAATCCGCCGTAGGCATAGAACGATGGCAGCAGCGTCAGGCCGATGCGCGTCTGTTCCGCTGCCGCGACAATCCGCGACGCCATTTCGCCAATGTCCGCGTAGGGGCGCCCGTCGACATCATGGTGCAGATAATGGAATTCACCGACAGCGGTAAATCCTGCTTCCAGCATCTCCATATAGGCGTAGGCTGCAATCGCCTCGACATCCTCCGGCGTGAGCGCAGCGAGGAAACGGTACATGACCCGGCGCCAGGTCCAGAAACTGTCATCGTCGGGACCGCACCGTTCGGCGAGCCCCGCCATGCCCTTCTGGAAGCTGTGGCAGTGCACGTTGGGTAAGCCGGGCAGCGCAATGCCGCGCACGTGTTAGGCACCGTCGCGCGGTGCCAACGGCGCAACCTGCGTGATCATGCCGTTGGCTACATCGAGGCACA
>WNGB01020932.1_pt1 | contig 11001 bp, 9 predicted proteins | sample 5400681 | NCBI WGS metagenome assembly WNGB01 (sample SAMN13153367, study PRJNA577476) | soil metagenome | isolation source: 115 cm soil or saprolite under grassland replicate 2 | place: USA:California | collected 2016-06-15 | reverse complement strand
ACGTGATGCCGCTCTTCAGGCTGGCCATCAGCACCTGCGGGGTGAGCCCGATGTTGGCGATGGGCGCGAAATCCTTCTGCGTGTCGTAGGGCAACTTGGGATAGATCGCCGGCGAGATGCCGTGCGTCGAGATCGTCACCATCAGCAGTGTGTACCCGTCGGGGGCTGCCTTGGCGACGACGTCGGCGCCGATGCTGCCGCCGGCGCCCGGCCGGTTCTCGACCACCACCTGCTGGCCCAGCGCCTTGGTGAGCTGATCGGCCATCACACGCGCCAGGATGTCGGTCGACTGGCCGGGCGGGAAGGGCACGACGATCTTGATCGGCTTGGCAGGCCACGTCTGGGCAAAGCCCTGCGGTGCGGCCGCGGCGCTCGTGATGCAGGAGAGAAGCAGTCGTCGACCGACAAGCATGCTAGCGCCGTTTCCCTGCCTTCAACGTGGGACCGACGATCGACGAAACGTCCAACGTGGCCAATTGGTAGGGTGCAGCCGGCGGCTGTCCCTTCTTCGGTGAGCGCCAGGAGGCGACGGAGAGCATGGGCGTGCCGGGCCGATGGCCGGGGAAGCCGTTGGGAAACCACTTGGCGTGGTTCATGTTGTATTTCGGATGAGTGATCCGAATGGGCGTACTCTCGCCGTACTTGAACAGGAAGATCGAATAGAGATTGGACGACGCCTTGCTGGCGCGCACGGATTCGAAAACGAGCCACGTGCCGCATGGCGACCACCAGGGCGCGCGGCCCTGGAAACGCCGTTCGAACTTTCCGTTTCGTGGGCAGCCGGGCTCCAGCGGCGCGACGGTCTTTTTCCTAGTGTCGAGCAGCCAGATGTAATTGTTGTCTTCGTCGTATTTGCCGCCTTGCTGGGCGACTTGGCCGGCGAAGGCGATCAGGTGGGGCCGCGCCTTGTTGACGGTCGGCATGCCCGCCCACAGCCTCTTGCCAGCGATGGCCTTTTTGATCGTCGTGCCCTGCAGGTTGATCTCCGACGTGTTCGGGCTGGGCAACGTGCCGTTGGTCGTCATTACCGCGAGCTTCTTGGCCGACGGGAACCAGGTCGAATACTCCATGCCGTTGGTGCCGGAGAGCCACTGGAAGCTGCCGCCCCGGCCGGGGGCGAGAGCGATCTGCAGGTCCATCGCGAGCCATGGCGGCAGCGCTGTCTGCACGCCGGTGAAGCTGATCTGACCGGTCTTCCAACTCCAATCCGGCCGTCCTGACATCTCGGGCAACGTGGTCAGCAGTTGCTTGGGATGGTGCTGATGCCTCAAGTCGACGCGGTAGAGCTGAGTGAGCAGTGTCGTAGCCGCGGGCGCTCGCTCGAAGACGATCGACGAGCCGTTCGCGTTCACGACACTGCGATAGTCGCAGTACTTGCTCGAGCGGGAGTATCTGAAAAGGAACTTCGGCTCGACGATATGCGTGGTCATCTACTCAATCCCGACTGTCACCAAGCAGGGCGATGAAAGGTCCCTCGCGACGCTCGGGATGACAGAATTACGCGGCCTTCTTGTTTTGCTGGCTGGGATGCTCGCCCGCGATCTTGAGGAAGTTCTCAAGGATCTTGTGGCCGTGCTCCGAGGCGATGCTCTCGGGGTGGAACTGCACGCCATGGATGGGCAGCGACTTGTGGCGCAGGCCCATGACGATGTCGCCGGTCTCGGCGGTGACTTCGAGGTCCTTCGGAAAGCCCGCGCGGTCGACGATCAGCGAATGATAGCGCGTCGCCTGGAACGGCGAGGGCACGTCCTCGAACACGCTCTGGTTCTTGTGCTGGATGCCCGACAGCTTGCCGTGCATGGGCGTGGGCGCGCGCACCACCTTGCCGCCAAACACCTGGCCGATCGCCTGATGGCCGAGGCAGACGCCGAGCAGCGGCGTCTGCGCCTTGGCCGCCGCCTTGATCAGATCCATGCAGATGCCGGCCTCGTTGGGCGTGCACGGGCCGGGGGAGAGCACGATGCCTGCAGGTTTCAGCGCCATCGCCTCCTCGACCGTGATCTGGTCGTTGCGATGCACGACACAGCGCGCGCCCAGATCGCCCAGGAAGTGGACGAGGTTGTAAGTGAAGCTGTCATAATTATCGATCAACAGAAGCACTGCAGCACTCCATTACTGGCAGCAACTATAGAGGCCGAGCGCCAGGGCTGCGACTCCCATTCTTCATTGCAAGTGCCGATTGAGCTTCGTGCAAGGGGACTGGCAAGGGGCTACGGTGCAGGACGACAAGGGGAGTTTGGTGCCGGATACGACGCAAGCAGCCAAGCTGCTCGAGCGGGAGTATCTGAAAAGGAACTTCGGCTGATGACGTGCTGGAGAAGATCTGCCGCATGGCCGAGGCGTTCGCGCCCGGCAGCATGGCGGGCGTCACCGTGCTCGATCGCGGCGGCACGACCTTCGAGCACTGCGTGATGCCGTCAGCGCCCAGCTTCGCCGCGGGCATTCCCGGCGTCGAGGTCGCGCCGCCGCACGCCGGTACCTGCGCCGCTGCGGTCTTTGGCGGCGCGCCGATCTCCAGCAGCGACGTCGAGAACGATGAGCGCTTCGATCCGCTGTGGCGCCAGCTCAACACCGACCATGGCGTGCGCGCCATCCGCTCGCGGCCCGTCTGTTCGGCCGACGGACGGGCGCTCGGCAGCTTTTTCATGGCCTACAAGGACGGCGCGCCCGGCCAGTGGCCCGACGAGGTCGAGGCGATCGGCGCCCGGCTCGCGGGCAACCTGTTTGCGGCGGTGCTGTCGATCGCTGCGCAAACCTCGCAGGGCGACGTCACGACGGCGGAATTCCTGAAGGCCTTCGAAGGCCGCATCCTGGCGCTCGCCAACGCCCACGACCTGCTGACACGCGACGAATCGGCGGACCTCGCCGAGCTGACGCGCCGCATCGTGGCGCCGTTCGCGGGCGAGGAGTCGGTCGAAATCACCGGCCAGCCCTTCAAGGTGGCGCCGTCGGCCGTCGTGCCGTTCAGCCTGGTGCTGCACGAGCTCGCCACCAACGCCGCCAAGTACGGCGCGCTGTCCAATAGCGAGGGCAGGACGCGCGTGTCCTGGAAATCCTATCGCGGCGAGAACGGCGAGCGGCGCTTCAAGTTCAGGTGGGAGGAGAGCGGCGGCCCGCTTGTCAGCCCGCCGCGCCGCAGCGGCTTCGGCACGCTCCTGATGAAGCGGGCCTTCGCTGACGTCGAGGGCCAGTCGCGCCTGGTCCATGCGCCCGAAGGTCTGCGCTTTCGCATCGACGCACCGATGAGCGGCCGGCTCGGCCGCCTGCACGAGGCCTCGAAAACCTCGTAGCCGTCTTGCCGTGCCGTTACGGTAATGTGACAGCCGAAAGAGCGGCATCCGGTCAGCTGGTTCCAGCTGGACGGATTGTGCTTTAGACAACGAAGAAACGAACTTGGTCGTCGAACCCCTGATCATCGGGCTGCTGCTGCTGGCCGGCCTGATGCACGCATCATGGAATGCGCTGCTGAAGTCCGACACGTCGGACCGGCTCACGACCTTCGGCGTGATCATGACCACCGGCACGATGATGGGCCTTATTGCCGTACCGTTCCTGCCGTCGATCGAGCCGGGCGCGTGGAAGTACCTCGCCTCGTCGGTGGCGATCCACGTCCTCTATTATGCGTTCCTCCTAAAAGCCTATTCCTACGGCGATCTCAGCCACACCTATCCGATCGCCCGCGGGCTGGGACCGCTCCTTGTGGCGCTGGTGTCCGGCCGCTTCATCGGCGAGCACCTCCGCGCCCAGGACATCGTCGGTGTGCTGCTGCTGAGCTGCGGCCTGATCGCGCTTGCGATGCCGCTCAGGTCGGTCGTGCCGCGTCCGGGCGCCCGGCACGGGCTTGCCACGCTGTTCGCGGTGCTGACGGGCATCACGATCGCGGGCTACATCATCGCCGATGGCCTCGGCGTGCGCGCCGCCGGGCCGAGCTTCGAGCACCGGCTGTCCTACATCGCCTGGCTCTGTGTGGTCGAGGGGCCGTGGCTGTTGGTGCTGGCGGTGGCACTCAGGCCGCGCACGGTGTGGACGCATCTGCGCAAGACCTGGTGGCGTGGTGTGATCGGCGGCCTGATCGCCAACACCGGCTACGGCATCGCGATCTATGCGCTGGTGCTGGGGCCGATGGCGCACGTCGCGGCCCTGCGCGAGACCTCGGTGCTGTTCGGCGCCCTGATGGGTACCCTGCTGCTGGGCGAACCCTTCGGCACGCGACGCGTTGCGGCGGCGGCGGTGATCGTGATCGGCCTGGTGCTGATGAACGGCCCGCAGCTCATGTAGCGGCGCCTATCCCACAGCGCCCTTACCGGCGGCGATCCGCGGCCTGGCTCGAACCGTCACCGATGGCCTCCTTCGAAATCTGCGGAAGTATTTCTTCGATCGCCTGCGGCGAGATTCCGAGTGCGTCGAATCCCGGTGTGGCCGGCGATGCGACGTTGTCGATCTGCATCAGTTCGACCTGGCTTGGGGTGATTGGAGGATTGGGGAGGATTTTGGCGGCGTATCCAACGGTTCGCCATAAGGCGAATGGAAACGGAAGGAGCAGGGGCGTCTTGCCCGCACCGGCCGCGATCGTCCGCAAGAGATCCTCATAAGTGTAGACGCGCGGCCCGGCCAGCTCGTAGGCCGAAGCCGCGTTCGGCGAGCGCAAGGCCCGCGCGATCGCCTCGGCCACGTCTTCCACATAGGCAGGCTGCAGCCTGGTTTGCCCGCGCCCGAACGTTGGAAAAATCGGAAGGACTCGCAGCATCTTCAGCAAGGGAGTGACGAAGGCGTCGCCCGGCCCGAACATGACGGCGGGACGGATCATGGTGGCGCCGGGAAATGCCTGCCGGACCGCTTCTTCTCCCTCGCCGCGGCTGCGAATGTAAGAGGATGTCGATTGCGGGTCCGACCCGATCCCCGAGAGATGGGCGATTCTTTCCACGCCGGATTGGCGTGCAAGTTTCGCCAACCTTTGGGCGGCTTCCACATGAACGGAGTGAAAGGTATCCCTTCCGTGCTCGACGTACAGGCTGACGGCGTTCACGACGGCAACGGCATCGCGGATCGCCGCCGAAATCGAAGCATCGTCATTGATGTCGGCTTGCACCGATTCGATGTTCGACGTGCCGCTTGGAAAGAGTGACGAGCTCCGCTCAGGGTGTCGCGATGCGATTCGCACGGTGAAATCGGCATCCCGCAGATGGCGAACGACGCGCCGGCCGAGAAAACCGGTTCCGCCAAACACCGTTACGAGCATGCGATCACCCTCAACCGCCCTGCGCTACTTGCCGCGGGCTCGGGTCCGAGCTGCTTTTTTCGCTGCAGCAGAGCGGACTGCAGAACCCTTCGTCCGCACTGCCTTGCGTGCCGCCGCCGAACGCTCCGAGGGGGTACGTCGTGCCGCCGCGCGCGCAGCATGGCGCGAAAGCGCCGCCCGCGAAACCGTCCTTCGTGGCTCGCGCTTCAGAACTTCGGTGACGGCGCGCGAGACGCGCGGACGGCGATGGGTTTTGCGTTTGTGCTGACCCGCCGTGTAGGCGTATTTCGCGCTCTTGCGGGTGCTCGCCTTGGCCTTTCCTTTCCCTGGCGGCCGCAGCTTCACACCCGCGCGTCGGGCCATGGAGAGCCCGATGGCGATAGCCTGCTCGGGCGAGCGGGCGCCGTGCGCGCCGCGATGGATCTTGTGAATCTCCTCCTGGACGAACTCGCCGGCCTGGGTGCTCGGCGCTTTGCCTGCCCGCCTGTCCTTGCGAGCCTTCGCGATCGTTCGTTTCTGCGGCATTGTCATTCTCCTGTGAAGAGTGGTGGCCTCCTATGAAGAGTGGCGCGGTGCCTGGGAGGCATTGAGGGCAAACCGCTACGCTCCTCCATCCTAACCACCGAACCACACGCAGGTTGCATGCGCCGACCTGTAGACGGCAGCTTGATGCGATTTGGTCGTGATCGGCGTACGGCGGGCGGTGGCGGCGGTGATCCTGGTCGCTGATGCTGACGAACGGCTCGGCCGTCATCTGAGCGGACGCATCTCGACCTCGAGGCGCGTCAGTCGGTCGAACAGCCGGTAGCGGCTCCAGATCGGCCACCAGCCGTAGAGAAAGACGTCAAGCGGTCCCCACATGGCGACCCAGCCGACGATCAGCAGCCCTTCGGCCACGATGTGCGCAGCGGTCGACGACGACGCGAGCAGCAGGCTGCGCGCAAACAGGCAGAGGGCGAGGAAGACGACGCCGATCAGCAGCGCCACGCGGCCGCGCCACCACATGCCGCGCAGCAGGCGCCGCTCGCTGTCGCGCCGAAGCTCGAAGTGGTGGCGGATGGAGGCGGGCACCTGTTCGGCCTCGGGCCGCACCAACTCCTCGGCAGGCAGCATGACGATCAGCCGCATGGGGCGGCCGCCAGCGTCCTCGGCTGAGCCGACGATGTAGTCGTCGGCCGCGGCCTCCAGCTCCTTCTCATGAAATGGGGCGGGGTCGAGCGAATTGTACAGTCGCGGGATGCGATCGAGGCGCAACTCGACTGCGACCGCGTCGACCTTGTCGGTACCTGGATTCGCTGCCATGGCTGTGCCGCGATTGTCGGCGACGGGACCAAACGATGTCCACCCGCAACCTTGACAAGATGATGACGCCGCGCTCGGTCGTGGCGATCGGCGCCAGCACGCGGCCGGGCTCGCTCGGCGAGGCTGTGACACGCAACCTGCTGGCCGGCGGCTTCCAGGGCGACATCCATCTGGTCAACATCAAGGGCGGGGAGATCGCGGGCCGCCCGGTGCTGAAGAGCCTGGCCGAGCTGAAGCAGCCCGCCGACCTTGCCGTCATCATGACGCCGCCCGAGACCGTGCCGCGCCTGGTGCTGGAGCTGGGCGAGCGCGGCACGCGCGTCGCCGTCGTCATCACCGCCGGATCGGGCGAGGACAATGCGCGCTGGCGCAAGCGCATCCTGCGCGCCGCACAACCGCACCTGCTGCGGATCGTCGGCCCCAATTGCATCGGCTACGCCGTGCCGCGGCTCGGCCTCAACGCCAGCTTCGGACCGGGCCAGCTCAAGGCCGGACGCGTCGCCGCCGTGGCGCAGTCGGGCGCCGTGCTGGCCGGGCTCGCCGATTGGGGCACGGCGCAGAATATCGGCTTTTCGCACCTGATCTCGATGGGCGACATGGCCGACGTCGACTTCGGCGACGTTTTAGACATGCTGGCGCGCGACTACGACACGCGCGCCGTGCTGATGTACGTCGAGGGCATCACCCAGGCCCGCAAATTCATGTCGGCCGCGCGCAGCGTCGCCCGCGTGAAGCCGGTGATCGTGCTGAAGGCAGGCCGCCATGCCGCCGCCGCCAAGGCCGCGGCCTCGCATACCGGCGCCATGGCGGGATCGGCCGCGGTCTACGACGCCGCTTTTGCGCGCGCCGGATTGGTGCGCGTGCACGGGCTGGGCGAGTTGTTCGATGCCGCCGAGACGCTGGGCCATGGCGCCGCGCCGCGCAACGAGCGGCTGGCCATCCTGACCAACGGCGGCGGCACCGGCATCATCGCCACCGACCTGCTGATGGACGAGGGCGGCGAGCTCGCATCGCTCCTGCCGCGCACGCTCGGCGTGCTCGACAAGGCGTTGCCGCGCGCCTGGTCACACGGCAATCCGGTCGACATCGTGGGCGACGCCGACGGCGCGCGCTATGCCGCCGCACTCGATGCCCTGGCCGACGACCGCGGCGTGGGCGCGGTGCTGGCGATGAACGTCCCGACCGCGCTCACCTCGTCGGTCGAGGCGGCGCGCGCCGTGGCGGGTGCCGCCGGCGCCAAGGTCGTGCCGGTCATCGGCTGCTGGATCGGCGGGCCGGAGGCGCAGGCCGGACGCCATGTGCTGCACGAGGCCGGCATCCCGGCCTACGACACGCCGTTGCGCGCGGTGCGCGGCTTCATGCACATCGTGCAGTACCGCCGTGGCCAGCGCGCGCTGCAGCGCACGCCGCCCTCGGTGCCGCAGACGCGCTCCGACACCGCGCTCGTGCGGGCGATCGTGGCGGGCGCGCTGAAGCAGCGGCGCGGCGTCCTGACCGAGCCCGAGTCCAAGCGCGTGCTGGCGGCCTATGGCATTCCCGTGGTGCCGACCGAAGTCGTGCTCGATGGGGCCGAAGCCGCGGCGGCGGCGCTGCGCATCGGCTTTCCGGTGGCGGTAAAAATCCTGTCGCGCCAGATCACGCACAAGAGCGATGTCGGCGGCGTGGCGCTCGATCTGTCCTCCGAGCAGGCGGTGCTCGACGCGGTGCGCGACATGACCGGCAAGGCGCTGGTGCTGGCCAACAAGGCCAAGATCGACGGCTTCGTCGTGCAGCCCATGATCAAGCGACCGCACGCCATCGAGTTGATCCTGGGCGCGGCCGAGGACCCGGTGTTCGGGCCGATCCTGATGGTGGGCCACGGCGGCGTCGCGGCCGAGGTGGTCGACGATCGCGCGCTCGCGCTGCCGCCGCTCGACCCGGTGCTGGCCGAGGACGCGCTGAGCCGCACGCGCGTCGACCGCCTGCTGCGCGGCTTTCGCGATCGGCCGCCGGCCAACCGCGGCGCGGTGTGCGACGTCATGATCCGGCTGTCCGAGCTGATCGCCGACGTCGACGAGATCGCCGAGCTCGACATCAACCCGTTGCTGGCCGACGAGCAGGGCGTGATCGCGCTCGATGCGCGCATCGTCGTGCGTCCGCCGGCGGCGCAGGAGCGGGCGGCACGCTTCGCCATAAAACCCTATCCGGTCGAGCTCGAGACCGAGATCACAGATCGCGACGGCAAGAAGCTCGTCATCCGGCCGATCCGGCCCGACGACGAGCCGCTGATCCATGCCTTCATGCGCCGGCTGACGCCGGAGGATGTGCGCATGCGTTTTTTCGGGCCGATCCGCGAGCTCAGCCACGAGATGGCCGCGCGGCTGACCCAGATCGATTACGACCGCGAGATGGCCTTCCTGCTGCTCGACGGCAAGGAGCTGTCGGGTGTTGGGCGGCTCGCCGCCGATCCCGGCTTCGAGCAGGCGGAGTTCGCCTTGGTCGTGGCCTCCGACCGTCAGGGGCATGGCTACGGCACGCTGCTGCTCGATCACGTGCTGCGCTACGCCAAGGCGCGTGGCGTCAAGCGGGTGGTCGGCCACGTGCTGCGCGAGAACCACAAGATGCTTGAACTCACCAAGCGGCTGGGCTTCAAGCGCGAGGGCGGGCGCTCCGGCGAGCCCGATATACGGGTCGTGAAGCCCACAGCCGCTTTGTAACTAATGTTTTGTCGGCGGCTCTGAACTGAGGCAAAATAAGGGCGACAGGTCAAGGCGTTAGGACTGACTGTTCAGATGGCGTCGAGGAAGAACAGAAGCAGGAAGGCGAACAGAAAGAGTCCGCAATTGCCGCCCGGCCTCGGTGAGCGCCTGAGGCAGCGGCTCGAGGGTCTGTTTGCCTGGTTTCATGCCCGTCGCTGGGTCGCAATTGTCGTGGGCGCGCTCCTGCTGTTCGGCGGCAGCCTGGCCGGAGGCTACTGGCTGGCCGAGCGCCTCGAGGGCACTGATTCGGACCGCCTGGCGCGCGACACGCTGGAGGAGATGAAGCGCGGATCGGCGCCGGGATCAGTGACCGTCGGGCCGAAATACGCGCGCATCGAGGACCTGCCCGACCTGCCCAAGTACACCGAGGTCGAGCCGGGCCAGCCACGGCCGACGCTGGAGGAGAAGCCGCGCGCCAAGCCGCAGCTTGCCGCCGCGGCCTCGAGTGCGGAGACCTGGCGCCGGAACGCCGTGCCGTTCCGCGACCTCAGCAGCAAGCCGCTGGTCGCCGTCGTCATCGACGATGTCGGCCTGGATCGTCCGCGCTCGAAGCGCGCCTGGGAGCTGCCGGGGCCGCTCACCATGTCGTTCCTGCCCTATGCCAAGGACCTGCGCGAGCAGGCGAAGGCGGCGCGGGTGAGGGGGCATGAGCTGATGCTGCACCTGCCGATGGAGCCCAACGGCCGCAACGATCCCGGACCCAATGCGCTCCTGGTGTCGCTGAGCGACGCCGAGCTGCGCCAGCGCACGACGGCCGCCCTCGACAGCTTCGACGGCTTCGCTGGCGTGAACAACCACATGGGCAGCCGCTTCACCGCCTTCAAACCCGGCATGGAGACTGTGCTGCGCCAGTTCAAGGGCCGCGGCCTCATGTTCCTCGATTCCAGGACAAGCGCGCAGTCGGTCGGCGACCAGCTCGCCCAAGAGGTGGGCGTGCCTTCCATCGTGCGGCACGTCTTCCTCGACGACGACGAGTCGCTCGACGCGGTGCGGAAAAAACTCGCCGAGGCCGAGGCGATCGCGCGCCGCCAGGGCTTCGTGGTGGTGATCGGCCATCCCCACGAGGCGACCCTGCAGGCGCTCGGCGAATGGCTGCCCGGCGTGCAGGGCAAAGGCTTGGCGCTCGCACCCGCCACAGCCGTGCTGCGAAAGAGAAACGGCTGGGACTGAGTCCTCTTCTGGACCGCGCGCGTCTCGCGCGCTCATGATCATCGGAAGAAGACGAGGAGGAAAATCGTGCGTTACGCCAAGAAGGCGATGATCGTCGCTCCGCAGCCGGAGCCGACCGAAGCGGGCGCCGACGTCCTGCGCGAAGGCGGCAATGCGGTCGATGCCGGCATTGCCTGCGCACTGGTGCAGGGCGTGGTCGATCCGATGATGTGCGGCATCGCGGGCTTCGGCTCGTGCGGCATCTACATGCCGGGCAAGAAGTTCCACGGCTACATCGACGCCCATGCGCCGGCGCCGCTCGGCGCGCGGCCCGACATGTGGGCCAACCTGATCGAGAGCGAGGCGCGCGACGGCTACGGCTTCATCCTGCGGGGCCGCGTGAACGACATCGGCTACAAGTCGATCTGCGCGCCGGCGAACCTCAAGATGTACTACGAGGCGCACAAGGAGCACGGCAGCCTGCCGTGGTCGCGCATCGTCGAGCCCGCCATCGCCTGGGCCGAGGGCGGCTGGACGGTGCGCCCGCACGTCCACTACTGGTGGTCGGACGAC
>WNGB01013496.1_pt1 | contig 11001 bp, 16 predicted proteins | sample 5400681 | NCBI WGS metagenome assembly WNGB01 (sample SAMN13153367, study PRJNA577476) | soil metagenome | isolation source: 115 cm soil or saprolite under grassland replicate 2 | place: USA:California | collected 2016-06-15 | reverse complement strand
TCGTGCGCGATCACGGCGTCCTGAACCCGGACGGCGTTCTCGGCTCCCTCACCGACGCCTTCATCACCGACCAGTTCAACAACGACTCGCCGCGCTTCTGCAATGTCGCCTGCTCCGACATTCAGAAGTCCGTGCATCTGGCGGACGCGTAGAGCGCGAGGACGACGGGGCCCGGGCCCCGACCCGGGCTCCGAGTCCGGTACCGCACGGTGAGGTCATCAAGCGGGTCGCCGGCGGCCTCGCCGTGGAGATGGCGTACTTGCGTAGAACTCCTCGACGCGACGCCTGATCTCCATCCGGCCGCGGTGCAAGCGGCTCTTGAAGTTGCGGAGCTCGAGCTCGAGTAACTCCGCCGCCTCTTCGTTCGTGAGGCCCTCGACGTCGCGCAGCACGACGGCGGCGCGATAGTGTGCGGGCAGCTCGGCGATGCACTGCTCGAGAAAGCGCTGGAGCTCGGCGCCTTGGGCCGCGTCGGCCGGTCCCTCGCTGACATCCGGCACCTCGACCAGGACGTCTTCGATCGGCAGGGCCTGTCGCGGCGCCTCGCGGGCCAACCTGCGGTTCGCCTCGTTGATTGCGATCCGGTAGAGCCAGGTCGAGAACTGCGCTTCGCCGCGAAAGCGCGGCAGCGCGCGCCACGCCTTGAGGAACGTCTCCTGCACGACATCCTCCGCGTCGGTCGGGCTGCCGAGCATGCGCGTGAGCATTCGCTGTACGCGGCCCGAGTGGAGCCTGATCAGCTCCTCGAACGCAGCCTTGTCGCCCTGCCGTGCGCGGCTGACGAGAGGTTCGTCCATCGGACTGAGCCTAAACTGGCGAATCCGATGGCATTCCAGAGGGTCAAATTCATGATGAAGCGGCTCCTCGCACTGGTGATGAAGCCGAACCCGCGTGAGTGCGAGGAGGTCCGCGAGCTCTTCTCCGACTACCTGGACGCCGAGATCGACCCTGCTGCGCGTCGCCGGGTCGAAGAGCACGTCGGCTTCTGCCGGCGTTGCAGGCGCGTGCTCGCGAACCTGCGCCACACCCTCGAAGGCGTGCATGCGCTGGGCGAGACTCCTGAGCCGCACGCGCACGTCGGCGAGCGCGCCGCGCGCGCGTGGCGCGAGCGAGCATAGGCGCGGATCGAAGGAACGAGATGAAAACCGGCACGCGCACACAGGCAGCGTCGGAGGGTCGCAACACGCACGTCGTCGCCTGGCGGCGGAGGCAGCTGCTCGCGGCCGGTTTCGATCGGCGGCGCGCGCAGAGGATCACGCGCGACTGCGGCTTCGACCTACACGGGATCCTCGACCTCGTCGCGCAGGGGTGTCCGACGCGACTGGCCGAGTCGATCCTCTTGCCGCTCGACGGCGAGCATCGCCGCTGCTGAGCTCGAAGACCGCCGCGACCAGGAAGCCGAATCTCTCGCGCTCTTCTCGGGTCTGAACTTCCGACAGTCGTAACCACACGGAAGGGAGGTTCGATGAAGGCGCTCGACACCGAGGCACGCAGGTTCCAGAACGTCGCGTTCGTGCTTATCGCCCTCGTCACGTTCGGCTGGATCGCCGGCCTCGGCTTCGGCTTCGGCATCGCCTCCAGCACGAACAGCGAATTCATCCAAGACACACCCGCATGGTTGATCCCGGCCCTGCAAGGCGTGATCGCGCTCGCGATCGGCTCGGTCGTGCTCACCCTGCTCTCGATCGTCCGTCGCATACGCATCCGCGCAGGCGTGCTCAGCGAGGCGCTGCCAAGCCTGCTACCCGCGACGGCAACCCCTCCACAGAAGGAGTCGTAGATGTCGACCGTTCTTCATGACAGTGCGCGCGCATCGACGCTGCGCGTCGGTGCGCAGGTGGCGATCCCGCGAGAGCGAGAGGGCTTCGACCTGCCGGCCATGGCCCGAAAGATGTGGCGGCCGGCGCTCGCAATGGGCCTGACGGCGATCGTCGCCGGGATCGTCTCCGGCACCGTTCAGGCCTCGGCGTCGAATCCGTTGCACGTGCAGCAGATCGCGGCGTGGAACCCGGGCGTGCTCTTCCTCGGGATCGGCTTCCTGCTCTCCGCAGTGGTCTTCGTCCTCGCCACGATCCTCGGCGAGTTGCGCGACGGCGGCGCGAGGGTGCAGGGCGCGCTCGGCGAGCGGGTGCTGATCCTCAAGCGACCGTGGACCGGGTACGCCTTTCCCGCAGTGATGATGATCGGCTTGATGACGCTGCTCGCGACCTTTGCGATCGGCTTCGTCCAGGCCGCCAAGCTCGACAACGATCCGTCGGGCGCCGCCGACATCGGCGCCTGGGTCGGACCGCTTCGCTTCGCCGGCGTCGCGCTGATCTTCACAGGTGTCGCCCTCGCGCTCGCGACGATCGTCCGGGCGCTTCGCTTCCAGGGCGACCGCGTCAGCCAGATCGCCACACAGCGCTGAGCTGACCGCCCTCCCCAGACGGTGGCCGCTTCCCCCCGCGGCCACCGTCACACGCGTCGAGCCGGAACCTCCGCGCGAATCTCCCGGCGGGAACGCGGGTCCAACTCATCCGATGGTCCCGATACGGCTGTATGAAAGGAGTGTCTGTGAGAGCAGCTCTGGTGGCACTGGTCGCGCTCGCGCTGGTGGGTGCGGCCGCAGGGCGAGCATCGGCGGCAACGGCGCTGAGGGGCACGGTCGGCCCGAGCTTCACGATCACGCTGAAGACGCCGGGCGGCGCAGCCGTAAAGCACCTGAGGCCGGGCGTCTACACGATCGTGGTGCGCGACGTCTCGCCGATCCACAATTTTCATCTCTTCGGGCCGGGTGTGAACAAGGCGACGTCGGTCGTGAAGACCGGACGGACGACGTGGACCGTTCGCTTCGGCCGCGGCGCGTATCGCTTCCGCTGCGACCCGCACCGCACGCTGGTGCACGGCAGCTTCCTCGTCTCCTAGCGCTGCATCCGCAGCGGCCGGGGCGGCTGTATCTCCGAAGAGGTTCCCATCGATGAGGGGGGAATTGATGCGCTCGAAGTCAAAGCGTTTGAAGCTCGCGTTCGGCATCGGTGTCGGGGCGCTCGTCGCGGCAGCGATCGCGGTCGCGGCGCCGCCGCCGATGACGGTCAACACCGGTGCGAAGCTGAAAGTGGTCGCGCCACGAACCGGGACGACGCTCACCGGCAACAAGCTGCGCACACGCGTTGCGATCTCGAACTTCAAGGTCGACTGCCGCTACGCCGGCACCGCCAACCGGAAGGGGATCGGCCATTACCACGTCGAGCTGGACAAGTCGCTGGTCAACATGTTCTGCGGGAGCCGCGCCTCGATCAGCATGCTGGGCGTCCAGCCGGGCAAGCACACCGTGCAGTTCATCCCGGCGGCGAACGATCACGCCGACGACCTGAAGGCCGAGAAGGAGATCAGCTTCACCTACCAGCCGGCCAATCCGCTGCCGGCCGTGAAGCCGCTCAGCTTCGCCGGCAAGCCGTCGATCAGCATCGTGTCGCCGAAGCCCGGCGCGACGATGCACGGCGGCTTCGATTTCGTCGTCGCGGCGAAGAACTTTCGCCTCTCGTGCGCCCTGTACGGCAAGGCGAACGTCAAGGGCTACGGCCACTGGCACGCCAACATCGACACGACGAAGCTGGGGATGATGGGAATGGGGACGATGCTCGGCATGAGCTGCGGGCACTCCTTCCACGTCTCGCTGGCGGGGATCAAGGCCGGACAGCACAGGTTCATCGCCATCCTCGAGGACAACACGCACGCGCCGACGATCGGCGCGCAGGCGTCGGTCACCGTCAACGTCAGGTAGCGACGCGGATGCGCGGCTCGGCCGGAACCGCCCGGGCGAGCCGTCGCATCCAACCGCGTGATGACCCGTGTACCTCCTCGTGTGAGCTCGCAGCCGCTCGGCCTCGACGCCTCGACCTCTCGTCCGCAGGCTCGGCCCGCGGGCCCGAGCGACGCCGAGCTGCTCACCGCGGTCGCCGCGGGGAGCGAGCCGGCGTTCGAGGAGCTGCGACGTCGCTACCGGCGCTCCGTCGACCGTGTCTGCCGCGTGCACGCCGGCCGCGAGGCGGAGGACTGCGCGCAGGAGGTGTTCGCGCGCGTCTGGCGCAAGGCGAGCCTCTTCGACGCGGCGCGGGGGACAGCACCCGGCTGGCTGCTGACGCTCGCTCGCAACGTCGCCTCCAACCTCCGCGTCCAGCGCATCCCGGAGCCTGTCGCCGAGCCGGTCGAGACGGGCGTCGACGACGGGCCGCTCGTCGAGCGCTTCTGGCTCGAGTCCGCGCTCGAGCGCCTGCCGCGGCACGAGCGGACGGTGATCGAGCTCGCCTACCACCACGACCATTCGCAGAGCGAGATCGCCAACGACTTGGGCGTCCCGCTCGGCACGGTGAAGAGCTGGACGCGCCGAGGCCTCAACCGGCTCGCGACCCTGCTCGGCGAGGAGAGCCCGTGACCCACGAGCAGGCATGGGAGCGCTTGCCCGACCTCCTCGGCTCGCACGACGATGCGCAGGTGCTCGCGCACGTCGCAGGCTGCCACGCCTGCCAGCGGCAGCTGTTCCTACTCGGCCGCGTCGATCGGTTGCTGCGGCAGGCACGATCGACGAACGGCCGCCCCGCGCGCGCGAGACTCGCCGGCACCCGCGCGGTCCCCCTCCTCGCCGCGGTCGGAGCGGTGGTTGCGGTTGCGCTCGTCTTCCTCCTGCCGGGTCCCCCGGACGGGCGTGGCTTCGTTCTCCGCACTGCTGATGGACAGGCCGTCGGCCGCGCGACTCTCGTGCGCGCCGATCGCTCGAACGTCGAGGTATCTCTCGTGGCGCGTGTTATGCCCCGCGCCGGTAGCGATCAATTCCTGCTCTGGGCGCAGAGCGAGGACGGGGTCGACGCGACCTCGGTCGGCCGCTTCATGGTCGACCGGCGCGGCGAGTGCCGGGCGCACTTCAATCTGCCGGCGAATCATCGCTGGATCCGTTTCTGGCTCTCGCCCTCCTCCGATCCCTCCCTGGTCGTTGCCGCCACCTAGTTCCGACGAGCGGACGTACGGTCGGCGCGCCTTCCTGCTCACGGTTGCCGGCGGCCTCTCCGCGTTCGCTTGGGCCTCGCCCGCCTGGCGCGCCCTGCGAGGAGCATTCCAGCCTGCGGCCGACCTCTTGCCGGGTGGTGTGCGGGCGCTCGTGCCGTCGGGCGGCTGGCGCATCTACACCGTCGCGGATTCCATGCCGACCTTCGACCCGCGAACCTGGCGCCTGCGGATCGACGGTCTCGTCGAGCGGCCGCGCGAGCTGAGCTACGAACAGCTTCGCTCGCTACCGCGCGCCGAGCAGGTCTCGACCTTCCACTGCGTCACCGGCTGGACGGTCGAGCACGTGCACTGGGCCGGCGTCCGCTTCCGCGACCTGCTCGCGCTCGTCAGGCCGAAGCCGCAAGCGCACGCCCTCCGCTTCCTCTCCGCCGAGGTGCCGTACGAGGACTCGCTCACGCTCGCGCAAGCACAACTCGCCGACGCGATGCTCGCTTACGAGATGGACGGGCGGCCGCTGCGGCGCGAGCACGGCGCTCCCGTGCGGGTCGTGATCCCCGAGATGTACGGGTACAAGAACGTGAAGTGGGTCGAGCGGATCGAGCTCGTGCCGCGACCGGTGGACGGGTTTTGGGAGAAGCTCGGTTACGACCGCAACGCCTGGGTCGGCCGCTCGAACCGTGCCTGAGCGCCGCTACCTACGCCGCTTCTCGCGGACCGAGCGAGCGCTGCATTGGGTGCATGCGACCGCGTTCTTCATTCTGCTCGCGTCCGGGCTCGTGCTCTACCTGCCAACCCTGTCCGAGCGCATCTCCCGCCGGCCGCTCGTCAAGGCCGTGCACCTCTGGACGGCCGTGGGCTGGATCGCCGCGCTCACGCTCGTCGTCCTCATCGGAGACCGGGCCGGCCTCCGGCGCACGCTGCGCGAGCTCGACCGCTTCGACGCGGACGACCGCCGCTGGCTGCGGCGCGCGCGGGCGCCGCAAGGACGCTTCAACGCCGGGCAAAAGCTGAACGCCGCGATCAGCGGCGCGCTCGCCGTCCTCCTCGCAGTCTCCGGCTTCCTGCTCTGGTACGGCGAACGCGACACGCGCGTCCGTTTCGCGAGCACGCTGCTCGTCCACGACGGACTGATGTACGTCTTTCTCGTGTTGCTCGTCGGTCACCTCTACCTTGCGATCATCCATCCGAGCACCAGGCACGCCCTGCGCGGGATCACGCTCGGTACGGTCAGAGAGGACTGGGCGAGACGACACCATTCAAAATGGGCGGCACGCCAGGAAGAACGATGACCGAGCTCTGCCGGACCGTTCAACCTCGCCGAGCAGGCGCTCACATCAACCTGAGGCCGTCGACGAAACGCGGGCACCGTGTCGCGAGCGGCACGCATCCAACCTGGGATGGGTACCACGCTGTCGAGGCTGAAAGGAGGAAGGGTCCCTGATGGACGTTCTCTTCCTGATCGGACGCATCGTCTTCGCGCTCATCTTCATCTTCTCGGGCTCCACGATCCACCTGCTGCAGGCGAAGCAGGGCATCGCGTACGCACGCATGTCGGGGGTTCCCGCACCCGCGCTGCTCGTGCCGGTGAGCGGACTCGTTGCCGTGGCCGGTGGACTGTCGGTCGCGCTCGGCGTCTGGGCCGATCTCGGCGCGCTCGCCATCGTCGCGTTCCTGCTGCCGGTCGCATTCTTCATGCACGCGTTCTGGAAGGAGACGGACGAACAAACGAAGGCCAACCAAATGGCCCACTTTATGAAGAACATGGCGCTCGCCGGCGGAGCGCTGGTGATCTTCTACGCGTACAACCAGCTTCAAGGCGACGCGGGTCTCTCGATCACAGACCGCTCTTCGGGCGCGGATGAGCCTCATGGACGTACGCAACATGGCTCGCGCGCATGCTGCGCAAACGCATTGGCCGGCTGCGTGCGCGTATCGCGATGGCTCTTCGATCAGACGCAGCCGAGCCTGGTACGACCAACGGAAACGCAGCTCGTGTTGACCTAGTAGACAACGTCGGCACCGCGTTTATTCGCCATTCGTTCGCCGGTGACCACGCAGATCAATGGACCGGGCACGGACGCGAGCGGACTCCGGTGGACGGACGCGCCGGTCACAAAAACCGGCGTGCTTCCTAGGAGCGGCGCGCCTTTGCCGGCGCCTGCCGGCTGTTCGCCAATAGGTTCGCCACTGTTCCGGCGGTCTCAGTCGTCGAAATTGGCAACGGCCGTAGCGGTAGTCGTTGATCGCAGTAGCCCGAGATACCGGCTCGATGATCCGCTCGGCCTGGAAGGCGGCGTCGCAAAGCCACTCGACCTCGTCAACGGTGAACCCGAATTCCGAGGCTCCTTCAAGGCGCGTGGCAGCGTCTTCGACCACCTCAAATTCCTGATGCGTCAACGCGCCGACGAATTCAACCGAGAAGGCTTGCCAGGTGTCGACGTGAACGCTTGGCCGGGGCCCGACGACCCTTTGTGTATCAGCGTAACTGGCACCGAGCGCTGATAACGCCGCCCTCGCGCGTCTTAGATACGAGAAGACGTGCCGCTCCGAGTTGGCGACGGCGGTCTCGGCGAAATTTCGACGCCAAACGAGCCGGCTAACGCTGCGACCGCACCCACAAAGACGAGCAGCGCGTTCCACATGACGCGCATGATGCCTCCGCCCGGGCTACCTCTTCCGGTTCCGTACCTCAAAGGGCCAGCCCGCCGCGCGGCTTTGGCCCTATAGCTGCCAGTCGTTGTTCCGGATGATCGGATCGGCCTCGCCGCTTCCTGTCAGTCCCTCGACGTCGACCTCGGGCCCGCCGATCATGAAGTCGGTGTGCACCGTCGAGTGGTTCACGCCCGCCGCCTGCTGCGACGCCTCGTCGAGCTCCGCCGCGCCCTTGATACCGTCCGGCATCGACGTCGGCGTCATCCTCAACGCCCTTCGCGCTCTCCGCGGCTGACCTGGCCTGCCGCTCCCAGCGCGTCCTAATTGACGAGGCCCGCGGGGACGTCGAACTGTCGGCGACACTGCCGCGCCCGCACAAATGTCCACCGTCGGCGCGGACACGCCTTCGCCGCGCGCGCACCGTCCTTGGGTGAGACGGCGTGTACTCGGCTCCCACCGGGCGACTGTGCGAAATCGCGGTCCGTCGGCTCAGCTCAGTGTGAGCCGGCGGGCGAGATCGTCGAGTCGCGAACCCGCGAAGCCGACCGCGAAGCGCTCGCCGTACAGCATGCGGAGCGCGATCGCGACGGCGAGCCAGCTGGTTCCCGCTGCGAGTCCTCCGAGGACGTCGGAGAGGTAGTGGACGCCGAGGTACAGACGACTAACGCTGATGAGCACGACGATCGCGAGCATCGCCGCCGCTATCGACAGGCGGCGTCGGCGGCTGTCGACACGGCCCCAGAGCAGGTAGCCGAAGGCTCCGTAGACCGCGGCTGCGACCATCACGTGACCACTCGGATACGAGTACGTGTCGAGGTGAACAAAGGAGACCTCGGGTCGCGCACGGTGAAACGAGACTTTGAGCGCGAGGTTGAGCAACTCGGCACCGGCAAGCGCGGCCGGGAGCAGCGCGGCGTCTGCGAGCTGGCGGCGGCGAAACAGCAAAATGCACACGGCCGCCGCGACGAGGGCCGACACGGCCGGGCTACCAACGTCGGTGATCACACGGAAGATGTCCACGCCGGCGGCGCTGCGATGCGCGAACAGCCAACGTGCGAACGAGACGTCCCATCGCGCGAGCGGATCGTTCGTCAGGTAGTCCTCGGTGACCCGCGCAAATGCAACCGCCGCGGCCGCGGCGACGAGCAAGGCGAGTACGATTCGTCGTTCCTGCGGCCGCTTCCAGACTGTCACGACCCAGAGCGCTATCGACTGTCGACGGCTTCGACGAGCGCCGGAGTCCAGACGCGCGGCGTAGCCTTTGACCTCCATCGAGGAACCGTAGCGGCGCGCGACAGCGGAGGAATGGACCGTCCTCGATCTCGAGTACCTCCCGCACGTGGAGGTGCTCTGTCGAGGCAGCGCCCCCTTGAGCTGCGCTATGCGACGCAGGAAACACGCTCCCGGAGGCCCTCGAACGTGTTCCCGAGACCTAGCCCAACGGCTTGACTCAATGGGTTCGTAGGAACTCCTAGTCGGATCGTGTTCATGGGCGTATGCTCGCGGCGTGGCCTGTGCCCGGAGCGTCGTCCGGATCGGAGTCACCGTCGCGTGCGGGCTCCTTTTCGCTGGCTCCCTCGGAGCTTGCGGTGGCACGAAGACCGTTACGCGGACCGTGACGGTTGTGGGCACCGTCCCGAACGGCGGAGCCACGTCGGTCAGCGCGAGCGTCGCCGCCGGCGCTCATGATTTCGTCCTGTTCGCTTGCGCGCAGTGTCACGGCGACCGCGGACGTGGCGGCGTCTCCGCCGACGTCCCCGCCCTCGACCAGCTTGGCAAGCAGTTGACCGTCGCGCAGCTGACACACATCATCGACCATGGCCTCGGCGAATCGACCAACCCGAAGAAGCCGTACATGCCCGTCTGGGGAGAGGTGATCTCAACACACCAGGTGGGCGATCTCGTCGCCTACGTCCGCGCCGGTCTCCCCTCGGTGCCCGGGGCGACGCCGCCGCCCGTGATCACTCGCCAGGGCGCCGCGGTCGAGGGCGCGCTCCTCTACCAGCGCTACGGCTGCGTCAACTGCCATGGTCCGAACGGGCTCGGCGGCGTGCCGAACCCGCAGTCGCCTGACAAGGCGATCCCGGCCCTCTCTGGCGCCGACTTCTTCAAGGAGTTCAACACCGATCAGAAGATCATCGACGTGATCAGAAGCGGAAGCGTGCTCGGACGGGCACCAATCGTCTCAATGCCACACTGGGGCGGAATCATCCCCGACGCCCAGCTGCGGGCACTCGTTGCCTACATCAAGACCCTGAAAACGGGCTAGCGCGCCCGCCCGGCGACGGTCGCTCCGGCTCTCCCGCCGCTGGAATCCTGAGAACGCGTGCGGCGGTCTGGTTGACCGCCGCGCCAATCGGAATCTCGCCGCCGGCTGTGCAAGGGTGGTCGTGCTGGCGCCGATCGGTCAGGCGCCGCGACGATCGTTGGGTGTCGCAGAGCAGGCGTCCGCGCTGTCGAAGCAGGCCCGCGTCCTGGTGGTCACCCCGGATCGGGCGGCACGCGCGGCCATCGGCCGTAACCCGCTGGATCCGCGGCGGCCGGGCCCCGGCGGCACGGGCCGGCTGGCCCAGGGTGCCGCGCTGGCCGCCGACGCCCGCAAGGTCTGGTCGGGTTGAGGGCGTTCGTGAAGAAGCCTTCGCGGTAACTGTCGAGCGACTGCGATGCCTCCGACTTACCGACGTTTCTGCATGAGTGCTCACGTCGTGCTTGCACCGGGCGACGATGGCCAGCACGCCGAGCGCGATGGGTAGGCCGCCCAATCAGTTGCGACCGTGCACGAGACGACGGAAGTGGCGAGTAGCGTGCCAATCCCAGCTATCGACGAAACCCTCAGCCGAGCTCCCGGAGCTGCAGTCATGAGCGATCTTCGCGCGTGCGACACCGTGCCTGTGTGCATGGTCGTCGGGCGACGGTCCCATCATGTGCCCGGGGAACAGGAACGGTGGCAGAGTTCGTTGCGATGTCGATCGATCAGACACAGCCGATTCCTCTCTACTACCAGCTGAAAACGCTGCTCCTCGAGGAGATTCTCAGCGGACGCTACGGTCCGGAGGGTCGGCTCCCGACTGAGCACGAGCTCTGCGAGCACTATGCGATCAGCAGGACGCCGGTCAGCCGCGCGTTGTCGGAGCTCGCGGAGGAGGGCGTCATTCTCCGCCATCGACGGCGTGGAACCTTCGTCAATCCTCACTGGCTAGCCCGGCGGCCGGATCAGCCGGAGGTCCGAGTGGTGGTGTCGGAGGGGCCGTGGGGAGAGCTCGTCCGCGATGCGGCCTCAGACGAGATCCAGGTCAATCTGATCACGGTCCCGTTGCCCTCCCTGCACCAGGTGCTGACGCATGCGGTCGCCGACGGCCAGGCGCC
>WNGB01013494.1_pt1 | contig 11004 bp, 9 predicted proteins | sample 5400681 | NCBI WGS metagenome assembly WNGB01 (sample SAMN13153367, study PRJNA577476) | soil metagenome | isolation source: 115 cm soil or saprolite under grassland replicate 2 | place: USA:California | collected 2016-06-15 | reverse complement strand
GGAAGCCAGCCCTCCGTCGAGCACGAGATCACGGAGATGCGCGCGCAACTCACCGCGGAACCAGGACGCGAGGGGCGTGCCGAAGCCCGCCTTCTTCCGCTGCAGGATCTCGGGCGGAAGCAACGGCGCCGCCACCCGCCGCAAGAGGTACTTGCTCACTCTCCCGTGAAGCTTGAAGTCCTCCGGCAGCCGTGCCACGTACTCGAAGAGAACGTGGTCGAGAAGAGGCGAGCGAACCTCCAGGCCGAAGGCCATGGACGCGACGTCGACCTTGGTGAGCAGGCAATCGGGCAGGTAGGTTTCGCCGTCGACGGACAGGAGCGTGTCGACCGGCCCCAGGCCCTCCTCGCCGGCGACGCGGAATGCACGTCGCAGCGACTCGAAGGCATCGCGGCCCTGGAGGGCCGCTCGCATGTCGTCGGAATAGAGTTCGGTCAGCCGCTCCGGACTGAAACGACTCATGGCGCGGAGATAGTGCTCCTCCAGGGACTCCCCGCCCCAGCGGCGCAGGTTCTCGAGGCGGGTGGCGGGGCCGCGCAGGCCAAGGCCGCGAAGAGCGCCCGCGGCCTGGCCCCAGAGACGGCCCTCACGCACGAAGCGAGGCAACCGCTGGAAGGCCCGCCAGTAGTCCGCTCCCCGATAGCGCGCATAGCCCGCAAAGAGCTCGTCCCCGCCGTCTCCGTTCAGGGCGACGGTGACGTGTCGTCGCGTCATCTCGCAGAGGGCGAAGGTGGGAAGGGCGGCGGGGTCCGCGAAGGGCTGGTCGTAATGGCGGACGAGCCTGGGCAGGATCTCCACGAGGTCGGGCCGGACCTCGAGCTCGTGATGTTCCGTTCCCAGGTGATGGGCGACCGTCCTCGCGTACGGAGTCTCGTCGTATCCCTGCTCGGGAAAGCCGATGGAGAAGGTGTGGAGCCTTGGCGTAAAGGGCGCGGCCAGGGCCGCAATCAAGCTCGAGTCCAGGCCGCCGCTGAGAAGCAGCCCTAGAGGCACGTCGGACCGCAGCCGGATCCGTACGCTTTCCTGGAGGAGGTTCGCGAGCTCTTCCACGGCCGCCTCTTCGCGGATGGACCGCTTCGGCACGAAGCGTGGCCGCCAGTAGCGATCGATCTTCAGCGCCCCGCGCTCCCATACCAGGCGGTGTCCGGGCGACAGCCGATGCACTCCGGCGAAGGCGGTCGAGGGTGTCGGCACGTATTGCAGCGCCAGGTAACGATGGAGGGCCGCGCGATCCGGGCGAGGCTGGACGCCCGGGTGCGCGAGCAGCGCCTTGATCTCGGAGCCGAGAAGAAGGGTATGTCCCGCCATCGCGTGGTAGAGAGGTTTCTTGCCCAGGCGGTCGCAAGCGGCCAGGAGCCTCCGCTGCTTCGCATCCCACACCACGAACGCGAACATCCCCCGGAGCTCGTCGACGCAGTCGATGCCCTGCTCTTCGTACAGATGCAGGATCACTTCGCTGTCCGTATCGGAGCGGAAGCGGTGACCGCGCGCCTGCAGGCGCTCGCGCAGCTCCACGTAGGAGTAGATCTCCCCGTTGAAGACGAGCCACACGGACCCGTCTTCGTTGCTCATCGGCTGGTGCCCGGCCGGGCTCAGGTCGAGGATCGAGAGGCGGCGGTGGCCCAGGCCGATCGGACCGTCGACGTGCGTTCCCGCATCGTCAGGACCTCGATGGGCCAGGCAGTCGCGCATGCGGTCCACGAGGGCCGCAGCCACCGGTTTCCCGCTGGGGTCGAGAACGGCGACGATGCCGCACATTCAGGGAACGTGCGCGGGGGACGCGAGCGCCTCGAGCTCCTCGCCCAGTTCCCCCGAGAAGAGGTTCAGTGTGGCTTCCAGGCCGCGGAACCACCACGCGAACCTCACCGGGGCGCGGCCGTACGTGCCCTCGCGGATCTGTTTCGAGACCGGGTAGATCCAGTGGGCGGACACGGCGGTCGTGCGGAGCGCCACGACGCGGAAGCCGGCGCGTTGCAGCACGTGTCGCAACGAACGGGGGCCGAAGAGGTGGAGATGCCAGGGCGGGGTCAGGCCCCGCCAAGAGCGACCGAACCACCGGCTGCCCAGGCTTCGGCCGTTCGGAGTGGCGAGGCCGAGGAGCCCGCCGGGTTTCAAGATGCGCCGGCACTCCGCCAGGGTCGCCAGAGGGTCCGACACGTGCTCGAAGACGTGACGCAGGGTCACCAAATCGAAGGAGTGGTCGGGAAAGCGCTGTTCCTCCAGGCCACCGTCGAGGATGCTCACGCCGTAGAGGGCGCGTCCACGGCGCGCCACCCCCCGGTCATGCTCGACTCCGGACGTGTGCCAGCCCCAATCGCCGAGGATCTTCAGGTACCAGCCATGTCCGCAGCCGACGTCGAGCAGCCTTCCCCCACTTCGGAAGGGCGGAAACAGCAGTCCCATTCCGTACTCCGCGCGATGACGTATCGGAGGAAGCAGGCTCAGCAATCGTCCCGCGAGCCGGACGTGGCGACTTCCCGCGGAGCGTCCGGCGGGGTAGCCCTTGGTGGCAAGGACCGCCGCCCGGATCCATCTCTTGACGCCACTCGTCTCCGTGAACTGTGGGGTGAGCTGTGCTTCGGCGTAATGTGCCTCGTACAGGCACTTGAGCTCGGTGGCGTCGGGCTGCGGCGAGATCCAGAGCAGGCCGCAGGAAGGGCAGACGAGGTAATCGTAAGAGCCCTGTGAACCGCAAAGGAAATCGACGCAGCCGGCATTACGGAGTCGCCCCGGCGTATCGCAGACCAGGCAGGCGGTCTTGGTGACCGTCGATCGCCTTGGTCCGACCTCTTGGGCGGCGGGATTACCCACTCGCGCCATGATACCTTCTCGATCCACATTGTCCCCGCGACTCTAGGCCCCACCAATGCGCCGGATCCGCGTTCTGCACTTTGCGCGCGTCATCAACCGGCATGACTTCATCGACACCGTCATTCGGCACGCCGACCGTGAGCGCTTCTCCATGCTGGCCTGCACGCTCTGGGCGCGTAGCCCCATCGCGGATCCGGCCTACGCCGACATCGCCGTCCCGCATTGCGTGATCCGAGGCGATCACCGTTGGCAGTATCCGTGGACGGCGGCCGCCCTCCTGGGCATCGTGAGGAAACACGACGTCGACATCCTTCACGTGCATCACTACGATGAGGCACTGATCGGCTGGCTCGCGAGCTCGCTCCGACCCGCCACCCGCCTGGTCGTGGGTCGGCACTACTCCGATTCCCTGTATCGCGTGTCCGAGCCCGTCAAGCGCCGGCTGCTCTTTGCCCTGGAGCGGCTGCCGTACCATCGCGCCCGTCGCGTGGTCGTCCCGTCGATCCTGATCCGGGACATCTTGCTGCGGCAAGGTCTCCCCGAGAGCCGGATCACACTGATACCGTACGGATTCGACGCCGGAAGGTACGAGCCGCCCTCGGACGAAGATCTCGCTGCCCTTCGATCGACCCTGGCCCTGGACGGGCGCTTCGTCGTCGCCTGCTTCGGCCGCCTCGAGCCCCAGAAGGGCCAGCAGTTCTTGATCGAAGCCGCCGTCCGTCTGAGACGACTGATGCCCACGATTCTCATCTTGCTGGTCGGGGAAGGGCCGGGTCGGATCGCCCTGGAGAATCAGATCCGGGAACACGGTCTCGAGGACCACGTGAGGCTCACGGGCTGGCGCCGCGACGTCCTGCGGATCATGGCCAGCGCGCACGTCGTGGCCCAGCCCACGCTTCAAGAGGCTTTCAGCCAGGTCATGGCGGAGGCGCTTTGGATGGGGCGAGCCCTCGTCATCACTCCGGTGGGCGGAGTGGCCGACATCATCCGCAATGGTGAAAACGGCGTCGTCGTTCCCTTCGGCGACGAAGCCGCCTTGGCTACCGCCATTCACGAGCTCGCCCAGGACGAATCCCGGCGCCGATCGCTGGGCAAGAATGGCCGGGCCTTCGTCGAACAGACGCTCGACATTCGCCGCGTCATCCCTCGGCAGGAGCGTCTCTATGCGGAGGTATGCGATGAACATTGATGCCGTCGCGAGCACGTGCGCGCGCGGCGTCGACGAGGGTCGCTGAGGCATGGGAGTTTCGAGCGCGACCACCGTGTCCGCCTGCGCCGCCTGTCGGGGGACGAAGCTCGCCCGTTTCATGGAGTTGGTGGATGCCTCGGGTCGACCCGCCCGTCTGCTGCGGTGCCGCCGCTGCCACCTCGTGCAGGTCGCGGCGTTACCCTCGGACGCGGAGCTCATTGCCCACTATTCCCATTACTCCTACGACGCCGCCGCCGCCTGGGAGGTCTCGACCGCCACCACTCTGTCCCTGCAACGACTCGCCGAACGCCTCGCGCCCTATCGCGCCAACGGCCGGCTTCTGGACGTGGGCTGCGGTGCCGGCGCCGTGCTGCGGGCGCTCAGCGGCAACGGTTGGAAATGTGAAGGGACCGAAATGTCCGATGTCGCGGCCCGACGCTTGCGGGAGGAAGGGTTCATGATCCACGTCGGCACCATGGAGGCTCTTGCCGGAGGGCTCGGCTCCTATGACGTGGTCGTGATGAGCGAAACGATCGAGCACGTGCGCGATCCGCGCGGGCTCATGGAAGCAACCGCGCGGGTGATTCGTCCCGGGGGAGCCATCTACCTGACCACGCCCCACATCGACTCGTTGTCGCGTCGCCTGCTCGGGGACCGCTGGCGGCCGATCGAAGTCCCGGAACACCTCTTCTACTTCAACACCCGTTCGATGAAGCGCCTTCTTCGAGCGGTAGGCCTGAGGCCCACCGAGATCTGGACGGACGGCATCAACCCCTTCGAGGCCTTTGCATCCGTCCCGCACGGCGCGACCACGCAAGCCCGGACCGAGGCTTTGCGCCAGGCGGCGGCGCACTCGCGCTCGCTCGCCCTGGCCAAGGCCTCCGTCAACGCGGCCCTGCGCGTGCTTCGACTGGGGGACACGCTCAAGGCCGTCGCCGAGGCTCGGTGAAAGTATCCCTGATCGTCCCCTTGCGCGACGAGCAAGCGACGGTCGATTCGCTCCTCGAATCCGTCAAGGGGCAGGTTCGGCTCCCAGACGAGGTGGTCGTGGTCGACGCCGGCTCGAAGGACGACACGGCCGAGCGGGTGCGGTCGTTCGAATCGTCCCTGCCGTTGCGCCTCGTCCCTGCCGAACCACTGTTTCCGGGCCTCGCGCGAAATGTAGGTGCGGCGGCCGCTGCCCATCCGTGGCTGGCCTTCACGGACGGGGGGATACGGCTCTCGCCGTCGTGGCTCACCGAGCTCGTTGCCACCGCCCAGCGCGAAGGCGCGGACGTCATCTTCGGATCGTACGAGCCGGTGTGCGAGGACCTCTTCCGCCGGAGCGCCGCGGTTGCCTACGTCCCGGGTCGGCAGACGAACGGTGTGCGGGGGCCTTTCGTGGCGTCGATGCTCCTCACGCGCGAGGCATTCGATCGTGTCGGGGGCTTCCCCCCATTTCGCGCCGCCGAAGACCTGATCTTCCTGGAACGCCTCCTCGCGTTGCCGCTGCGCGTCGCCCACGCGCCGGCGGCCGTGGTGCACTGGCAGCTGGCGCCGGACGTCTGGCGCACGTTCCGTCGCTTCGCCCTGTATTCCGAGCACAACCTCCGCGCGGGTCGTGGCCGATACTGGCACGCCGGAGTGCTGCGACACTACATCGTGATGGCGTCGCTCGCGACGGCCGCCGCGCTCGCCGGGGCCCGGGCGTGGTCCCTCCTCGTCTACCCGTTCTGGCAATTCGCACGCGCCGCGCGCAGCGCTTGGCAGAAGCGGGGAGCCTTCGAGTTTCGGACGCTCGATCCACGCCACGTGTTCGGAGCGACGGCGCTCTTGTGCCTGATCGACCTCGCCACCCTGGCCGGGGCAATCCGCTGGATGGCGCGTGGATGTCCACGAACGGGATGAGGGTGCTCTATCTCACCTACAACGGCCTGACGGAGCCGCTCGGCCGCCGGCAGGTGCTCCCGTACATCCTCGGACTCGCCCGGCGCGGATGGCACTTCACCGTCGTCTCGTTCGAGAAATCCGATACGGCCGACGACGAGGCCCGCCGACAGGTGCGGGCCGCACTGGAGGAGAGCGACGTCGAATGGATCCCGAAGCGCTATCACAAGCGGCCCACCCTCCCCGCCACCGCTTTCGACGTGGCGAGCGGGATCGCGACGGCCGTCCGCCAGGGAGGTGGGGGCGTCGACCTGATCCATGCGCGGTCGACGGTGCCGGCCCTGATGGCGGCCCTAGCGGCCCGGCTCCTGCGCGTCCCCTGGATCTTCGACGTCCGCGGGCTGCTGGCCGAGGAGTATGCCGACGGCGGACACTGGGACCGTGACGGCTTCCTCTTCCGCCTCACGCGAGACCGCGAGAACCGCCTCCTCTGCAGCGCGCGCGGCCTCGTGTTCCTGACCGAGCGTATCCGCGAGGAGTTCGCGCGCCAGGGCTCCTGGCCGGAGAAGCCGACCGCGGTCATCCCGTGTGCCGTGGACACGAGTGCCTTCGCCGCTCCGTCCGGCGCCCGCGCTCGCGTGCGCGCGGCGCTCGGTCTGGGCGAGGGCCCCGTCCTCGTCTACTCAGGCAGCCTGGGGAGCTGGTACCGGCTCCGCGAGATGCTCGACTTCTACGACGTCGCGGCGCGTGGGATCGAGGGACTGTCCTTCCTCATCGTGAGCCCGGACGAGCAGAAGGCACGCGCGCTCGTGGCGGACCATGCGCGCGCCGCGCATATTCGCATGGTCCGTGCCCGCCCCGAGCAGATGCCCGAGTACCTGGGCGCGGCGGATGCCGGACTATGCTTCCTGGGCGACCACCATTCGAAGGCGGCCTCGTCGCCCACGAAATACGGCGAGTACCTGGCGGCCGGACTGGCCGTGATCACGAACCCCTGGACCGGCGACGCCGCCCGGCTCGCGGGCGATCCGGCCTGGATCCTCGTCGACGCGTTCTCGCCGGAGGCCTACTCCGCGGCCGCGCGCGATCTGCGGCGCAAGCTCGAGGACCCGGGCCCGCTGCGCGAAGCCGCGCGCTCGCTGGCCCAGCGGTCTTTCTCGATGCAGGAAGCGCTCGACCGCTACGAGGGACTGTACCGGCGTGTCCTGGAGGCGGCCCCTTGAACGTCCTGGCCTGGGTCCCGTACACACTGGGGATCGCGCCCGGCCAGCGCTATCGCATCGAGCAGTGGGCCCCGTACCTGCGCGACCAGGGCATCGAGGTGACGTTCCAGCCCTTTGCGACGCCGGAGCTCAACCGCACGCTCTACGAGCGGGGCCGGTGGCCGGCCAAGGCGGCGGGCATGGCCGCGGGCCTTCTCCGGAGGTTCGCCCAGGCGCTGCAGGCGAAGAGGTACGACGCGGTCTTCCTCCAGCGGGAAGGGAGCCTCATCGGGCCCGCCTGGTCGGAGCGCCTCCTGCACGCGCGGCAGCCGGCCATCGTCTACGACTTCGACGATGCCGTGTATCTGCCCTACGTGAGCCCCACCAATCGATATCTGTCGTACCTGAAGTTTCCCTGGAAGACGCGCGCGCTTTGCCGGATGGCCGGGGCCGTCATCGCCGGAAACGACCACCTCGCGGAATATGCGAGTCGCTACAATGACCGCGTGTTCGTGGTCCCGTCGACCGTCTCTCTCCGCGAGTACGAGGCGCGCCCGGAGCCGGCGCGGGATCGGGTGCCCGTGGTGGGCTGGACGGGAAGCCACAGCTCGGTCCCCTATCTCTCGCTCGTGAGCCCTTCCTTGCAGGAGCTGCGGAAGCGGCGGCCCTTCCGGCTCCTGGTGGTCGGCGTGGAGCACTTCGAGATCCCGGGCGTCGAGGTGGAATGCCGGCCCTGGTCGGCCGCCTCGGAGGTGCGCGACCTCTGGGACATGGACGTCGGGATCATGCCCCTGCCAGACGAGCCCTGGGCGCGCGGCAAGTGCGGCATGAAGGCCATCCAGTACATGGGCATCGGCATCCCGGCCGTCGTCAGCCCCGTGGGAGCGAACCGCGAGATCGTGCAGGACGGGATCACGGGCTTCCATGCCGCGACGGCCGCAGAATGGGTGGAGAAGCTGGATCTGCTGTTGAAGGACTCCGATCTGCGACCGCGCCTCGGTCACGCCGCGCGGGAGCGGGTGCGTTCCCGCTACTCCGCCGAGGCCCAGGCGCCGCACGTCGCCGAGATCTTGCGCCAGGTCGCCTCGTGACGGACATCATCGACGTCATCGTTGCTTTCGTCGTGATGCTGGCCGTCAACGCCTTCATCGTCCGCCGCATCCGGCACGGCCTTCCCGGGGACGAAGGCGCCGCCCTGGCCCGGATCTACGTCTGGACGCTCGCCCTGCGCTTCGGGCTGGCCTGCTTCCTCAATGCCTACGCCGGCCAGACGACGTTCGCGGTGATGTTCTGGGGGGACTCCGCCACCTACGACGAGGGCGGCTGGCTCATGAGCCTGCAGTGGGGAGGCGAGGGCCTGCTCAATCCCTACTACTCGGGCAAGGTGAGCGGGTGGGGATTCTTCTACTTCATCGCCTCGATCTACTACGTGTTCGGCCACAACCAGCTCCTGGCCCAGCTCGTGAACGCGACCATCGGGGCGGCCACCGTGCTCGTGATCTACGCCATCGCCAAGGATCTCTTCGACGTCGAGGTCGCGCTGTGGGCCGGCCGGTTCATGGCCTTCTTTCCCCAGATGATCTTCTGGTCGGGTGCGATCTACAAAGACCCGGCCATCATGCTGTGCATCGCCCTCTGCATGTACGCGGTTTTGAAGCTCAACCACGAGTTCACGCTCCGCTATGTCGTCCTCTTCGTCGGCGCGAGCCTGGCCCTCATGACCCTGCGGTTCTATGTCTTCTACTTCGTCGCCTTCGCGACCATGGGCACCTTCGTCCTCTCTCAGCGGCGTGGGGTGGGCGGAAGCATAGGGTCCTACGTGGTCCTCATCGCGGTGTTCGTCGGGGCCTTCACCTTCGCCGCCAAGCAGGAGACCGTCGAGCAGCAACGCTCGTACTTCACGCTCGAACGGCTGCAGATCACGCGCTCGGACCAGGCCACGTGGGGGCAATCGGCGTACGCGCCCAAGGCGGACGTCTCCACCACGCAGGGCGTCCTCTCCATCCTTCCCGTGGGCCTGGCCTATCTCCTGTTCGCGCCCTTTCCCTGGGCGGTGCACAACCTCCGTCAGGCCCTGACCATTCCGGAGACGCTCGTCTGGTATGCGCTCATGCCCGCGCTCGTCCGCGGGTTGTTCCACACGATCCGCACCCGCTTCCGGCCCGCGCTGCCCATCCTCGTCTTCGCGGCCTCGCTCACCTGCGCGTACGCCGTCTTCCAGGGAAACGTGGGCACCGCGTATCGGCAGCGGACGCAGGTGACGATGTTCTACTTCATCCTCATGGCCGCGGGCGTCGTGGAGAAGCGCCGCGCCCAACAGGGGACGCAGCCCGCGCTGGGCACGCCCGCCTTTCAGGTCCCATGAGCGGGCGCCGCTGGCCGCGTCTCGCGCTCCTGGCGGTCATCGCCCTGCTGCCGGGGTTCGTGAAGAGGCCGCTGTATCGAGGCCTCTTCCGCTATCGGATCGGGCGCGGGGTGCGCATCGGCGTCGTCATCCTCGACGCGGGCACGGTCGAGCTCGGGGACGGGACGGAAATCGGGCACCTCAACCTCATCACGCGCGTGGGCAGCTTCATCACGGGGCAGTCCGTACGCATCGGATCCCTCAATATCATCCGGGGGGGCGAACGAGTTCGGCTCGGCGACTATGCGGAGGTCATGCGGCTCAACGTGCTCAACGCGATCCCGGACCACGACTGCACGACGAGCCCGGCCTCCCGGCTCGAGATCGGCCGCGGCGCGGTCGTGGTCTCCGGGCACCGCATCGACTTCACGGACGAGGTGACGATCGGCCAGAACGTCATCATCGGGGGCCGGAACTCGTCGCTGTGGACGCACAACCGCCAGTCGACGGCGCCCATTGCCATTGGGGACTTCTGCTACCTCGGATCGGAGGTGCGCCTGGCGCCGGGGGCGCGACTGGCGGAGCGATCGATACTCGGGCTCGGCTCCGTGCTCGCCGGGGCCATCGACACCCCGGGATCCCTGGTGGGCGGAGTGCCCGCCCGGATCATTCGGCCCCTGACCGCCGAGGACGACGCGCTCATCCATCGCAAGGCGCGCCGGGACGCCCCCGACGACCTCTACTCCGGATGAGGCGCGCGTTCGCCACCGGTGTTGTCCCTCGTGCCGCTCTGCACTGACACTGGAGCCCACGGTGCCCTCCGAAGACGGCGGGTCCTCACCGGAGGTGCGGCCGCGCTCGCGCTGCTCGGCCTGCTCGGGCTCCTCGCCCGCGACGAGGCCGCGCGCTTCCTGATCGTCCACGACCCGCCGGGGCCGTCCGATGCCATCGTGGTGATGGCGGGCGACCCCGACTACGAGCGCACGAGAGCCGCGGTGGCCCTGATGCGATCCGAGAACGTCGCGATGCTGATCCTGACCGGCGGCGAGCCGGGTCCCGGGGACAGCGCGGAAAGCCTGCGGGCCAAAGCGCTCGCGCTCGGTGTCCCGGAGCCGCGGATCCGCGTGGAGACGACCTCCCACAACACCCGCGAGGCCGTCCTCGCGGTCGCGCCGATCCTCCAATCCCTCGAGGCGCGAACGGTGACGGTCGTGACCTCTCCGTACCACCAGCGCCGCGCCACCGCCGCGGCTCGGCGGGCCTGGCCCGGCGTCACCGTCCTCTCTCATCCGGCCTCGCCTTCGGTGTGGAGCCCGAGGCGATGGTGGAGCACGGCCTGGAGCCGGCGGGCGGTCGTGACGGAGTACGCAAAGCTCCTCTATTATCGGGTCCGGGGGTGGCTCTGAGCGTTAGGGATGCCGACCTCAGGTATTGGTTGAGGTCTCGGGCGTAAACCGCTGACCCCAGGGGAAGTTTGTTTGACGTCTGCCCGCCTGGCTTGTAGACTCTCATGGGCTCACCGCGTCACATGACTCAAGACCGTCGCGCGCCCAGTCCAGGGACCACGCGGGTCGTTCGCCTGTTCTCACGTC
>WNGB01013493.1_pt1 | contig 11004 bp, 11 predicted proteins | sample 5400681 | NCBI WGS metagenome assembly WNGB01 (sample SAMN13153367, study PRJNA577476) | soil metagenome | isolation source: 115 cm soil or saprolite under grassland replicate 2 | place: USA:California | collected 2016-06-15 | reverse complement strand
TGTGGGGATGCCGCTCGCCCGGCTGCGCCGCTCCGATCTGGTCCGGGTCTTCCGGGCCGTCTACCTCGACCCGCTCTTCCCGCCCGATCGCCTCGTCGATTCGTTTCGCCGCACCCTCGCCGGAATCGGGATCGACCTCGACGCGCAGTCGAACGTCCTCCTCGACACCGAGTCCCGCCCGAGCAAGAGCCCGCGAGCCTTCTGCGCGACGCCGCGGGTCCCGGAGGAGGTTCACCTGGTGGTGCCGCCGATCGGCGGCCGCGAGGACTTCGCCACCCTCTTTCACGAGGGCGGGCACGCGGAGCACTACGGCAACACCGTGGCGGAGCTGCCGTTCGAGTTCCGTCACCTCGGCGATAACGCGGTCACCGAGTCCTTCGCCTTCCTGCTCGAGGGCCTCACTGCCGACCCGCCCTGGCTGCGCGTGGTGCTCGGGATCGAGGATCCCGAGGCGGCCGTCTCCCACGCGAGGGCGGCGAGGCTGTTGATGCTGCGCCGCTACTCGGCGAAGATCGCCTACGAGGTGGAGCTCCACGGCCCCGGAGTCGAGCTCGACTCGATGCGGAGCCGCTACGTCGAGCTGCTCAGCGAGCGGGTCGGGGTCGCCTGGCCCGCGGAGCCGTGGCTCTCGGACATCGACCCGGGCTTCTACGTCGCCTGCTACCTGCGTGCCTGGGCGCTGGAGCTGAGCTGGCGCCGGGGGCTACAGGAGCGCTTCGGGACCCACTGGTTCCAGCGGCCGGAGGCGGGGGAGTGGCTGCTGGCGCTCTGGGGGCAGGGGCAGCGGCTCGGCGCGGAGGAGCTCCTCGCCGAGACCCTGGGCGAAGAGCTCGATTTCGACGCGCTCGCCTCCGAGCTGACGGCGATATAGGCTCTTTCCGCACTTTGCGTCAACTGCGAGGAGGTCCGAGGTGGAAGCAAGTGGAAGTGATGGTGGCGTCCGCGACCAGGTCCAGAAGGCGATCGACGATCTGAGGTCTGCCGGTGAGAAGGCGACCGGCGATGTGCGCTCGAGGATCGACGACGCGGTCGCGCGGCTTCGAGAGGCGACGGAGGGTGCCGGCTCTAAGGCGCAGGATCAGGTGAGCAGCTGGCGCGAGACGCTCGACGGCGCCACCGAGGACGTCCGCAAGGAGCTGGGCAAGCTCGCGGTCAAGGCGCAGAGCTCGGTCGAGGCGCTCGACGAGATCGCCAAGGAGATCGACGAGCGCCGCAAGTCGCTCAGCAAGTAGCCCGCCCGCTACTTCTGGAGCCTGCGGTCGAGCGAGCGCAGGAGGCCCTTGCGGGCCTTGTTCCGCTGCTCGTAGCCCCGAACCTTGCGGAGCTGCTCGCGGGTGAGCTCGGCGAGCCGGCGGTCAATCTGGCGAATCGATAGCTGGTCGTAGGCGGTGATCGGAAAGCCTGGGATCCGCGCCCGCCGGCGGACCCGATCGGCGCCGGCCAGCGGCTGATCGACGGCGACGACTGCCCGCTTCCGGGCCCGCTCCGTTCGGTCGCCCACCTGCTGACGGGCGCGGTCGCTGGCGTCCTCGAGCTCGCGTCGGGCGCGCCCGGCGGCGCGCTCCGCCTTCTTCCGCGGCTCCCTGGCCGCGGACTCGACCTCACCGCGGAGCTGCCCCACGACGCGCTCCAACTCCCCGAGGATGTCCTCGGCCTGGTCGCGTCCCCGGGTGATCAGCCGGGTGACCAGCTCCTCCCCGTCGCCTCTGGTCATCCGGCCGCGCCGGACCGCGTCGTCGACGACCTCCTGGAGGCGCTCCCGCGAGATGTGCACGCTCTTCTCGAGGGCATCACGGAACGCCTGGAGGCTCTGCTCGGCCCGGGTGCCCGTCTGCGGCTGCGGCTCGATGGTCTGCTTGGTCTTGGGCATCGCCGCGGGCAGTCTACCCCGGTGCCGCCGGCCCAAATCACGGTGCGGGGGAGCTAGCCGAAGCGGAATCTCGCCTCCACCGGGTTGTGGTCGGAGAGCCGGATCTTCAGGCCGGTCTCGGGGTCGGTGACGTCTCGGGCATCAGGCGGCCAGGCGGCGGGATGCTGTTCGACCTCAAGTCCGCGGACGAGCAGGTGGCTGAGGCGGTCCGGTGCCGTCGGTGGCGCGAGCCCGAAACGCTGCTCGAGGCGGTTGAAGACGCCGCTCTCGCCCGGGCGGACGTTGAAGTCGCCGCCGAAGACCAGCGGCGCTCCCCCGGCGAACTCCAGGGCTCGCTCCGCAGCGGTGATCAGATCCGCCTCCGCCGATGACGGCTTCGTGCTGACGTGGAGATTGGCCACCAAGACTCCGGACTCGAGCCGGGTCAGCGCCATCACCCTCAGCTCGGGGCACCTGGTGAGAACGATCCTTCTGCGCTCGACGATCGGGCCGGTCTCCCGGCGGACCAAGGTCGTGTTCGATCCGCCTTCCCAGGCGCCGAGCAGGTCCGGGCGCCAGCGGCCGATGATCGAGGTCAGTGGCTGCAGCCAGTTGCGTCCGCTGAGCGCCCGGTGCGAGTCCGCCCCGCAGGCCTGGGCCATCTTCGACTTCCAGCTCGGCGGGAACTCCTGGAAGAGGCCGACGTCCCAGCTCGCTCCGTTGATCGTCGAGGCGAACTGGCCGAAGAGGTCCCAGTTCACCTGTTCGTACTCCTTGCCCCGGATCGGGCCCCGGCGCCAGTTGCCCTTGTGGGCACGGACCTGGAGCTCCTCCTCGGGTGGCCAATCGCGCCCATGAAAGACGTTCCAGGTCATTGCCCTGAGCTGCACGGCCGTAGTATCGGCGGCTTCGATGACGAGCGATTTCATCACCGGAGAGGAGCTCGATCGCGCCGAGCTCGGCGCCCTCCTCGACCGCGCCGCGGAGTTGAAGGCGGGCCGCGAGCAAGGTGCGGGCGGCGACGCCCTGGCGGGACGCTCGGTGGCGCTGGTCTTCGAGAAGCCCTCGACCCGCACCCGGATCTCCTTCGAGGTCGGCGTCGCCGAGCTCGGCGGAACCCCGCTGGTGCTTCGCGGCAACGAGCTCCAACTCTCCCGCGGCGAGTCGATCGGGGACACCGCACGGATCCTCTCCCGCTACCTGCACGCGATCGTGATCCGCTCCGGCTCCGATCAGACGGTGGCCGAGCTGGCTGCCGGCGCCGAGGTCCCGGTGATCAACGGGCTGACTCCGCTCCACCATCCCTGCCAGGTGGTCGCCGACCTGCTCACCCTGCGCGAGCGCTTCGGCGAGCTTGAGGGGCTCCGGCTCGCCTATCTCGGCGACGGCAGCAACAACGTCGCCCGCTCGCTGGCGATCCTCGGGCGGACGGCGGGGGTGGAGGTGGTGATCGCGAGCCCCGAGGGCTACCGGCTCGAGGAGGGCCTCGCCGAGCAGACCGACGACCCGGCCGCCGCCGTCGCCGACGCCGACGCCGTCTACACCGACGTCTGGGTGAGCATGGGCGACGAGGCCGAGGCGAACCGGAGACGCAAGGACCTCGCCCCCTTCCAGCTCAACGAGGAGCTGCTCGCCGCGGCCTCCGACCGCGCGATCGCCCTCCACTGCCTCCCCGCCCACCCCGGTGAGGAGATCACCGAGGGCGTCCTATACGGCGAGCGCTCCGCCGTCTGGGACCAGGCCGAGAACCGCCTCCACGCCCAGAAGGCGCTGCTGGAGCGGCTCCTGACCTAGACGGGGTGGCTCCTTGCGGAGCCCCCTCGCATACCCGTCACCCCGCCTAAGATCAGCGGGCGAGGCCCCGTGGTGTAACGGTTAGCACGCGAGGTTTTCAACCTCGTAGCGCGGGTTCGACTCCCGCCGGGGCTACTGGTTTTCAATCGGAAGCAGGAGCGCCTCGCATGGGCGGAGCAGCAATGGGATAGGGTCGGCCTTACCCGTCTGAGGAGGACCTACCCCGTGAGCATCCTTGTCCGCTTTGACCCCAAGTCGCTGACCGCCGAGCAGTACGACGAGTCCGTAAAGCGGCTCGAGGAGGCCGGCGACTGGCCCCCCGATGGGCTCGACTATCACGTCTGCTTCGGCTCAGACGGCGAGCTCAAGGTGAGCGAGATCTGGGACTCGCAGGAGCAGCTGAACGCTTTCGGCGAGCGACTGATGCCGGTGCTCGCCGACGTGGGAATCGAGCCTGGTGAACCGCAGTTGATCGAGATTCACAACATCGTCAGGCGCTAACCGACTAGACAGAATCCTCGCCGCCGCCGGGCTCCGGGAGTAGCCGGGGCTCCGCGTTCGTCCCCAGGCTGGCAACGGTCACCGGCGGCAACCCACCCCGCCTGGCGATCTCGGAGGCACCCTCCGGCGCGTGCTTGGAGATCGAGACCGAGTGAGCGACCCGCCAGCCGCGCAGGGCGCGGACCAGGTACGGCTTGGCCGAGGGAACGGCCGGCACTTCGATCTCCGGCTCGGATTCGGGGACGGTCGATTGCGGACCAGCGGCGATGGTTCCCGGCGCGCCGACGCCGGTGAGAACGATCGCGATCAGCGCCAGCAGCAGGTCGCCCACGGGAGCGACGCTACGGGCGCGCCCCAGACGCTGTCAAGCCGCGCCCCCTAGTCTTCGCCGCCGTGCTCCCCGAGATCAACATCGGCCCGCTCACCCTGCAGACCTTCGGGCTCTGCTTCGCCCTCGCCTTCGTCGCCGCCGGGGCGCTGATCGGCCGGCGGCTGCTGGAGCTCGGCAGGCCGGTCGACTGGGCCTACGAGATCGGCTTCGCCGCCCTCGCCGGCGGCCTGGTCGGCGCCCGCCTCGACTTCGTGCTCGAGAACTACAGCGACGTCAAGGATGACCTGCTCGGCAACATCGCCTCCGGCTCGGGGCTGGTCTGGTACGGCGGCGCGATCGGGGGTGCGATCGGCGTCTTCCTCTGGGCCTGGTGGCGCGGCTATCTGACCACCGCCCTGCTCGACCTGGCAGCGCCCGCGCTCGCCCTCGGTTACGCCGTCGGTCGGGTCGGCTGCCAGCTCTCCGGCGACGGCGACTACGGCAAGGCCTGGGACGGCCCCTGGGCGATGGCCTATCCCGACGGCACCGTCCCAACCGACCAGACCGTCCACCCGACCCCCGTGTACGAGACCCTGACGATGGGCCTGGTCGCAATCGTTCTCTGGCGATTGCGCAACCGGCTGACGGGCGGACTCCTGTTTGCCCTCTACCTGCTGCTCGCGGGTAGCGAGCGCTTCCTGGTCGAGTTCATCCGCCGCAACGACGACGTCGCGATCGGCCTGACCCAGGCCCAGCTGTTCAGCGTGGCGATGATCGTCGCCGGCGGCCTCTGGCTGCTGCTCGCCTTCCGGCGGACCACCCGCCCAGCGCCAGCTTGGGCATCAGACCGACCGGAGTAGGCCGCCGTCGAGCGGGATCACGGTTCCCGTGAGATAGGCGGCCCGCTCCGAGCAGAGGAAGGCGACCAGGTCGCCGTACTCCTCGGGCCGGCCGAGGCGGGCGGCGGGGACCTGCTCGCGGGCCAGGCTCTCGGCCGCCTCGAGAGAGCCGAAGCTGTCGGCCAGGCGCTCGGTGGCGAAACGCCCGGTCGCGACCGTGTTCACCGTGATCCCTTCGCCGGCAACCTCCGAGGCGAGGGTCTTGAACAGCCCGACCGTCGCCATCCGGTGCGCGTTCGAGAGGGCGAGGCTCGGGATCGGCTCCTTGACCGAGCTGGAGGCGACATTGACGATCCGCCCCCAGCCGCGCTCCCTCATTGATGGCATTGCCGCTTCGACCAGCGTCCGTGGCGCGAGCACGAGCGCGCGGTAGGTGGCCTCCCACTCCTCGCGGGGGTTGTCGAACGTGCCGCCAGGCGGCGGCCCGCCGGTGTTGGTGACGAGGATCTCGACCGGCCCCAGCGCCTCGGACACCTCCGCCGGCAACTCACCCATCCGATCGAGATCGCCGGTATCGGCGGGAAAGGCGCGAGCCTCGCCGCCGAGCTCGCCGACCAACTGCTCCAGCCGCTCATCCGAGCGAGAAGAGACCGCGACCTTCGCGCCTTCGCGGGCGAGCGCCTCGGCGACGCCGCGCCCGATTCCCTTGCTCGCGCCCATTACAAGCGCCACCCGGCCTCCGATTCCCAGGTCCATGCTGTGTCAGCCCGTCCCGGTGAGCTCGGCCAGGTAGGAGGCGTCTTTGGCGGGCAGTCCGGGGATCGGCTGGCCGTCCCAGGTGATCCCATCGGCCATCGCCACGAACAGCTGCTTGCGCTCGGCGAGGCTCAGCCGCTCGTGATGACAGAAGAAGAGGAAGGAGTAGAGCTTCGGCATCTCATCGCGCCATCCCCTGTCGGTCCCCGGGATCGCCGCGATGTCATGGATCGAGGACGGCAGCTCCTTCAGCGGCTGCTGGAAGATCTGACCGAAGACGGCGAAGTCGAGTTGGGTCTTGCGGCCGGGCTCGACCAGCAGGGCATGCGGCTGGGGTGAGAGCAGCCCACGCTCGAGCTCCTCGCCGCTCATCAGGAGGACACCGTCGGTCGGCCTCGGATTGCACTCGATCATCATCAGGCCGTCGTCGGCCTCGACGAAGTCGAGCGACATCTGGCCATCCCAGGAGAGTTCTTTCCCAAGCTTCTCGACGATCGGAAGGGTGTCGGCCGCGTCCACCGAGACGAACTGGATCCCGGTGCTGTGCTCCCACTGACGGGGTGCCCGGTAGGACATCTGGGAGGCGACCTTCCCGTCGTGCAGGGCGCTGTAGGTGCAGTGCATCGGACCGTCGACGAACTCCTGGACCAGCCAAGGCGAGGCCTCGGTCGGGTGAACGTCCTCGGTCGCCAGATGGCCCGCGAGCGGGCCGGTGTTGGTGAGCAGCGCCACCCCGCCGCGGGAGAAGGCCGCCCGGGCGAAGTAGCGTGGGAAGCGGCCGATCGCCTCCCGCAGCTCGTCCCCGTTCTCGGCGATCACAGTCTGCGGAGTGCGGATCCCGAGCTTCTCGCAGAGCTCCTGGAAGCTCCCCTTGTCGTGCACCTGCGCCAGGGTGGCGAAGCGGGGCGCGTAGAGCCCGGTCACCGCCGAGATCCGCTGGTGCTGGGCGGCGAGGTAGAAGACCTCCTCGAACATCGGTAGCACGATCTCGATCTCGTTCTCGGCGGCGATCCGCTCGACGTCGGCGGCGAACGCCTCCGGGTTCTCGGAGGGCGAGGCGGTGACGAAATGGCCGGCGAGGAAACGGGAGTGGCTGCCGGGCGAGTCCTCGTAGCTGTCCGAGGCATAGACCTCGTGCCCGCGCTCGCCCAGCTTCCGGATCGCGTCGAGCGCAAAAGGCATCCGCGAGCTCGTGATCAGGAGCCTCACGGCCCTACCCTATTGGCACCCAGGGCGGTTAGCTCAGTTGGGAGAGCGCCTCGTTTACACCGAGGAGGTCACTGGTTCGAGCCCGGTACCGCCCACTTGCCCGACTCATCCACGTTCTTGCACGGGGTCGCGAGCGGCGACCCAACCACCGAGCGGGTTGTGATCTGGACCAGTGTCAGCACCGATCGAGACACGGTCCTGGTCGAGTGGATCGTCGCCCGCGACGAAGGGGTGAGAGACGTCGTCAGGTCCGGAGAAGTCACCGCGATGGCCGAGCGCGACCACACCGTCCACGTGGACGTCGACGGGCTCGAGCCCGGCGAGACCTACTACTACGGCTTCCGCGCCGAGAGGGATTCGTCGCCGGTGGGCCGGACCTGGACCCTGCGATCTGAGGCAGACATCCTCCGCTTCGCCACCTGCTCCTGCGCGAAGTTCAACGCCGGCTACTTCAACGCATATGCGCGGATCGCCGAGCGCGACGACCTCGACTTTCTACTCCACCTCGGCGACTACATCTACGAGGCCGGAAACGTCCCGGCCAAGGGACAGACGCCGGGCGCGGACATCGGACGGCCGTTCGAGCCGCTCGGGGAGTGCCGCACCCTCGAGGAGTACCGGACCCGCTACCGGCAGTACCGTCGCGACCCCGACGTGCAGTCCCTGCACCTGGCGCTGCCGATCATCCCGCTGCTCGACGACCATGAGCTCGCGGACGGCGCCTGGGCCGGAGGATCCGATGCCCACGACCCGGCCGAACATGGACCCTGGGAGCAGCGCAGGGAGGACGCCTTCCGGGCACGCTCGGAGTGGCTGCCGGTGCGCCCCCCCGACCCCGCCGACCCCAGCAGGGTCTTCCGCCAGGTCTCGGTCGGCGACCTCGCCGACCTCTTCCTGCTGGACATTCGCAGCCGACGCGACCGGCCCGCCCTCGATCCTGAAATGAGCGCGCCTGGGCGCTCGATGCTCGGGTCAGAGCAGCGAGAGTGGCTTCTCTCGAGGCTCGATTCCTCTACCGCCTCCTGGCGCTTGATCGCCTCACCGTCGGTCTTCGTTCGCACCTGGTGCGAGCGACCCAGCGAGCTCCTGAGGACGGCGCTGCTTAAGCTGAAGCTGATCGACGAAGACGGTGAGGGACCGGACGAGGACCAATGGGATGGCTACCCGGCCGAGCGCGCCGCCCTGCTCGAGAGGTTCGGGTCACTCGACGACGTCGTCGTGCTCAGCGCGGACATCCACGTCAGCTTCGCCTCGGAGGTCGGCGAGGACGGATCACCGCCGGCAGCGGTAGAGATCACCTCCCCCAGCCTTACCTCCCAGAACCTCGACGAGAAGCTCGGGGTCGGCCAGCGCGACGAGATGGTTCTCGCCTCCGAGGAAGCGATTGTCGCCGCCCTCGACCACATTCTCTGGTGCGAGCTCGCCAGCCACGGATACGTGGTCTGCGACCTCGACCGCGACCGGTTGCGCGCCGAGTGGTGGCATGTCGAGGGCGTGCTCGAGCCCCTTCCGGGTGAGCGGTGCGCCGCTGCCTTCGAGGTGCGACGGGGCGATCCGCGGCTCAAGCGAATCGATGTTTAGCGGAGCCCACCGAAATATGCCGCGTCTGGATCTCGTGGCGGCTCGGGCGCTTCGGGCCAGCTCTGTCTGGCCGGGAGCGCTCGGGTGCCCGCGACCTGATTTGGTCTAGCTCTTCTCCTCCGGCCCCACCGAGCGATGTGGGATCAGCGGGAGGGCCCCGGAGCCGAAGCGACGACCCTCTTCGATCGCCTGCTTCACCGGGTCCTCCTCTCCCTCTGTAGGGAGGAGTGTGCGGCGTAGCTCGTGGGCGGCGAAGATCTCGTCGAGGTCCTCGCGGGTCAGGGTCTCGTGCTCGAGGGCGTTGGCGGCGAGGTCGTCGAGGGTCTTGCGGTTCAGCTCCATCAGCTGCCGGGCGCGGGCGTAGGCCATGTGAGCGAGCTCCTGGGCTTCCTGATCGACCTCGCGGCGAGTGCGGTCGGAGAGGGCATAGTCGCTGGTGGGCTGGGCGAGGGGGGCGCTGTCGCCGGGTCCCTGGGTGACCGTCATCCCGAACTCGGTCACCATCTGCACGCAGATCTTCTGGACCCTGGCGAGGTCGTCGGCGGCGCCCGAGTAGGCCTCATCGAAGATCTCCTCCTCGGCCGCGCGGCCGCCGAGCAGGGTGACCAGCTCGTCCAGCAGCTGCTTGCGCGACTTCAGGTAGGTGTCCTCGCTCTCGGAGTGGGCGACGAAGCCGAGCGCCGGGCCCCGGGGGACGATGCTGAGGATCTCGGGCGGGTCGAGGCCGACCAGACGCCGGCAGAGGGCGTGGCCTGACTCGTGATAGGCGACGATCCGTCGCTCCCCCTCGGTCAGACGGCGCGACTGCTGCGAGCCGACCGATTGGCGCAGCAAGGCCTCGTCGAGGTCCTCGCGGGCGATCGCGTCGTGCCCGGCGCGGCCGGCGATGATTGCCGCCTCGTTGAGGGCATTGGCAAGCTGGGCGCCGGTCATTCCCGTGGTCTTTCGGGCGACGTCGACCAGGTCGACCTCCTCGTTGAGGCGCTTGTCCTTGGCGTGCGAGCGGAGGATCTCGGCGCGCCCGTCGCGGTCCGGGGGCGCTACGAGGATCTGCCGGTCGAAGCGCCCCGGCCGGAGCAGCGCCCGGTCGAGCTTGTCGGCTGCGTTGGAGGCGGCGAGGACGATCACCATGCCAGGGTCGCGCTCGAAGCCGTCGAGCTCGACCAGGAGCTGGTTGAGCGCCTGCTCGCGCTCGCTGGTGCCACCGTCGCCGCCGCCGGAACTGCGGTGGCCGCCGACCGCGTCGATCTCGTCGATGAAGATCACCGCCCGCCCGGAGTTGCGCGCCTCCTTGAACAGGCGCCTGATCCTCGCAGCGCCCCTGCCGACGAACATCTCGACGAAGCTCGAGCCAGAAGCCGCGAAGAAGTCGACGCCGGCGTGTCCAGCGACCGCGCGCGCGAGCATCGTCTTTCCCGTGCCCGGCGGCCCGTAGAGCAGCACCCCGCGCGGCGCGCGCGCGCCCAGCTTCTCGAACCGCTTCGGGTCCTTCAGCCACTCGGCGACGTCGACCAGCTCCTCCTTGGCGGCGTCGACGCCCTGGACCTCGTCCCAGAGGACGGGGGCCGTGTGGCTCGCCTTCACCGTCTCCGGCCGGGTGGTCCCCATCGCGTTGCGGAGCAGGAGGACGAAGACGACCAGCAGCCCGCCCGAGAAGAGCACCCCGAACACTGGGTACCAGTCGAAGATGAGATCGTTGAAAGTGGTGGCGAGCATGGGCACGTGTGACCTCAATGGTCCTGCCCACCTATCGGCAACCCTAGCGTCCGGCTAGAGGCCGGGATTGATCGTCAGCGGGTGATCTCCAACTAGTCGGCGAGTCCGTAAAGCAGCGCCTGGCTCTTGTCGTCGGGGTCGACCTTGACCTCGAAGCGCTTGCCCGCCTCGTAGTGGCCGGAGCCGATCGCATCGTCGGTCAGGTTCTGCATCACGGTCGTCTCGTACTTGTCGCCCGCCTCGAGCTCGATCGAGACGTCGATCGCGTACTGCTTGTTGACACCGGCGTCGATCTTGCCGGTCTCGTCGATCTTGTTGATCGTGGCGACGCCGGGCAGCCCGCCGGTGGCGATCTTCTGCGCCAGCTGCGCGTACTGCATGTCGGCGGCATCCGGCATCTGGGCGCCCGCACCTCCGCCCTGCTGCTGCGCCTGCTGGGCCATCTCCTG
>WNGB01013492.1_pt1 | contig 11004 bp, 7 predicted proteins | sample 5400681 | NCBI WGS metagenome assembly WNGB01 (sample SAMN13153367, study PRJNA577476) | soil metagenome | isolation source: 115 cm soil or saprolite under grassland replicate 2 | place: USA:California | collected 2016-06-15 | reverse complement strand
CTCGAGGAGGCGGCGTGGCTGGACGGCCGCACGAAATTCCGCGCGCTCTTCGAGATCGTCCTCCCGGTCGCCCGCCCCGGCATCGCGGTCGCCGCGGGCCTCTCCTTCCTCAGCGCCTGGGCCGAGGTCCTCATGGTCCTCATCCTCGTCGACCAGCAGGGCATGAAGACAATCCCGCTCGCGTTCTACGAGACCTTCCGCACGGCCGGCGGCTACACCGAGGTGCAGTACGGTCTCGTCGCCGCGATGGGCGTCCTCTACGTGCTTCCGGTCATGGTCGTGTTCTTCGCGACCCGCCGCCTCATGGTGCGCGGTCTCATGGGCAGCACGCGAGGGCTGTGATGAAGCGCGCGAAGCGGAGAGACTGAGCAGATGGCGAAGGTCGAGTACGACAACGTGTGGCGGCAGTTCGTCGGGCAGGAGCGTCCGGCGGTGGCCGGGCTCACGCTCGACATCGCCGACCGCGAGTTCCTCGTCCTCCTCGGGCCGTCGGGCTGCGGCAAGACGACGGCCCTGCGAATGCTCGCCGGTCTCGACCATCCCGACCGCGGCGACATCCGCGTGGACGGGCGCAGCGTCGTCGGGCTCGAGCCCAAGGATCGTGACGTCGCGCTCGTCTTCCAGAGCTACGCGCTCTATCCGCACATGTCGGTGCGCGACAATATCCGTTATCCACTGCGCGTTCGCGGACTGGGTGCGGCCGATCAGGAGCGCCGCGTCACGCGCGCCGCCGAGCTGCTGCGGATCGAGCATCTGCTCCCGCGGCGGCCGGCACAGCTCTCTGGCGGCGAGCAGCAGCGCGTGGCACTTGCGCGCGCGATCGTGCGCGAGCCGCGTGTCTATCTCATGGACGAGCCGCTTTCGAACCTGGACGCGAAGCTGCGGACGCACACGCGCACCGAGCTCAAAGCCCTTCAACAGCAGCTCGGTGTCACGACGATCTTCGTGACGCACGACCAGGCCGAGGCGATGACGATGGCCGACCGCATCGCAGTGCTCGATGCCGGCCACCTGCAACAGCTCGGCGCGCCCGACGATGTCTACCAGCACCCCGCCAATCTTTTCGTCGCGCAGTTCATCGGCAGCCCGCCCATGAACGTCCTTGCCGCCCAGCGCGAAGACGGCGCGCTGGTCGTCGCAGGCGGCTGGCGCGTACCGATGCCGCGGCTGCGCGACGCCGGCTCGAAGACGCTCACCGTCGGCCTGCGTCCGGAGGCGATCAGCCTCGCGGATGACGGCCATCCCGCCGAGGTGCTCGTGTCGGAGCCGCTCGGCAGCGAGGTCATCGTGAACGTCAAAGTTGGCGACGCGCTCGTCAAGGTCCGCACCGGTCCCGACGTGCGCCCGCAGGCCGGCGACCGCGTGCGGCTGCGGGCGGATCCGGCCGGCGTGCGGGTCTTCGATCGGGACACCGGCGTCGCGCTCGCTTGAGCGCGCCCGATCTCGGGCCGCCGGACCGCAGGCTCACCGGGCACTTCGACCGCGGCCACGAGAAGCGGTACGCGCACGTGCCCTTCGAGGTGCCCCGTGGTCTGCGCCAGCTGCACGTGCGGTACGCCTACAGCGACCGCATCGACTCGGACCCGACGATCACGGGTGGCAACACACTCGACATCGGACTGTTCGACGAGCGCGGGATCACCGCGGGAAGCCCGGGCTTCCGCGGCTGGAGCGGCAGCAACAAGCTCGAGTTCACGATCGACGAGCACTGGGCCACCCCGCCCTACGCGCCCGCTCCGATCGGCGCCGGCACCTGGCACGTGCTGCTCGGCCCGTACAAGGTCGCGCCGCGCGGATGCGACTGGACGGTGGAGATCTGGTTCGACCCGGGGATCCCACCCTCGCCGCGTTTCGCATCGAGCACTCGCCGCCGCGACCCGGATCCACCGACGACCGCGCGCGACGGCTGGATACGTGGCGACCTCCATTGCCACACGGTCTACTCCGATGGCGACTCGTGGCCGGTCGAAATGCTGCATGCCGCGGCCGAAGTGGATCTCGACTTCCTCGGCGTCACCGACCACAGCAACGTCCGGCATCAGCGTGCGTACGGACCGGGTGGTGACGGTCTTCCGATCGTCGTACCGGGCGTCGAGGTCACGACGTACGGCGGGCACTGGAACGCCTGGGGCACCGATCGCTGGTGGGAATTCCGCGAGCCGGAAGCGCGCGCGGTGGAGGCGACGATGCGCGAGGCCGCCGAAGCCGGCGCGGTCGTGTGCGTCAACCATCCGAAGCCGCTCGGTCCGCCATGGGAGTACGCCGATGTCCATGGATTCCACGCTGTCGAGGTGTGGAACGCGCCGTGGGTCCGCTTGAACAGCATCGCGCTCGCGTTCTGGGAGGAGCGGCTGCGGCGCGGGGACCACGTCGCCGCCGTCGGAGGAAGCGACACGCACTACCTCAAGGCGCCGGATCCGGATCCGCGACATTCGCCGCGTCTCGGTGCCCCGACGACCTGGGTCCGGGCGGGCGACAGGCCCACCGTCGCCTCGATCCTCGGTGCGTTGCGCGAAGGCCGCGCGTTCGTTTCCGCGTCACCGCGCGGACCTCAGCTCTACCTCGCGGCCGATCCCGCGCGCGCGGGTCGCGTGCACATCGAGTCGCGCGACGCGGAGGGCTGCGCGCTACTTCTGGTGTCAGACACCGGAGTCATCCACAGCGCTGCCGTTGACGCACCGGTGTGGGATGCCTCGTTCGAGATCCCGCCCGCGGCGCGCTACGTGCGCGCGCAACTGGCCGACAACACGGGCGAGGTGCGTGCGCTCACCAATCCCGTCTGGGCAGAGCAATTCTGAGAAGCTCATGGTCCACTAAGCGAGGCGCCTGACTGTAGATCAGCCGCCTCTGGCTGTGGGGCTGCGATCCGCTCTCAGCCCACCGATTTCTAGTGACGACGGGCCGATCGCGCCCGTCGTTCGTTTCTTACGCCGACCGCGAAAGGCGGCTGACTGTCGCGGAGGGCGGCTGACCAAAGGCGGTTTTGTGTGAGGGGTCCAAGGATTCGTAATGCGAGACGATCAGGTACCGGAACGCGGTGGCTGTATCGCTACCTCGGCTACGCCGGTCAGCTGCTCGATCCCTCTGGTCTCTACTACATGCGGCGCGCTGGTACGAGCCGATGACAGGACGCTTCATGACGCGCGATCCGTTCGGCTCTGATCCTCAATCACCCTTGACGCTGGCGGTTTCGGTTACGCGACCGCGAACCCAATCTCTCGCGCTGATCCGTCGGGCCTACGGACCGCCGCGATTGACGGTGACCCTGCTTGTGAGGGCATTGAGGGTTGTTCCCAGCTGCCCCTAGAAGAACCCACTGGAAACGCGCAAGTCAAACACAAGGGCGCTGCCAGCGGGTGCAACTCAGGTAGCTCAACCAGGCCAAGCCATGCTTCCTTTACAAACGTACCCAGGCTTGCGCCGGCGCCGACCGACGCAACGCAATCTTCGAATGACGGCGTGTGGAACGCCGTGGAGTGCTACGAGGCAATTGACGCTGCCGTCGTCGTGGCCGGCGCAAGTCTCGTGGTGACGACCGTGGGCGCCACCCTTGTCGTTGCCGCCGTTCCGCAGTTTGTCGATCCAGTTGGCGGACCGGTCGGGTCAGCCTTCCTTGTGGCGGGAGGCGTCGAGCTGATCGCGGCTGGTGCCTTTGGTTTTTCGCAAGTCCCGGGAGTTCTTGGCGGTCGCCCAGCCTTCCGTTAGTGGAGACATGCGCCGGTTTGAGTCGGCGAAGGGCGGCGGGGCAACGACGCGCGATGGTGGAGCGTTGCCGATGCTTCAGATAGGGCTCGTACTAATGGTGCTCGCATCGGTGTTGGGCATTCTTACCCTTCTGCGCGTGCCTGCAGCATTGCGACGCGAGATTGGTTGGCTCGAGCTCGTCAGCCCTGCTGCGGCAGCGACGTGTCTGATCTTCGTCGGTGCCGGGATCGCCGAATTCTTGCCTTGCATCAGACACGTATTACGTCCCGGCAGCGATCAACATCTCGGTCGGTCTCGTTGGGCTGGTCTGGGTGGCCAGCCGCATGGCACTGCGTGCGCGGAGTAACGACGCAGAGTCTCCGTCGTCATATCGCAGTTGGGTGATTTGACGTGGCAGACTCTCCAGACGTGACTTGGTCGCCGCCGTCATCGGCGCGGTGTCATTCGCGTTGTTCCTCGTGTGCCTTGTCCTTCTCGTCGTGCTCGGAAGGGTCTCAGAACAGAGGCGGCTCAGCATCGTCCGCGCAGCAGCGCGACTGAGTGAACGGATGGAGTTGATGCTCGACAGAACGACGCGCGTCGTCGCATGCATCTTCGTCGTAGCAGTTGCCGGACTCATGCTTCTCAGTACATGATCCTGATTCTCCGAGCTACGGGTCATTGAATCGTTGTGGGCGCTGTGGCTGCTGGTGCCACCATTGAGTGCGGGACCGATGTGACCCGGATGAATGTCACGGCCGGCCGGATCGAGGGTGGTGGCGAGACTTCCGCTTCCTGCTCGGCCCATGGCGGTGGATTCTCATCGTGGACGTGTTCGTCGAGGACCACGACCGCGTCGGCGTCGTGACGATCCAAGACGCACGCTCGTCCAGCGCCGCAACGGCCGAGCGATAACGTCGGAGGCCCAAGAAACCGCGCGACGTCCGGACACGCGCTCATCGAGGTGCTGATCGTGAGCGCTTTCCCACGGGTCAGTCGGAGCGGCGTGGGGCGATCGGCGAAAAATCCAGGTCATAGCCGAAGGCACGCGGGCCGACCACCCTGAGCGCCTTGGGCGTGGTGAGCAGGGCAGGCGCGGGCAGGACCAGCACGGCGACGCGATACCCGTAGCGCAGGAGCTCCGTGCTCACCGGCTCCGCGTCATCGCCCGCGACGATGGTGATGAGGTCCGGCACCGTCGCGACGACGTCGCCGTCGAGACGAGCCACAAGATTCTCGTTCTGGAAGTCGATGCGCAGCATGCGGCCGTCGTCGTCCTCGGTACCGGCGATGCGCACGGACCCTCGCGCGAAGCCGGCCGTCGTGCGCCGCTCGACGTCGACGATCTTCCCGCGCAGGAGCAGATAACCGCCGGCGACCGTCAAGACGGCGCCGATGGGGTCGTCCTTGCGCGTCCGCGCGCCCTGGACCGCCTCGCCGATGCGCTCGGCGAGCGTGAGCGAACCACCGATCGCGGTACGCCGCAGCTCACGGCCGGTCATGGCCGGACCGGCCATGCCCGCGGTCCCGCCCAGCTCTACGCAGCGCGCCCGCGCGGCCCGCTCGAGCGCGGTCGGATCCATCGGCGCGCGCCAGCGCACGACGTTCCCCTTGTCGTCCGCGAGCGTCGCGGGCGTGGCCGGAACGCCGTAGATGTGGAACGTGACCATCTGCAGCTCGGGGAAGGCGCGGCCCATGCCGTCGGCATCCACGACGGGCACGCCGGCGAGCGCGGCCACGGCCATCGGCCGCATCGCGTTCGCGCCGCCGACCTCGACGGGCACGACGGCGTCGACCCTCCGCCCGACCATCGCTGCGAGAGCCTCGACGGCGCGCCTCTCCTCGTCGCCCCGACGGAGCTTCTCGTATGACACCGTGGGCGCGCCGATGCCGCCGCAGGCGATCACCAGCGCGTCGTCGGCGATGTCGTCGAGATCGGCGATCCGCACCGAGCCACCGCGCGCGAGCAGCTCGCGGATCCACAGCTTTGCGACGTACACGTTCCCGCCCCCGCCGGTCCCCAGGATCCCGGCGCCGATCGCGATCGCCTCGAGACCGCGAGCCGAGAGCGCGTGCTCAGGCATCGGCCAGTGCTCCGACAGCCTTCGCGCGGATCCGCACCGCGTTGGACGGAAGGTACGCGAGCGGGACTTCCTCGAGCTCCACGATCTCGATGTCCGCGGCATCCGCGCCGGCCGCGACCGCGCGCTCGGTCGCCTGCGCGCGCGCAGCCGCGAGCGCTTCCTCGCGGCCGATCGCGTCGAGCGAGAACACACGATCGACCTCACCCGATACCTCGGCGATCGCGGCGCCGACCGCGTTCGCGACGGCAAAATGCTCCGGTCTGACGATGCGCGAGACGCCCGGCAGCGCATCGCTCACGAGCACGCTGCCGCCGCCGACCAGGATGAGTGGCGCCGCACCGGCCGTGCTCTTTGCCTTGTCGATCGCATCAGCGATCGCCGCGTCGATCGTGCCGAGCGCCCGCCGAACGAGCGCGCGGTCGAGATCGCGCACGCGGGTGGCGTCGCCGACGGCGGCGCGCCGTCCGGCGACCGCGATGTCCGTCGCGGTGAGTGTCGGTCCGCCGAACACGTGTGCCTCGCGCGCGAGCGCGGCGCCGACGGAGCGCGGACCCACTTTCGCGCCGCCGTCCGTGACCAGCGAGCCTCCGCCCAGGCCGATCGAAACGAGATCCGGCATGCGGAAGTTGGTGCGCACTCCGGCGACACGGACCGCCACGCTCGCCTCGCGCGGGAATCCACGGACGATCGCGCCGACGTCCGTGGTCGTGCCGCCCACGTCGGCCACGATCGCGTCCCGCACGTCGGAAAGGAACGCCGCGCCACGCATGCTGTTCGTCGGTCCCGACGCCACGGTGAGGACCGGCGTGCGCCTGGCATCATCGGCCCGCATGAGCGTTCCGTCGTTCTGCGTGAGATAGAGACGCGCCGCCGGCGCCACCGACGCGAGTGCTCGCGTGATGCTCCGGGTCGTGCGCGCCGCGAGAGGCGCGAGGCAGGCGTTGAGCGCGGTCGCGTTCTCTCGCTCCAGGAGGCCGACGCGGCCGATCTCGTGCGAGAGCGAGATCGCGGCTCCCGGCATCTCCCGCGCGAGGATCGCTGCGGCACGCCGCTCGTGCGCGTCGACGACGGCGCTGAACACCCCGACGATCGCGACCGCACGCACGCCAGCCTCGCGCAGCGTCCGGCCGGCTTCCGCGAGCGCGACCTCGTCGAGCGACGCGATCTCCCGGCCGTCGAACTCATGCCCGCCGCCGACCAGGTGCGCGTGCGCGCCGATCGCCGACGCGAGGTCGACCGGCCAGTCCGCGAACGGCGGCACCGACGTCGTCGCGGGGAGACCCAGTCGCACGATCGCGGTCGGCGCGAGGTCGCGCCGCTCGACGAGCGCGTTCGTGAAGTGCGTCGTGCCGACCATGACGGCACGCACCTCATCCAGCTCGACGTGCGACGCCTCGATCGCGGCGCGCGCCGCCGCGATGACCCCTTCCGTGACCTCCGGCGTCGTCGTCACTTTCGCCGTGCCGAGGACCTCCGCACCGGAGATGACGACCGCGTCCGTGTTCGTCCCGCCGACGTCGACGCCGAGCCGAAGCACCGGCGGCCCTAGCTGCGCGCCTTGTCGCCCGCGAGCGAAGCCGCGAACTCTCGCGGCGTGTTCGTCGTCACGATGTCGGCGCCCGCCGCGACCGCGCGTGCCAGGCGCGATCTCCATCGCCTGGTACCGGCATCGAGCGTCCACACGTCGACGAGCACGCTCGCTTCACGTGCGAACGCGGCGACGTCGAAACCGTCGTGCAGCATCCGCTCGAAGAACGCGAGGCGCAGGTGGATCTCCCGGATGCCGTCCACCGCACCGAGCAGGGTGTCGAAGCGTTCGCGCAGATACTCCGCGGCCGGCACGGTGCGACGCAGCGCGAGCGGGTGCACGTCCTGATAGCCGTATGCACCGCGCCGTCCAGGAACGACGTGCACGCGACTGTCCCAGGTCAGGTAGTACTGCGGGTCGAAGGCGATCGCTAGCGCCGGATCCACCTTTCGGAGCTGTCGCAGATTCCAGTCCGCGGGACTGCCGACGAAGACGCGGTCGCGTATCGGGTCGCACAGCCGTGCGAGCCCCAGGGCGGTGCCAGGCCGCCAGGGCGCCTCGTCTTTTGCGTCGAGCATCAGGACGGTCGGACCTAGCGGCGAGGCCCGAACGATCTCGAGCGCGTCGCGAAGCAGCGGCACCCGTGCGCCCTTGCGCGGCTTGTCGTGAGCGACGACGAAGTCGCCGTCACGCGATCGGAAGTCGATCTCGACGCGCGCCACGCGCTCCGCGAAGCACTCGCTGAGCGCTGCGAGCGAGTTCGCGGGATGCGCGCCGCTCCATGCGCCACGGTGCGCCTTCAGCTCGACGAGCCGGCCACCGGGAGCGCGCACCACCGACTCGGGGTGCGCGGATCGGAGCGCGCGCTGACGATCTAGCACGCGCGCCCGCGACTCAGGACAGGCGCTCTCCGCTCGTGGGATCGAACAGGTGCAGGCGCTCCGGCGCGACGCGCAGCCCGACGCGATCGCCGATGCGGCCGACGAAGCCGGGCGGCGCGATGACGCGCAGGCGCCGTTCGCCGACCTGGACGTCGACGATCTGCTCGCGGCCCATCGGCTCGACGACGTAGACCTCGCCGGTGACGTTCCCGTCGGCCGGCGGCACGATCGCCAGATGCTCGGGACGAACGCCCATCGTCGCCTGGCGCGCCTCGCCGCGTGGCAGCTGAGCTCGCGTCAGCTCGACCTCGATCCCTTCCGCGCGCGCGACGACCGAGCCGTTCCGCGCCCCGAGCTCGGCGGGGAAGAAGTTCATCGGCGGCGTGCCGATGAACTCCGCGACGAAGCGGTTACGCGGCCGCGCGTAGAGCTCGTCCGGTGTGGCGTAGGCCTGCAGCCGACCATTCCGCATGACCGCGACGCGGTCCGCCATGGTGAGCGCCTCGAGCTGGTCATGCGTCACGAAGATCGACGTGATGCCGACCTCCTTCTGGAGGCGCTTGATCTCGCCACGCATCTCGTGGCGCAGCCGCGCGTCGAGGTTCGAGAGCGGCTCGTCGAGGAGGAGGATGTTCGGGCGCTTCACGAGCGCGCGCGCGAGCGCGACCCGCTGCTGCTGTCCTCCCGAGAGCTGGGCCGGGCGACGATCGAGGAGCTCGTCGACCTCCACGCGCGCGGCAGCCTCGCGTATGCGCTGCTCGCGCTCCGGCTTCGACACGGTCCGCCGCAGTTCGAGCGGGAAGCCGATGTTCTCGGCGACCGTCATGTGTGGGTACAGCGCGTAGCTCTGGAAGACCATCCCGATGCCGCGGTCCTTCGGGTGGAGGTGGTCGACGCGCCGGTCGCCGAAGACGATCGTGCCGCTCGTCGGGCGGTAGATGCCCGCGATCATGAGCAGCGTCGTCGTCTTGCCGCAGCCCGACGGACCGAGGAGCGCGACGAACTCACCTGAACGCGTCTCGAGGTCGAGCTCCTCGACCGCCGCGACGTCGCCGAAGCGCTTCGTGAGTTGCTCGAGCACAACCCGCATCGCTAGCCCTGCTCAATCTCTCGGCTTCGCCGAGGAGACACGCTCATGGCTGGTCGGGTTCGCTCCTCGCGGATGAACCGCTCGTCGCTCACGCTCAACCCTTCACCCCGCCGGCGTAGATGCGCATGAGCTGCTCCTGCGCGAGCACGAACAGCACGAGGACCGGCAGGATGTAGTACAGACCGACGGCGGTCAGCAGCCCGTAGTCCACGAAGCGTCCCTCGCCGAGGATCCCGCGCACGAGCGTGGAGAGCGTCTGCTGGCTCCCGCTCGGCATGAACACGAACGGCAGGAGGAATTGGTTCCACCCTTCCACGAAGAGGAGGATGCCGAGCGCGAGCAGGCCCGGCCTCACGAGCGGCAGCATGATCCGCCACCACGTGCGCAGCCGCCCCGCGCCGTCCACGAGCGCGGACATCTCGAGGTCCCACGGGATGTTGTCGAAGAAGCCCTTCATGATCCAGATCCCGAACGGGAGCGCGAACGCCGTCTGCACGAGGATGACGCCGACGAGCTTGTCGTACAGGCCGAGCGTCCGCAGCACGACGAAGAGGGCGATGAGCAGCGTCACGCTCGGGAAGCTGTGCAGCAGGAGGACACCCCCGAGGAACACGCGGCGCCCCTTGAACCGCAGCCGCGAGAACGCGTAGCCGGCCATGGACGACACCAGCAGGCTGATGAGCGACGTCAACGTGGCGAAGAGGAACGTGTTCACAGTGAGCGGGAGGATCGGCGGGCGGTTGCGCATCTGCGGCACCGAGAGCGGATCCCACAGGAAGCGCCAATTGTCGAGCGTGAAACCGCCGATCGGTCTGAAGCCCTCGATGCGCGGGAAGAAGGACGAGTAGAACAGCCAGACGTAGAGGACGAGGATCGGCACGGTCGCGAGGCCGAGGACGACGTAGGGCAGGAGTGAGAGCCAGCGGTTCCGCCCCGGGACGGGTGCGACAACGACAGTGGCCACCTACTCCACCTCGACCCGTGGCTCGGCCACCAGTTGCCCGAATCGGAACACCCGCAGCAGCACCATGCTGATGCCGAGACCCATGATCACGAGGATCGCGGCCATCGCCGCGCCGTACGCGAACTCGAGGTTGCCGTAGTAGTTCGAGAGCGCGGTGTGGAATGCCCAGAGACTCCACGTTTCCGTCGCGAACAGACCCGGTCCACCGTTCGTCGTGAGATAGATGTACTCGTACGACGCGAACAGGCTCATCGTCTGATAGACGAGGACGAAGAGGATGGGCCACTTGATGAGCGGGAGCGTGATGCGCCGGATCACCTGCAGCGCCGACGCGCCGTCGACCTGCGCCGCGCGGAAGAGGTCCTCCGGGATCGCCTTGATCGCGCTCGTCAGGATGAGCATGCCGAACGACGCGCCGACGAAGCCGTTGATGAAGATCACGATGAGCCACGGATCGGACTGGATCCAGTAGCGCGGCTCCAGGCCGAACGGCGCGACCACGTAGTTGAGCATCCCGAACGGCGGCGACGCGGCGGCCCAGGTCCACATGAGCGCGTACACGACCGACGGCGAGATGCGCGGGAGCAGCCATAAGGCGCGGAAGACGCCGCCGGCCTTCGGCTCCATGTGCACGGAGAGCAGGGCGACGCCGAGCCCGACGATGACGTTGAAGGCGAGCACCACCGCGACGTAGACGATGGTGTTGCCGAGGATGGGCAGCCAGAACTGGCTGCGGAAGATGCGCGCATAGTTCTCGGGCCCGATCCATTGCC
>WNGB01038828.1_pt1 | contig 11006 bp, 13 predicted proteins | sample 5400681 | NCBI WGS metagenome assembly WNGB01 (sample SAMN13153367, study PRJNA577476) | soil metagenome | isolation source: 115 cm soil or saprolite under grassland replicate 2 | place: USA:California | collected 2016-06-15 | reverse complement strand
GCCGCAGGGCTTCCCAGGCGAGACCCCTTGTCGCGCCGGCCCCACAAAGAAGATCACCGCGCCTCGGTGCCTCCAAACGTGAACGACTCGGGCCGACGCGGCGCAAGACTTGGGCGTGGAAGGCGTCCTGACTATTGGGAGTCCGAGCGTCAGGGCGGTTGGAGCCGCAGCCAACCGTCGCTTGAGCCGCTCGGGCTCCTTGTACGGTTCAACTTCGCTGCGAGGCGTCCTCGAGCGGCTTCTCGATCAGGACTGCCCAGGCGGCGGCATCACGTGCGAGCGGATAGAGCTGCCCGTTGAGGTCGAAGACGTCGGCCACAGTCACTTGGCTTGACCGTAGATGAAATCGGCGCGGCCGGAGCACACGGATCTGCGGCGTCCCGTGTGCTCCGAGGTCGCGCTGCCAAACCGCCGGGGGAGGAGGGAGGGCGGCGGTCGAGTCGACAGACATCTCTACTTGATCCGGATGGACATCTCGTACATTTTCCACAGACGCCTTGCGGCCACGTTCGCAAACTCGGCAAAGCTCGAGAGTGTCGTCCCCGCAATCCACAGGTGGGAGAACGTGCTGTTGAAAGCCGGTCTGGTTCAGGCTTCTCAGGAGCGCCGCGACAGAGGCGTGCCCCTGACGCGAGGCGCGCTGCCGCAGGGTCTCGGCGGCCAACCCGCAATCCGGGTCGGCTAGCCCTAGTACCGCTGCAGTCCCGCCGCAGCGCCTAGCGCGGCCTCGTTGATCGTTATGGCGGGCGACTCGACGATGAAACGTCCCAACCAGCGAGCATCCAGTCGAGGCCGGGCGTGTGCTGTGCCCTGCGACCAGGGACGCCGGCCGACCCCGACCCTCACGCTGTCGTACTTCCGCCAGACGGCGACAGCCCGGATCACCCGTTATCGCCACAAGCGCTCTGCGGCGCATGCCGATGCACGGGCCGATGAAGAGGTTCATCAGACTGCTCGCCTGCGCGGGCGTGGGGATCGTCCTAGGGGTTTCCGTCTACGTCGGGCTCGTTCAGAGCGGGCTGGCCCCAAGCCCGTTCGATCCGCGCGTCCGGGGAGACATCGCACTGGCGCGGAGCGCGCGTCCCGGCCTCCGCGTGCTCTTTGTCGGCAACAGCTTCACGTTCCGAAACGGGCTCGCGGGGATGGTGCATGACCTTGCGGTCGGCGCCAACGGAGGGCCGCAGCTCTTCGCGGTCGAGTATGCGGCACCAGGCTGGAGCTTGAAGGCGGCGTCCAAGGACGATGGCCTGACCGCGCTGCTGAAAGACGTCCGCTGGAACGTTGTCGTGCTTCAGGAGCAGAGCCAGCTCCTCTCGTTCACGCGAGAGGAGTGGCGGCGCGAGACCTATCCGTTCGCGCGAAGCCTGCACGAAAGGATCAGCCGCCGCGGCGGCCGCACGCTCCTCTTCATGACCTGGGGCTACCAGCGCGGTGACGGATACAACTGGCCCGGCGACACCTTCAGCGGCATGCAGGCACGGCTAGCCCAGGGCTACTCGGAGCTAGCCGCCGAGCTGCCGGCCTCGGTGGTGCCGGTCGGGCTCGCCTGGGCCAAGGCGCAGCGACGAAGGCCCCGCCTCGATCTCTGGGACTGGGACGGGAGGCACCCCAACAGGGAGGGCTCGTACCTCGCGGCCTGCGTCTTCTACGCGTTCCTCACCGGAAGAGACCCCACTCGAAGCACCTTCACCGCCGGGCTTTCACCCACAGACGCGCGTTTCCTCGAACGGATCGGTGCCAGCATCGCGCGAAGGCCGAGGGAGGGTGGCTGGGGTTTAAGTCCAGGCTGACGAGGCGTCCTCGCGCTTCCTCAGTCAGCACATTTCCACCTCGAAGAGCCCCGCTGGGGCGGGAGAGCTGCAGCGAGCCAGCTCACGACATCCCGGATGAACTCCGGATCGATCTGGTGGAACATCGGCGCCTCCCGGTACACGACCTCGGCGCCGGCGCCTTCGAAGAGCTCGCGCGCGCGTCGGCCCCATTCGACTTCGATCACCGAGTCGAGCGTGCCGTGGCCGATTGCGATGGGCGGCAGCGGCGGCGACAGGTCGAGCTCGAAGCCCTCGACCGTCGGAACGAAGCTGCTCAAGGCGACGAGCGCGGCCGGACGCGGACGCCCTTGACCGAGGCCCAGCGAGTACGCCATCACGCCGCCCTGCGAAAAGCCCCCGAGCGCGAGCCGGTCGTAGCCCACCGCGTGCTCGCCCAGGAACCCGTCCAGCCACTCGGACGCAGCGGCGAAGCTGGCCCCGAACGTCGTCCGCTCCGGCGTGCCGATTCCACCCAGCACATACCAGTGCGCACCGCCGGGCGGCAGCGACAAGGGACCCCGCGGCGTTGCACCGACGAGTCGACGCTCGGGGTCAAGCGCGTCTAGGAGAGGAAAGAGGTCGTGCTCGTCCGCGCCGCGCCCGTGAAACAACACGAGCGCGCCCTGAGGCGAACCCGCAGCCGGCCGCACCCGTGCATCCAGCCCCATGCGCAGATCATGACCGCACGGGTAGAGTCGAGGCGGTCATGCGGTTCGAGGGAATCCATCACATCACCTGCATCACCGCCGACGCGCCCGGCAACGTCGACTTCTACGTCCGGGTCCTCGGCCTGCGCCTGGTCAAGAAGTCCGTGAACCAGGACGACCCGACCGTCTACCACCTCTTCTATGCGGACGAGAAGGGGAGCGCCGGCAGTGACCTGACCTTCTTCGAGTATCCACACGCCGCCCCCGGCCGTGCAGGTCGAGGGATGGTGCACAGGATCGTCTTCCGGGTCGCCTCCGAGGACGCGATCGAGTTCTGGGCCGACCGCGTCGACCGCGAAGGAATCGCCGCGGAGCGGGAGGAGGGCCGGCTCCGCTTCGCCGATCCCGAGGGTCTCGACCTCGAGCTCTCCGTCGTCGAGACCGGCGACGAGCCGCTGATCGCCGACCATCCCGAGATTCCCGCCGAGCTCGCGCTCCGCGGCTTCGACGGCGTGCGCGCCTTCGGCGATCCCGGCCCGAGCCGCGCGTTTCTCGAGGAGACGCTCGCCTTCGATCCGCACGGCGACTCCGTCTGGGAGGTCCGGGGCGACAAGCGCGGCTCGTGGTACGCGTACGACGAGCCTCCCCGTGAGCCCGGAGTGCAAGGCGCCGGCACCGTCCATCACGTCGCGTGGGCCTCGCCGCAGGACGAGCACGAAGCCTGGCACGAGCGAGTTGCGAAGAGCGGCGCGCATCCGACGCCGATCATCGACCGCTTCTACTTCCGCTCGATCTACTTCCGCGAGCCGAGCGGCGTCCTGTTCGAGATCGCCACCCTCGGCCCGGGCTTCACCGTCGACGAGCCGCTCGAGCACCTGGGAGAGAAGCTTTCGCTGCCGCCGGACTACGAGCACCTGCGCGAGCGCGTCGAGCCGGTCCTCACGCCGCTGCCGAACCCGCGCGAGCTAGTCCAACGCTAGCGGGGGATAGCGCCCGCGAATCGAGTCGACGAAGCCGGCCATCCGCTCGGCCAGCGCAGTGTCCTCGATCTCCAGCACGTTCTCGGCGTTCTCCTCACCGGAGTGCGAGAGGTTGAAGCTGCCGATGAAGACGGTGTCGTCGCAGACCGCCACCTTCGCGTGCATGTAGTCGTGGACCGCTCCCGGCGCGTACGGCGTCGAGCGCTTGCCCGTGAAGTGCCCCCGCTCGAGCAGGAAACGCAATGACGGCCCTTTCCAGCTGACGTTCCCGTTCATCCGCCACTGAGCGAAGACCTCATCGATCTGGGTCGCATCGACCACACCCGCGAGCTCTACGCGCCCGTCCGCGGCCACCTCGGCGAGCGTGCCGAGGATCGGACCCGACGTGATCACCGGCGAGGCGACCCGCACGCGCCGCTCGGCGCACCCGATCGCGTGCGCGATCCGGTGCGCAAGCTTCTCTCCTCGCTTCGGCGAGAACCACGTCCGCACCTCTGCGTCGCCCACGTCGATCGGGTCGGTTGGAACACCCCCGGACTTCGCCACCTCACGTTTCTTCCACAGCTGCGCGAAGTCGTCCTGAAACCGGATCGCGACGCCCGCCGACTCGACGATCACGATGACGTTCTCCTCCCGCGACCACGAGTCGTCGGTCCAGTTGGTGGAGCCGCTCCAGACCGCGTCACGGTCGCGGACGACGTACTTGTGATGCATCAGATCCGGCCAGCCGGGGATGCCCACGGTCTCGAAGGGAAGGGACTCGACGAGCTCGGGCTCCGTCTTCGGCGGCGGCGGTACCGGAGGACGTTCCTCGTCCTGGTCGAGGTTGTAGACGAGCCGGACGTGGACGCCGCGCGACGTCGAGCGACGTCTGCCCGCCGTCCGTCAGCGTGTGAACCTGGATCAGGGCTGCTGCTTCGCGCGCAGCGACGCCTTGTATGCGCGTTTCCGCGTTTGTCGTATCGCCCGTCATGCGCCTATAGAGGGAGAGCATCGCACGGGTTTGTCAGCGCGAGGGACTGGAACTCGTTGAGGGTCGCGCTATCGTGCTCCAGGAACTCGAAAGACACAGCCGTCGCCGGCCGAAGGAGCGTTATTGAGCTCCGAGAAGAACAGGCGCTTCCGGCGCCGAACGACCTGGGTGGTCCTCGGCGGAGCCGTCACGGCTTTGGCTCTCGCAACAGTAGTCGTTGTCGTGAGGGGCATCACGACAGCGCCAGCCCCGGCGCCCGGCGTCGGCCCAGTTACCGAGGTCGGCGGCGGCGGCGAAACTCCTCCCCTGCAGGCGCTCAACGACGTCTGGGGACTCTCATCACAGCGCTCCACCTGCACGATGTGCCACAACGTCGGGCCGCACACGGGGAGCATCGAGGTAGCGGTCTGGACCCAGCGACCGGTCGTTTTCAACAGGTTCGGCGCAGCTTATCGCGACGTTCTCTTCCAGAAGGTCGCGCCGGAATACGACGACATTTTTGTTGTGCCCCTGCGAAAGAAGAAAGAGGCCACGCGATGGCCGGCACTCCTCGCGCGCGACTCCGATGAAGACGGCTATAGCAACGAGGTGGAGCTGATGTTCGGCTCGATGCCCGGCCGTCGCAACAGCCATCCATCACGCCCCGCGGCAGAACTCGAACGTTGGCGCGCGATTATCGTGCGGGAACTGCGCGGCAAGCAGCTCGCCCGGCTCGAGCTCGACCCTCGAGTCCGCGCCCGGCTCGAGCTCGACCCTCGAGTCCGCCGGGTTGGCGCCGACACCGACGGAGATCGCGTCCCTGACGTGCTCGAACGCTTCGTCGGCTCGGACCCGCGCAACCGTAACTCGACGCCGTTGGTCGCTGGCCGCCGCCTAGCTGTCTACCGCCAACTACTACTCGACGCCGGCGTGCCGATCGGCTGATTGCACGACATCTCGCCAGCTCGGTTCATCAGCCCGACTCTCGCAGGGCCCTCTTGTGGGCGCGCTTCTGCGACTGCCGGTAGACGCGTCGGACGTAAATGGGAGTGGAGGTGAGCATCAAGGCCGTAGGTTACGTCCGGGTCAGCCGATCAGCCGAACGTGCAGTCGACGGTGACCTTGTCGAATCGTCGAGCTGCGCGAGGAACAGGTCCGAGACCCCGCGCAGATGGACCGGAGCAGTCTCGGTGAGGCGCGCTACGCCGGCGTCGGTCAGCGCGACGACGACACCGCGTCCGTCCGCATCGGCGTTGGCTCGCTGGACGAGGCCTTCCTCGACCAGCCGGGCTACGCGCCGGGTCATGCCTGACCGCGAGACGAGCGCCCGGTTCGCGAGGTCGGTCATGCGTAACTCACCCCCCGCGCGCGCCAACTGAGCGAGCACGTCGAAGTCGGCCAGCGCTAGGCCCGTTCCCTGCGCGAGATCTCTCTCGAGGCGGCGCATGAGGGTGGCGTGTGCCCGCAGGAACGAGTCCCAGGCCTCCAGTCTGCTCCCGCTCGGGAACTCATCAGCCACGAGCCGAGTGAGAAGACCAGCTGTGTCGGATTTCGAAGGTACTTGCATACGCAACAACCACGCCGTAAAGTGTTTGCACTTGCAAGTATACGCGACCGCTTCAGAAGGACGAGAGGAGCCGCAAAGCCGATGAGCACGCCGATCTTGACCGTTGCGCCGGCCGGTACCTGGAATCTCGACCCCGTTCATTCGCGGGTTGACTTCGAGGTTCGCTACCTCGCCGGGACGTTCAAGGGCGAATTCCACGAGATTGGAGCCGAGCTGACCGTCGACGCCGAGCGCGCGTCGCTCGAGGGCACGGCGAAGGTCGCGAGCGTCGACGTCAAGGACGAGAACCTCTCAGCCCATCTCCAGTCGCCCGACTTCTTCGACGCCGAGCGGCACCCGGAGCTCCGCTTCGCAGCCCGAGACATCCGCCTCGACGGCGGCAAGGTCTCGGTCGACGGCGAGTTGACGATCAAGGGCGTCACCAAGCCAGTCGCAGTGACCGGGACGGTGACCGAGCCGATCGCCGATCCCTACGGAAACGACCGCATCGGCCTCAATCTGACCACGAAGATCGACCGCACCGACTTCGGAGTCGACTGGAACAACCCGCTTCCGAGTGGTGAGCCGGCGCTCGCGAACGACGTCACGATCATTGCCGAGCTGCAGTTTGTGAAGCCGGGAGGCGAAAAGAGCGAGTGACGCGGATCCTGGGTATCTCCGGCAGCCTCCGCCGCGACTCGCACAACACGAGCCTGTTGCGCGCCGCGGCCGAGGCCGCCGGCCCGGACGTCGAGCTCGAGCTCTACGACGGTCTCAAAGTGGTTCCGCCGTACGACGAGGACGACGATGTCCACCCGCGCCCGACAAGCGTCGCGCGTTTGAACGCGGCGATCGCAAACGCCGACGCGGTGCTCGTCGCGACGCCGGAGTACAACGCGTCCATTCCAGGCCAGCTGAAGAACGCGATCGACTGGGTCTCGCGCCCGGTCGAGACGAACGTGCTGCGGAACAAGCCCGTGGCCGTCGTCGGTGCGAGCACCGGCGCCTTCGGGGCGGCCTGGGCACAGGCCGAGCTCCGTAAAGTCCTGGCCGCGCTCGGCGCTCGGGTACTCGATGTCGAGCTCCCAGTTCCACTTGCCCACACCCGCTTCGAGGAAGGCGAGTTGACCGACGAGGAGATTCGGGCAGGCCTTGCCGACGCCCTCGAGGCACTGGCCGAGGAAGCTCGACAGCGCGAACGCGCGAAGCTCGTCGCCTGATGCGGATCGACGCCAGCAAGGATGGAGCCAAGAGGATTCGTGTCGGCATCATCGGCGCCAATCCGGACCGCGGATGGGCGGCGCAAGCGCACATTCCTGCGTTGACGTCGCTCTCGGATGACTTCGAGATCACTGTGCTGTCGACCACGCGACGCGAATCTGCCGACGCCGCCAGCAAGCTCTTCGGTGTGCCTGCCGCTTTCGACAATCACCAGGAGCTCGTGAACAGTCCGGCCGTGGACGTCGTCGCCGTGACCGTGAAGGTGCCGTATCACCTCGAGCTTGCGACTGCAGCGCTCGAGGCAGGCAAGGCCGTCTACTGCGAATGGCCGCTCGGCAACGGCTTGAAAGAGGCGGAGACCTTGGCCGCACTGGCGAAGAAACAGGGCGTCCTCGCCGTGGCCGGCCTGCAGGCCCGCTCCGCACCGGCGGTTGCCTACGTCCGCGACCTGGTCGAGCAAGGCTACGTCGGCGAGGTCCTCTCCACCACGTTGGTCGGCTCGGGAATGGGCTGGGGACCGACGGTGGAGCCGTTCAACGCCTACCTCAACGACAAGAAGAACGGCGCGACGATGCTCTCGATCGCAGTCGGCCACACGGCGGACGCGCTCTGCTACTGCATCGGCGAGGTCCGAGAGCTCTCGGCCACCATGGCGATGCGCCGACAGACCTTCACGATCGCGGAGACTGGCGAGAGCAAGCCGATGACCGCGGATGATCAGGTGGCCGTCAGCGGACTGCTCGAGGGCGGCACCACCTTCTCGATCCACTATCGCGGGGGCGTTTCGCGCGGCACGAACCTGCTCTGGGAGATCAACGGCAGCGAGGGCGATCTTCAGCTCACCGCTACCGGCGGCCAGGCCCAGATCTGGGAGATGGACGTCCGCGGCGGCAAGGGCGCGCAGTCCTCGCTCGAGCTCCTGCCCGTGCCAGAGCAATATCGGTGGGCGCCGCCGCAAGGCCCCGGCACGAACGTTGCGCAAGCGTACGCGCGTTTCGCCCGCGACTATCGCGAGGGAACGCATTTCTGTCCCACTTTCGAAGACGCGGTCAGGCGCCATCGCATGCTGGATGCGATCGAGACGGCAGCGGCGACCGGCCGTCGTCAAACGGTCGGCTGATCCGCTACGTGCGCTCTCTTAGGCGGACTCTCGACGGGCTTTCTTGTGCGCCCGCTCCTGCGATTACCGGTAGACGCGTCAGGCCGGAAGACTCGCTGGAGGGGCGCACCACGCTCCTGTTTGCTGCAGGGATGGGTTCGGGGGAGCCGCGTCGCGACTCCCCCGAGGTAGTTCAGGCGGCCAACTCGAGCCCCGCGTCTTCCGGCTTTTCCTCCACCACCGTGGTCGTCTGGTGGCTGTTGGGCGTCAAGAAGGCGACGACGCTGGCCGCGAGCACGATGCAGGCGCCGACGAGGAGCGCGCGCTGGTATCCGGCGGTCGACGCCTGGGCGAGGCCGTCGTGACCGGCGTGCAGCAGTGAGCTTGTGCGAGCGGTGGCGAGTGCGGAGAGCACCGCGAGCCCGAGCGCGGTGCCGAGCTGTTGGCCGGTGTTGAGGAGTCCGGCGGCGAGACCGGCCTTGTTTTGGTCGACGCCGGCGTTGGCTGCCGTGGTCAGGCCGGTGAAGACGCCGCCCATGCCGATGGACACGGTCAGCAGGCCGGGCAGGATGTCCGGGACAAAGCTGCCGTCGACGGGGATCCGGGAGAGCCAGTAGAGGCCGGCGGCCGCGATCACGGTGCCGAGAACGACGACTGGCTTCGTGCCGACGCGGGCGAACAGCTGGGACGAGATGCTGGCAGCGATGATGAATCCGCCCGTGAGCGGCAGGTAGGCGATGCCGGTCTGGATCGGCGAGTAGCCGAGCACGGTCTGCATGTAGAGCGTGAGGAAGAAGAACATCGGGAGGAACCCGGCCAAGGCCACCATCTGGGTGGCGTCGGCGGCGGCCACTCCTTTGACGCGAAGGATGGAGAGAGGGACGAGCGGGTTCGCGACGCGGAGCTCGTTGGCGACGAAGGCCACCAAGAACAACGCCGAGCCTGCGAGCTCAGCGACCGTGCGCGTCGCGCCCCAACCGACGTCTGGTGCTTTGACGAGCGCATAGACCAGAAGCAGCATTCCTCCGGTTACGAGAGCGGCGCCGAGGGCGTCGAAGTTCGCCAGTCGTGCTGTCTGCATCCGCTCGCGCTTGAGCAGCATGAAGGCGCCGGCGAAGGCGATGGCGCTGAACGGAACATTTATGAACAGGACCCAGCGCCAGCCGGGTCCCTCTGTCAGCAGTCCGCCGAAGAGAACGCCGGCGGCGCCGCCGATCCCGGAGACCGCCGCCCAGACGCCGAGGGCGGTGTTGCGGGCACGGGTGGACCGGAAGGTGCTGGTCAGGCTGGAGAGCGCGGCGGGCGAGAGCATCGCCGCACCGATGCCTTGGGCGAAACGGGCGCCGACGAGCAACGATCCATCGTGGGCCAAGCCGCCGGTCAGAGACGAGCTGGCGAACACCACCAACCCGGTGACGAGCATGAGGCGGCGGCCGAGCAGGTCGGCCATCCGGCCGCCGAGGAGCAGGAAGCCGCCGTAGGTGAGGATGTAACCGTTGATCACCCACTGCAGGCTTTGCTGGCTGAAGCCGAGATCGTCCTTGATCGAAGGCAGGGCGATGTTCAGGATCGAGGCGTCGAGGACGTCCATGAACTGGACGAGGCTGAGCAGGATCAGGATTGCGACGCCGCGCCGTGAGGCAAGGGACGATCCTTCTCCTTCCTGCTCGGGGGAGGCAACTGCTGGGTAGGGCTCTGCGGTCATGGGGAGAGGCTCCTTCCGTTCTGCGAGCTATGATTATCGGGATGTCATACAATACGAATCTCATACCATATGTATTCCCGATCATCTGACTCGGGCCGAGATTGAGTCAGCGCCCCAAAAAGAAGGCCGGAACCGGAGACGAAGTAAGGGTCGAGCGCGAGCGGAGACGATTTGCGATCGCGATCGGGCAGTCGCTACGTGAGCTGGCGATCCAGCTGTCCCTGCTCAACCATCAGATCGGCGCGAAACTCGAGCTCCGGGACGTCGACATCGATTGCCTCGATCTCATCGACCGCGAAGGGCCAATGAGCCCGAGCGCACTCGCGCGACTGGCCGGGTTGCATCCCGCCACCATCACCGGGATCCTCGACAGGCTCGAACGCGGAGGTTGGATCACCCGCGAGCGCGACCCGGCGGACCGTCGCGGCATCGTCGTCCGCGCCCGACGTGAACGCCTGCCGGATCTCCTTCGCCTCTACGCGGGAATGAACCGCTCGATGAACCGGATCTACGCCGAATACAGCGAGAGGGAGCTGGAAGCGATCGCCGACTTCCTCCAACGCACAGCGAAGGCCGGCAGAACCGCGACAGACCAGCTATCCGAGCTTGGTGAAGAGAGCAGTGGTTAGGACGCCTGCTTCGCGCGCATCTCGGCCTTATGCGCCCTTTTCTTCGCCTGGTAGTCCTCGAGCGCCTGCGCGGAGTCGACGTCGCCGAGCGTCGGATGGTTCGGGACGAGGTCTTGCGCCGCCGCCACGCCGAACCGCTTGGCGAGCACCGAGCCGAGCGCGATCACCTTCATCTTGCCGAAACCCGGCAGCGACTCGATCCGCTGCCGCAGATCGGCTCCGTCGCGTGCGTCCGTCCAGACGCGCTCTGCACGGCCGCCGTATTCGTCGTCCACGACCGCGGCGAGGTCCTGCACGCGCTTGGCCATCGTGCCCGGGAAGCGGTGGATCGCGGGCTTCTCCCGGAATGCTTGCTCCAACCGGCCTGGATCGGTGTGCGCGATCGTGCCCGCATCGAGCGTGCCCAGCCGCTGCTT
>WNGB01018034.1_pt1 | contig 11007 bp, 11 predicted proteins | sample 5400681 | NCBI WGS metagenome assembly WNGB01 (sample SAMN13153367, study PRJNA577476) | soil metagenome | isolation source: 115 cm soil or saprolite under grassland replicate 2 | place: USA:California | collected 2016-06-15 | reverse complement strand
GCCGGGCGGAAGAAATGCGCGAAGCAGCAAACACCGTGCGGGAAGCCGGGATTGATCCCTGGATGTCAGCAGCAAGCGCCGAAACGCAGGATTGGGTCGCCGCGCTTTCGAAAGGCGGCCTGTTTCGCGACCTGGGCGCGGAAACTGGCTGGCGCGATTACGCCGACAGGATCATTTCAGCGCTCAAGAATCCTAGCGCGATTGCGTCGAAACGTTCCGGCCGTGCCTGATCAACCCGCCTAGGGGCCTGCGGCGATCAGCCTGAGCGAGAAGGCTTTCGTAACGGCGTGGCGCGAGTTGGCGGCGCCCAGCTTGCGCCGCACGTTTGAGAGGTGGAACGCGACGGTGCGCTCGGAAATCTGCAGCGCCTGGCCAATTTCAAAAGTCGTCTTACCGCGTGCCGACTGGATCAAACACTGGCTCTCGCGGTCGCTGAGTAGCCTGTTGCGAGCGGCGTCGAGTTGGCGCAGCGGCCCAACCCGGTCGACACCGCGTCGGGCAATGCGCGCCGCCGTGTAATGAATGGCGCACGCGACGAGCTGGCAATCCGGCAGTGTCGCGAGGATGCGGCGCTCCGCCGCGGAGCCGCCGCGGGCGAACGCGAAGCTGGTGAGGCTCCATTGCCCGCGAGGTCCGTGAACGGAGCAAGAAACCCCTGTGGCGAGTCCGAATTCGCTCGCCTTGGCGAGCGCCTTGCCATGCCGCGCCGCGATTTTTCTCCAAGGCAAAGGGGTGACCTCCTGCAAGGCGAGACGCTGCAGCGGACCGGGCAGGAGATCCCTGCCCCGATCGGCGCAGTATCGGTGCCAGTGGACCGGAAAGTTATCGAACCGGACTTCGTGGGTCGCGCCGCGCGGCTGGGAGAAACGGCCGCAGAACATGAAGTACCGGAAGCCGAGCTGTTCGGTGATGAGGAGCACGGCTTCCTCGAGGCCCGGCTTCGAGCGGTTGGTAAGAATTCGCGCAAGGCGCACGGCCCCCTTGTCGCCCATGTGGTCCCTCTCCCCTAGGCTCAGTCCTCTTATTCTGGCTGATACTTTACGCTTTCGTCGGGCCGGGTGTGAGCAATGATTTCAGAGTCTGGACAGGCTGTTAGCTCAGTATCTGCCGTACCGGGTCGTCCTGCCTTGACTTCGTCGATTGTGCGGCGCAATATTCCGTCGCCTTCTCAAATATTTCAGGGTTTTAGCTACGTGACGGTCCCCACCCCCTCTCCGGAGCCATTCACAGTCGCCGCCCAGGCGCTCCTGCGGAATTTCCTCGGCTCGCTGGGTGTCCCGCCCGATTCCGAATTTGCCCGCTCGCTGCAGTCTGTAGGCGTTGACTCCGCCAAATTCGCGGCCCTTCAAGCGCGCTACTTCCAGCTGCACGCTGCGCTGTGGCAGTCTGCGCTTGCGCGCGAGGCCGGGCGCGACGCCCCACCCATCGCACCGCCCGATCGTGGCGACCGGCGCTTTTCGTCCGCGGAATGGCAGCGGATCCCCTGGTTCGATTATCTGCGCCAGAGCTACCTCATCAATTCGCGCTTTCTCTCGGATTGGATCGAAGCGCTCGAAGCGGAACCGCGCGCCAAGGAGCGACTGCGCTTCATCGCGCGCCAGTTTTCCGACGCAATGAGCCCGGCGAATTTCGCCGCGACCAATCCGGAAGCGCTCAAGCTCGCCCTTGAGACCAAGGGCGAGAGCCTTACCCAGGGAATTCGCCAGCTCATCGAGGACGTGCACAAGGGGCGCATTTCGACCACGGATGAGTCCGTGTTCGAGGTCGGCAAGAATCTGGCGGTCACTGAGGGCGCGGTGGTTTTCGAGAATGAGCTGATCCAGCTTATCCAGTACAAGCCGGTCACGCCGACTGTATCCAAGCGCCCGCTCGTGATGATCCCGCCCTGTATCAACAAGTACTACATCCTGGATCTTCAGCCGGAAAATTCCCTGGTGCGCTATGCGGTGGAGCAGGGCCATCCCGTGTTCATGGTGTCCTGGCGCAACATCACCGAGGAGCTCGGCCATCTCACCTGGGACGACTACATCGAAAAAGGCGTGCTCAAAGCGCTCGAAGTGGCGCGCGCGATCTGCGCCGCCGAAAAGGTCAACGCGCTCGGCTTCTGCGTCGGCGGCACCATGCTCGGCGCGGCGCTCGCCGTGATGGGCCAGAAGGCGGCGAAGCGCGTGGAGAGCGTGACTTTCCTCGCCTCGATGCTCGATTTCGCCGATACGGGCGACATCGGGCTTTTCATCGACGAGGCGAGCGTGGCGCTGCGCGAGGCGGCGATCGGCAAGGGCGGCATCATGCCCGGCCGCGATCTCGCGCTCGTGTTCTCGGCACTTCGCGCGAACGACCTCGTTTGGTCGTACGTGGTCAATAACTATCTGAAGGGTAAATCGCTCGAGGCCTTCGACCTGCTCTACTGGAACGCAGATTCAACCAACCTGCCCGGGCCGATGTACTGCTGGTACGTACGCAACGCCTATCTCGAGAACCGCTTGCGCGAGCCAGGAAAGACGGTAGTTCTGGGAGTGCCGGTCGGTCTCGGGAAGATCACGGTTCCGACCTATGTCCTCGCCACGCGCGAGGACCACATCGTGCCTTGGCGCACGGCCTACCGCACTACCCGGTTGCTTGGGGGCGACATGCGCTTCGTGCTCGGTGCGAGCGGCCACATCGCGGGGATCGTCAACCCGCCGTCCAAAAACAAGCGGAGCCACTGGTCCAACGGGAAGCTCCCCGAGGACGCGGACGCGTGGCTCGCCGAAGCAACGGAAAAACCCGGAAGCTGGTGGCCCGACTGGGGTGCCTGGCTCGAGGGTTTCGGCGGTGGGCGCGTCAAGGCAAGCACGCGGCTGGGCAATACGAAATTCAAACCCCTAGAGCCGGCGCCAGGGCGCTATGTCAAGCACCGCATCGTATGAGCGCCGCAGAGCAAGATTTTTCAGGGAGAGATCGAACCATGACCACCGCGGCAGCGCTAAGACGCGCAGGCACGAGCTCAGGCACGCAGCCGGTGCAGGAAGTTGCGAGCCCCCTCAAACAGCGCATTGCGTTCGTGAGCGGTGGTATGGGCGGAATCGGCACGGCAGTGTGCCGGCGCCTGGCGCGGAACGGCGTGAAGGTTGTTGCGGGCTGCCTGCCCGGCTACGAAAAGAAGGATGACTGGATCGCGAGGATGCACGGCGAAGGCCTCCAAGTCCACGCCGCCGAGGGCGACGTCGACGACTACGACTCCTGCGCCGACATGTTCTATCAGATCGGCTCGGTGATCGGCCCGGTGGACATTCTCGTCAACAATGCCGGCATCACGCGCGACGGCGTTTTCAAACGCATGTCGCCCGCCGACTGGTACGCGGTGATCAATACCAATCTCAACAGCGTCTTCAACGTCACGCGTCAGGTGATCGAGGGCATGATGGACCGTGGCTGGGGTCGCATCGTCAACATCTCTTCGGTGAATGCGCTCAAGGGCCAGTTCGGCCAGACCAACTATTCGGCAGCGAAGGCGGGAATGCACGGATTCTCCAAGGCATTGGCGCAAGAGGTCGTGAAAAAAGGTGTAACCGTCAATACCATCTCGCCGGGCTACGTCCAGACGGACATGGTCAGGGCGATGAAGCCGGAAATCCTGAACTCGATCGTCGAACAGATCCCGATGGGCCGCCTCGCTCAGCCCGAGGAGGTCGCAGGCCTCGTCTGGTATCTCGCCTCCGAGGAAGCGGGGTACATCACCGGCGCGAACATCTCGATCAACGGCGGGCTACACATGGTTTGACTCCGATCCGAACGGTGCAATAATCCCGAAGCATAATCGGGACGGCACCGAATCGAGGACGCAAGGAGGAGTCATGGCAACGCGGCTGGCGCTGATCACGGGAGGCATGGGCGGGCTGGGGGAGACGATCAGCACGAAAATGGCGGATGCGGGATACCGCGTAGCCGTGACCTATTCGCCCTCGAACAAGACGGTCAACCAGTGGACCGCTGAGATGAAGTCGCGCGGTTACGAATTCCGCGCTTATGCCTGCAACGTCGCCGACTTCGAGTCGTGTAAGGCGTGCGTCGAGAGCGTGACCAAGGACTTCGGCCCGGTAGACATCCTCGTCAACAACGCCGGAATTACGCGTGACATGACCTTCAGGAAGATGACCAAGGACGACTGGGACGCAGTCCTGCACACCAACCTCGATTCCGTCTTCAACATGACCAAGCAGGTCTGCGACGGAATGCTGGACCGCACCTGGGGCCGCGTCATCAACGTGTCCTCGGTGAATGGCTCGAAGGGCGCGTTCGGCCAGACCAACTACGCTGCGGCGAAGGCCGGCATGCACGGCTTCACCAAGTCCCTCGCTCTGGAAGTGGCGAAGAAGGGCGTGACCGTCAATACCATCTCGCCAGGCTACATCGGGACCAGGATGGTGACGGCGATTCCGAAGGAGATTCTCGACTCGAAAATCCTTCCGCAGATTCCCATCGGACGGCTCGGCAAGCCCGAAGAGATCGCCGGGCTGATCATTTACCTCTGCTCGGAGGAGGCCGCGTTCGTCAACGGCGCCAACATTGCCATCAACGGCGGGCAGCACATGGCGTAAGCGGGCTGGAGGGCCGACTGGATGGAACCGAGCGGGAAAGTCCAGTATCATGTGGCACCGCAGCACGACACGATGAGGCAAGGGTCCCCATGTCCGAACCCACCCGACTGATCAAGAAATACCCGAATCGCCGGCTCTACGATACCAAGACGAGCGTGTACATCACGCTCGCCGATGTAAAGAAGCTCGTCGTGCAGGGCGAGGAATTCCAGGTGGTGGACGACAAGACCAAGGAAGACCTGACGCGTTCGATCCTGCTGCAGATCATTCTGGAAGAAGAAACCGCCGGCGCGCCGATGTTCTCCTCGGACATTCTCACGCAGTTCATCCGCTCCTACGGCAACGCGATGCAGGGGATGCTCGGCGCCTATCTCGAGCGCAACATGCAGCTGTTCGGGGAAATCCAAAAGAGCATGCAGGAGCAGTCGCAAAAGCTCTACGGGGAACCCACCAAATCGAACGAGGACCAATGGAAACAGTTCATGAGCTTCCAGGGCCCGGCGATGCAGAGCCTGATCTCGGCGTACATGGAACAGAGCCGCAACGTGTTCCTGCAGATGCAGGAACAGCTCCAGAACCAGACGCGCAACATGTTCTCCGGCTTCACCTTCCCTGGATTCCCGGGAGTGCCGGGATTCGGCGCTCCGCCGAACAGCGCGCAGCCTCCCAGCGAAAAGAAGGCGCCCGGCGAGGAAAAAAAAACCTGAAATCTTCTCCAAAGGTCGGGTTCGTCTCGCTCGGCTGTCCCAAAGCTCTGGTCGATTCCGAAGGCATCCTCACGCGGCTGCGCGCGGAGGGCTACGCGATTTCGCCTTCGTACGACGGGGCCGATCTCGTCGTCGTCAACACCTGCGGGTTCATCGAGTCGGCGGTACAGGAGTCGCTCGGCGCCATCGGTGAGGCGCTCGCCGAGAACGGCCGGGTGATCGTCACGGGTTGCCTCGGTGCAAAGGGCGACATGGTTCGCGAGACCCATCCGAAAGTCCTCGCCGTCACGGGGCCGCACGCGCTGGAAGAGGTGATGGCGGCGGTGCACGAGCATCTGCCCAGGCCTCATGATCCCTTCACCGACCTGGTGCCTCCCCAGGGCATCAAGCTCACTCCGCGGCACTACGCCTACCTGAAGATCTCCGAAGGCTGCAATCACCGCTGCACGTTCTGCATCATCCCGTCCCTGCGAGGCGATCTGGTGAGCCGGCCGATCGGCGAGGTGATGCGGGAGGCGGAAAACCTGGTGAAAGCAGGCGTGAAGGAGCTGCTGGTGATTTCTCAGGACACGAGCGCGTACGGTGTGGACCTCAAGTACCGCACCGGTTTCTGGGGCGGGCGACCCCTCAAGGCGCGCATGGGCGATCTGGCGGCGGCTCTCGGAGAATTGGGGGTGTGGGTGCGGCTCCACTACGTTTATCCCTATCCCCACGTGGACGAGGTGATCCCGCTCATGGCCGAAGGCAGGGTCCTTCCCTACATCGACGTTCCGTTTCAGCACGCGAGCCGGCGGATCTTGAAACTCATGAAGCGCCCTGCAAGCGGCGAGGACAATCTTGAGCGCATCCGCGCCTGGCGCAGGATCTGCCCGGACATCACGATCCGCAGCACCTTCATCGCCGGGTTCCCGGGCGAGACCGAAGGCGAATTCCGGGAGCTGCTCGATTTTCTCGAGGAGGCCGAGCTCGACCGCGTCGGCTGTTTTGCGTATTCGCCGGTGCATGGCGCGAAAGCCAACGAACTGCCCGGCGCGCTTCCGAACGAAGCGCGCGAAAACCGCCGTGAGCGGCTCATGCAGCTGCAGGAGAAAATCAGCGCTCGGCGTCTGAAGCGCAAGCTGGGAAAGACCCTCGAAGTATTGGTGGATGAAGTGAAGGCGGGACGGGCTGTGGGACGCTCCGCCGCCGACGCCCCGGAAATCGATGGCGTGGTGCACATCGAGGACGGCTCGACGCTCAAGCCGGGCGCTCGGGTGCAGGTGAAGGTGCTGCGCTCCGACGCCCACGATCTATGGGGTGAGCTGGGAATTCGGCAGATGCGCCTGCGCGCGTCTGCCGCCAGCGAACGCCGGCCGTGATGCAACACGGCCGGCCGGGGTCCGGTTGGCAAGGAGGTATTTATGGCACAACGTGAAGTGGTCGTGACGAGCGGCGTTCGCACCGCGATCGGCGACTACGGCGGCTCGCTCAAGGACATTCCGCCGACGAAGCTCGGCGCGATTGCGATCAAGGAAGCGGTCGCGCGGGCGAGGATCGACCCGGCGACGGTCGGTCACGTCGTACTCGGCAGCGTGATCCACGGCGAGGCGCGCGACATGTACATCTCGCGCGTCGCAGCGATCGAGGGAGGGCTGCCGGCCGGCACGCCCTGCCTGACGGTCAATCGCCTGTGCGGCAGCGGGCTGCAGGCGATCGTCTCGGCGTCGCAGCATATCCTGCTCGGCGACACCGACGTCGCGATCGGCGCGGGCGGCGAGAGCATGAGCCGTGCCGCCTACTTCATACCCGCCGCGCGCTGGGGCCAGCGCATGGGCGACGCGCAACTCATCGATGCCATGACCGGGGCGCTGCACGATCCGTTCGGCAACGGCCACATGGGCGTGACGGCGGAAAATATCGCGGCGAAATACGGCGTGACTCGTGACGAACAGGATGCGTTCTCGCTCGAGAGCCACAAGCGCGCGGCGAAAGCGATCGAGACCGGCTTCTTCAAGAGCCAGATCGTGCCGGTGGAAGTGAAATCGAAGAAAGGACCCGCTCAGTTCGACACCGACGAGCATGTGCGCAAGGACCTGAAGATCGAGGACCTGCAGAAGCTGAAGACGGTGTTCAAGAAGGACGGCACCGTTACCGCGGGCAACGCCTCGGGCATCAACGACGCCGCCGCCGCGGTGGTGCTGATGGAGAAATCTGCGGCGCAGAAGCAGGGCGCCAAGCCGCTTGCGCGTCTGGTCGCCTACGCGCACGCCGGCGTCGATCCGCAGCTGATGGGCCTCGGACCGATCCCAGCGGTGAAGCGCGTGTTCGAAAAGTCCGGGCTCAAGCCCGCCGACATGGACGTGATCGAGTCGAACGAGGCCTTCGCGGTCCAGGCGATGGCGGTGACGCGCGATCTCGGGCTCGATCCGGCGAAGGTCAATCCCAACGGCGGGGCCGTCGCGCTGGGCCACCCCATCGGCGCAACCGGGTGCATCCTCACCGTGAAGGCGATTTACGAACTGCACCGCACGGGCAAGCGCTACGCGCTGGTCACGATGTGCATCGGCGGCGGGCAGGGGATCGCGGCGATTTTCGAGCGGATGTGATGCCGTATGTTCCATCAGTAAAGCCATGGCGCGCCGGCCCAAAATCGGATTCGCGCTCGGCGCAGGCTCCGCGCGCGGCTGGGCGCACATCGGCGTGCTGCGTGCGCTTCAGAGCGAGGGCGTCAAGCCGGATCTGATCGCCGGGTGCTCGGTCGGCGCGCTGGTCGGCGCGGCATTCGCGGCCAGCCGTCTCGACCAACTGGAGGCCTGGGCGCTTGCCTTCGACTGGAGGAGCATGCTGCGGATGATCGACATCCGCTTGCGCGGCGGCCTCATCAAGGGGGAGCGCGTCACCGACTTCTTTCGCCAGGAGCTCGTCGAGAGCGAATTTTCCGAGCTCGCCATCCCGTTTGCCGCGGTGGCGACCGATCTCCACTCCGGACAGGAGATCTGGCTGCGCGAGGGGAGGGTGTCGGATGCGGTCCGTGCTTCGATCGCTGTGCCGGGACTGTTCCGTGCCGTGCTGCGCGAGGGCCGATACCTGATCGATGGCGGGGTGGTGAATCCGGTGCCCGTGTCGCTCGCCCGCGCGATGGGCGCGGACATCGTCATCGCGGTGGACGTCGGCTCCGACATCGTCGGGCGCCACGCCCGCAGGAAGCGCGAGGATTCGAACACGCAGACGGGGCGGCACCGGCTCCTCGGCAAGCTGTTTCCGCGCCGCGACGGTGCCCCGGCCGAAGGCGAAACCGGCGACCCGCCCTCGATGCTGGAAGCGCTGATGGGTTCGATCGACGTGATGCAGGTCCGGATCGCGCGCAGCCGTCTCGCCGGCGAGCCGCCCGACGTGCTGCTCACGCCGCGGCTCGCGCACCTGGGCTCGCTCGACTATCACCGCGCGGCGATCGCGATCGCCGAAGGCCGCGAAGCGGTCGCGCGCATGCTTCCTGCGATACGCGACGCGATTCCTGCTTGAGTCGAGGCCCGGCCCTAGCCGGATTGCAGGTGACGAACGAACCCCTCGATCCCGCGCAATAACATCTCCACCGCGATCGCCGTCAACAGCAGTCCCATCAGCCGCTCGAAGGCCGCGAGCACCCCTTCGCCCACCCACCTGCTGATGCGCTCGGCGAATACCAGAGCCACCAAACACGCCGCTACGGCCACGGTCACTGCCGCGCGACACGAGCAGCACCACGGTGGCGATTGCCGCGGGCCCGGCTATGGAGGGAATCGCAAGCGGCACGACGAACGGCTCACCCGAAGCCGTTTCTCCGAAAATGCCCTCGGGGCCGTGAAAGATCATGCGCAGCGCGATCAGGAACAGGATGACGCCGCCGGCGAGGTTGAGCGAGCGCTCCGACAATCCGAAGAGCTCGAGGAGGGAGCTGCCGAAAGGCACGCATATCAGCAGCACGGCAAGCGCGATCGCGCACTCGCGCACGATCACCCGGACGCGGCGTTCCGGATCGACGTGTCGCAGCAGAGAGACGAACAAGGGGATGTTGCCGATCGGATCGGTCACGAGCAGCAGGATCACGACGGCGGAAGCGAAGGAGACTTCCATGGCGCGAGCTTACACTAGCCTATAGCGAGTGCGACAACACCCAACGCCATCGCAGCGGCGGCGGCAACGCGGCGCGGCACGTCGCCTTCCTGGAGCCAGTGGGCCCCCATCAGCGCGGCAAACAGGATACTGATCTCGCGCGCCGGCGCGACATAGCTGACCGGCGTGAAGACCATGGCGGTCAGCACGAGGATATAGGAAAGCGGGCAGAGCAGGGCAACCAGGATCACGGCCTTCCTCTGCCGGGTCCAGGCGGCCTTCACCTCTTCGCGGCGCCTGAGGGCGAGCGGAGCCATCACGATCACCCGGCCGAGGTTGGCGCCCCAGTCCTGCAGGATGGGCGGGATCAGCACGGCGCTCACCGCCTGTTTGTCGACGACTGTATACGACGCGATCATGCAGCCGGTGAGCAGCGCGAACGCGATTCCGCGCGAGGCGCCCGCCTCGCGCAGCCTGGCAGGGTTCCCCGCGAGGAAGAAAGCTCCCCCGACCACGAGCGCCGCACCGCACAGGGCGACGATGCCGGGCCGCTCGCCGAGCATGGCGATCGCGACCAGAACCGTGAGGAAAGGGCCCGTCGCTCGCGCGAGCGGATAGACGACCGAGAGATCGCCGTGCCGGTAGCCTCGGTCGAGCAGCAGGTAGTAGGCCGTGTGGAGCACCGCGCTCGCGAAAAGAAAGGCGAGCGCCTCGATCGTGAACTCGAAATGCTGCACGATGACCGCGCCGACGGCGAGCGGCGCGTAGAGCAGCGAGGACAGCGCGGCGAACGCCCAGACGAAGCCGATCCCGCCGCCGCTTCTCTTGAGTAGATAGTTCCAGCTCGCGTGGATGAGCGCGGCGCCCAGCACCAGCGCGATGGCGAGTCCGGTCATGCCGCGATTTTATTCCGCGGCCCGCCTTTTGCGAAACGCTCCCTCAAAAAAACGCGGGCATTCGCCCGCGTTCTCGCTGTGACTTCGTTAGCCGCGTGCCTGGATCACCCCGTCGATGATCTTCACCTTGTCGCCGGGACGCCAGCTCGGCGGCGTGGCCTGGGTGAACAGGCCCTTGGTGCCGTCCTCGTAGCGGATGATGATCTGGTATTCCACGGTCTTTTTCGCGTTCTTCTCGATCTGGTTTCCGGCAAGGCCGCCGCCGAGCGCGCCAAGGACGGTTGCGATGTCCTTGCCTCGGCCGCCGCCCATCTGGTGACCGAGCACTCCGCCCACTACCGCGCCTCCGACCGCTCCGGCGCCCGACCCGGTGCCGGCTTTCTCAACCTCGCGCACTTCCTCGACCACGGCGCACTCGCGGCAGATCGCGGCGACGACGACAGGGGGAGGAGGCGGAACGGCCGCGCGGGCGGCCACGTGTGGCGGCTCCGATCTCACGACCGGTCTCGGCTTTGGCTTGGCCGCCGGCTTGGGCTCGGCGGGCTTTGCCTCTTCGGGCTGCGCTGCGGGCTGCTCGGGCGCCTGGGCAAGGGGCGTGCTTGCGGCGCCCGGGTTCCCGACCGAGGTCGGGATCCAGCCGAGAACGGCTCCGATTCCAACGAGGCTGAACAGCGTGATCGCGATCGCGGCGACGATGAGGAGAGGATGGGTCTGACGTACTGCTTGTGTTTCCATGGAAGCCTCCTGTTGCAG
>WNGB01013485.1_pt1 | contig 11008 bp, 13 predicted proteins | sample 5400681 | NCBI WGS metagenome assembly WNGB01 (sample SAMN13153367, study PRJNA577476) | soil metagenome | isolation source: 115 cm soil or saprolite under grassland replicate 2 | place: USA:California | collected 2016-06-15 | reverse complement strand
CCACGACCGCGATCTGCGCGCGGGGTCGCATCGGCACACGTCGAGGCTGCTTCGAGATACCCATACGCGGAAAACTAGATGATCACGCGTCCGTCACGCACGTTGCTCAAACCCATGTGCGAAAGACGGGTCTAGCCAACCCAGCCACACGCCAACCGCGGCATCCGACCAGCGCCGCACACCACGATCGGCAGACCCGGTGCCGACGGGCAACGCCGCCCCCGGTCGACCGCCTCACCGACATGGTCGAACGCGCTGCGCCCGCCCGTAGTCCTGGTGGACGTCGTGGACGTGGCAATGGGCCACACCAGCGTCATGCGCTGGAACAACCCCAACCAGTGGATCACCTCCAAATACCTGGCGTACGAGCCGCTCACCGACGACGGCACCTTCGCCCGCGCCCAGGACGTCCTGAACAGCCCGAGGCAGCGCACGCGGCGGCCCGGTGTCCTGGTCGATGGATCGGACCCCACGGCCCGCTCAGCGGCGGGTCATCAGGCAGGCCGCCCAGCCCCGTGGCCAGGTTGCCAGCCCGGTCTGTCCGGCGATCCGCTCGATGTGGAAGGCGTCCGCGAACGAGCGCTGCGCTTCGCCGGGCCGCATTGTCAGGTTGCCGAACGGGAGAATCGCGGTGGCCGCCCGCTCCCAGCGCCGGGGTTCCCACTCGAAGCACCACAGCAGGAACTTCGCGCCCCGTTTCGCGCGCGGCACGATCTCCCGGACATAGGCGGCGCGGTGCCGGTTGCTCAGGTCGTCGAAGGAGCCGTAGTCCACGAGCAGGTCGAACTGGCCGCCGACCCTCGTCAGCCGGGTAGGTCGTCAACCACGAAGTCGATGTCGAGGCCCGCGTGGCGGGCCTTGGCCTTCGCCTTCGCGATCGCCGCGGGAGCGAAGTCGAGCGCGGTGACTTCGAAGCCATGCTGGGCAAGGAAGATCGCGTTGTCACCCGCGCCGCAACCCAGATCGATCGCCCGTCCCGGCCGCAGCACGCCGGACTCGACGAGGCTGACCAGCTCCGACCTCGCCTGGCCGGCCCAGGGCGGAGTCCCGAACCGGTACCACGTGTCATAGAAGATCTTCACCGGCGTCGCCTCCGGGCCCGACGGGCGAGGGAGTCGGCCACGACGGCGGTCGCCTCGTCGAGTGACAGGCCGGCCACCCTGAGCGCGGCGAAGGTGGCCGGGTGGATCAGCCCGGCCGCGGTCTTCGCGAGGACTTTGTCGTCGGTACCGGCGAGGGCTTCGGCGTACCGCCGTCGCATCGACCGCCGGAAGTCCGCCTCCGCCCGTCCCAGTACCGGGATCTCGGTGAGCTCGGCGCCGAGCAGGTCGAACCAGCGCGACGTGCGCTCGTAGAACGCGAACATCGACGCGGTCAACACCCGGATGCGGGCGGCCACCGACTTGGTGCCGGCGAAGACGCTACGGTCCGGTACCCGGATGTCAGCCATCAGGCCGGCCACCACCGCCTCCAGGAGCAGGTCCGGCGTGGCGAAGTGGTCGATGACCGTGGCCGGTGACACGTCCGCCACCCTGGCCACCTCGTTCCGGTCGCCACCAGCCGACTCATCGGCAACCGCGCCGAATGCCGCGCGTTGCTGGCGAGTACCGCCGGTGCGCGCCACCGGCCAGGTCCCGGGTCGTCTCGATCGGTGTCCTCGCGTGGTCGATGACCCCGGCGGACGTCGCGGCGGTGGTCGCCCAGCTCGACGACCACTACCGCGTTGTCCGCGGCGACCAGTTCTCCACCTCATCCGCCGCGCCCACGACCTACCGCCGCAGCGACCCTTGACCCGGACCGGCACAGTGGGCGGTGTGCGCTTCCGGAGTCAATCGTCGTTACCGGGCCGGCCCGCGGCTGGTAAAGCGGTCGCGGCCGGCTGCCTCGCGCTGCTGATCTTCGCGGCACTCATCCTCGGGATCGTGGCCGTACTGAAGCTGCTCCACATATCCGGAAGCTGGCCCTATGCCATGCTCTGGGCTCCGTTGGTCAGCGTCATCTACTGGATCCTGGCGTGGTATTCGTTCCACTGGTACCGCGACGATTGGAGGTGGCAGTGGCGGCGCCGGCGCCAGCTGGCGTTGGCGGCCATCTTCTGGGGGTACCTGTCGCCCTTCGTCGCGGTGTTGACGATGATGCTGGCGACCATCCATTTCGGCACCACCTGGTCCGCCGCGCACGGCGGTGGGCACCCGGGCACGCTGCAGGTGCAGCAGCATCGGTGCCACAGAAGTAGCTGCTCATGGAAGGGACGGTTCCAGAGCGACGACGGCGCGGTCATCCGCGAGTCGGTGACCATGCGCGACGACGTTCCGGCCGGTACCCGTGCCGGGGATCAGCTGCGCGCCCGGGACACCGGCGACCGCACCTACGTCTTCGCAGAGTCAGGATCATTCGGCTGGTCGTATCCCCTCTACGGGATGGCCCTGTCCGGCGCGTACCTGCTGGGTTGGGGCTTCTTCGTGGTGCTGATCGGGCGCTGGCGACTTCGCCGTCACCGCGGTAGCCGGCGAGGTTGACCGGTCAGCCGGCGGGTGCGGGTGGTGGGGAGCTGACGCGAAGGACGTGCCCGTCCGGATCGTGCAGGCGCATCTCGTACATCCCCAAGGGCGCGGCGTCGCAGGCTCGGCGATGAGCACCCCGCGGTCTGTGCATTCCCGGAACAACTGGTCTACCTGGGTGAACGTGCGGACGTCGAAGTGCAGCCGGGTGGCGTGAACACCGGTCGCCTGGGGCAACATGATCTCGGCCCGGTCCTGCCCGACGAGGGCGGTCCCCGACTCGCCCGGCTGGCCGCGGTCACCGTCGGGTAGGAACCTGCCCTGACGGTCAGACCGGTGCCAGCCGCTGCGCCTGCTCTCTACCTCGCGTTCCGCCGCACCACCGAATGGCTGGCCCCTGCTCGCCCGCACCAGCGCGGCCAAGGACGTCGAGATCCTGGTCCTGCGCCACGAGAACGGGATCCTGCGCCGGACCAGCCTCAGCCGCGGCTCGATCGTGTGCGACCGCAACGACCGCGAGCGCTGCTGGGTGACCCAGCCCTCCAACATCGCCTCGAACACCAACGACTCAAGATCGAGCAGGACCACACCGGCAGGCAGCACCCGCTGCGCCGCGCCCGGAACGTCCGCTCCACGTCCTCGTTGCTTTCAATGCAACATCGTTGCGGGAGGCTATGGCAATCCATCGACGTTCGCAATTGGCCGAGCGACCCGGCTCACTCGCCACGTGTCGCTTTCGGGCCGAGGAATAGCTACCCCACGTCGTGTTGCATTTGTTGCAACACCGCTCGATTGCCTGGCGGGACGCTTTCTTGGCGCCGCACGAAGTCCGCGATCGCTCCAGCGGTCTGCCCAGGATACCCGAGCCATGGTCCGTGTCCGCTGGGCAGCACTACGAGTCGCGCGTGCGGGATCAGGTCGGTCAGTTCCTGGGCGATCGCAACGCTGCCCAGCGGCTCGTGCTGTCCCCATATCACCAGGGTGGGCATGGCCAACTGGCGCAGCTCGTCGGGTCGCACGCGTGAACGACGCCGGAACCCGGAAGGCGACAGCAAGGCGAACGGCGAGACGAATACGCGAATCTCGGCCCTGGCGACCCGATCGGCGATCGGGTCCCGGAATCCGGCCACGAACAGGTCGACCAGATCCGGGTATCGGGCGAGGGTCGCCTTCTCTCGGGCCGCGTGGTGCGCGAACCGCAGCACCGAGTTCTGGCTGGGTGGCGTCAACCGCGATAGCAGCTCTCCCACGCCGGGCGTGCCGGCTAGCCGCATCGGCAGCGGGCAGCGGGTCTTCGGCACCGCGGGCGGACCGATCAGCACGATCTGCGTGACCCGGTCCGGGTGAGCCAGCGCGTACCACAGCGCCCACATCGCGCCGCCCGAGTGTCCAAGCAGCGCGGTAGCGTTCAACTCGAGCGCGTCCAGCAGGCGGTCCAGCCAGGCGACCGCTGTGTTGCGATAGCGCTGTCGCGGGAGGTCGATCGGGTCGCTCAGTCCCTGCCCTGGCCGGTCGGGGGCCAGCACGCGGACCCCGTGGAGTTCGTTCAGCAACGGCAGAAAGAACCCGGCGGAGCCCGCTCCGCCGGGGAGGAGCACCACCGGCGGCCCGGCGTCCTTTTCTAAGAGGTGGACCCGACCGCCGCCGCCCACCTCGACATAGCGGCTGCGCACCGACGCTCCGGCCAGCACCCGTTGGTACACCTGTCGAACCTCGACGGAATGGGAGATCTGGTCCTGGGCGCGCGTCTGCGCGCCGTACTCGACGTTCATGGCCGCCTCCGTATGGGGCCCCCCGACCGGTTCCGGGTGGTTCGGCTGTGACCCTAGGAGCGGCCGCGGGCGGTCACCATTGGGAGTTCTCCCCATGCGGCGAGGCTATGCTGCATGGCGAACAGCGCAGCCGCTGCCCGCGTGGAGACCCCGATCTTGGCGTACGCGTTGCGCACGTGGCGGTCGGCGGTCTTGGCGGAGATGCCCAGCGCGCGGGCGATCTGCTTGGTCTGCAGGCCCCGCGCGAGCAGCGCAACCACTTCGGCTTCCCGCTCGGTCCCTCACCGGGCACTTTCCGACCGGTGCCCCGCGCACCGTCGCGAACGACGAGGGGCACGTTCATGCTGACCGACGCGCTCGACGACGTCTTCGGTGACGGCGGCCGCATGGTGGAGGTCGCCCAAGAGCAGCTGATCCAGCTCAATGGGTGGGCTGCCCTCATCGATGCCGGGTACCGGCCCGTGCGGCTGCGCAACAAGTTCCACCGCGACCGCGAACCGCGTGTCGAGCACATTGTCGTGAGCGACAAAGGCCCCGCGCCCGCGACAGCATCACCGTCGTCACGCCGGCCTCAGCCGAGCTGCGGGCCAGCGCGTTCGGGGTGGCGACCGTCAACGGTGGCGTTCCCGTCGAGCCTCCGCCGCCGCCCGGCCCGCAGCACCTCGCGCGCAACGACCGGAAAGCCGCCACGCGCGCCAGTCGGTGGCCGGCCCAAGCAGGCCATGACCCTCGACGAGGCGCAGGCGCACATCCGCAACCTCGCCCGCGCGTGGCTTGACTCGCTGCCCTGAGCCAGCCGACGACGAACACACTCCGGCCGGACATTCTCGATCACGGTACGCCGGCGACGGTCTCCAGGCGTTTCGTGAGCAGGGCGAAGGCCTTGTCGAGTTGCTTTGCGGCGAGTGGCTCCTCCAGCACCCAGGGCGGCACGGCGTGGCCGTACTCCAGCCGGATGAACTTGGCGACGTCCCAATCACTGGCCTTTAGCAGCCAGGCACTGCTCTTGGGTTGCCAGCCGTACGTGCGGTGGAGCTGCTGCATCACCTGCCGCTGGGCGGCGAACGCTTCGAACTCGCGCATGAAGGGTGCGTACTTGGTCCGCTGCGGCCCCTGGATCGCGTGGGTCATCTCGTGCACGACCGCACTGGCCAGATCGCCCTCCGCCGCTGGCCGGACGAAGGCCTTTCCGCTGTCCAGGTGATACATGCCGATGGTCTTCTCGTAGTCCTTGCCGGCCATCAAGTCGGCGGCGGTCTTCTTGCCCAGTGCGGCCTCGAGCCCCTCCTGGGTGAATGGCAGCACCTTGTTCCCGGCCTTCAGAGCATCGAACTCCTCGGCCCACGTGCGACCGAGACTCTGTGCGATCAGTTCACCCATCCGGGTAAGCTCGGCACCCGCAAAGCTCTTGCCCTCCGCGACGATAGCGCGCTGCAGGGCCCCGCTCGCTTCCGCTTCCTCGAGAACACGCCCGATGATCTTGTTTGACGCACCGCCGGAACCCCCCTCGATGGCCCGGAGTGCGCCCACGACCTCCGTGCCGGCCTGCACCGACTTGATCGACTTGGCCGCCACCTTGAAAGCCGCCGTGGCCGCGGCGACGTCGAAACCCGCAGCGAGCAGGTCGAGTGCGACCCAGACCAGAGTGGGCTCGCCTTCGCCCGAGGAGATCGACTTCGCGTTATCGAGATCCGTCGACCCGGCGGCCTTGGCGAACTGGTACTCGCGTATGTCGTTGTACGCGGTGGCGATACTCATCCCCGCGCTCACGCCCGTGCCTGCTGCTCCGAGGGCGCTGAACACACCGGCGGCCAGGCTGCCCTCGACCGCGAGCGCGGCCCCGGCTGTGGCGGCAGCTGTCACCACGACTACGGCGATACCCACGCCGACGATGACCGCCTGAGCCTCGGCCGCTTCGGCAGCGAGCTTAGCGGCGTTGTCGTGGGCCCAGCGCTTCTGGTATGGCGTGGCGTTGCGCTGCTTCAGCGTCGCGTCGACCATCCGTGGCAGCTGCCAGGCCTTCTTCTCGTTCAGTTGGTGCTGAGCCTTTTCGACGTTGGCGATCCGCTGCCGGCACTCGTCGACGATCTTGCCCTTCATCCGCCAGTCGGCTAACGGTCCCCAGGTCGGCAGGTCCTCGAGGCGGTCGGCGGCGCCACCGTCCTCGTTCGCACTGTACATCGCGAGCACTGGAAACTTCTTCTCGCTGATCGTGCGGAGCTCGCCGTACTCCTGCTCGAGCTTCCACCATGCGTCGTTGGCTTGCCCGGCTGCTTCGCGCAGCCTGGGGTCAGGGAAGTAGGGGACGTTCGGCTGCGGAAACGGCGACGTGGGCCCGGCCGGAACGGCCCGCTGGTCGACCATTGCGCGGTTGGCCGCCTGCGCCCTGGCTGCGGCGGTGTCGGCGAGCTTGCGCTTGGCCGCGAGCGCTTTGGCCGCGGTCCGGAGCCCTTCCAGATCAGGCTTCACCTGCTGGGCCGGGAACGTGTCGGTGTACTTGAACTCTTCGGCCTTGAGCAGCTCTTTGCTCTTCTCCAGCACCTTACTGGTGTCCGCGACGACCGCCGCGCCGAAGGTCGACAAGTAATTCTTCTGTTCGTCCTGATACTTCTTCAGTACCGGCTCGAACGCGGCCTGCACCGTGGCGATGTCCTTCGGGTCGACACCGCCCAGCTGAAGCCGGACCTTCTCCTCGGCAGCCATCCGTAGGAAGCTGTACGCGAAGGTCTCCGCCTTGGCCTGGCCTTGGGTACTGATCAGGTTACCGAGCAGGGTCTGCAGCTGGGTCGGGTCGGGGGTGAGTATCTGGCCTCGCCAGTTGATCGAGGTGCCCCCGCCGGTCGGCCCCGCCCGTTGAACGGCGGGAGGCCCGTCCGTCGGCGGAGTCGAGCGATCGAGCCGCCTGGTGACTGCGCGATTTCCCGCCAGTCGCTGCAACGCCAGCAGGTCCATCGGCGTGGAACGGCGACCGACGGACCCAGGTATCGACGTCGGCGTCGCCGGTGCCTGCCGCAGCGATGCCGATCGCTCACCGGCGCGCGCGACAGCCGGGCCTACGTCCGGTCCACCGTAAGAATGAGCGGAGCTCATGGCACAGCCTGGCGCGACGATCACAACACCAGTAGGCCGAGCCGCGCGTCCGAGTGCGCAGCATTATCTGCCCGGCCGGGCAGCCCTGGGGGTGCCCGACAGCAGCGCATACGGCCGAAGCCGGCAAACGCGCCAGGTTGTCAGCGATCATGTATTCCCCCCTTCTGAGCGGGGTTAGATCTGCCTCCGTTGCCGGGCGTGGGCGGAGGCGCCGATGGCGAGGAGGAGCTAATGCTGATCGACATTGTGGAGATCCTGGTTCACTGGTACGCGGGCCGGTCGCAGCACGAGCTGGGCCGCCGGCCGACCACCGGGCGCCGATGCCCGGCGACGACGTCAACTTGTTCTGCCGAATGCTGACCTGGCGCCGCAACCTGCTGATGTGCCACGCCCGACAGGTGGATATCGTCTCGCCGCCCGAGGTCGACCCAGCCGGCACCACCCAATTCTGGGCCACCGTCTACGGCATGCTGCACCGCACCTGGTGGCGGCGGCACCTGCACGGAACCCCACACGTGGCTACGAGTATCGGTGGGCCGGTGCTCCGGTGCCCCGGATCATCCGTGCAGCCAGCGACTCGTCGCCGACGCAGCATCCTGATGGAGCGGAGCCGCCACCATCGCTGCGCTCAGCTGGCGGCGCGGCGACCGGCTCCAACTGACGGTTGTCGAACAATCTGTCGTCGTCGCTCGACTCCACGATGGCGACACATCAGCAGTCAGGGTTTGACCCGTCGCCCGGCGCGCCAGACGCCGATGATGTGGTCCGGGTCGGCCAGGATCCGGATGTAGGCAAGCGGGTCGCCGTCGAGAGCGATGAGTCCGCGTCGTACCCCTCGGCCAGCACGCCGCTGCGCGGGGCCTGTGGGCCGAGGGTCAACGGGCCGTTCGCCGTCGCCGCCTCGATCGCCTCGAGCGGGGTCATCCGTGCCTCGACGAGCAGTGGCAGCTCGCGTCCGTTCCGCCCCCGCGGGTCGGGCAGATCCCTGCCGCTGAAGGCCATGTGGGTGCCCATGCGATGGTCACCCCGCTCGGGGGCCAGCGCGACAGCGGCGGCGTGTCGGTCGGGCGATCGCGGCCATCTTTGCCTTCGCGTACGGCGGCAGCTCGTCGCTCACGAGGGTCTCCGCGATGATCGTGCGCGTGGGCAACAGGAGGGCGCCGGTTTCGCGCATGGCGTCGCAGACCTCCTCATCAAGGTAGGTGCGGTTGAATGCGGCATTGACGCGCACGTGCTCACCTCAGGTACGGAGATCTTGGCGGATGTCCGCATCCAGGTAGCACGTGCGCGTCACCTTCTCCACGCGACACCCCGAATCCTTGTACCCGGCAAGGAAATCCGTGCGGCAGGGGCTTGGGGCGTGGCTATGCGGGTTTCGCCTCGGCAGGGTCGCGGGGTGCTGAGGTGCCGTCGCCAGTGGTGGTGTCGTCAGAGGTGGTGAGGGCGAGCACGGCACTCAGTGCGGCGGAACCGTCGAGGAGTGCTTTGGAGCGAGCCGCGATGCTGGCGTCTCTGGCAGCCAGCGCGGAGGCGACATCCTCCGATCGCCGGGCGTGCCGTAGCTGCGGCATGAGGGCGCGGAGGGCGGCGATTCGGTAGCCGGCCCTGCGTAGTTGGTGAACGATCCGTGCGTCCCGCACCTGGGTTGGTGTGTACCGTCGCGCGCCTCGCGCGTGGTCGCGGTCGGGAACGACAAGATCCTGCGCATCCCAGTGCCGCAACGTCGAAGGGCGTACGCCCAGAGCGGCGGCGAGTTCGGAGACGCTCATCAAGTCCGATGCGCGTACGTCTTCGATCGGCTCGCTGGAGATCGCCTGCGCGGCCTGCCTGGCCTGCCTCAGGTCTGTGCGCTCCGCGTCGAGCCGGGCGTGTGCCGCGTCCAGAAGGGCAAGCACCTGCGAGGCAGGGCCATGGTGGACGGCCCGAACGATCTTCTTGGCCTCGGTCGGGCCCACGCCTGCCGCGAGGGCCCGGTAGGCCAGCACGGACTGCAGATGTACCTCCGCGTAGATCCGGTAGCCCGTGGCTGTGCGCGTTGCCGGCGGCAGCACACCGTCGCGCTCAAGGTTGCGTACCTGTTGAACGGAGTATCCGGCGCGCCGGGCGACGTCGACGGTACGCATCTGCATCGATTTGAGACCTGCCACCCTGAATTCCCTTGGTGTCCCCTCAGTCTGGGCCGCAAAGCCTCGATATCCACTTTAATGCAACGCTAGAGCACGTGACCATGGACGAGATCATCAGCTACGTAGACAGCCTCGACGGCGTCCTGACCGTCAGGCCCGCACCCGGCGACGGCTCGCCGGAGATCAGCTGGGGCGACACGTTCTTCTACTACTCACCTGATGGCGTCACCCCGACAACGACCCAACCCTTCGCGACGATCGTGACCAAGAACTACCCCGGCGACGAGGCATCCCGCCTGGACCGGCCCGACACCTTCCGCGTCAACATCGCCGCCGGCAAAGAAGCCTTCATCCGATGGACCGGTCACGCGCCCCGCGAACCAGCCACCACCGACGTCGAACCCAGCGCCGCCGACACCGTGATTGCGCACCCCGTCTACGGGACCGTCGGCTGGCTCGCCGTGGTGAACCCAGGCCCACGTACCGAAGTGGCAACCCGCGAGCTGCTGCACACGGCCCATCAGCTTGCACGCTCACGCTATGAGCGGCGCGCTGAACGGGCTCGGGCCACCTGACCCCGGCCGAGGCGCCGCCAACGCACCCGACTCCCGCCACCCGCACCGCGAATACGGTCTGAGCTGGGACAACGAGAGCCGGCGGTGGGTTACCACAATCCGGACATCCCGTGGGGGCAGCTGGAGGTGATCCTGTCGGGGCGGGCCGGCAGGCGGCCGACCGTGCTCGATCCTCTCGCGGCGACCGGGGATGGCAATGACTCCCCGGCGTGGAGCCGCCGGGCTGCCCGTCCGCGGTGTAGAAGTCGGCCGGCCGAGACGGCTCCCACCGGGCGAAGGCGTCAGCGTCGCGCGCGCGGTGCGCGGCGATGGCATCGGCGTCGCCGATGTCGATCAGGCGGATCTCGGTGTCGGACATGCCGTTGCCTGCAGCCGTCGACAGCTGGCAGCGGACCCGATGGTATGCAGACGCGGGTCAGCCGGTTGTCCAGGGGCGGAGCTTGTCGGGGTTGAGTACCGCCCAGATGTGTCTGATCCGGTCGCCTGCGAGGTCGAATGCCATCACCATCACGGTGACGCCGTCTTGCTGAGCCACCAGACCGGGCTGGCCGTTGACCGTACGCTCCAGGAACGTCACGTTGCGGGGTGCCCGGCCGGCGAGATCGACCAGGTAGCGGGCGATCTGCTCGCCGCCTTCGATCGGGCGCGGCGCGGCGCTGACGAGACCGCCGCCGTCGGCGATCATGGCGGCGTCGGGGTCGAGCAGGCCGATGAGCGCGTCGATGTCCTTGGCTTGCCATGCCCGCTTGAAGTTCCTGACGATGCCGGCCTGCCGGGCTGGCGGGATCGCGGGAGCCTGCGAGGCGCGGATGCGGCGGCGCGCCGAGGAGGCCAGCTGGCGACACGCCGCCGGGGTGCGGCCGACGACCTGGGCGATTTCGGCGAAGGAGTAGCCGAAGACGTCGTGCAGGATGAACGCGACGCGCTCGGCCGGGGTCATCGAT